>JABLTH010098356.1_pt1 | contig 12898 bp, 14 predicted proteins | sample 7875711 | NCBI WGS metagenome assembly JABLTH01 (sample SAMN14941262, study PRJNA633318) | bioreactor metagenome | isolation source: bioreactor | place: China | collected 2019-03-05 | reverse complement strand
GTTCTGCGGCACGCTGCGGATCACTTCGCCCAGATCGGTGAAGCCTTCCTGCTGGATCTGTTCGCTGCCGATGGTGATCACCGGGGATGGCGTGGTGCCGCCGCGGATGCGGGTGCCGGTGACCGTGATGGTCTGCAGGTTGGTGGGGGCTGGCGTGTCGGCGTTGGCCGACTCGGTCGCTGGCGTTTTGGCGGGCGTGTGTGTGGCGGGCGCCCTGCCCTGCTTGTCCGTCTTGGCCGATGTGTCCTGGGCCGTGGCCCGCTCGCTGACGCCGGTGGCGGCAACGAGCAAGGCGATGGAAATGGCGTTACGTAGCGTGCGTGTCTTCATCGTGCGTCCTTTGCTTCCCCTGGGTTGGTCCGCCTTGCTTACCGGCCATGCAATGCCTGGCGCGGCTTGATCGGCGGGCGATGTCGGTCTTAAAGGTCGTCCTATGCCACCACCTGGAATCCTTCTTTCATCTCCCCGTTCCATGGTCCGACGGAGCGGCGCGTGGCTACATTTAATGTAGCAATCAAGATGCAAATAACCTGGCGCGAAGCGCGTCGCGCACTATCTGCTTGGCCATCTGGAACTTATTTCATCTGCTACATTTACTGTAGCATACGATTCGGGCTGAGGAAGTCATCCTGTAGGCACGTACAGGAAAGGCGATTTCAGTCCGATGTCATCCCTCACCGTCCGCAGCATGTTCACCAAGCGCTTGAAGAAAGCGCGCCTGGCCATGGACATTTCCCAACGGGAACTCGGGCGAAGGATTGGACTATCGGAGGACGTCGTGTCCAACAGAGTCACGCGATACGAGCTCGGCTCTTCCGAGCCCGACTTCGAGACGGCAAGCAAGATGGCCAAGGAGCTTGGCGTACCGCTTGCCTATCTACTGGCCGACAACGACGTGCTGGCGGACATCATTCTTTCCGTCGCCAGCATGTCGCCCGCGGATCAGCGAAAGATGGCTGCCGCGTTGAAGGCGAGGGTTAAGCGCTGAGACTTTGTATGGGCGCGTGGCGGCTGCAGGCAATCCAGCGCTGCGCACCACATTGTGCGGGACACCGCCCGTCAGAAGGGCCGCACATTCGGCGCGAAAAAAAAGCGCCCCATGCGGGGCGCAATTCATAGCTCAAGGGGGCGAGAGCTATACAGAAGGGTCATAGTGCTCCGGCGTCGGTTCCGCCTGACGTTCCGTGCCGGCCGGCTTGCGCCTGGCAGCTTGGTCGGTTTGGGCCAGACACCGAAGCGAGGCCAGTCTGCGACCGGACATAGGACGAAGCTGTAGGTAAAGACCCACACCGCGTGTCGGTCGTGGGCGATCAGCCAACGAAAAGACGGTCATCGGCGCGGGATATGTTTGGGCGCGGCTCGTGATGTCCGCGACCGCCGCCCCAATCTCCTGGCGCCACCGCACTGTTTTCCGTCGAGCTGCCGATCGCTCGGTCGTGTCCTCCTTCCGTTTCAATTGATCACGGAGCCCGATTCTGCGTGGGTCCCATCCCGCGCATCGAGCCACGGCGGGCGATCCCGCCGCGCCTCCCCAGACGGCACCGGCATCTCCTGTTGTGCTTGCATTGCCGCGCCACAAGGGATCAGCTATGCCTCAGCGATCCCACACGGAGGTCTGGACGATGCACGCACGATGGGTCATGAGCGCGGCGCTGCTGGCGCTTTGCGGATGCACGGCGATGGACCACCTCGCTGGCATGGGCGTAGTTTCGCAGGGGGTTTCGACGGTCGACCACGCGACCATCATCAAGGTGTCGCCGAACGCGCTCTACGACCCCGGACACACGCCAGGCACGCCGCTGCAGTTGGGCGCCCGCTGGACCAGCGATGCGCCGCAGTCGGTGGCGCTGGTGCTGTCCTACCAGTCGGCGGTCTCGAGCGACACCCCCACCATCGAGAGCTTCCAGGATCTGCAGATCAGCATCGACGGCCAGGTAGCGTCGTTCCCGGCCAGCAAGCCCAGCGATATCAGCAGCAGCTTCCACAACTCGGTGTCACACACGATCTACACGTCGAGCCGGGGCGAGGTGTCGATCCCCTACGCGCTCCTGCAGCGGATGGTGGCCGCGAAGGATTGCTGGCTACGAGCTACCGGCGCCGGCTACCAGGACGCGAAGTTCTCCACGGAACACCTGCCGGACGGCAAGCCCACGGCGATCGTGTCGATCCGCGCGTTCATGGCAAAGGTGGACGCGGCCAGGGCCGGCACCGGGCAGGCGCACTAGCGGAAGACTGCCGCGGGGCGGTAGCCGGCGTCGTGGAGGGATCGAACGCATCGCCACGCGCGGAAGGCGGCGACGGGGATTTTCGGAGAGGCCTTTTCGCGAAGGCGCACTCTGCCCCCCCCGTTTCCCGATCTGGCCGAGGGACTCATTCGCTCCCGTCGCCCTTCGCCTGCGGATCGAGCGCGCGGGCACGAGCCATGGCTCGCTGCGCGTCGCGTACCTCGCCCAGTTGCTGGTACGCGTAGGCCAGTCCCAAGTAGAAGCGCGGGTCGCGGTCGTAAAGGCGGATGGCCCGCCGGAAGTGCTCGACCGCTCCCGCGTAGTCACCCCGTTTCTCATCGTCCTGGGCCTTGAGGAAATGGAAGTAGGGGTCCTTCACCTGAACCTTCTCGAGACGCCGCGCGTAGACGGCGTGGCGTGCCTCGTCGCCGTTCTTCCGATACAGCGCCACCAGGTTGAGAAGCGCCGCCTCGTTGTCCGCGTCGAGCGCCAGCGCCTTCAGGTAATCGCGTTCGGCCGCTTGCGGATCGCCCTGGAACAGTTTCACCACACCGGCATTGACCCAGCCGTTGGCGTAGCGCGGGGCCAGCTGCAGCGCCATCGCCGCGTATGGCACGGCCGCCGCGGCCGAAGCGCCGGCGAGCAGCTCAGCGGTGCGGTTGTTGTAGTAGAGCGCCAGTAGACGCTGGTCGGAAATCGGCTTGGGCGGGTCGCGCCCCATCACCTGGTCCGCTGCCGCATCGACCGTGAGGTGGGAGCGGCCGATGGCAATGCCCGCGTTGACATGGTTGAGCCGGTAAGCGATGTCGTTGCCCTCGCTCCAGGTCACGACGTCGTCGAGCTCCTGACCGTAGGCCTGCAAGCCGGCCTCGCGCGCCAGCGCTACGATCAGCAGGGTGAAGGTCAGGCAATTGGCCTTGCGTGTGCGGTAGGCCTCATCGACGGTCAGGGTGGCGTCGGCGGAGTACGCGATGCCGAGACCCGGCGGCTTGCCGGTTAGCAGCGCAGTCAACCGTTCCAGTCGCGACCGTCCGGAGCCACCGACGGCGATGACCTGCTGCCGCAACAGCGCATGCAGCTCCGGCGGTACCGCCATGACCTGCTCCGGGCGCGGCATCGGCAGCATGACCGGCATGACCGGCGCGGACGACACAGCCGGCGCAGGCACGGCAACAGACCATGCCAGGATGGCAGCGTATGCCCAGGTCACCACACCGAAACCCTCCACGCCCTGGGGCGGGAACGTTTACCGAGGCCAGTCTAGTCCTTTCGCAAGCGCCCCGATCGGGTTGCCATGGGGGCGCCTGCGCTCACCGAGCGGCAGAGGTTCGATCCGCCGGGCCACCCGGTGAGGATGTTGGCCTTGGGTCGCGGGGCCGGATCGAATTCACGCGAGAGTGGGCCCCGACCGCTGCTTTTTTTCCTCGGTCACCCTGGCCCCGTCGCGGTGCGTTCAGTCCCACCGATTGGCATTCTTCGGGTAGCCAGGCCGCTGGACCCGAACGACGCAGAACCGTTGCCCCGTAGGCGCCTGCATGACCACCCAACGCTCGAGGCGCCGTACCACTGTGGCGCCCAACGCCTCCAGGCGCGCGACCTCGGCGGGGATGTCGTCCGTCTCGATGTCCAGGTGCACGCGACTCTCGTGGTCCACGCGCTGGATCTGGACGATGGGCTCGTCGGTCGGCGTTTCGAGCATGCGGTAGTTGCCGCGGGTACCGGGATGCGCGGGATCGATGGGGCGACCGAGCGCCCCCGCCCAGAATGTCGCCGCCTGATCCACATCGTCCGTATGGCAGTCGATCAGGACTGCGCAGAGTCGAGAGTAATGAGCCATGGCCTCCTCCTGGTTGCAATGCTGCACGTGTGCGGCCCTCCGCTCGCTGCGACGAAGGAGGGCGACTCCGCCCACGGTAGTCGCTAGTTGCCAATAGAGCGAACCCGGTCCTTCTCGCCGGCTGCCTGCCGCGCTTGGCGGTACGTCCGATGCCCCCACGAAGGAGGCCAGGTATCAGAGCCGCGCTTTCTGGAAAGCGCACTCGTACCCCTGCATGCTTTCAGCTCACACGTGGCCCGCACCGTCATCCTGGCAGCGGCAGGCATTCCATGATCTCCACCGCTCCGCCCGGAAAGATCGTGAAGTGCGGATGGCCTTCGAACATCGCCGCAGCAACCTGATGCGATTCGGCCTGCACGATGGTGAAGGCGGCCATGGCGTTGTGAATGCTTTCCACACCCTGCGCAGAAACGCGCAAGGTGCTGCCCAGCGGCGCGCCGGTGTCGACGATCGCGCTGCGATGCGCAGCCACCCACTGACCCCATGCCTCCACGCCCCGCCGTTGCCGTGCCCCACGCTCCGCTTCGTCCAGCGCATCCCAGCCGCTCGCTGCACGCGCGGCCGGCGAACCGGTGTATACCGCCAGGAACTGTTTCATCGCTCACCCTCGAGGTTGAAGCCGCTCCAGTACGCCGGAGCCGGCGGTGAAGTCAGGCCAGCGCCGGTGCCGGCGTGGCGCCATGCTTCGCGGGCCACGGATCGGCCCAGGCGGGGATCGTCAACAGCCGGTCGAGCCAGCGCACGATATTCGGGTAATCGGCAAACGGCATCTCCGCGTCACGCCAGTCGCAGGCCATCGAGGCCATGTGGAAGTCGGCGATGGTCAGGCGGTTGCAGGCGACGAAGTCACGCGTGGCGAGATGCCCCTCCAGCACCGGCGCAAGCTTGTGCAGGTTCGGCAGCGCCGCCACCAGTTCGGCGCGATCCGGCTCGCCGAGATGAAACGTGCGCTTGACCACGTGCTCGAAGTAGAACGGGCCCACCGCGCGCGACCAGTGGCTGTCGTTCCACGACAGCCAGCGCAGCACCTCGACTTGTTCGGCCGGATGCTGCGCCGGCCACATGTCCGAGCCAGCCTTGTTGCACAGGTAGGCCATGATCGCCGACGACTCCCACAGTGTGACCTCGCCATCGACCAGGGTGGGCGCCTTGCCGTTGGGATTGAGCGCGAGGTACGACGGCGTCTTCAGGCCGCCGGCCTTGATGTCGACCTCGATGCACTCGGCATCGAGGCCCAAATGCCCGACCAGCGCCAGCACGCGGCGCGGTGCCTGCGCCTTGATCCAGTAGATCTTCATGGGTATCTCCGGTGGATGGGGTTACCGGTGGCCCAGCTTACGCGGCCGCAGAATATGTTAAAGAACATAATTTGCCGGCCTGCTATACCTCGCCTCAAGGAGGTTCACGCCCATGCCTTATAGCCCCGAGCACGCCGTGCAGACGCGCGGGCGCATCGTCGAATCGGCGCGCCGCCTGTTCAATCGCCACGGTTTCGAGCAGGTCACCATCGACCAGATCATGGCCGCGGCGGGGCTTACACGCGGCGCGTTCTATCACCACTTCCAGAGCAAGAACGAGCTGTACGCCGCCGCCGTGGCCAGCTTTATCACCTGCAATCCGTTCGCCATCCAGACGGCCGAGGCCGCAGAAAAGCTGCGCGATCCGCGCCGGCTCGCGCGCATGCTGGTGGAGCTTTACCTCTCCGACGAAGTGCTGGAGAACGTCGACCTGCACTGCCCGCTCTACGCCCTGCCAGCCGACGTGGCGCGCGCGGGGCTGGAGCCGCAGGAGGCCTACACCGATCTCATCCGCGGCATGGGCCACATCTACCGCAGCGCACTCAAGGGCGTGCGCGATGCCAGCCGCCGCGCCGAGACGATGGTGGCGCTGTGCGTAGGCGGCATGGTGCTGGCGCGCACCACCAACGATCCTGACCTGCGCAAATCGCTGCGGGCGTCGGCGCGGCATCAGGCGCTGGCGTTGCTGAAAGCGGACTAATCGGCAGGTGTTGGCGCCTCGGCCGCCGTGTTTTCCCGGTCCGGCGCTTGGCCGCGGTACCCGAGAGCGGAAAAGTGCCCCCCCCTCACCCCTCCGTTCGCTAATCGTCGTACCAGTCGACCATGTCTTCTTTGTAAGTCAGGGCTGGGGAGTATTCTTTGATATCACTCCATTTTTTGGTGCCATTTGCCATTTCTTTCATCAGCGGATACAGCCCGTTATCGTTCGACAAGTGATAGCCGCGCGCCGATTCCGCCAAATGAGTGATGATTGCGAGATCCATCAACTGATGAGGCAGGTCTGTTAGAAGGATCGTATCGCCAGTTGCCCAGTTGTAGAATTGATTAGCCGCGTCGCGCCCATGGTCCGGTAGACGCCAGGCCCAGTCTGCGATCGCCATATAACTCTGCGGCCTCCTACCTTTGGCCCTAATTACAGGATCATAATCCTGCCAACCGCGGCCAAGCTTGAAACCTATGTCATTCAGTTGTCCGTTGACATGTTTAATGAGTTCGTCGCGCGCCGCTTTTCTCTTTTCCGCGTCCGTGCCGGACCAAACGTGCACCCACCAGTAGCGCCCCCAGTCCGTCAGCATTCCAGCTTCTCTTTTACTCATTTCAAATCTCCCTTTAGAAATTCGTTGAGACAGGCTGAGCTGTACCAAAAGCACAAGAGTCAGACGCGACACTCCATAAAACGCACGCTGCCTCCTGTTTTTGCGGCCCTCAAGGCGCCCCTACCGTCCGATCGATGCAGTGCTGTCCGGACGGATGCGTCGAGAAAACGCCGGTGTCTTCGGGGTCGGATGGCAGGTCGAAGCGGGCGCACAGGCGATAGCTGCGCTTGCCGGTAACGACATAGCCAAAGGGCTCGCCGCTGACCGGATCGCCAAGGAACCTGCCCGAGTCGACCGCCTTCAGGTCCGGCGGCAGCGCTTGGTGCTGCTGCCAGTACATGGAAATCATCGTGTTGAGCATGCCCAGATCTTTCACGCGGTTCCTGTCCAGCCGCAGGTGGCGCTGGTGGGCCGGGGAACCGAGCACGACGAGGCCGGCGATCACCGCGGCCGCCATCACGATGGATGCCGCGATGGCCAGCGTGCGTGACGCGCGATGCCCGATCATGCCGCCACCTCATCCTGCCGCAAGTCGCGCAGGTAGTAGCCAAAGGCCGTGCCCGCGATGAGCGCAACGATCACCACCTTCAGTACGAACCGCACGGTCAACTCGCCGCCGAGCATGCTGTCGACCAGGGTGATGAGGTCGATGATCAGCGTCACCGCAGACACGAACAAGGTCAGGTAGGTGAGCCAGCGGCGCACCGCGGATTGCCGCTTCACTGGCTGATCGGCCAACTCGCGACCGATGCGCACGGATAACCACAGGAACACCGGAAACGCGATGACGATGGTTGCTACCGACCAGCGCATGCTGTCCCCCAGCCGCGAGAGATAGCGCATGGCCGGGTCCGGGAAGGCCCGGTTGACGAGGTCGAACAGCAGCGATCCGAGGTGGTACGCGCTGAGGTAGAGCGTGGTGAAAAGCACCAGGTAGAGAAACGCCTCGCGGGCCGACAGGTAAGGCCTGGGTCGCGGCACCGGCACCGGGAAGTCGACCTCGGCGAATGCCGACAAGGCATCCTTGACCTGCTCGGGCGCCCACCCCGCCTGCGCCAGGGCCACCGCGGTCTGCTCGCGGGTGCAGCCCCGCGTCAGCGCATCCCGCACAAACGACTCAAGATCCCTTGCACCTGCTGCCATGACTGCTCCCTCTCCCTGGATGTCACCATCGACACGCCATCGTAGCTTGTGCGTCACCACGCCGGCAGTTCGGATACCCCGCTGGCCGCATCTCCTGCGCCAAGGCCGACGCGCTGACGACGAGAATGGGGGCAACGTTCCCTCAAGTCGAAAGAGAGGGCTGAGCCCGGGGTCTCCTCCATTGTGTGGAACCGGGAGCCTTGACCCGCCTCAGCGAGCCACGCCCCGTTATCCGGATTTAATTAGCCACGTCCCCTTTAGTCTGTGACGAGATGCGCGCCAGCGAGCGCCACGGGCTCGCTGGCGCGGGGACGCGCTGCTACTGGTAGGTGGGGTGCGACCGGAGGATGGGCGATCGAGCACCTGCGGTCACAGGCGCGGGAAACGCGAGGTAGGTGGCTTCCGCTTCGCGCACACCGGGTTTGCTGCCGCGCGGCTGCAGTGGCTGCTCGTCGTAGATCGCGTCGACGATGTCGCGCAGCTTCTGGGCGTCGTGACAGATAGCATCGCCCATGACCGACAGCGTGACGTCTTTCAACTTCGCCTCGTCGCTGGAGGCGACGACGTTGCCGTGGGCGCGGAGGCTGTCGAGCAGCAGGTGGATCTCGTCGATCTGGCTCAGACTGACGCCGGCTATCCAGCGGTTGCCGGCCTCCTCACTCGCCGGTTTGGCGATGTACGGTTCCTCGGCGTCCGTGTCCGCGGCCTCTGCTTCTGTCGCCGTACCCGCAGCTGCCTTGGGTGCCTCCGCACTTTCGCCACGCTCGGCCGGGTAGGAGAGTTCCTCCAGCACCTGAGCGATCTGCTCTTCGATCAACTCCATGCAGATCGCAACCTCACCCGGGCGAATCTCGCTGTAGCACTCGCTGTCTTCGTCGGGCCGACGAGGTCGGGCCAGGTTGGTGAGGAAACCCACGTACTCGCGCAGTTGCTTCAGCCGTAGCTGGCTGTCCTCCGGCAGGAAATAGCCGGTTACTCCCAGATCGTCCGTATCGATGGTCGACATGCTCGCCTCCTCGTTCCATGAAGTACCCGCACGCCCGGATGGCGACGGGAAGTCGGGAGGTTAGAAACCGCAGACAGACGGCGGGCTTATTTCCCTTGCGGGTGTTGTATTCACCGCCCTCCCGACGCAGGCATCGCGTCGGTCTGCACCTGCAATTGCACAGGCACAAAAAACCCACCGGGTTGACGGAGGTGGGTACCGCTGTCTGGGGAGTTTCTACGCTCCTTGCGTTCGAGTCTGCTACTGAAGTGGAGGGGAGTCAAGGCAAGCGCGGAAAAGGAGATACGGAAAATCAAGCCATTCGGGCAAGAACGCCGCCGGACGACGATTAAATTTAATTAGCCACGTCCCCTTTTATACATCTATTAGATGGGCTCATCTTCGCCTTCCCCAAGCTCCATGGATTCAAGACTATGGGGCAAATCGACTTTTGATTGGCTCAATAGATGCTCCATTTCAAATCCTATTCCGGGATCCGAGAGTAGCTCAACTATCCCTTGCTCTAAAGATCGCTTGTCACGACATGTCACTTCTTTTTTTGAGAACTGAAGCTTAATTGGGTAACCAGCCTCTGAAGCGATCCACGTACAAAGAACAAGGCCTGCATTGTCTTTGTTCCGAGGCTTCAAGGTTAGCGCTGAGTATTCCTCTGTCTTCTGCTCTCCTCGACTCGACCATTGAGCGGCGAGTAAGCTCGCAGAAGAAACCCAGCCGCGCGGTACATTCGTTGGCGGTTTTCGGGGGACCTGCCTGACCTCGCGAGTAACTGCAAGGTCAAGAGTGTCGCCCGTGGCTTTCGCTATTTGCGTTGCCGCCAAGCCTATAACTTCGCGGATTTCCTCGCGGGCCTTTTTAGCCAATTTGGCAGCGTATATTCCGGAGTTGATTGCTTTGATGTAGTCAACCATGTCAGGATTCCCTCTCTAGCGTTGCAAAGATAGGAAGATGATCGAATCGCTTGTTCTGCATTCGCAAATCATCGCTTTCACTTGGGGGTTCATCGGTCCAATTCGCCACATCTTGAGGGATATACAAAACACCGGACTTGTCCTCATTTAAGTGCCAAGGTCCGCTGGAAACGAAACTCCTCGAAAACATCATTTGATCAAAAAGCCACCATCGCTGGTTCGGGTAGTTCGAGTTTGAATAAAAATGGGTGCCGGATGGGTCGATTGCAAAAGCATTCTTTGAATATGCCCTTATTCCTGCAAGGTGTCTCCAAAAAGGATTATATAAGACGACATCTTCGTCCGAGACGATTTCTTGATCTCTGACAGCCCTCAGTCTTTGAAAAATCACATCGCTATATGGCTCATCATTGTAATCACCCATCAATGCGATCTGACCAACTCCCTGCTCAAGCTTACCCGCAACAAATTTCCTCAGTGCATCTCCTAGATACCCTCGCGCATTGTGTCCGTCATGCTTGTGAATCCGACTTGGCCAGTGCGACAGTGCGAACAGAATGTGTTCGTCATTTATTAAGCCATCGATCATGAACGCCACTTTCATCGCAGACCCCGACTCTCGATCAATTAGTGTCGGCTCGTTCAACGTTGCGCAGCGAATTTTTTCGATTCGGCATATTAGGCACATGTCGAATTGCAACCTATTGACCGTTTCTTGGGCAGAAACTACGCCGAACCCAATATCACCGAGACCCTTTTCCAACTCGATTATGTCGTCAATAGAAACTTCGCACAATCCAATTACATCGAAGCTGTACTTCTCAATCATTGCCGCAATAAGTGAATATGCGGCGAATCGTTTTCGATCTGACGCAGGGATGCCCATTCCACTTCGCAACCCTGGATTCCACCACATTAATCGCAACACCATTGGGTCCATTTGCACTCAGCCTGTCTCAATGGAATACGTCTAGTCGGTTGGTTATGAAGTCGAAGAAGCAAATCAAAACGTCTAAATGAGTCAAACCTAAGCTATTCTATAACCTCTACTGACGGCGGGCTCTCGCCGCGCGCCAAGGTTGGGCGACGCCGACCTAGCAGGCTGTCGAGGATCCCAAATAAGGGGTCGTAGCAAATTAAGTCAGACAGAACCCTGCCCAGCCGAACGACGATCAAATTTAATTAGCCATGACCCCTTTAATCCGGTCATTCCGCACTAGGCTTCGTCTGCATCAAAATGGAATGGAAATCATCCGGCTGCAGCGCCCAACGATACGCCGGGTGTATCTCCCAGTCATAACCGAAGTCCGCGAAATTTTGAGAAAGATATCGATTTTCCTCAAAATACTTGCGGTCAATGAAATCGCCAATTTCTTTCCGCGCAGTTAGGAAGTTTATCTTGTACATGAACGCCGCAAGGCTTTTCCTGTCTGCCCGCAATCCATTTGCGAATTTAAAAATACCGCCCTGCTCGATATTCTCAATCTTCTTCAAAAGAGCGTCGGTCGTGTACGTATAACCAATCGCCGCCTTTCTCTCAATTTTGTTTGGCTTCATGCCAAAGAGAAGCCGTTCGACATCAGGAAGCTCCGAGCGGTACTCATTTATCGTATCCTGAAGCCTTCCTTGGGAGTATTCTTCGAAGACATTATTAAAATCGTCGGTTTCGATTGTCTCTCTTCCCGACTCATGCGCCTTTCGAGCCGCAAGCGTGCATAGTTTAACTAAATCTCGAGGACGCTTTCGGATAAGAGACATCAACATCCTGTAAGTCGGGATATGGCGCCAACTGCCCTTTCCCTCGAAATAGGGCCCGATTATCGAATCAAGATACTTCGAAAGCGATGGCTGACTCCTTTTCAGCAATTGATCCGTATCATGCTGACGGCCAAAAGCACTCTCAACTCGCTTTGCGAGGAGGGCCAGTATCTCGTGATTGGTCCAAGCCTGCCAAATTACGGACCCCTCAATCTTGTCAGTTGACTCATCGGAAGTTCGAACTAGATAGTAAACATCTGAGCGGAGACTCACGCGAAAATGCACCCCGGGCGTATCGGATGCAATGTCGCGAATAGCGTTCAGAAGAGCCGAAATTCGATTAATGTCCTGCTTTTTTCCTTGCCATCCGCGATCCAAATCGTCTAGATAAACATAAATGTTCCCAGTTTGCAGAAATCGCGAAAGCACTAATTTCTTAGTCTCGTCGAGATTTGCATATTTATCGGCTTTTAAAGTTGACTGGAGGAAGTCAATGACTCGGCCGCCACATTCCGCAAGCTTGCTCTGCCAACCTTCGAACGCTGGGCCAAAAGACGTCAACGCTTTCCTTGAGACGATTTCGGTAATACCAACCTTCCACTCTCTTATTAACTTCAAAAACTCCGTCTCATTCTCGCCAATACCAACTATGTCGTCAGGCTTGATTAGTACTGCGAGTTTTTCCGCGCGGCGCTGCTCGTCCATGGCAACTCTAAACAACGCCGACTTGCCAATTCCCTTATGTCCTACAAGGATGCGGAGCGGCAGCTCATTTACCACATGGCCAAATGTGCTGCCTTTAAGATAATAAGATCTAAGTCGATCTATTGCCTCGTCCTCGGCGGCCTCATGCCCAAACAAGAGAGCAATATTTTCTTCTGTAAATTCCATTTTTCCCCCGACTTAGATTTACTGGCGGAGCCACCGAAAGGGCCTGCCCCCAAAAAAAAAGGGCAACCTTACGGCCACCCTTTTCGATTGGTGTTGCCCGCGGGTCCGACTCACCCGCACTTCGAATACCCACAATTCAAACAAGTCTGGCACCCATCCATCAGCACCAGCGCCTGGGTATTGCACTTGGCGCACATCGTGGCGCCGGGCGGGAAGCCGGAGGCGGTGGATTCGGTCGCCGGGGCGGCGGTGTCGCGCACAGGGTGCGCTCCTACGGTGGCTTGCTCGTAGGCGGCGCGCTTCTCGGCGATCAGCCGGCGGGTGGACTCGTCCATCTCCGGGTCCTGGATCAGGCCGATGTGCTTCATGTGCTGCTCGATCACCGCGCCGATCTCGGCCACGATGCTGGGCATGTAGACGCCGCCGGCCTTGAAGTAGCCGCCGCGCGGGTCGAACACGGCCTTCATCTCCTCGGCCAGGAAGGTGACGTCGCCGCCCTTGCGGAACACGGCGGAG
>JABLTH010016092.1_pt1 | contig 12899 bp, 12 predicted proteins | sample 7875711 | NCBI WGS metagenome assembly JABLTH01 (sample SAMN14941262, study PRJNA633318) | bioreactor metagenome | isolation source: bioreactor | place: China | collected 2019-03-05 | reverse complement strand
TCGGCCGCCGCCGGCGCGCGCGGCTGAGGGCCCGGCGATGGAACATTCACGCTTCAACCTGTCGCGCTGGGCGCTGGAGCACCAGCCGCTGACGCGCTACCTGCTGGTGGTGCTGATGATCGCCGGCATGCTGGCCTTCTTCCGCCTGGGCCAGGACGAGGATCCGCCCTTCACCTTCCGCGTGATGGTGGTGCAGGCCTACTGGCCGGGCGCCACGGCCGAGCAGATCGCCGTGCAGGTGACCGACAAGATCGAGCGCCAGCTGCAGGAGGTGCCCTACGCGGACAAGATCCGCAGCTTCTCCAAGCCCGGCGAAACCACCATCATCTTCCAGCTCAAGGACACCTCGCCGGCGGCTGATACCGCGCGCATCTGGTACACCGTGCGCAAGAAGGTGGGGGATATCGCCCCGACGCTGCCGGCCGGGGTGCGCGGCCCCTTCTTCAACGACGAGTTCGGCGACGTCTACGGCTCTATCTACGCGCTGTCCTCGGATGGCTTCAACTACAAGGAACTGCGCGAGTATGCCGACCTGGTGCGCCAGCAACTGCTGCGCGTGCCGTCCGTGGCCAAGGTATCGCTGCTGGGGCTGCAGGACGAGAAGGTCTATATCGACTTCAACCAGACGCGGCTGGCCCAGCTCGGCCTGGACATCAATGCCATCGCCGACCAGATCGGCCAGCAGAACAACCTGAACGGCAGCGGCGTGCCGGTCACGCCCACCGACAACGTGCAGGTGCGCGTGTCCGGCCAGTTCGGCAACGTGGCCGACCTGGAGAAGCTGGTGCTGCGCGGTCCCGACGGCGTGGCCAATATCCGCCTGGGCGACATCGCGCACGTCTACCGCGGCTACGTTGATCCGCCGCAGGGCAAGATGCGCTTCAACGGCAAGGAGGTGATCGGCCTGGGCATCTCGATGGCCAAGGGCGGCGACATCATCGCCCTGGGCAAGGACCTGCGCCAGACCATGGACACGCTGCGCGCGCAGCTGCCGGTGGGCGTGGAGATCAACCAGGTGCAGGACCAGCCCGAGGCGGTGCAGCACTCGGTGGGCGAGTTCGTGCACGTGCTGATCGAGGCCGTGGTGGTGGTGCTGGGCGTCAGCTTCCTCTCGCTGGGCCTGCACCGGCGCCCGCTGCGGCTGGACCCGCGCCCGGGCCTGGTGGTGGCGCTGACCATCCCGCTGGTGCTGGCGGTGACCTTCCTCTTCATGGCGATGTTCGGCATCGGCCTGCACAAGATCTCGCTGGGCGCGCTGATCGTGGCCCTGGGCCTGCTGGTGGACGATGCCATCATCGCGGTCGAGATGATGGTGCGCAAGCTGGAGCAGGGCCTGTCCAAGATGGACGCGGCCACCTATGCCTACAGCTCCACGGCGATGCCGATGCTGACCGGCACGCTGATCACCGCGGCCGGCTTCCTGCCGGTGGGGCTGGCCCGCTCGACGGTGGGCGAGTACACCTTCGCCATCTTCGCGGTGACGGCGCTGGCGCTGGTGCTGTCCTGGCTGGCGGCGGTGTACTTCACGCCCTACCTGGGCTACCTGCTGCTGAAGACGCGCCCGGCCGCGGCGGCCGGCGGCGGCGCGCCGGGCGGCGAGCATGAAGTCTTCGACACCCCGCTGTACGAGCGTTTCCGGCGCGTGGTCGACTGGTGCGTGACCTGGCGCAAATCGGTCATCGCGGTCACGCTGGCGCTGTTCGCGCTGGGCCTGTACGCCTTCCAGTTCGTCGAGCGCCAGTTCTTCCCCGACTCCAGCCGTCCCGAGCTGATGGTGGAGCTGTGGCTGCCCGAGGGCGCCAGCTTCGCCCAGACCGAGGCCGAGGCCAAGCGCTTCGAGCGCGCGCTGCGCGGCGATGCGCAGATCGAGAGCGTGACGACCTTCGTCGGCAGCGGCACGCCGCGTTTCTACCTGCCGCTGGACCAGATCTTCCCGCAGAGCAATGTGGCGCAGCTGATCGTGATGCCGACCAGCCTGGCCGAGCGCGCGGCGCTGCGGGCGCGCCTGCAGCGCCTGCTGGCCACCGACTTCGCCCAGCTGCGCGGGCGCGTCAAGCTGCTGCCGAACGGCCCGCCGGTGGCCTATCCGGTGCAGTTCCGCGTGATCGGGCCGGAGGCGGCCGGGGTGCGGCGCCTGGCGGATCAGGTGCGCGCGCAGATGGAAGCCAACCCCAACACCGTCGGCGTCAACGACAACTGGAACGAGAGCGTCAAGATGCTGCGCCTGGAAGTGGACCAGGACAAGGCGCGTGCGCTCGGCGTGACCACCGGTGCCATCGCGCGGGCCACGCAGACGGTGCTGAGCGGCGTGACGGTGGGCCAGTACCGCGATGGCGACAAGCTGATCGACATCGTCATGCGTGCCGCGCGCGACGAGCGCGATGCCATGTCGGACCTGAACAATGCGCTGGTGCCGACCACCAGCGGCCGCGTGGTGCCGCTCACGCAGCTGGCCCGCATCACGCTGCGCTCGGAGCCGGGCGTGGTGTGGCGCGAGAACCGCGACTTCGGCGTGACCGTGCAGGCCGACGTGGCCGACGGCATCCAGGGCCCGACCGTGGCCGCCCAGCTCAAGCCCGGGCTGGACAAGCTGCGCGCCGGGCTGCCGGCCGGCTACCGCATCGAAGTGGCCGGCGCCGAGGAGGAAAGCGGCAAGGCGGTGGGCTCGATCGCGGCGCAGATGCCGCTGTGCCTGTTCCTGATCTTCACCCTGCTGATGTTGCAGATGCACAGCTTCTCGCGCGCGCTGATGGTCTTCCTGACCGGGCCGCTCGGCCTGATCGGCGCCGCCGGCACGCTGCTGCTGCTGCGCGCGCCGATGGGCTTCGTGGCGCAGCTCGGCATCACTGCGCTGCTGGGCATGATCATCCGCAACTCGGTGATCCTGGTCGACCAGATCGAGCAGGACCGGCGCGCCGGCGTGCCGGCCTGGAACGCCATCGTCGAATCGGCGGTGCGCCGCTGCCGGCCCATCGTGCTGACCGCGGCGGCGGCCGTGCTGGCCATGATCCCGCTGTCGCGCTCGGTGTTCTGGGGGCCGATGGCGGTGGCCATCATGGGCGGCCTGATCGTGGCCACGGTGCTGACGCTGCTGTTCCTGCCGGCGCTGTACGCGGCCTGGTTCCGCGTGCGGCGCCCGGAAGACGAGGGCACGCACGCGTCCGCCACCGCCCGCGGGCAGCGCCCGGCGGGGGGCGCCGCCGCACCGGAGCCGGTGCAGGGCTGAAGCGGTAGTGCAGACGGAGGCGGGCATCGGCCTGCCGCTGCCGCGCCGGCCGTTCGGCTGTTCGGCCGTTCAGAAGGTTTCAGATGGGTTTGTCGCCGATGATGGTGGCGCGCATCATGCGCCGCACGGCCGGGAAGTAGTCCTGGATGGCGTAGTGCTGGGTGGCACGGTTGTCCCAGAAGGCAATGGTGTTGGGGCGCCAGCGCAGCCGCATCTGGTACTCGGGGATGGCGGCCTGGCGGAACAGGTATTGCAGCAGTTCCAGCTCGGCCACGCGGAAATCGAAGCCGACGCGCACCTCGGCCTTCTCGCCGAAGTTGACCAGGTGGGTGGTGAAGGCCTCGTTGACGTAGAGGATCTTCTCGCCGCTCTCCGGGTGGGTGCGCACCACCGGATGGACGGCGACGGGAAAGCGCTGGCGGTTCTCCTCGCGCTGCTGCGGCGTCATGCGCGTGCCGAAGGCCGGCATGATGTCGTGCGCCGCGTACAGGCCGTCGATGCGGCTCTTCATCTCCTGCGGCAATTGCGCATAGGCATGCGCCATGTTGACCCACAGCGTGTCGCCGCCGGCCACGGGGCATTCCACGCAGCGCAGCATCGACGCCATCGACGGTACCTCCCGCCAGGAAACATCGCTGTGATAGATGTTCTCGCGCGCCTTGTTCTGCTCGCTGCCGCCCAGCAGCACCAGTTCCGGATGTTCCGGATGCCGGGGGAAGACCGGGTGGATCTCCAGTTCGCCGAAGCGGCGCGCCACCGCCACGTGTGCCGCGGGGCTGATGTCCTGGTCGCGGAAGACCAGCACCTTGTGGCGTACCAGCGCCTCGCGCAGCGCTGCGCTGGTGGCCTCGTCCGGTGTCACGCTCAGGTCGATGTTGCCGATCTCGGCGCCGATCACCGGTGTGATCGGCATGACGGTGAACGATGCCTTGAGGGTGCCGGCGCGCACGACGGCGGGGGCCGCGGCCGGGGTCGGCGTCGAGGTCGGTTGCTCCAGGGTGGCAGCGTTGCTCATGGTCCCAGGGTCTCCATAGGTAGGGTTTTGCCGCCGGGCCGTGCCGCCGTGCGGGACGGCAGGACTCGCGGGATGAATTGGTAATCGGTGTTATCTTTTGAATTGATAGTATGAAATACCATTTGTTCGGTCAAGACCGGATCGGGAAGGGAAAACCATGACGAAAGCGATGACGAAAGCGCCGGCTGCGGCGGACGGCTTCGCCCCGCTGGATGGCCAGGCCGGCTTCACCCCGCCGCGTTATTCGCGCGGCAAGCGCACCGCCGATGCCCTGCTCGAATCGGGCCGGCAATTGCTGCGCACGCGCACTCTGGACGGCATGACGGTGGAGGAGTTGTGCGCCGGGGCGCACGTCACCACGGGCGCCTTCTATCGCCGCTTCGACAGCAAGGACGCCTTCTTCAAGGCGCTGCAGGCGCTGACCATCGAGGCCTCGGCAGCGGAGCGCGGCCCGCTGGCGGGGGAGCTCGATGCCGGTGAGTGGGACCTGGAGGAGGGCATCGCCCTGATCGTCCGCTCGATGCGCAGCTGGTACTGCCGCCATGAGGGCGTGGTGCGAGCCTCGCAGATGCAGCGCGGGCGCGATCCGCAGAGCTGGGATGCGATCCGCCAGCTCGGACGCGACTACGTCGACGCCTTGGTCCCCCGCGTGATGCGCCTGCGCGGCCTGCCGGCGCCGGTGCGGGACGAGCCGGGCGGGCTGCGCATCCGCTTCGCCTTCCAGCTCCTGTTCGGCGCGCTGAACAATGCGGTGATCAACAACCCCGGTCCGCTCGGGCTGGAGGATGCGGCGATGGAGACGGAGCTGGCGCGGGCGGTCTGTGCCTACCTGCGCGCCGCCTAGCTCCACCTGGCGCTGCCTTTGGCCGGCCCCCGGCTAAGCCAGCGCCCCCGTGGCGGCCGCGGCCTCGGCGCCCGCCGCTTCCAGCCAGGCCAGGAAGCTGCCGATGGCTTCGTCGCCGGCACGGCGGGCGGACACGTAGGCGTAGTAGCGCCAGGGCGGCAGCACGGGGCCGCGGAAGGGAAAGACCAGGCGGCCTTCCTTGACGTCCAGCGCCACCAGCGCGGTCGGGCCCATGGCCACGCCGAGCCCGTCGAGGGCGGCCTGCAGCGTCAGGTAGAAGTGCTCCAGCTGCAGCGACTGGCGCGGCACCAGGCCGCCGTTGCCGCTGGCCTCGAGCCATTCCGACCACATGCCGGGATAGGTCGCCGAGTGCAGCAGGGTGTGTCCGGCGAGATCGGCAGGGCGGCGCAGCGGCAGGGTTTCCAGCAAGCGCGGCGAGCAGACCGGCAGGCGCCCTTCGGCGAGGAACTCGCGCGCGACATAGCCGTCGGCCTGCTGGTCGCCGCCGCGGATGGCGATGTCGACTTCATCGCGGATCTTGCCGACGGGGGCGTTCGAGGTGGTCAGCCGCACTTCGACGGCGGGATGGGCGAGCTGGAACTCCGACAGGCGCGGCAACAGCCAGCGCAGCGCGAAGGTGGTCGGCGCGTTGACGCGGATGACCTGCCGGCGCGCCGCCTGGACCTGCTCGCTGGTGGCCAGCGCGATGCGGTCGAAGGCGGCCGTGATTTCGGCCAGGTAGGCGCGTCCCGGTGCCGTCAGCGCAACCCGGCGGCCGTGCCGCAGGAACAGTGCATGGCCGATCCAGTCCTCGAGCTGGGCCACGTGCCGGCTCACCGCGCCGTGCGTGACGCACAGCTCCGCGGCGGCGGCGCTGAAGCTCTCGTGCCGTGCGGCGGCTTCGAACACTTTCAGGGAATTGAGGGGCGGCAGGCGGCGGGCCATGGCGTCGATGCGCTTCCTTGCTTATGATTTTTCCTGACAAAGAGCCCCAGTTTATATCGTTTTGACGAACAAGCCAGCACCGATATAGTTCGTCCGAAGGCAAGGCCGGCCTTCTCAACTATGTCTGAAAACCTGACCAAGCAAGTGGAGGTGCCGCCATGTCGAACGTGGTAGTCGTGGGTGCTCAATGGGGCGATGAGGGAAAAGGCCGGATCGTCGACTGGCTGGCGGAGCGGGCCGATATCGTGGCGCGCTACAACGGCGGGCATAACGCCGGCCACACCCTGGTGGTGGACGGCAAGACCTACAAGCTCGCCTTGCTGCCCAGCGGCGTGGTGCGCGGCAAGCTGGGGCTGATCGGCAACGGCGTGGCAGTGGATCCCGAGGCGCTGCTGGCCGAGATCGGACGCATGCAGGCGCTGGGCGTGGAGGTCACGCCGCAGACGCTGCGCGTGGCCGAGACCGCCACGCTGGTGCTGCCGATCCATCGCGCCATCGATGCCGCCCAGGAGGGGCTGCGCGCCAAGCCGATCGGCACCACGCTGCGCGGCATCGGTCCGGCCTACGAGGACAAGGTCGGGCGGCGCGGGCTGCGCGTCTGCGACCTGGGCGAGCCCGAACTGCTGGCGGACAAGCTGGAGCAGTTGCTGCGCCATCACAATGCGTGGTTCCGCGGCCTGGGCCTGGAGCCCTTCGCGCTGGAGCCGATGCTGCAAGGGCTGCTGGCCCTGGCGCCGCGTATCCTGCCCTTCGCCGGCCCGGTCTGGCACCTGCTGGACCGCGCCCATGCCGACGGCCGGCGCACCGTATTCGAAGGGTCGCAGGCCGTGATGCTCGATGTGGATTGGGGCAGCTATCCCTTCGTCACCTCGTCGACCACCATTGCCGCGGGCGCCGCCACCGGCACCGGGGTGTCGCCGGCGCGGATCGGACGGGTGCTGGGGGTCAGCAAGGTCTACGCCACGCGGGTCGGCGAGGGACCGTTCCCCACCGAGCAGGCCGGCGGACTGGGCGAACTGCTGCGCGAGCGCGGGCGCGAGTTCGGCGTCAACACCGGGCGCCCGCGCCGCTGCGGCTGGCTGGACGCGGCGCTGCTGCGGCAGGGTGTCAAGGTGGCGGGCATCGATGCCCTGGCGCTGACCAAGATCGACGTGCTGGATGGCTTCGAAGCGATCGATGTGTGCGTGGGCTACGAACTCGACGGGCAGCGGCTGGATCATGCGCCGGCCAGCCTGGCCGCGCAGCGGCGCGCCGTGCCCGTCTACCGCCGTTTCGCCGGCTGGGAGCAGCCGACCCAGGGCGTGCGCTCGCTCGACCGCCTGCCGGCACAGGCGCTGGCGCTGGTGCGGGGGATCGAGGAGATCGTCGGCGTGCCCGTGGACATCGTCACCACCGGACCGGAACGCGACGACACGATCGTGATCCGCGATCCGTTCGGCCATCCGTTCGCGGGCTGAGGTCCGCGCTCCGGCGCGCCTAGGCGAGCCGGAGCCCGGGTGCCGCGGCGAAGGTGCGCAAGGCGGCGGGCAGCGCGTCCATGTCGGACGGGCCAAGCGTGGCCGCCGCGCCCGCGCAGATGGATGCCACCGTCTCGCGCGCCATGCTCACCACGGCCCGCGCCGCCGGCCGCAGCGCGACGCTGCGGCTGGTGCCCAGGCCGCACCTTGCGACGAGGCCGATCTTCTCCAGCGTCAACACGCGCTTCAGCACCGCCGAGCGCTGCAAGCCTAGCGGCGTCATCAGTTCCGCCAGGGCGGACTGGCCGCCGGAACTGTCCAGGTGGTCCAGCAAGGCGAAGTCGGTCAAGCCGATGCCGTGTCGCCGTCCCAGTTCATCGTCGAGCTTGAGGCGCAGGCCGGCATGGGCGCGCTGGATGGCGAGGCCCAGCGCCAGCGCGGCGGCATGCATGGCCGTGTCCATGGCTGCGTTCATGGCTGCCCTCCCGGCGCGCCGTAGCCCGGCGCCTGCGTGCACGACAGTTCCTGGCGCCACAGTTCGACCAGGGCCGCCAGTTCCTGCGCCGCATCGAAGGCAGGGTCGTCGCGCGGCTTGACCCGGTCCACCACCTCGAAGACGAAGCCGGGTTCGCCGTGCTCCGCCCAGTCCTGGCGCAGCAGCGCATCCGCATGGGCGCCGAGCTTGAGTTCGAAGCGATGCCGGTTGAGCGCGGCCTGCGCGTCGTTGCTGCCGGCGACCAGCAGGCGGCCGTTCACCAGGTTGCGGATGGCGTAGACGCCGGCGCGGGTCGGGGTCTCTAGGTACTGCCGCTTGAGTTCGCGCCGGTGCTGGTTCATGGCCTCTCCTGGCCGGTGCCGGGGGCCGGCTGCGCGGCAGGGCCGGGGCTGGCGGGTGGGGGTGGACGCAGGCGCGTCAGGGCGGGTGTCATCGCAGGTGCTCCAGGTTGGGAGCGCCAATTATTACCCGGGTAATAATATATGGTCAATAACACCCGGGTAAATTTTGGATTGCGTGTGGCCACCGGCATCCTGGCGGTGAGGCGCCGTTCGCCCGCGCAATGCCCACGCAATGCCCGCGCAATGCCCTCGCAAGGTCTGGCAGGGCCGGCGCGGGCGCGTTCAGGCCTCTCAGGCCGCCGCCAGGGCCTGCGAAAAGTGGTCGATGAAGGAGCGGACCTTCGGCGCCAGGTACTTGCGGCTGGTGTACACGGCATACAGGGTGATCGGCGCCAGTTCGTGGTCGGGCAGCACGCGCACCAGGCTTCCCGCGGCCAGGTCCGCTTCCACCAGCCAGGCCGGCAGGAAGGCGATCCCCATGCCGGCCTGCACCGCGCGGTGGGCCAGGCTGGTGTCGTCGGTCTTCAGGCTGGGCCGCAGGCGCACCGCCACCTGGCCCTGGGGGCCGCGCAGGGTCGCGTTCTCGCGGCTGGTGTAGGTCGGCAGCACGGCATCGTAGCGCGCGATGTCGGCGGCCTTGGCCGGCCAGCCATGCCGGTCGAGGAAGGCGCGGCTGGCGACGAGGTGGAAGTCGATGGGACAGATCGGCCGGGCGATCAGCGCGGGCGAGGGGGCGTCGGTGGCGCGCAGCGCCACGTCATAGCCCTCGTGGACCAGGTCGACCTTCTGGTTCTCCAGGCGCAGGTCCACCAGCACGCTGGGGTAGCGCCGCCGGTAGTCGGCCAGCGCGTCGACGAAGCGGGCGCTGGCGCACCACACCGGAGCTGTCACCTTCAAGGTGCCGCGCGGCGCGGCGGCGCTCTGGCTGACGGCGGCATCGGCCGCGTCCATGATCTCCAGCGCTTCGCAGCACTGGGCGTAGTAGAGCTCGCCGGCTTCGGTCAGGCTCTGGTGGCGGCTGGTGCGGTTCAGCAGGCGGGCGCCGAGGCGGCGCTCCAGGGCGGCGACGTGCTTGCTGGCCATGGCGGTGGACATGGCGAGCTTGTCGGCAGCGGCGGCAAAGCTGCCGCGCTCGACGATCTCGCGGAAGACCCGCAGGCTGAGCAGGGTGTCCATATCGTTTCCTGTGAGGAAACATTCAGTCTACCAGCGGGCTCTCGATCTACTGCGGGTGGATGGGTATCATGACCATCCTTCGGATCTCGCTGATCTGTCTCGCTTCTCCACCTTCCCCGTCCTTTCTGCCGTCCCAGCCGTCCCATGCCCACGAGATCGAGCGCACCTGCCGCGCAGCAGCCGGCCCTTTCCAACCAGTCGCCGCGCATCGACACCTTCCGTGTGCTGTTCGGCGTCGGCGTCGCGGCCATCCTGGCGCTGCTGGCGCTCGACACGCCCTGGCTGCGGACCGCGAGCCCTGTCTTCGTCGGGGCACTGCTTGCGCTGGCCGGATTGGCGGCGGCCGCCTCGGCCCGCTCGGCGCTGGTCCTGCTGACGGCCGGCTGCCCGCTGATCGCCGCGCTCGCCATGGTCGCGAGCTGCGTGCGCGGATTCAGCGGCTGATCGGACAATTGACCTGGCGGCCCGCTCCCGGCCTGCCGGCGCGCGCCGGCACGGGGGAGGCTTCGATGCCGGTGGCGCACCGGCCCGCTCACTGAATGGCTTGAACCATGTACAGGAAAGGTACCGTCCTAGAACTGCAGTTTTCGCCGGGCCGTCTCAACGACGGCGCCGGCGATCCCTTCTGGATCGATCTGTCGGCCGAGGAGGCCGCACGCCTGCTCGACTTGCTGCAGGCGAGGCTGCAGCCGGGCAGGCCCGACACCGAGCCGCCCGCCGTGTTCGCCCTGGATGGCACGATGCCGGCCGCTGCGGAGGCGTCGGATGGCACGGACGCGCCGGTTTCCGCCGGCGCAGCGGACGGCTTCCAGCAGTGGATCTGCCTGATCTGCGGCTGGGTGTACGACGAAGCCGCAGGCCTGCCCGAGGAAGGCATCGCTCCGGGGACACGCTGGGCGGATGTCCCGGAGGACTGGCGCTGCCCGCTGTGCGACGTCGGCAAGGAAGACTTCGCCATGGTGCCGTTCTGAGCGCGCACCCGCCGGCAGTCAGTGCCGGCGGGTGCGCCGCGCCGGTCAGCCGGCCAGCGCAGTCATCAGGCGCGCGGCGGCGGCGATCAGGCTGCGGTCGCTGCCTGCCGGTCCCATCAGCGACAGGCCCATCGGCGCGCCGTCGCGGCCCGACAACGGCAGGCTGAGCTGGGGAAAGCCCGTCAGCGGCGCCAGGCACAGCAGGTGGGCGGCCTGCGTGCGGTAGTCCTCCAGCGCTTCGATCGGCGTATCGGCCAGCGGGGCGATGTCGGGCATGGCCGGCATCAGCAGGATGCCGTCGTTGCCCAGCAGGCGGCCGAGGTGGGTGGTGAAGGCCCGGCGCGCGGCGCTGGACGCCTCGAACTGCGCCGCCGTCACCGCTTTCGAGAAGCGGAAGCGCCCCGCCACGTCGGGCCCCAGCTTCAGCCCGTACTGTTCGATCAGCGCGCCGTCGGCTTGCCAGGCCTCCCAGCCCTGCACGTAGCGGAAGGCCCAGTACAGCTCGGACAGCGGCCGGTCGGCCACGCTGACGGCGGTGACCGGTGCCACCTCGCTGTCGAGGCGGGCCAGCAGCGGGCGCAGGACGGCCTGGGCGGCCGGTTCGGCCAGCTCCAGCAGATCCTGCGCCAGCAGCAGGCGCGGCGCGCCGGCCAGCGGCGCCGTATCGTCGCCCAGCAGCACCTCGGCCACGCGCGCGAACGTGGCCATGTCGCGCGCGAAGAAACCGCAGGTATCCAGGCTTTCGCTCAGCGGCAGGCAGCGCGCCAGCGAGATGCGGCCATGGGTGGGGCGGATGCCGAGGAGGCCGCAGTGGCTGGCGGGCGCGCGCACCGAGCCGCCGGTATCGGTGCCGAGCGCGAAATCGCACAGTCCGTGCGATACCGCCGAGGCCGAACCGGAGGACGAGCCGCCCGTGATGCGATCCGGGGCGGCCCCGTTGACCGGCGCACCGTAGTGGGCGTTCTGCCCGTTCATCGAGAAGGCGAGCTCGTCGGTATGGGTCTTGCCGACGAAGGCCGCGCCCGCGTCGAGCAGGGCCTGCACGGTGGGCGCGGTGGCCTGCTTGATGCCGGACAGGGCCAGCACATGGGGATTGCCGCCGCCGGTGGGGAAGCCGGCGACGTCGAACAGATCCTTGACGGCGAAGCGCAGGCCGCGCAGCGGGCCGCTGGAGGCGTGCGGCACGGCGGCGGGCGGGTAGGGCAGGAAGGCGCGCGAGGGGTGGGTGGCCAGGGTCATCGGAGTCAGTCGGTCAGATCGGGCGAGGGGTTGCGGGACGGCGGGCAGGCCCGCCGGGGTCGGATGGCGCGGCACGGCCGCCGGATCACGCGGCAGCGGCGGCGGCCGGCGCTTGCGCAGCCGCGGCGCCGCCCACCAGCACGCAGCTCACGCGATGGCCGCCGCCCAGGTCCACGGTGGGTGGAACCTGCCGCAGGCAGTCCGGGCGCGCCTGCGCGCAGCGCGGCGCGAAGCTGCAGCCGGGCGGCAGCGCCGACAGGTCGGGCGGCGAGCCGGGAATGGCTTCGAGCGGCTTGCCGCGTTCCAGGCCGTGCTGGCGGCTGCGCAGCAGCGCGGCCGTGTAGGGGTGGCGCGGCGTGTGCAGCAGCGTGCGGATCGGGCCTTCCTCGACGATGCGCCCGCCGTACATCACCGCCACGCGGTCGGCGATCTCCACCGCGGCGCCGATGTCGTGCGTGACGAAGACGATGGACAGGCCCAGCTCGCGCTGCAGTTCGCGCAGCAGGATCAGCACCTGGATCTGCACGGTGGCATCCAGCGCGGTGGTCGGCTCGTCGGCCAGCAGGATGCGCGGTTGCGCGCTCAGCGCCAGCGCGATCATCGCGCGCTGGCGCATGCCGCCGGACAGTTCATGCGGATAGGCGGCCAGGCGCCGCTCGGGGCTGGGTATGCGCACCGCCTCCAGGGCGGCCAGCGCGCGCCGGCGTGCCTCGGCCGCGCTGACCTTGCCGTGGGCGCGGATGCACTCCTCGATCTGCTGGCCGATGGTATAGACCGGATCGAGCGCCAGCAGCGGTTCCTGGAACACCATCGCCACCGTGCCGCCGCGCAGCCGTGCCAGCGCGCGCTTGTCCATGGCCAGCACGTCGTCGCCGCCGACGCGGATCTCGCCTTGCAGGCGGGTGCGGCGCGGCGGGTGCAGGCGCATCAGCGCGCGCAGGGTCACGCTCTTGCCCGAGCCGGATTCGCCGATCAGCGCCAGCGCCTCGCCCGGCGCGACCTCCAGCGAGACACCGTTGACGGCCTCGATGGTCTTGCCGCCGGCGGCAAAGGCCACGCGCAGGTCGCGCACGCGGATGGCCGGGGCGCCCGCGGCAGGGAGGGGGGATCGTTCGCTCATGGAGACTCCTCAATGCGTGGCAGCGGCCAGCGTGGCGGGGGCTTGCGGTGGCTGCAGCGGTTGCAGCGG
>JABLTH010063277.1_pt1 | contig 12900 bp, 9 predicted proteins | sample 7875711 | NCBI WGS metagenome assembly JABLTH01 (sample SAMN14941262, study PRJNA633318) | bioreactor metagenome | isolation source: bioreactor | place: China | collected 2019-03-05 | reverse complement strand
AGCTGCTCCCGCCCCAGACGATCATCTCGCGACCCGTCCACACTGCCGTGTGCGAACTCCGCGGAATAGGGGCGCCGAGTTGCGTGGTCGCCCTCCAAGAGTCCGTGACCGGGTTGTAGGCTCCACCGGTGTTCCTGATTCCGGAACCATCGTACCCGCCCCACACGATCATCTCCGTGCCCGTCCAAACCGCGGTATGTTCGTAGCGGGCGCTCGGTGAGTTATCGACTGCCATCAAGGTCCAGGTGTCGGTGAGCGGGTCATAACGCTCGCCTTGCCGACTGCTGTTCCGGCCACCCCACACGATCATCTCTTGACCAGTCCACACTGCCGTGTGGGATTCGCGCGGGCCGATGTGCGACCCCGAGATGGGAGTCCAGCTATTCGTGACGGGGTCGAACGCGGCACCATCCCCAAATGTCCCGTATTCCCATCGGAAGCCGCCAAAAATGACCATCACGTTTCCGGTCCAAACCGCAGTGTGCTCGACACGCGGCGACGGCGCGCCCAGACCGGTTGTGTCCTGCCAGAAGCGCAGGTCGGTATCGAGAGGAGCAAGGCCACTGATCGGATCCCCGCTCTCAGCGGCTCGCGACCTCTCGACAATCAACGGCTTAAGGATGCCCTCGCTGATCGCGACCGGGTCGTTATCTACCGCATCGAACAGCTCCTGCAGCCGATCCGGCATGAGCGATTCGCGAAGGAGGCGATTTCGCTCTGCATCGATCTCTTGCAGAGTGATGCGGCCGTGAGGCCCTGCTTCGAAAGCAGCGAGCCGTTCGAGGGTTGCGCGGACCTTAGTGTCAATCGCCGTCCGCGACAGCGCGGCCTCGAATGGCGTGGTCGCGTCTCTCTGATGCTGGTACCGCACCCGCTCAATCCTGTCTTGGACAGCAGCGAGCTGATCGAACGAGAGTGCGCTCGAGCCTCGCGCTGCAGCTGCTCTGGACGCATTGGGCACCAGGAGCAGCAGCGCGATGACGAGACTCTTCGAGAAGACAACTCGATTGAGGGTGTCAGCGCATGAATTCATAGATCCCAGTTCTAACACCAACTGGGCAAAATGTGTTCGCGCTAACTCCAGTTCTTCCGCCGGAAAGCCGATCAACTAGCTTTGAACACGTGCGTCCTGTGCCAATCAAGTGCCTCGATGCTTGGCCGACACGACTCATGCGCAGGCGGAACCAGAACGCTGCGATCGTATTCCTCGAGATCGAACCGCTGCCGCACCGCGCGGCCGACGGCCGGGCTGACGCGGACCTCATAGGAATCCGTGACTCCGAAGAACCCGTTGTCGAGAGCCCAGTGGTGCCGGCGGCAGAGCGCGAGGCCATTGCGCGGATCGTCGGGACCGCGGTGCGGAAGCGGGATGATGTGGGCCGCCTCGGCTTCGACGTAGGACCGGCCGTTCTCTTTGAGCACGAACATCGAGCGGCATACCGCGCAGAGGCACGCGTACTCGTCGAGCACGATGCGCCGGAACGCCTGGTCGCGGGCCGCGCGGCTCGCTACGTAGCGCTCGCGCGGCTCGCCGACCTGGAACGGAACGACGAGACCGTCGCGGATGTCGAGCTCCTCGAGTTCGTCTTCGGTCGAGCCGGAGGCGCGGAGGGAGTCGACCGTGGCGGTCGAGTTGCCCTCGACGAGAAAGTGCCGCGTCGCTTCGTCGAAGCCCGTCAGCTGGGCCAGCCCGAGGAGGCGGTAGCGGGCGCCGCCGGGGGTCGTCCTGGGCGCTGTCGTGACGATCGCGAGGATCGGCACGCGGTCCCTCAGGCAGGCGAAGAGCGCGGCGTTCACGCCGTTGTCGAGCGGGCCGGACATCGGCGCGTAGCGCATCGACCAGCGTCCGTCGGGCTGGAGCGTGAAGGAGTCCGGGTAGATCTCGCGTGCGGCGCCGACCGCGGACTGGCTCCAGATCGAGAAAACGTAGGGCGAGCCCTGCGGTTTGTAGATGCCCATCGCGAGCGAGTGGATGTGGTCGATGCCGGCCTGCGGACAGTGGGTCGCGGTGTCGCGGAGGAACGCGGCCGTCTGGTCGGTGCCGAAGTGCCGAGAGAGGACGATGAGCGCGCGGGCGCGTTGCTCGGAGGTCACGCGGGTTCCTCGACGACGGGTCATCCTAACCATGCGGGAAGGCAAAGTGAAGTGGCATTGACGCGGCGGTGAATGCGCTATGCTCTCGGCCGTCGTCCGGGGGGGAGACATGCTATTTCTCGCGTCGGGGACGGCGGTGCTGGCCTGCTGGAGGGCTGGTATTCCCGAGTCGGTGATGGCGGCCTTACCTGTGACGCGGAAATAGCGAAACCCTGGCGCCACGGGGCGAAAGACGGAGATCGTCGTCATGTCTGAAGAGCTCGATGCCATTGCGACGGAGAGGAAGAAGGGGTCGGAGCGATTCCGGAGAGGTGCCCAGGAACTCAACTTCGACGTGGCGGATTTTTGGGGCTGGGCCTATTCGGACCTGGTGCAAAACACGGTGCGCGGCGTTGTCGCCGAGTACATCGTCGCCCGTGCGCTCGGGATTCCCACCGGCGACGTGCGCGATCCGTGGGACGTCGTCGACCTGCGGACGTCGGACGGGCTGAGAATCCAGGTCAAGTCCTCCGCGTACCTGCAGGCATGGAGACAGCGCGCCGAGTCGAAGCCGACGTTCATGGTCGGCGCCACGCGGCCGTGGGACGCGAAGACCGGCCTCATGGAGGCGCTGCCCGTGCGGAGCGCCGACGTGTACGTCTTCGCGCTCCTGGTGCACAGGGATAAGGCGACGATCGATCCCATGGACGTGTCCCAGTGGAGGTTCTTCGTGCTGCCGACCTCCGTTCTGAACGAGCGGCGCCGCAGTCAGCACTCGATCACGATCCAGTCCCTGCGCAAGATCGCCGCGGAACTCAGCTACGACGAGCTGGCTGAGGGCGTGAGAGAGGCGGCGCGAGCGGGTGTTGCGGGGTAATCCAACCGCGTTGCGGGGCCGCACAGGCGGGAGGAGAGACGGATGGATCAGCAGTGGTTCGAAGTCCTCAAGATCGGGCTGGGGCTCATCGCGTCGCTCGCCGTGGTCGGTGCCGGCTGGCTGGTCGGGAATTCGATTTCGCTCAAGTGGAGCATCCGGCAGAAGCTCAAGGAGCATGACCTCGAAACGGCGCGTGCGTTCCATGCCCTGTACGGCGAGTTCTTCTGCGTCTGGAAGCTGTGGAACTGCTACCGGCGCCGGGACGAGCATGCGCGGTACCCGGAGGAGACCCGCTGGCAGCTGCTCGATCGGGCGGCAACAGCGGAGGGTCGGCTCGAATCGACGCTCGTTCGTCTCGCGTGTCAGCGGCGGCTCTCCGGGGAGGATCGCGAGACTCTGGGGCGCTTTCGGGAGCTGTATCAGAAGCTGCGGGAATCGATACGGGAAAACCGGGATCTCGATTGGAGGTCGCCCGATCGGCAGGAGTACGTGCACTTCAAGCGGTTCGCGACGCATATCTCGGCGCTGATCCTCGGGCCCGAGGTCTCTGACGCCATTCGTGAGGAGGCCGCGGACGCGCTGCTTGCTATCACATCGAACGAGTACGAAAGGTGGTTCAGGGGCCTCGGTACCCGGAGCTGATGACGAACAGGGCGGGGAAACTCCGTGCCGGACCGTGAACGGCAAGGCTTGAGACTGTCGCTTCGAGAATTCGCTTGTATCCAATTGCGTGGATGTACACGTATCGTGAACAGAACGTGAGGTGAGGTCTTTCCGGCGTCGGAGCGCTGACGCGTCATTTCCCGCCAGCGGGACGGCCTCCGCGCGATTTTGGCCCGCGGTGATCCCCTGCGCGCTACCTTCGTCGCATGCGAAAGACATTCGACGAGCAGGTCGCTTCCATGTTGAACATCATCCGGCAGGCCCGCGCGGAGGCGCTCGCCCGACGCGGTGAGCGCTCCGCTGCCAGGCGCGGCGCACGCGGTGCGGAGGCCACGCGCATTCTGACCGGCGGGCTCGCCGGCGGAACGTTCGTCGTGGATCTCTCGCGGCCGCTCATCGAGGATGGGCGAGAGCAGGCGGAGGGGTTCATCGAGTTCCTCGAGGAGCAGGAGAGGTCGGACTGTCCGTGTCCGATCTGCATGGAACTCCTCGCGGACGCGAGGCGCTCCATTGCAACTTCGACGAACGACGACGATTCGTGAGCCTGCGGTCGGATCGCGGCCGCGCGCTCCTCAACTCGGCCGCTCCCTGAACTCGTTGCAGATCCGGACCCAGAACCGCGCCATCCGGACCGCAACGACGGCGAAGCCGCCGAGCCCGGCCGGCGGGTGGGTCGCGATCCGATGGCCGTCGCGCGCCTTGTCCTTCAGCTTCGCGCGCAGTTTCGCGAGGCGCGGGTCACGGCCGTGGAACAGCCCGAGGTGGACGAGCGGGTGCTGATTCACGATCCAGCGCACGAGGACGTAGTCCCCGGGGAGGCCGAGCGGTCCGTGCGGCGGGCCGCAGAGGTTGGGGAGCGGGGACTCCCGGGAGCTCCACGAGATCAGCACCTCGCGCGCGTCCGTCTCGTTCGCGAGCACCGCCGAGGTCACGATCGCGCTGAGCGCCTCCACGGCGGAGAGGTCGGGCAGTTCCGCCGGGCGCACGAAGAACCAGGTCGAGACCTCCCTGGCCGTCACGATGCGCGCGGGTGGCGGGAGCGGCAGGGCCGGCGGGGCGGGTGGGAACTGCTGGAGTCGGGGAGGCTGCGGGAGTTGTTCGATCGTGGGCTGCGCGGTCGCCGCCTGCTTGCGGGTTGCACGTCTTCCGTTCGGCACGACTCCTCCTTCCGCAGGCCGAGCCGGGCCAGCCCGGCGCCTGCGAGCGCGGTCACGTCCTCGTCCGAACTGGAAACCCGCGCCGATCGACGCGGGCAAAGAAAAACCCGCGCCGGCATCGGTGCATGCTGGAGCGCGGGTCCGATGGTTCGGACACTTGGTTGCCCTTGCGAGCCGCATCCCCGTCGAGCGGGTAGGCACCTTGGGTTGTCCGTCCCAGGTTGCCGGACCCGGCGTCGCGCCGGGTCACTCCTGATGCACGTCGGCGAGTGTAGGAGCGGGATGGGGAAGGCGCAAATCACGCTGCGCGGTGCGTACGAGGCCGCGGGCTACACGGGCCGCTGGGCGCTGCGCCCAATCCATCTCGCGACGCCGCGGCGCGGAACCGGCAGCCCGTCACGGCCTCCCGGTTCCGCACCGCCGCCCTGTCCCCGGTCACGACGGTCACGCCAGGCGCTCCGCGCGAACGTCGACGGGCACGCCCTTCGTGATGCTGTCGAACATCGGCGAGAACCGAGGCCCGAGGGCGCAGAGCTCCTTCAGTTCGTCGTCGGGAAGGTCCGCCTTGATCCGGAACGCCACGCGGATCTGCTCGAACCCGGTGCGCACGTTCGGGTCGAGACCGAGGAAGCCGCGGAGATCGACGTCGCCTTCGATCGTGGACTCGATCGCCTCGATCGCGATGCCGCGCGCGGCGGCGTGGTACACGATCGCGCTCGTGAGGCACCCGGCGAGCGCGTGCAGCAGGTACTCGCCGGGATTCGGGTGGCGGTCGGTGCCTAGGAGGAGCGGCGGCTCGTCGATCGTCAGCGTGAACGGCGCGTCGTGCCGATGGTCCTGCCCGGCGCCGAAGAACGACTCCACGGTCGATGTGCTCCGCGGGCCGGCGGACCAGCGGTTGTCGAAGCGGAACCGGAACGTCGCAAGCGCCGGCTGCGCGCGGATCAGGTCGACCGTCTGGTGCAGCCGGCCGACGTCGACTCCGTTCAGGGTGTCCTTCGTGACCTGGTCGATGCTGGACATGAGAAGTGCTCCTTTGTCATCTGACGCGGCGTTGCGGGCGAACGCTTCGTCGACGGGGCCCATTGTCGGAGTGCGCGTGCGGCGGGACCTTGTCCGGGAGTCCGCCAGGCTGTGCCGGGCGGCGGTTTGTGCGGGAAGCGGCGGAGGAGGAGGGGGCCGGCCGGCGTCGGAGCGGTGACGCGTCACGTCCCGCCAGCGGGACGGCCTTCGAGCGATTCGCGCCCGCTGCGGCCGCGCGCGCGCTACTTTCGCCGCATGAGCAAATCACATGACGAGCAGGTCGCCTCCATGTTGAACATCATCCGGCAGGCCCGCGCGGACGCGCTTGCCTGGCGCGATGAACGCTCCGGTGCGAGGAGCGGCGCACGCGGCGCGAAACCCACGCGCATTCTGACCGGCGGGCTCGACGGCGAAGCGTTCGTCGTGGATCTCTCGCGCCCGCTCATCGAGGACGGGCAGGAGCAGGCGGAGGGGTTCATCGAGTTCCTCGAGAAGCAGGAGCGGTCGGAGTGTCCGTGTCCGATCTGCATGGAACTTCTCGAGGACGCGCGGCGCTCACTCCGGCCGCCGGTGGCCCGCCGCGACGAGTCGTGAGCGCGCAAGGACGGGTCGCGGTCTCGCGCCCGTCGGCTAGGCTGGCGGGTTGTCCGTGATGCAGCCGATAGCGTAACCAACACTCCGTCCTCGTTTCTCATTCAATGCGATTGCCATTGCCGTTGCCATGTCATCCGTCCCGTCGAACACTTCCCAATGCGGCGACGGAGGGACTGCCCATGCAGCGTCGTGCCCGGAGGCTCCGGCGACTCGCGCGCGGCTCCCGCCCGCTCGGTGGCGTCGTTCTCCCATGCGCCGTCCGCCTGATCTGCGCCGTCTGCCTGCTCATCGCCCTCTCGCAGACCGCGGCAATCGCGTCGCCCGCCAGGACCCCGCTCACGATTGCGGGGCGCGCCGCGCTCGCCGCGGACGGATCCCACGTCACGGTGGACGTCGACCTCGCCGGACCCGACGGGCTGCAGGACGTGCGCGTCGCGATCGACGTTACGCCCGGCGACCAGGTGCGGGTCACCGGCGGAGCGCTCGCGGCGGCCGGCTCGATGTCGGTCGAGGCCCTCGGTGTCGAGGAGCAGCGCTTCAACGCCGATCTGCGCGTCACGCGGAGGATCACGCTCGTCGTCGTTCCGGCGCGGCCGGGCAATCACCGCGTCGACGTGCGCGTGCTCGCGGAACGCCCCGACGGCAACACGTGGGCCGACATGTATTCGTACTTCTACAACCTCGAGAACGGCGTCCTGGTCGAGGGCTGGGTCCGGACGGAGGGGCCGGAAGTCACCCGCGCGCGGCGCTTCGAGGGCACGCTGCCCGAACCCACCGGCGCGACGCCGCTCCGCCCGGTGCCGACGGCGCCCCCGACGACGGCCAGCCTGCCGACCGGGGCCGCATCCGCTCCCGCACCCGGCGCCGCGGCCACGACCGGCACGGTCGTCGTCAGCGGCCGGTTCTACCTGTACGACCAGACGTCGATGCTGATCCCGCAGATCGAGCGCCTCGTGAAGCTCGTCAACGCGTCGAACACGGTGCTCGCGACGGCGTACACCAATCTGCAGGGCTACTACCAGTTCCCCGCGGTGACGAACCCGGGCGCACTCCGCGTCGAGGTCTGGTGCCAGGCCGACTACGTGCGCGAGGGCGGAACCGATCAGGTGAAGACCATCGATTCGAACGGGATCGTCCACCATGTGTCGACGGATCTCGAGACCGGCGTTCCCGACGGGAACTACTTCTTCGGCGAGTGGATCGTCGGCTTCGAGAACGATCTCCTGAAGGGCTTCTGGGCGTTCAACACGGAGCAGGCGACGTATCGCTATTTCTATCTGATCCGCGGCGACGGCACGGAGTACCCGGGGGGCATCGTCGCGGTGTGGTATCCCGGCTCCACCAACGGAAACTACTTCAGGCCGGGCGTGATCTACCTGACCGACATCGCGCCGTGGTCGAAGGACATCGTCGCGCACGAGGCGGGTCACAGCGTCATGTACCACGCGTACAAGAGCTGGCTCCCGGACAACGACTGCCCGGCGCCGCGCGAAATCAACCAAAACACCACCGTCCGCTGCGCGTGGGTCGAGGGCTGGGCGGACTTCACGGCGCTCGTCGTCAACGGGGATTCGGTGCTCGCGGGCGCGAGCGGCGATGCGGTGGACCTCGAACCGCCCACCTGGTGGACGCCCGACTGGGATACCGGGATGCGCGTCGAAGGGCACGTCGCCGGGGCGCTGTGGGACATCGTCGACGCCGCCAACGAGCCCGCGCACGATCACCACACCGATCCGATCGCCGCCATCTGGCACACGCTCTGGCAGGTCAAGGACGAGGACGTCTGCAACTTCTGGAAGGACAGCCAGAACTACGGCATCAAGCGCAGCCGCGACAACGAGCTGTACCAGAACACGATCGACGAATGCCGATACTGCTTCGAAGACCCCTACGAACCGGACGACAGCTGCGCCGCGGCGACGCGCGAGGGGCCCGGCTCGACGTACACGTACAACCACTGCGGCTCCGCGGACTGGCAGTACGTCCTCGTGAGCCCGGACTGGGTCTACACGTGGGAGACCGACGATCTCGGCTACCTCGGCGACACGACGCTCACCCTCTACGCGTCGGACTGCACGAACGAACTGGGCTTCAACGACGACAAGTTCGACGGGAAGTGGCCCAAGGCGTCGCGTCTCGTGTGGACCAGCGATCGCAACGACGTCGTCTACATCTCTACGCGCGAGTACCAGGACGCGTACGGGCCGTACCGCTCCTACGACATCAGCCTGTCGGCCGTGTGCCCCGTGCCGCCGCCGGCCGACGGCCTGAACCCGCCGCAGAGCGGGTTGACGTGCTCGAGCCCGGTCGTCATCACGTGGACGGGCCACGCGCGAACCTACGACGTGTGGCTGGACGGGCAGCTGGTCTGCGCCGGCACGACGGCGACGTCGTGCACCACCGGCGGGCTGGCGACCGGGTGGCACTCGTACTACGTCGAGAGCCGGAACGCGTGCGGCGGCGCGAGTCTCTCGCCGACGATTTACTTCTGGGAAGGAGCCGGCACCGTGCCGCAGTCGACGCCCGCGCTCCACTTCACGAGCGTCGATCGTCTCGAGTGGACGCAGCTGTTCGACGTGCTCTCGTACGACCTCGTGCGCGGCAACCTGACGCTGCTGCGGCGCTCGCGCGGCGACTTCCGCGAGGCGACGGAAGAATGTCTCGAGAACAACGGGACCAGTGTCGCGGTGACGTACACGCCGGTCCCGCGCCCCCGCGACGGCTTCTACTTCGTCGCGCGTGGCGTCGGCTGCGGCGGCAACGGAACGTACGACTCGCAGTCCCCGTCGCAGTCCGGCTCGCGGGACGCGGAGATCAACGCGACCGGGCTGTGTCCGTGACCTGGCGACGGAGCGGTCGAGTGTTCGATTGCGGCTCCGTGCCGGCAGCCTGACCGCGCCCTCCCTGTCCCCCGACTCCCCGAAGCGCGCGAACCAGAGCTATCCTCCACAGGACCGAACCAGGGGATTCGTCGATGGGCCCGGAGGGGGACGATCTCGAGCGGACGCAGGTCGTCGCCAGCGACGGCGCGGCTGCGTTGCGGCGATTCGCCGCGCTGCGCCGGGGCGGGGTGTTCGCCGAGCGCTACGACCTGCGCGAGCGGCTCGGAGCCGGCGGCGCGGGAGAGGTCTTCCGCGCCCACGATCGCCTTGCCGGGGTGGACGTCGCGCTCAAGATCCTCTATCCGCACGCGGGCGACGACGAGCCCGAGGAGCCTGCTCAAGCCGTCGGCGTGTCCAACACCACCGGGGCCGCCCGTGGCGCGCTGGCCCGGCTCCGGCGCGAACTGAAGCTGGTGCGCTCGCTCGATCATCCCGGCATTGTCCGCGTCCACGATCTCGGCGAGCACGACGGGCTGTTCTACATCGTGATGGACCTGCTTCGTGGCGAGACGCTGCGTGCGCGCCTCGCGCGCGGGGCGGTCGGCGCCGACGAGGCGGCGCGCATCGCGGCGGGCATGCTCGATGCGCTCGCCCGCGCCCACGCGGCCGGGATCGTCCATCGCGACATCAAGCCGGCGAACGTGTTCCTCGTCCGCGACGCGGCGGCCCCCGAGGCACCGCTCGAGCGCGTGGTCCTGCTCGACTTCGGGCTCGCGCGCGACAGCCGCGGCAACGAGCGCCTGACCGCCACCGGCGCGTTCCTCGGCACGCCCGAGTACGTCTCTCCCGAGCAGGCCCGCGGCGACGCGGTCGTCGGGCCGCCGAGCGACGTCTACAGCGCGGGGATCGTGTTGTGGGAGATGCTCGCCGGCGCACCGCCGTTCGTGGGCAGTTCGGCGATCGAGATCGTGCACCGTCACCTGGGCCAGCCGCTGCCGGCGCACGGCCTGCCGCGTTCCGTGCCTCCGCGCCTCCGTACGCTTACGCGATGGATGCTCGAGAAGGACGCACGCGCGCGGCCGCGCGGTGCGGGGGACGCGCTGGCGTGCCTGGCCGGCGGGCGCCGCGTGCCGTGGCGGCGCCGCCTGGCGCTCGGTCTGCCGCGGCGCAGGGTGCTCGCCGTGCCGCAGAGGGGAGCGCTCGGCCTTCCGCGGCGCGGGGCGTTCCGGTACGTCGCGACGGCCGCTGCCGTCGCGCTCGTCTTCGCGGGCGTCGTGCTGTTTCCGGTGCGCGTGGAAGCGGAGGGGAACCTCGTCCGCTGGGTGGACGTCCTCCACTACGCGCCGCTCGCGGTGCAGACGCCGGTGCGGATCGAGAGGTCGCTTCCGCTCGGCGACCGCAGCTTCACGAGCGACCAACTGCTCGCGTTCGAGCCCCGCATCGCGCGCGCGCCGGGGCCCGACCCGTTCCCGCTGAGCGTGGGCCGCGCGGCCCGGTGGAGCAGACGCGTCGAGCCGTTCCGCCTCGAGCCCGCGGCGCTCTGGGCCCAGGGGCCGCCGCACGGCGTGCCGCGCTTCGACCGGCGGATGCGGCTCGTGGCCGTCGAGCCCCTCCCCTGGCCGACGGCGCGGGGGCGCCGCGGGTTCGTGCTGGCCTACAACCACATCGAACACTACCCGTCCCTTCTCGCGGCCATCGACGACGAGGGCCACGTCGACTGGGTCCTGCCGCATCCCGGCTCGATCATCCGACCGCTGCTGCTCGACGCGGCGACGCGGAGCGTCGTCTTTGCCGCCATCAACAACGAGCTCGGCTCCCGCACCGTGATCGGGCGCGTCGGCACGCCGATGCCCGCGTCCGACGCCGACCGGACCCGGTGGCTCGTGGTGCCCCCGTACTCCCGCACACGTGCGGGCGAGGTGCGCGCCGCTTTCTACACGCCGCTCTCCACAGGTCTGTACGCGCAGCTCGCCGCCTCGAACGGACAGGGCGTCGTGCATCAGCAGGACTCCGAGCTGCTGCGGTTCGATCTTGAGCAAGGCTGTCCGTTGGGCCGCAAGGCACGGGAGGGGCTCGAGGAGTGGGCGTGGAAGGAGCGCACGGCGGAGGTCGAGACCGCGCTGTTCCAGGCCGCCCCCGGGAACGACGGCGAGCGGGCCGATCCGGAGCTGCTGCTCGTCATCGCGCGGCGCGACGACGTTCCGCGCGCGTCGCGCGGCATGGCGCTGTACCGTGCGATGCAGATCCTGCGGGCGGCGGGCCGGCTCGAGGAGGCGTACGACGTCGCGCAGCGGGGCGTGGCACTTGAGCCGGAGGTGCCGGGTCACGCGCGCGCGGTCGTCGACCTCGCCACGCGGCTCGGCCGCCATCGTGTGGCGGCGCCGGACGACCTCGCGCGCCGGAGCACGGGTCGCGGCGTGACGCCGGAGCTCGCGCGCGATCGTGTCATCGCCGCGCTCATCGCCGGCGAAACCGTGGCCGCGACGCAAGAGTCGTGGGGCGCGCAGACCAACGGCTACGGGGCGTGGGACGCAGGGCTGATCGCGCTTCACGGCGGCGACGCGGCGGGCGCGGCGCAGGCGCTCGCTGCCTCGGCCCGGGATTTCACGGGGAACGCGTTCCTCCGCGCGCTCGCGCTCTCCGTCGCGCCGGACCCGCGGTGCGACGAGGCGCTCTCCGACCTCGCGTTCGCGGAGAGCGGGGAGGGCAGCGGGTGGGCGCTGCCGCTCGTACCGCTGCGCGCGCAACTCGCGCGCCGCTGTCCCGGTGCCGTCGTCGCCCCGTCGAGCGAGGAGATCGAGCTCGCCCTCGCCGACCAGCGCCGGGCCGCGCGGACGAACATCGTCGACCTGTACTTCGTGCCGTGGGGCGAGCACCTCGCGTACGGGACGCCGCCGGTGTGGGGGCCGGAGTTGGTTCGGAGGGTGCACGGGGGGAGGTGACGGGCGTGCTCGCGCGTCGAGCGGGCATCGATTTCCCGATGCCCGCTCGCACGTTACTTTCCCTGGTGTGGAAAAAGCGGTGACCCACTCTGTAGGCGCCCATCGAGGCCGAGCCTCGGCGTGCCTAGGAAGTACTTCTCCCGAGCGTCACTTCGGGGCGTCCGGAGTGCAGTGGATATCGACATTGTCGATCCACGTCGCCTCCGAACCCACGGTCTGGTACGCGTCGAGGAAGAACCCGGTCACCTGGTCGAGTCGCAGCCCCGGGAGTGCCTGGCTGAACCCGTCGATGATTCGCGAGCCATCGCCAATTGCTGTCACCGTCCACGACACGCCGCCATCGGTGAAGACCGCGTTGTAACGCGCTGGCTCGTAGGAGTAGGCAAAGGACGCTTGCGGTGTCTGCGCGTCGAAGTTGAACGGTGCGCCGGTGGTCGAGCGGATCGAGAGCGACTCCTCGGGCGCTCCGACAGCGGACGAAAGCGCCGCCGACACGTAGTTCACCGTCAGCGTGCGCAATCCGATTTGAACGAACGCGCCGGAACCCGACTGCGGCACGTAGCCATCGAAGGTCACCGACACCCTCGACAGCGGTTCGGGATCTGCACTCGGCCAGTCGATGCCGCCTCCGCCATTGGTTTCGCGGCCTTCGATGCGTTCGTTTGCGATGCCGGGGCCGCCGCGCATGACGAGTGTCAGTTCTCGCCCGATAGTAGGCCACTCGTTCTCGGCATAGGGGACCAGGCGTT
>JABLTH010019324.1_pt1 | contig 12907 bp, 2 predicted proteins | sample 7875711 | NCBI WGS metagenome assembly JABLTH01 (sample SAMN14941262, study PRJNA633318) | bioreactor metagenome | isolation source: bioreactor | place: China | collected 2019-03-05 | reverse complement strand
GCTTCCGCGTGGGCCTCGTCCGCGTGCAGCGGGCCATCAAGGAGAAGTTCTCCATGGCCCAGGACCCGAACAGCCCCCTCCAGGCCCACGACCTGATCAACAGCAAGCCCGTCATCGCCGCCATGAAGGAGTTCTTCGGCTCGAGCCAGCTCTCCCAGTTCATGGACCAGACCAACCCGCTCTCCGAGATCACCCACAAGCGCCGCCTGTCGGCCCTCGGACCCGGCGGCCTAAGCCGCGACCGCGCGGGCTTCGAGGTGCGCGACGTGCACACCTCCCACTACGGCCGCATCTGCCCCATCGAGACGCCGGAAGGGCCGAACATCGGCCTCATCTCCTCCCTCTCCTGCTACGCCCGCATCAACGAGTTCGGGTTCATCGAGTCCCCGTACCTGAAGGTGAGCGACGGCAAGGTGGAGCAGTTCGCCAAGATCACCTCCGTGGGCGACATCAAGCTCGAAGACCTGACGGTGGTGGACCCCAAGAGCGGCTCGCCCCTCAAGGACGCCGACCGCAAGGCGCTGACCTCGCTGTACCAGCAGGTCGTTCCCTTCGAGGAACTCGTCTCCCTCAACAAGAAGCTGGAGAAGGCGGGCAAGCGAGCCGCCAAGTACGAGATGCACGCCTTCTACCTCTCCGCCTGGGAAGAGGATGAGCACATCATCGCCCAGGCCAACGTGAGCGTGGACGACAAGGGACTGATCTCCGACGAGTTCGTGACCGCGCGTCAGGCCGGCGAGACCAAGATCGTCGAGCGCGCCAAGGTCACCCTCATGGACGTCTCGCCCAAGCAGGTGGTCTCCGTGGCCGCCTCCCTGATCCCCTTCCTTGAGAACGACGACGCGAACCGGGCCCTGATGGGCGCCAACATGCAGCGCCAGGCGGTGCCCCTCGTGAAGACCGAGGCCCCCATCGTCGGGACCGGCATGGAGTACGTCGCGGCCAAGGACTCCGGCGCCTGCGTCGTGTGCCGCCGCTCGGGAATCGTCGAGACCGTGGACGCGAACCGCATCGTGGTGCGGGTCGAGGACGACCCGGACACCGAGGGCGAGGAGTCCGGCGTCGACATCTACACCCTGGTCAAATACGCGCGCTCCAACCAGAACACCTGCCTCAACCAGCGCCCGCTGGTGAAGAAGGGCGAGTACGTCTCCGAGGGCCAGATCCTCGCCGACGGACCCTGCACCGACCATGGCGAGCTGGCTCTGGGCCGCAACCTGGTGGTGGCCTACATGCCCTGGCGCGGCTACAACTTCGAGGACGCGATCCTGATCTCCGAGCGCGTGGTGAAGGAGGACCTCTACACCACCATCCACATCGAGGAGTTCGAGGTCCACGCCCGCGACACCAAGCTGGGCCCCGAGGAGATCACCCGCGACATCCCCCAGATCCGCGAGGAGATGCTCAAGAACCTCGATGACAGCGGCATCATCCGCATCGGCGCCACCGTCAAGCACGGCGACATCCTGGTGGGCAAGGTCACGCCCAAGGGCGAGACCATCCTGAGCCCCGAGGAGAAGCTGCTCCGCGCGATCTTCGGCGAGAAGGCCAGCGACGTGAAGGACGCCAGCCTCACGGTGCCCCCCGGCATCGAGGGCACGGTGGTGGATGTCAAGGTCTTCACCCGGAAGGGCCAGGAGAAGGACCTCCGCACCCAGCAGATCGAGGGCGACCAGATCGCCAAGTGGCGCAAGGACCTCGAGGACGAGGAGCGCATCATCCGCGCCGAGGCCAAGAAGAAGATCGTGGCCCTGCTCAAGGGCAAGGAGCTCAGCGAGCACCTCAACGACGACAAGGGCCGGGAGCTGCTGCCCAAGGGCAAGAAGCTCACCCAGAACATGCTGGAGGCCGTGCCCTACCACCGCTTCCGCCAGATCAGCGTCGCGGCGGGCAAGGAGCGCCTCGAGGCCCAGGTCCTGGACATCCTCGACAAGACCGAGAGCCAACTCAAGGTGCTCGGCGACATCCTCGGCGAGCGGGTGGACCGCCTCGTCAAGGGCGACGAGCTGATGCCCGGCGTGCTCAAGACCGTGAAGTGCTACGTCGCCGTGAAGCGCAAGCTGCAGGTGGGCGACAAGATGGCCGGACGCCATGGCAACAAGGGCGTCGTGAGCCGCATCCTCCCCGTGGAGGACATGCCCTTCCTGCCTGACGGAAGCCCCGTCGACATCGTGCTGAACCCCCTGGGCGTGCCTTCCCGTATGAACATCGGGCAGATCCTCGAGACGCACCTCGGCTGGGCCGGCAAGGTCCTGGGCGCTCACTTCGCGACTCCGGTCTTCGACGGCGCGAAGGAAGAGGACATCAAGGATTGGCTCAAGCAGGCGCACACGAAAAACAGCCACGGCCCCGACACCAGCGGCAAGGTCATCCTCTTCGACGGCATGACCGGCGAGCCCTTCGAGCAGCCGGTGGTGGTGGGCTGCAGCTACATGCTCAAGCTGCACCACCTCGTGGACAACAAGATCCACGCCCGGAGCATTGGACCCTACTCGCTCATCACCCAGCAGCCCCTGGGCGGCAAGGCCCAGTTCGGCGGCCAGCGCTTCGGCGAGATGGAAGTGTGGGCCCTCGAGGCCTACGGCGCGGCCCACGTGCTGCAGGAACTGCTGACCTACAAGTCCGACGACATGCACGGACGCACGCAGATCTACCAGGCCATCATCAAGGGCGAGACCATCAAGGATCCGGGCCTGCCGGAGAGCTTCAACGTGGTGAAGAAGGAGCTGAACGCCCTCTGCATCGACGTCGAGATGCTCACCCGGGAGGAGCTGGAGCCCGGGGCGGAAGAGGCCGAGGCCTCCTTCTCCATCGACGCCTGATCCCGCCTCCGCTCAAGTAGCTCCGCGCCGCCCGAAACCTCTGACCTGAAGAGGCCCCCATGTTCCCCGAGACCACGAACATCAACGCCTACGAGTGCATCCGCGTCACCCTGGCCAGCCCGGACAAGATCCGGTCCTGGTCCAAGGGCGAGGTGACGAAGCCCGAGACCATCAACTACCGCAGCCTCAAGCCCGAGCGCGACGGCCTCTTCTGCGCAAGGATCTTCGGCCCCGTCAACGACTGGGAATGCCTCTGCGGCAAGTACAAGCGCCAGAAGTTCAAGGGCGTCGTGTGCGACAAGTGCGGCGTCGAAGTCACCAAGAAGGCCGTCCGCCGCGAGCGGATGGGCCATATCCAGCTCGCCTCCCCGGTGAGCCACGTGTGGTTCTTCAAGGGCGTCCCGAGCCGCATCGGCTACCTCCTGGACATCCCCCTGAAGGACCTGGAGCGGGTGCTCTACTTCGAGGCCTACGCCGTCACCGACGCCGGAACCACCGGCCTCAAGGAAGGCGAGATCCTCGGGGAGGACAAGTTCCGGGATTACCGCTCCCAGTTCGGGGAAGGGTTCAAGGCCCAGATGGGCGCCGAGGCCATCAAGGAGCTGCTCAAGCAGGTCGACATCGAAGCGCTCGCGGTGGAGCTCCGCCACTCGATGAAGCACGAGACCTCCTCCCAGAAGCGCACCAAGATCGCGAAGCGCCTCAAGGTGGCCGAGGCCTTCAAGCGCAGCGGCAACCACCCCGACTGGATGATCCTGGACGTCGTCCCCGTGCTGCCCCCCGAGCTGCGCCCGCTGGTGCCCCTGGATGGCGGCCGCTTCGCCACCTCGGACCTGAACGACCTCTACCGCCGGGTCATCAACCGGAACAACCGCCTCAAGAAGCTCCTCGAGCTGCGCGCGCCGGACGTCATCGTCCGCAACGAGAAGCGCATGCTCCAGGAGGCCGTGGACGCCCTCTTCGAGAACGGCAAGCGCGGGAGGCTCCTGCGCGGCGTCTCGAACCGCCCCCTCAAGTCCCTCAGCGACGCCCTCAAGGGCAAGCAGGGCCGCTTCCGCCAGAACCTGCTGGGCAAGCGCGTGGACTACTCGGGCCGCTCGGTCATCGTGGTGGGCCCCGAACTGAAGCTGCACCAGTGCGGTCTTCCCAAGAAGATGGCCCTCGAGCTCTTCAAGCCCTTCATCTTCAACCGCCTGGAGCACAAGGGCTTCGCCGCCACCATCCGCCAGGCCAAGGAGATGGTGGAGCAGGGCGTGCCCGAGGTCTGGGACGTGCTCGAGGAGTGCATCAAGGACCACCCCGTCCTCCTGAACCGCGCGCCCACGCTGCACCGCCTCGGCATCCAGGCCTTCCAGCCCGTGCTGGTGGAGGGCAAGGCCATCAAGCTGCATCCCCTCGTCTGCACCGCCTTCAACGCGGACTTCGACGGCGACCAGATGGCCGTCCACGTCCCCCTCAGCCCCATGGCCCAGATCGAGGCCAAGGTGCTGATGATGTCCACCCAGAACATCCTCAACCCCGCCAACGGCAAGCCGAACGTGGTCCCCAGCCAGGACATCGTGCTGGGCGGCTACTACCTCACGAAGAAGCGCGCCGGGCGCAGGGGCGAGGGGATGATCTTCGCCAACATGGACGAGGTCATCGCCGCCCACGAGGCGAAGGTCGTCGATACCCACGCCGTGATCCAGCTGCGCCACACCGGCGACGTGGTGGACACGGAGGCCTGGCACGCTGCCGATCCCAAGAAGCACTCCGAGCAGGAGGTCTTCGAGTGCCCGGCCAAGCGCGTCGAGCACGACCTCATCACCACCACCGTCGGGCGCGTCATCTTCAACCGCGCGCTGCCCAACGGCATCCCCTTCATCAACGGCCTGCTCAAGAAGGAGGGCCTGCTCTCCCTGGTGAACCGCGCCTACAAGCTCAACGGCCCCGAGACCACCATCCAGATGCTGGACGCGATGAAGGACATCGGCTTCCAGTGGGCGATGAAGGCTGGCGTGTCCGTGGGCATCGACGACCTGGTGGTTCCCGGCAGCAAGCCCAAGCTCATCAAGGGCGCGACCGACGAGGTCCGCAGCATCGAGAAGGAGGCCTTCGAGGGCCGCCTGGACGCTCCGACCCGCTTCAACCGCATCCTCGAGGTGTGGTCCAAGACCGCCGACCAGGTGGCCAGCGACATGATGAAGAACCTCGAGAAGCGAAACGACGAGGACCGGTACCTCAATTCGATCTACATCATGGCCGACTCCGGCGCCCGCGGATCCAAGACCCAGATCCGCCAGGTGGCCGGCATGCGCGGCCTCATGGCCAAGCCCAGCGGCGACATCATCGAGACCCCCATCACCGCGAACTTCAAGGAAGGCCTCACGGTGCTGCAGTACTTCATCTCCACCCACGGCGCCCGCAAGGGCCTCGCGGACACGGCGCTGAAGACCGCGGACTCGGGATACCTCACCCGGAAGCTCGTGGACGTGGCCCAGGACGTCATCATCAACGAGATGGACTGCGGCACGATGGACGGCATCGAGGTGGCTGCCATCGTCAACACCGACGGCACGATCCGCGCCCGGCTGCGGGACCGCATCATGGGCCGCGTCGCCCTCGAGGACGTGGTGGACCCCTACTCCAAGGAGACCATTGCCAGCGCCGGCACCCTCATCAGCGAGGACCTGGCGTTCAAGATCGAGACCTCCGGCATCGCTTCGGTCAAGATCCGCTCGGTGCTGACCTGCGAATCCCGCCGCGGCGCCTGCGCCTCCTGCTACGGGCTGAACCTGAGCACGGGCAAGCTGGTGGACCTCGGCGAGGCCGTGGGCGTCATCGCCGCCCAGTCCATCGGTGAGCCGGGCACCCAGCTCACCATGCGCACCTTCCACGTGGGCGGCGCCGCCTCCCGCGCCTCCGAGAAGAGCACCCACGAGGCCCAGATCAAGGGCCGCGTGAAGCTCGACGGCATCAAGTCCGTCATCAACCGGAAGAAGGAGATGGTGGCGCTCAGCCGCTCGGGCTACATCCTCGTGGTGGACCACGACGGCAACGAGCGCGAGCGCTACAAGGTCGCCCCCGGGGCCATCATCCGCGTCAAGGACGGCGAGGAGGTCGAACCCAAGACCGTTCTGGCGGAATGGGACCCGTACAACGACTACGTCATCACCGAGAAGGCCGGCCTCGCCGATTTCAAGGAATTCGAGCCCAATGTCAGCTATGTGGAAGAGCGAGACCCCATCGCGGGCCGCTTCCGCCGGAAGGTCATCGACCCCACGGACGACAAGCTGCATCCCCACATCAACGTGAAGGGCGACAACCACAAGGTCCTGGTCCGCTACAACATCCCCACCAACGCCTACATCGAGGTGGAGGAGGGACAGGAACTGATGCCCGGCGACGTGCTCGCCAAGACCCCGCGCCAGCAGGCGAAGACCTCCGACATCACGGGCGGCCTGCCGCGCGTCACGGAGCTCTTCGAGGGCCGCAAGCCGAAGGACCCCGCGATCATCAGCGAGATCACCGGCATCGTGAAGTACGGCAACCGCGTGCGCGGCAACCAGAAGGTCTCGGTGGAGAACACCGAGACCGGGGACAAGGCCGAGTACCTCATCCCGCGCGGGAAGCACATCCAGGTGCAGGACGGCGACGAGATCCAGGCGGGCGAGAAGCTCACCGAGGGCGCCGTCAGCCCCCACGACATCCTGAAGGTGCAGGGCGAGAAGGCGCTCCAGGCCTTCCTGGTGAACGAGGTGCAGGAGGTCTACCGCGCCCAGGGCGTGACCATCAACGACAAGCACATCGAGATCATCATCCGGCAGATGATGCGCTGGGTCCTGGTCACGGACGTGGGCGACACCCCGCTCATCGTCGAGGAGAAGATCGACAAGAACCGCTTCAAGGACATCAACGAGGCTGCCACCAAGGACAGCCAGGCCCCGGCCACCTGCGAGCCCCTGCTCCTGGGCATCACCAAGGCCGCCCTCACCTCCGAGTCCTTCATTTCCGCGGCCTCCTTCCAGGAGACCACCCGCGTGCTCACCGAGGCCGCCCTCGAGGGCCGCGTGGACTACCTCCGCGGACTGAAGGAGAACGTCATCCTCGGACGGCTCATCCCGGCCGGCACCGGCATGGCGATCTACCGCAACATCGAGATCGAGGAGGGCCAGTACCCTGAAGTCACCTACACCGACACCCTCGGCGGGGACTTCGAGGACGACGAATACAGCCGCATGGCTGCCCACGTCGAGGAACTCCAGGGATTCCAGGAGTTGGATGGCGAAGACATCTGAGCCGGAGCCCGGCCAGACCAGGAAGCCCCGGCCCCGCCGGGGCTTCTTCGCGTTAGGGGATCGATCTTTCCGCTGCTAACCTGGGAGTTGCCATAAAAATCAACGCCTCCTCCCGAGGCAACGACCTCTGCAAGAAGCCCACCTCCCCAGCGACCTGGCCGGAGGGTTTCGTGGAGGGATCGTCGGGACGAGGCCCGAACGGCCGCATCGGGCGGCCAGGAGTCTCCATGAACACCCTGACCTTCAATCCCACCACCGTCTCGGTGGACCTCGGCGGCACGCCCATCTCCCTCGAGACCGGCCGGATCGCCAAGCAGGCTGCCGGTTCCGTCATCGTCCGCCAGGGCGACACCATGGTCCTCGTGGCGGTCTGCCACGCGGCCCCCCGGGAGGGCATCGACTTCTTCCCCCTGACGGTGGACTACCGCGAGCCCGGATTCTCCGCGGGCAAGATCCCGGGCGGGTTCTTCAAGCGCGAGGGCCGCCCCACGACGAAGGAAACCCTCACCAGCCGCCTCATCGACCGTCCCATCCGGCCGCTCTTCGAGGAGGGCTACAACGGCGACACCATGGTCACCGCCCAGGTCATCAGCTTCGACGGGGAGCACCAGCCCGACACCCTGGCGATGGTGGGCGCCTCGGCGGCCCTCATCATCTCCGAGATCCCCTTCAACAACCCCATCGGCGGAGTCCGGGTCGGGCGCATCGGAGGCAAGCTGGTGGTCAACCCCACCGTGAGCCAGCGCAACGACAGCGACCTGGACCTCCTGGTGGCCGGCACCGAGGACGCCCTCGTCATGGTCGAGTGCGGCGCCAAGGAGGTCCTGGAATCCGACATGGTGAAGGCCCTCACCTTCGGCCACGACCAGATCAAGCTGCTCGTGAAGCTCCAGAAGGAGCTCCAGGCCAAGGCCGGCCGCCCCAAGCTCGTCCCCGCCAAGGCCGAGATGGACCAGGAGCTCTATGGGCAGGTGGCGGCCAAGTACGCCGAGAAGCTCATGGCCGCCCTGACCATGAAGGTCAAGATCGAGAGCTACAAGGCCATCGACGCCCTGAAGAAGGAGGCGGTCGCCGAGTTCACCGCCGAGGCCCCCGAACGCAAGAAGGAGGTCACCGGCGCCTTTGATCTCCTGAAGGAGACCCTGTTCCGCAACGCCATCCTCAAGCAGGGCGTGCGGCTGGATGGCCGGGCCTTCGACCAGATCCGCCCCCTCAACATCGAGGTCGGTGTCCTTCCCGCCGCCCACGGGAGCTGCCTCTTCACCCGCGGCGAGACCCAGGCCATGGTCACGGCCACGCTGGGGACCATGGACGACGTGCAGTACATCGACGGGCTCGAGGAGGAGTACGAGAAGAAGTTCTACCTCCACTACAACTTCCCGGGCTATTCGGTGGGCGAGTGCAAGCCCAACCGCGGGCCCGGCCGCCGGGAGATCGGCCACGGCGCCCTGGCCGAGCGTTCCATCATGGCCATGCTGCCCAGCCAGGAGGAGAACCCCTACACGGTCCGCGTGGTCTCCGACATCACTGAGAGCAACGGCTCCTCCAGCATGGCGACCATCTGCGGCGGCACGCTGGCCCTGATGGACGCGGGCATCAAGCTGAAGGCCCCGGTGGCCGGCGTGGCCATGGGCCTGGTGAGCGACGGCGAGAAGTTCGTGGTGCTCTCCGACATCGCCGGGCAGGAGGACCACTACGGCGACATGGACTTCAAGGTCGCCGGCACCGCCAAGGGCATCACCGCCCTCCAGATGGACATCAAGATCGGGGGCATCACCACCGAGATCCTCACCAAGGCCCTCGACCAAGCCAAGGCCGGCCGCCTGCACCTCCTGGAGGCCATGGGCTCGGTGCTCGCCGCCCCCCGCGCCGAGTTCGCCCGGAACGCCCCCCAGATGCACAGCATCCAGCTCCCCAAGGAGAAGATCCGCGACGTCATCGGGAAGGGCGGCGCCACCATCCGCAACATCATCGACGTCTCCGGCTGCTCGGTGAACATCGACGACAACGGCCTCTGCCAGGTGGCCGGGCCCACCCAGGAGAAGCTGAACGTCGCCCTGAAGATGATCGGCGACCTCATCCAGACCGCCGAGGTGGGCAAGACCTACCTGGGGAAGGTGGCCAAGGTCGTCGAGTTCGGCGCCTTCGTGACCATCCTCCCGGGCCTGGACGGCCTGCTCCACGTCTCCGAGATGGCCCCCCACCGGGTCAAGAACCCCGCCGACGAGGTCAGCGAGGGACAGGAGATCATGGTCAAGGTCATCGGCATCGATGAGAAAAACGGCAAGATCAAGCTCAGCCGCAAGGCGCTGCTGGCCGAGGCCGCCGAATAAGCTCCACCTCGCACACGCGGCAAGAGAAAGGCCCCCGGATGACGGGGGCCTTTCTCTTGCTAGGAATGGACCCATGAAGGGAGGGCTTGGGACCGGTCCAAGAAGAAGGGGGCCCGTGAGGGCCCCCTTCGAGGGTCTGGCGGAGTGCCAGGGGATCAGTAGTTGACCGTGAAGGTGCCGGACAGGACGTCGGCGTAGGCCATCGGGTAGCGCACCGCGAACGGAGCCTTGCCCATGTCGAAGCTGTGGCCGGCCGCGCCCTCGTTGCCTTCCATCCAGACGTTGCGGACCTTGACGTAGTACCACCAGGCGCCCCAGCCGGGGAAGACCAGGCCGCCGAGCTGGTCGTGCAGCCAAGTGTCCATGACCGCGAAGGGCGGGAGGACCAGGGTCTGCTTGGCCCCGATGCCGCCGATGTGGCCGACCCGGATCTCGCGGATGGGCGTGGAGAAGTTGGAGTCGTTCAAGACTCCGCCGAAGTCATGGGAGTAGATCGTGACGATGTATCCCGAGGGCTGGCGGAGGTCGTTGACGGCGGGCTGCCAGGTGATCTGGATGTTGGAGAAGCCGTTCAGGGTGTAGTCGTTCGGCCCCGTGGCGTTCCCGTCCGCCAGCTTGTAGGACGGGGCGGTGAAGTAGGGCGCGCCGGTGAAGAAGTTGTAGCTGTCGCCGTTGAAGATGTCGAGCTTGGTGCCCACGTTGCCGGCGGGGTTGCCGTCGGCGAAGTTGGTGACCATGTCGTTGATGGCGAGCTGGCGCACCGGCGTGACCACGGGCTTGACACCCTGGCCGCCGTTGTTGAGCAGGTCATGGCCCTTGGGGGCGATGAGGCCGATCTGGAGCACGTGCTTCATGACCGGGGCGTTGGGGCCGAGGAAGAAGCGCCAGGAGGGATTGACGGCCTTCCCGATAAAGTTGTGGTTGATGTGCACCACCTCGGTGAACTCGCTGGTGAGCCAGTTGTTGCTGTAGGCCTGGATCACGTCGGGGAAGCCGGAGAGGCTGACGTCGCCATTGCCGGTGTTCCACCACTGGGCCAGGACCGGCGCGCCGGGCTCGAGACCCGCCTCGCCGAGGAGCGAGGAGTAGGTGGAGCCGTTCTGGGAGGTCTTCGTCCCGCGGTCGCGGAGGGCGTAGACCACCAGGCTGTTCTGCGTCAGGCCGTCCACCGTGTTGGGGGCGGCGATGTCGAAGGTGGCCTCGTCGGTGAAGGGGGCCGCGTCATCGGTGGTGGGGTCCAGCAGCTTGACCCGTGCGGCCAGGCCGAACTGGGCCGGTGCGCCGGCCACATTGCGGAGCAGCTCGAACTGGCTGCGGTTCCAGCCGGTGGTGATGCCGGTGCTGCTGGCCAGGGGCTGGTTGGCGGCGCCGAGCTGGCCATTGAGCTCCGCGAAGGAGATCTGGGCCTGGGTGTCGGTGAGGCTGCCGTTCGTCATGGTGAAGTGGGGCGCGGTGGTCAGGCCGCCCTTCGCGGTGACGGAGGCGGCGCCGCCCGTGAGCATGGAGCCCGCCCAGGCGCCGTAGGCATTGTTGACGTTCTCGTCCTTCTTCATCCACACGAAGTGGGTACGGTCGCCGGAGGTGGTGTCCACGAGGACCGGGTTCGCATTGTCCGTCACGATGTGGCCAGGGTTGAGGCCTGTGAAGGTGCCGGCCTGACCGACGCGGAGCCAGTTGTAATCGCCCGGCGTGTTGTCCAGGTTCAGGTCCGTTCCGTAGTTGTACATGTCCTGGCCATTGCGGGTCATGCGGGTCTGGAAGCCGGCAATGCCCGTGAAGGGAATGTCGGTGTAACCCGAACCGCCGGCCGGCGTGGTGTAGGCGTTGGGGAAGTTGAAGTGGAAGTTGGCGTTGTTGGGGATCCAGACGCCGTTGGTGACCGTGTGGATCGGCTGCACCGGCTGCCCGGCGCTGGTGTCCGTGGAGGCCGACACGCCGACGGTGGTCCAGGTGAGGCCGCTGTTGGTGGGGAAGCCCAGCAGGCCGAAGTAGTTGTTGGCGTAGTCGTACTCGTTGGCGGCCGAGGGGTAGTTGCCCGTGAAGAAGACGCGCCCGTTCATGGCGAGGTTCGGGGTCGCCATCTGCATGACGTCCGTCTCGTTGAAGAGGTTCGGGCCGCCCGCCGCGGGGTAGCCCGTGGCGGAGTTGGTGATGATGGTCGGCCAGGTGAAGCTCAGGCGCAGGCGCCCGCCGGCGTTCTGCTCGGGACCGCCCACGGCCACATTGGCGATGTCATCGCTGAAGCCCGCGGCCGCGGAGTAGAAGGACGGACGGCCAGGAACCACCTGGTGGTAGTCGATCTCGCTCTGGACCGTGCCTGCGAAGTAGCGGGGCATGGCGAAGTCGGGACGATGGAACCCGACGAAGAAGGAGCTGTCGAAGCCCTGGTAGGGCGTGTTGTCGGCCCGGGGCGTGTTCACGCCGTTGTTGAAGTCCATCGGATCGAAGGCCGACACGGAGGAGAACAGGTAGGGCGAGTTGGAGGGGATGACCCGGGCCTGGGCCTCGTTGTCGGAGTAGACGCCGGAGGGGGTCACCTGGACCTGCTCCACGTCCGGACGGCCGGGGAAGGCCTCGGGGGTGCCGCCGCGGAACTGGATGTAGGGCGATCCGCTGTAGCCGCCCAGGGTGCCCACGACGCCGGTGGCGCGGGTGGAGGGGTTCAGCTGTTCCTGGATCGGGTTCGGGGAATAGCCGACGTCCTGGCGGCCGGCGCCCTGGCCGTCCACGGTGTGCCAGGAGCCCGCGCTGTAGAGGCCGTCCGGCCAGACGGACTGGTAGGTGATCGGCGTCGGGTGCTTGTCGCCGCTGCCCAGGCCGAAGCTGTTGGAAACGCGGGTCCAGCTCGTGCCGGTGGTGGACGGGATGTGCCGGTTCACCGGGACCTTCGGGGTGTACTTCGGGCGGGAGGCGCTGGTGGCGGGGAGGACGGCGCCCAGAGCCTTGGAGGCGCCCAGGCCCTGGAGGGCGGCACCGGCCTTGGAGATGCCCGTGATGTTGAAGTTGTTGCCGAAGCTGCGGAAGTTCGTGCCGGAACCCGCGCCACCGTTGCCCGCGACCGGGACCGTGGCGATGGGGGCGACGCCCTCAGGCGTGTTCGGATTCGCGATCGCACCCGGACCGCCGGCGCTGGCGTTGCCGAAGAGGTCGGAGCCGTAGGTCACCGAGGTGGCCGGGTCGATGTACTCGCGGCGGAGGCCGTCGTTGCTGACGCCGAAGGGGATGTAGCTGAAGACGAAGCGCTCGAAGTTGAAGGCGGAGTTGCGCGAAGTGTTGGTGTTGCCCGTTGTGATGTAGCTGCCGCGCCTGGCGTCGGCCACGTCGCTGGCGCTGTCACCGCGGTAGCGCAGGCGGCTGTTGAAGAAGCGCACCGTGCCGAAGACGGGGAAGATGTTCTTCTGCGCCGAGTTCGCGCGGCCGTACTGGTCCTCGGCCACGATCCCGAAGCCGTAGGCGCCCAGCCCGATGTAGCGGC
>JABLTH010060243.1_pt1 | contig 12913 bp, 13 predicted proteins | sample 7875711 | NCBI WGS metagenome assembly JABLTH01 (sample SAMN14941262, study PRJNA633318) | bioreactor metagenome | isolation source: bioreactor | place: China | collected 2019-03-05 | reverse complement strand
TTCTGCGTAACGCTTGCTGCTCATGACACCTCCATTTAACGCCTTAGTTTAAGGCTGAATGGTGTCTACTGCATTAGGGGCGATTCATCTAGTGAAACAAAGATATCAAAAAATGCAGTAATTTCATTACTGCCCACTTACGAGGCCACTGATGCGGAAAAGAGTCTTAATGACGCATTGCTGGCATTAGCTAGAAATAATTTGCCAGAAGGTGTCAGACATTTGCGAGCTGCTGCTGAAGCAGGGAACTCTCTTGCCCAGTCGGGCCTTGGATTTGCCTATATTTACGGAAAAGGAGGATTGCAAAAAGATTTAAATGAGGCACTTCGTTTATTTCGATTATCAGCAGAGCAAGGAGACGCGCATGGCCAGTCAAACCTAGGGGTAATGTATATGGAAGGTTTGGGTTTGGAAAAGGATTATGCCGAGGCGCTTAGGCTATTGCGTTTATCCGCTGAACAAGGATATGGCTTTGGGCAAGCAAATTTGGGAAGTCTTTATGCCAGAGGTTTCGGAGTTAGTAAAGATTATGATGAAGCGATAAAGTGGTTTAGGTTATCCACAGATCAAGGTAACTCAGCAGGTCAATATAGCCTTGGGGTGATGTACTTAAATGGATTTGGGGTTAACAAGGACTATATTGAGGCGGCAAGGTTATTTCGTCTTTCAGCCGATCGGGGGCTTGCGTCTGCGCAGAACAACCTTGGGTCGATGTACATGAATGGCTTAGGGGTAAAAAAAGATTTAGTGGAAGCTGCACGATTGTTTCAGTTGGCAGCTGAACAAGATAATCCACAAGGTCAAGCTAATTATGGACTTGCCTTACTCAATGGCGCTGGAATTAGAAGGAATAAAGAAGAAGCTATTAATTGGCTTCTCAAGGCAAGTGCTCAAGGTCACCCTCAAGCAATCACAACATTAAAGAAATTGGGAATACCCCCCGCTGAAGTACAAACAGCAAAAGTTAATGCGGTAATTGACTTGCCTCAACCAAGCAAACCCTCAACCAAAGAAGAAAAGCTAGAAGATATAAAAAAGCTTTTTGATGACGGTTTGATATCGGAACAAATATATTTAGAAAAGCAGCGTGAAGTACTTGATACCGGTAATTAAGTCGGGATATCTATAGAGCGAATTAATATTGTTGATTTGATTGTTTATGTTCTTTCAGACCACTCGCAGATAGGCGATGCTTCCTATTCCCCATCCGGCATTACTTGCCTTAGTATTCTCCAGCCTCGAATGTCAGCTTCAGGAGTTGTTGCGGAAGTCGGTATAGTAAAATCCGGTCTGGAAAATGAAAACGGCCACCCCTTGAGGTAGCCGCTAAATATACTGGTGGCCAGGGGCAGAATCGAACTGCCGACACGCGGATTTTCAATCCGCTGCTCTACCGACTGAGCTACCTGGCCATTTGGGTACTTGCAACAACTGCGGCAAGTCATCGAGAGCGCGAGATTATAGCAAAACAACGCCGTTTGGATATAGCTTTGGAACATTATTTTTCCAGAGTTGATTTGACGGCAGCTTGGGCTATGGGTTACAACGCTGTCTCTGATCGAATTACCGACGAACTGCATCGCCTGAGCCATGACCACCTTTCCTCACTTTGATATTCCAGCGCTGGCGCGCGATCTTGAGCCCGCACTGCAACAGCGCATCAACAGCAAAACCAAGCCGCTGGGCGCGTTGGGCAGGCTGGAATCGCTGGCGTTGCAGGTGGGCCTGATACAGCGGAGTTTGCAGCCGGAACTGCGGCAGCCGGCCATACTGGTGTTTGCTGGCGACCACGGCATTGCACAGTCCGGCGTCAGCCCATTCCCGCAGGAGGTTACCTTCCAGATGGTGCAGAATTTTCTGGCCGGCGGCGCGGCAATCAACGTGTTTGCGCGCCAGCATGGCATCGCCCTGCGCGTGGTGGATGCCGGGGTGAATGCCGATTTTGCAGCGCATGGCGGGTTGATTCATGCCAAGGTGGGCAAGGGTACCGCCAATTTCCTGCAGCAACCGGCAATGACCGCCGAGCAATGCCAACAGGCAGTATGTAAAGGGGCTGAACTGGCGCAGGCCGAAATTGCCGGCGGCAGCAACGTGCTGGGTTTCGGTGAGATGGGTATTGCCAACACCTCCAGCAGTGCCGCATTGATGAGCGTGCTGTGCGAAGTGCCGGTGGCGGAGTGTGCCGGGCGCGGCACCGGCCTGGATGACGGAGGGTTGCAGCGCAAGATCGCCATACTGGAGCAGGCGGTGCAGTTGCACCAGGTTGCATCCGGCGAGCCAATCCGGGCGTTGGCCACGTTCGGCGGCTTTGAAATCGCCATGATGGTGGGCGCTTTGCTGGGTGCCGCGGAACGGCGTGCGCTGCTGCTGATCGACGGGTTTATTGCCACCACCGCGCTGCTGGTGGCTTCGCGTATCCAGCCGGAGATTCTTGATTATTGTATTTTCACCCATCGCTCCGGCGAAGCCGGGCATGCCCGCCTGCTGCAAGTGCTGAACGCCTCACCGCTACTGGACATCGGCATGCGCCTGGGCGAAGGCACCGGCTGCGCCGTGGCCTGGCCGCTGGTGCAATCGGCGGTGGCTTTCCTGAATGAAATGGCCTCGTTTGAATCGGCCGGCGTCAGCGGGCGATCGGCGGCATGAAAAAACAGCTGCAATTATTCTTTACCGCACTGGCCTTTTTTACCCGCATTCCATGCGCGGCCTGGGGCGGGCACAGTGAGGAAGACCTTAATCACGCCGCCAAATACTTTCCGCTGGTTGGCGTGGTGGTGGGCGCGCTGGCCGCGCTGGTGTACCAGGCGGCTTCGGCCATGCTCCCGGCATCGCTGGCGGTATTGCTCAGCATGGTCAGCACCCTGCTGCTGACCGGCGCGTTTCATGAAGACGGGCTGAGCGACGCAGTGGACGGCCTGGGCGGAGGATGGGGGAAGGAACAGGCGCTTGCCATCATGAAAGATTCACGCATCGGCAGTTATGGCGCAATCGCGCTGGTGATGGCGTTGCTGATCAAGTTCCAGTTGCTGGCCAGCCTGCCGCCTGCACTGGTGTCCGCCGTGCTGGTGGCCGGGCATGGCCTGAGCCGTTTTGCCGCGGTGACGCTGATGTATTTCCAGCGCTATGTGCGCGAAAACGGCAAGGCCAAGCCCCTGGCGCAGCATATTTCCGGCCAAGGCTTGCTGGTGGCCGCAATCTTTGGCCTGGTGCCGCTAGCGCTGCTTGCGCCGCATTTGTGGTGGGCGCTGCTGCCGGTGGTGGTAGTGGGTGCCTGGTTTGCGCGCAAGCTTGCCCGGCGCTTGGGCGGTTATACCGGCGATTGTTTGGGGGCGATGCAGCAGTTGTGCGAACTGGCGTTTTATCTGGGCGTGGCGGCATGCGTCTCACGTTGATTCGGCACACCACAGTGGTGGCGCCCGGCGTTTGTTATGGCCGGCATGATCCGCCGCTGGCCGAGACCTTCGAGCAGGAGGCAGCGGCGATCAAGGCTAGGATCGCGGCGTTAGCCGGCGTACCGTTCTACTGCAGTCCCGCGCAACGGTGCCGGTTGCTGGCCGACTACCTGCAAGTCCAGCATGAACATGAAGATCGCCTGCAGGAACTCGACTTTGGTGACTGGGATGGGCGTAGCTGGGAGGACATTCCGCGAGACCAGAGCGAAGCCTGGTTCGCCGATTTCGTCAATCACGTGCCGCCCAACGGCGAAAGTTACGCCCAACTCAGCTGGCGCGCGTTGGCGTTGATGCGCGAACTGGCCAGCCGGCATGAGCAGGTGGGGGTGATTACCCATTCCGGCGTGATCCACGCCGTGCTGGCGCATGTGCATGGCATCCCCTTGCATGAAAGCTACCAGAAGCTGAAGAAGGTGGGGTATGGGGAAGTGCTGCAGGTAGAGTTCAAGCCTTGAGGGTGGCTTAACAGCAGCGCTTTACGCCTTTCCACTTGCCGTCCTGCCATTCCTTGAAAAACGCTGCGCGCGACAGCGGCTCGGCTTCGGGGTGCAATTGCCGATGGTGCGCCAGATAGCGCTCGTACGCATCGTCGCCGGATAAGCGGCGGATGGCTTGCCACAGTTTTTTCAATTGGCTGAGCATGGTTTAACGTTGACCGCGCAACGCCTTGATGCGTTCATCTGTCGCCGGATGGGATGACAGGTAATCCAGCCAGTGTTGCTGGCCGGTTGGCTGTTTTACCCCGTGGGCATGCTCCAGCTTTTCCAGTATGTCGGCCAGCCGCGAGGTGGGGATGTGGTTCAATGTCAGCGTCTCCGCGGCAAAGGCGTCGGCACTGCGTTCAAACTCACGCGAATAGCGCGTTTCCAGCAAGGTGGTGGGAGCCAGCGCCAGAATACTGCTGATGTCGCCCACGTACCAGGTCATCACCAGCGCCACGACCGAAGCCTGCAGCATCTGCCTTAGCGCGTGTCGTTCGCTGACATGCCCCATTTCATGGGCCAGCACACCTAAAATCTCATCATCGTTATCGGACAGTTTGACGATTTCATCCAGCACGACAACCGTGCCGCCGGGCAACGCAAACGCATTGGGGCCGAGTTTGGGGCTGCTGCGGAACAGGATGCGCGCGGGTGGCCTGGCACCTGCCGGCATTTGCAGCGCGCGCAGCCGGCTGGTGATGGCAAACTGGCGGGCGCTGGATAATTTACTGGGGAGCAGCAGCTTGTCGTCCACGGCATCCAGAAATTGCTGGTCTATGGCAAGAATGAGCTTGTCCGGGATGCGGTGGGCGACGACCTTGGCGGCATACGGTAGCCCCCATACATAGCTCGCGGCAATGATGCCCAGAAGCATGACCAGGGCCGTCAGGGCGTAGCGCCAGCGATGTTCCAGATGCGCGACGATGGAGGGGCGCAGGCCCGCCTCCTGCATCAACGTCGCAAAAGCTGCGTGGTCGGCCACTTCGCAGCGCGCACCGTCGGCCAGCATGATCAGCCTGGGGGCATTGCCCAGCGGCGCGGGGATGTTGACGGTGCGGAGGTCATCTTCCCGCTGCCGGTCTGCCGTCATGATGCGCAGTTTGCCGTGTTCTACACACAGCTGCGCATCATGACGCCGGGCGGTGCGGCCATCGTAATAGGCGGCAGGGATATCCATTAAAAAGCAATGTCCACGTCAAACATTTCGGCCACTTCTTCGCCTGTTGCTGTTGCCGTGACCTGCTGCCCGGCCAGAAAGTCTTCCAGATCCGCTCCCGGCAGCAACGCCAGGTGCTCCAGTTTGTAACGCAGCAACCGGATATCGGCAAACGGCTTGAACAGTCCCACGGTGAGGATCACCAGCACGATGTTGCTCGCCATTACCCAGAACAGGCCGCGGGCGGTCAGGGCGCTTTCAAAGCGATGCGGGCCCAGGGTCGTGTTGTTCCAGATCAGGTTTTGCAGGCGCGAGGTAATGTAGGGATACACCAGCAACAGCATCAGCAGGTAGAACATTAACAGTGCGCCCATCACGAAGGGTGCCATTGCTGCTGAAGAGGTCTTGACGGAAGACGCTACGGCGACGCTGACCATGCCGACAACAAAAATCAGCATGCTGAACATGACGACCAGGTATGGCCGGTAGAAAGCGCCTGCTTTGGTGTGGAAGCTGAACAGTTCGTTGCCGTAGCGGCTGTGGTTGCGGATGTAACGGGTGATCTGCTGATGCGCCAGCGGCCACAGCAGCCCCAGGCTGGCATAAGCCGCGATCGGCAGCAGCAGGAAGATGAGGTAACCTTCGCCCACTTTGCCCACAGACGAAAAGCGCAATCCGCGATAACTGGAATTGTGCAGGCGAAAGCGCAATGAGCGCACCACCAGCCAGGGCATGACCGCCATGATCAGGGCAAAAATGCCAACGCCAATGACCGGGTTGAAATGGGAAGTTGCCGAATATAGGGCAAACAGCACAAACGCGATGATGCGGCCTTTTAATATGGCTTTGGGGTCGCCGTGGTAATCGAAGCTGGCGCCCGCCACCGAGGTGTGACGATAGAAGTACTGCATGCGCCTGACCTTGGCCCAGGCTGAATAAATACCCAGCGTGATGATGGACAGGAGCAGGTTCACGATCCAGATGCGGAAATATTCGCCGCCACTGCCGGAGAAGGTGAACGGCTGGCGGAGCAATGGCGCGCTGCTGAAATTAGTCTCTGGCATAGTCTTCTACCAATCGGCTGGGAATATGGGCGGATTCTGAAACGGGGAGTACCGGCTTGCCGGCGAGCGAACGGGCGCAAACCCGCAGCATGTCGAGCACGATGATCCACAGCAGGCTGACGAAAAACAGTGTCAGCCATGCATCCAGGTGCTGGTTGAAAATCAGTTGCGGGGCGATGGCCGCTTTTTCCGGCGGCAGCGTCCCGGCGGCGAGTTTGGCCGCCATGTCGTTGGCCGCGGCATCGAAGCCCACCCGTACATCGTCGCTGAATATTTTCTGGTAAGCCGCGGTGGTGGTAATGAGTACCAGCCAGGTCAACGGCAGGCCGGTAATCCACGCGTATTTGAGTTTGCCGGATTTGACCAAAATGCCGGTTGCCACGCACAGGGCGATTGCCGCCAGCATCTGGTTGGCGATGCCGAACAGCGGCCACAGCAGGTTCACCCCACCATTGGGGTCGATCACGCCGATATAAAGGAAATAACCCCACGCCCCCACCACCAGTCCGCTGGTGAGCATCACCGACGGCATCCAGGACGTTTCGCCCAGCTTCGGCCAGGCGTTGCCCAGCATGTCTTGCAGCATGAAACGGCCAACGCGGGTGCCGGCATCCAGCGTGGTGAGGATAAAAATCGCCTCGAACATGATGGCAAAGTGGTACCACAGTGCCAGCAAGCCATTACCGAACGCCGAGCCGAAAATGCTGGCCATGCCCACCGCCAGCGACGGCGCGCCGCCGGTACGGGCAAACAGCGTGGTTTCGCCCATCTGTCTGGCTAGCAGTTGCATCTGTTCAACGGTGACCGGGAAACCCCAGCCGGATATTTTTGCTACGGCATCGGCGGCTTCCTTGCCGACCACGCCGGCCGGGCTGTTGATGGCGAAGAATATGCCGGGCTCCAGCACGCTGGCGGCCACCAGCGCCATGATGGCGACAAATGATTCCAGCGCCATGGCGCCGTAGCCGATCATGCGGATATCGCGCTCGTTCGCCAGCAGCTTGGGCGTGGTGCCGGAGGCGATCAGCGAATGGAAGCCGGAAATCGCGCCGCAGGCGATGGTGATAAATACAAACGGGAATAACTTGCCGCCGAAAATCGGCCCGGTGCCGTCTATGAACTGCGTCAGTGCCGGCATCTTCACTTCCGGCTGCAGGATGACAATGGCGATCGCCAGCAGGATCACCGTACCCAGCTTGACGAAGGTAGACAGGTAGTCGCGCGGCGCCAGCAGCAGCCAGACAGGCAGGATGGCCGCGGCAAAACCGTAAATAATCACGCCAAACGCCAGCGCCAGGCCTTCATGGTCAAACAGTACGCGCAGGGCCGGGTGGTGGTCTACCCAGCCGCCGCCCAGCACCGCTAGCAATAGCAGCGCCACGCCCAGTGTCGTGCCTTCCAGCACCCTTCCCGGCCGGATCGAGCGCATGTACAGGCCGACGATCATGGCAATGGGAATCGTGGCTGCCACGGTGGAAGTCGCCCACGGGCTGTGCTTCATGGCGTTGACCACCACCAGCCCCAGCACGGCGATCAGGATAATCATGATGGCTAACGTGCCTGCCAGTGCCGCCACCCCGCCTATCGCCCCCAGTTCGTCGCGCGCCATCTGCCCCAGGCTTTTGCCATCGCGCCGCATCGAGAAAAACAGCGTCACCATATCCTGCACGCAACCGCCCAGCACCGCGCCGATCAGAATCCACAACGTCCCCGGCAAATAGCCGAACTGCGCCGCCAGCGTGGGCCCCACCAGCGGCCCTGGCCCGGCAATGGCGGCAAAATGGTGGCCGAACACGATCCATTTATTAGTGGGGATAAAGTCGCGCCCGTTATCGAAGCGTTCCGCCGGCGTGGCGCGCGTGTCATCGAGCACCAGCACTTTAGCCGCGATCCACGACGCATAAAAACGGTACCCCAAGGCATAAATGCACACAGCAGCCGTGATAAACCACAGCGCGTTGATGCTCTCGCCGCGATTCAGCGCAATACCGCCAACCGCTGCGGCGCCCAATACCGCCAACAAGCCCCAGAACAGCTTTTTAAGAAAGGAATTCATGATGTGCGCAACGTAGAGAGTAAATGTCTGCCAAGTATAATCCCAGAGCGCACACCGGCAAGCTGGTAGCCCGGATGCATCCTTCGGAAATGCTCGTTTATTCATGCATTGCAGGCACCGCTGCAGGGGCGCAACTCGTTGCGCGATGTTTCGCAAAATCGCCCAACAAGTCGGGTTCCTACAAAGCACGATCGGCCTACCTAATGGAGGATGCCTCGCTGGACGTGCACGAATAAACCATAGTTTTGTTGCAAATCTGCAACACTCTATTGGTCGCCGTTGCAAAAAGCACAAAAAAACCTTGCGCCAAGGCAAGGCCGCTTGGCAGAATGGGTTCAACTTCTCGCAAGGGGAGTTCGCGAACTCTCTCCAACCTGTGATGTTGGACTTCCATCTTAGGAGGCCGGTGTTAGAGGAAAGGGAGTAAGGCAGTAAACAGGGCGCGATGCATCGAGCCCTGAAATTCTAGAAACTATTTGGAGGTTTTATGAACAAGAAACTCAATCTGGCAGTTGCTGCTGCACTGGCTTTCGGTGCTTCCGCTGCTCAAGCTGGTATCACCATTCCAGCTGGCGACTGGACCGTAGACATCGGCGGTAACATGAACGCGTTCTACACTCACACCAACAGCTCTGGCGCTACCGCAGGTATCACTGGTGGTCTGGCTGCTGCTAATACTGCTGACTCTGCTAACGTGCGTACCGGCCTGCTGCCTTCCGCACTGGGCATTGGTGCCAAGACCCGTCAGAACGATCTGGATGTTGCTTTCCAGTTCACTTTCTTCGTTGGCGGTGATGATGCCAATGGCGGTTCCGCACTGGGTAACAACGTTATCAACGTTCGTCAATCCTTCCTGACCTTCGGCGACAAGAGCTGGGGTACCATCAAGATGGGTCGCGATATCGGCATTTATGGCTCTGAAGCCATTCTGTCCGACATGACCCTGCTGGGTGTTGGCGGTGGCGCAGCTGGTGGTGGCGGTAGCTCCACCTTGGGTCACATCGGTACCGGTTACCTGTACGCTGACTGGGTTGGTCAAATCAGCTATGCATCTCCTAACTGGAACGGTTTCAGCTTCGCCGTGGGTGTACGTGACCCATGGAGCAGCAAGTCCATCGGTGGCGTAGCTAATGCAGCAGCAGTTGCTGATGACACCCCAGGCTTTGAAGGTAAGGCTTCTTACGACTTCACCGGTGGCGACGTGACCGGTAAGGTGTGGGTTGGCGGTATCTGGCAAGACCCGGCAGCCACGGCTGATGAAGCCAAGGGTTGGGAAATTGGTGCCAAGGCTGGCGTAGCTGGCTTTGAAGCTGTTGCCTACTACTATGCTGGTGAAGGTATCGGTACCACCAGCTTCCTGCTTGACTCGCATACGAAGGCTGGCGATGGCTCTGCTGCTGTTGGTAAGGCAAAGGATTCCGACGGTTACTTCCTGCAAGCTACCTACAAGCTGCCTACCATTGGCACCAAGATTGGCGTGAGCTACGGCGAAAGCAATCTGGATGCATATGATGCTGGTGAACTGGCTGCTAACGGCGACACGCAAAACACTCAGTGGACCGTTGGCGTTTACCACCCGCTCACCAAGAGCCTGAATCTGGTTGCTGAGTATTCGCAACTGGAATCCGAGAAGTCTGGTGCTGCTGCTGGTAATGGTACCAACCGCGACAATGCATTCTCCCTCGGCGCGATCCTGTTCTTCTAAGATTTCTTAGGATAACTTGAAAGCTTAAAAACGGCACCTTCGGGTGCCGTTTTTTATTGTATGATTTCGGCCTATGGTAACGTTTTACGTCATCAGAATGGGCCGGTAGCTCAGCTGGGAGAGCGTCGCGTTCGCAATGCGAAGGTCGGGAGTTCGATCCTCCTCCGGTCCACCAGATATGTGAATCAGTTTAACGAACACAAAAAATCCATTTTTTTGGGCGTTTTGTAGGAGCGCAACTTGTTGCGCGATGCTGCGCGAGATCGCCCGACAAGTCGGGCGCCAGCAAGGCAGGAGCGGCCTCATGGACAATCAGGATGAATAAGCCTGTACATGTTGAATGAGCGCGCGCAAGCGCGTTCTTGTTTTGTGGAACCAGTGAGAACTGAATGGCTCATCCGCCAGATAAACATTTGCGCCCCAAGCATTTTTACCTGACCAATACGCGGCTGCCGCTGCCGGCGTTGGTGTCCATTCTGCATCGGGCGAGCGGTTTTTTGCTGTTTCTGATAATCCCGTTGATGCTGTTTGTGTTGCAGACCTCGCTAGAGTCCTCGCAGCAGTTTCATTGGGTAATGGGTATGTTGGCGCATCCGTTGGTGAAATTGCTGGTACTGACGCTGCTGCTGGCAGGCAGCCATCATTTTTTTGCCGGGTTGCGCCATTTGGCGATGAACATGCAAAAAGGGCACAGCCTGGCGCATGCAAGAAACAGTAGCCGCCTGGTGTTGTTGCTGGATGTGATAGTGATGGCTTGGGTGGCGGTATTGTTGTGGTGAAAAAAATCCTTAGCCCATCTCATGCCGGCTTGCGCAATTGGCTGTTGCAACGGGTCACCGCACTGGTGATGCTGCTGTGCCTGCTGGTTGCGGGGGCATCGCTGGCAGTGCAGCAGCCGGTAAGTTATCAGGCATGGCGGGCGCTGTTTGCGCAGGTCTGGGTCAGGCTGGCGACGTTGTTGTTCATGACGAGCCTGCTGTTGCATGCCTGGCTGGGGGTGCGCGACATACTTAATGACTATGTGTCATCCCTACCCGCACGGATGGCGTTGCAACGGTTGGTTGGAACCGTGCTGCTGCTGGAAGCGGGGTGGTCGGCCTGTATTGTGTGGGGCATCTGAATGCCGGTTTCCAGCGGGATAAAAACGTTGCAATTTGATGCCGTGGTGGTGGGCGGCGGCGGCGCGGGCCTGCGGGCGGCGCTGCAGCTGGCCGATGCCGGGCTGGGTGTGGCGGTGCTATCCAAGGTATTCCCCACCCGCTCGCATACCGTGGCTGCCCAAGGCGGCATTGCCGCCGCGCTGGGCAACGTGGGTCAAGACAACTGGCTGTGGCACATGTACGACACCATCAAGGGCTCGGATTATCTGGGCGATCAGGATGCCATCGAGTTCATGTGCCGCAATGCGCCGGCGGCGATTTACGAGTTGGAGCATTTCGGCATGCCTTTTGACCGGTTGGAAAACGGCAAGATTTTCCAGCGGCCGTTCGGCGGCATGACGCAGAATTTCGGCACGGAGCCCGTCTCGCGCACTTGTGCCGTGACTGACCGGACCGGTCATGCCATGCTGCACACCCTGTACCAGCGCAACATCCAGTGCAATACCCGGTTTTTTATCGAATGGCTGGCGTTGGACCTGGTGCGCGCGGCGGACGGCACCGTGCTGGGCGTGACTGCGCTGGACATCGAGACTGGCGAAGTCACCCTGTTTCAGGCCAAGGCCACGCTGATCGCCACCGGCGGCGCCGGGCGTATTTTCCAGGCCAGTACCAATGCTTTTATCAACACTGGCGATGGCTTGGGCATGGCGGCACGCGCCGGTATTCCACTGCAGGATATGGAATTCTGGCAGTTCCATCCCACCGGGCTGGCCGGGGTGGGGGTGCTGATTACCGAGGGCGCGCGCGGTGAAGGCGGTTACCTGGTCAACAGCGAAGGCGAACGCTTCATGGAGCGGTATGCCCCTAACGCCAAGGATCTGGCCAGCCGCGACGTGATCGCCCGTGCCATTGCTTCGGAAATTCGCTTGGGGCGCGGCGTGGGCGCGGAAGGTGATGCCATACACTTGAAGGTGCAGCATCTGGGCGCCGAACAGATCAAGGCCCGGTTGCCCGGCTTGCGCGATATCGCGATGACCTTCCTCGGCATCGACCCGATCGAGGCGCCGGTGCCGGTGGTGCCTACCGCCCACTACATGATGGGCGGCATTCCTACCAACTTGTCGGGGCAGGTGGTGGTGCCGGATGAACATGGTGCCGATGGGGTTGTTCCCGGACTGTATGCGGTGGGCGAATGTGCCTGTGTGTCGGTGCATGGGGCAAATCGGCTGGGCTCCAACTCCCTGCTCGACCTGGTGGTGTTTGGCCGGGCGGCGGGTGACCGGATGGTGCAGGATGCCCGAGCGCAGGTTAGCCATCGCCCGCTACCCGGCGATGCGGGCGATACCACCCTGAGCCGCCTGGCACGGCTGGAAACCCAGACCGGCGGCGAACCGGTGCATGCAGTGGGTAGCGCCTTACGCAAGACCATGCAGGCGCATTGCGGCGTATTTCGTTTTCCCGACCTGCTGCAACAGGGGGTGGAGCAGATCGGGCAGGTTGCGCAGCGCGCCCAAGCGACGGAACTCGCCGATAAAAGCCGGGTATTCAACACCGCGCGGGTGGAAGCGCTGGAACTCGATAACCTGGTGGAAGTGGCGGTGGCGACGTTGACAGCGGCACAAGCGCGGCAGGAGAGCCGCGGCGCGCACTGTCGCGAGGACTTTCCGCAGCGTGATGACGAACGCTGGCTCAAACATTCCCTGTATTTCCGGCAGGGGAACCGCCTGGCTTATAAACCGGTACGCATGAACCCAAAAGGCGTAGAGGCCTTTCCGCCGAAAGCACGTACTTACTAGGGCGTGTTCACACTGATTTCACGCCTGCGTTGCCAAGATAACGCGATGGATGCAAGGCGCGAGGCGCGGCGAATGGTTGTTCCATTCGCAAGCTTCGCAACG
>JABLTH010029730.1_pt1 | contig 12915 bp, 8 predicted proteins | sample 7875711 | NCBI WGS metagenome assembly JABLTH01 (sample SAMN14941262, study PRJNA633318) | bioreactor metagenome | isolation source: bioreactor | place: China | collected 2019-03-05 | reverse complement strand
GAGCCACGCGACGACGTCCGAGATCTGCTGCAGCGCGAGCGGCGGCTTGCCCTCGTGCTCGCGCCACGACGGCATCCCGAGCTCGGGACGCCCGGCGATCACGATCGAGCGCAGTCCCTGGTCGCTGATGAGCGCGAGGAACGAGCCCTGATCGAGATCGAGCGCACCGCCGCCGCCTTCGGCGTTCGCGCCGTGACACTCGGCGCAGTAATCCATCCACACGGCGTGGCCGCGCCCGGCATCTCCGGGAAGCGCGCCGGCACGCCGCGCGGCCGCCTCGGAGTACGGCGGCAGATCGGCGCCGTCGAACGCTTTCGGCGTCGCCCAGCGCGAGAAGATGCTGCCGGCGAGCGCGGCGATCTGGGCCTCGGTGAGCGGCCCGCCGTTCGCCGACGAGAAGACGGGCATCGGCGTTCCCGCGACGCCTTCCGAAACGACGCGTCGCAGCTCGCTCTCGCCGATCACCGCGAGAAAGACCGGGTCTCCGAGATCGCGAACCGGCGCGCTGCGGCCGGGCTCGCCGTGGCAGCCGCGGCAGTTGTTCTCGAAGAGCAGAGCGCCGTCGAGCACGCGGTCGGGCCGCACGGTGCGCTCGGCCTCGGTCGGACGGCCGGGAAGGTCGCAGCCGGACAGGGACGCGGCGACCGCGACCGCTGCCGACACGCGAAAGCGTCCGCGTCTCACGACCGGCCCTCGTCGTCGCCGCGCAGGCCGGGGCTCTCGACGCGTGCGCGCAGCACGAGCGGCCAGAGCTGGAGCGTCTCGACCCGGGCCGTGCGCGCGACCACCGCACCGCACGCGAGGCCGTACGCGAGCTGCGAGCCGACGAACCACGGCCAGCTCACGTGCGCGTCCATCGTCGGGCTCACGATGCGAAGCGCGAGGAAGACGACGCCGGACCAAAGGACGGGCGCGACGACGCCGCCCCAGAGCATCGACCGGCCGGGGAGCATCGGGAGGACGGCGGCGTACACGAGCCCGGCGAACGTCGAGAGGACGAGGTGGATGACGGTCGCGACCGCGAGCGGGCCGGCATGGAACGCGCGCAGCATCTCCGTGCTCGCCTCCATCATCGGCGGCGACACGGCCGACGCGAGCAGGTTGATCGGGAACCACGGGCTTCGCTGGGCGACGAGGCCGTACGCGACGGCGACGGCCGCCATCGCGGCGGCGCCGGCGAGGCCGCCCCGCAGGCCGGCCGAGTACGGGTGGATCTCCTCCGGGAGCCGCACGCGGTGCCCGTCCTCTCCGACGCGAAGCAGCTCGACCTCCTGCGGAGCGACGGCGACGGGCCGCGCGCGCAGCGCGGGCGGCGCGAGCGGAACGAGCTCCTCGCGCGGGCGCGGATAGACCTCGCGCGCCCAGCCGATCGCGCCGGCGGCCGCGAGCACGGCGCCGACGACGGTCACGGCGGCGAGCGTCACGAGGCCGGCGAAGATCAGCGCGACGCCGAACGCGGTCACCATCGGCCAGGCCGTCTCGGCGGGGAGCGCGACGCCGTCTTCGCGATCGCGAGGCCCGCTCACGTTCCCACTCCATAGACGACGGTGAACACCACGACCCACACGCCGTCGACGAAGTGCCAGTACCACGAGAGCATCTCGACGGGCTCGGCGTTCGCCGGGCCGATGTGCCCCGCGACGCCGAGCAGCGCGATCGCGCAGAGCAGCACCAGGCCGACCGTCACGTGGAGCGCGTGGAAGCCGACGAGCCCGTAGAAGGTCGTTCCGAACAGGTTGGTTCGGATCGTGAGTCCCTGGTCGACGATGAGGCGCCGCCACTCGGCCGCCGTCCCGCCGAGGAACGCGGCGCCGAGCAGGATCGTGAGGAGCAGCAGCGCGTTGAAGGCGCCGCGATCGCCGCGGCGCAGCGCGCGCAGGGCGTAGGCGATCGTGACGCTGCTCGAGAGCAGGCACGCCGTGTTCACGAGCGGCGCGCTCAGCACCGCCGCCGGCTGCGGGCCCGTCGCGCTCTTTCCCAGATAGAAGAGGTAGACGACGATGAAGCTCGCAAAGAACGACGTCTCGGTCGCGAGCAGCGCGAGCATCCCGGCCCGGCGCGCGACGGCTTCGGGAGCGCTCACTCGAACCTCCAGTCGGGATCGTCGGGGTGCTTGAGGTCCCACAGCGGGCGGCGGCTGCGCACCGTCGGAATGCGCTCGAAGTTGTACGGCGGCGGCGGCGACGACGTCGACCACTCGAGCGTCCAGGCGTTCCAGGGATCGTCTCCGGCGTGCTCTCCACGCCGCAGCGAGCGTGCGACGTTCCAGACGAAGACCGCGACGGCCGCCACCTGGAAGATCACCCCGGCGCTCGAGACCTGGTTCCACACCTCCCAGCCGCGATCGGCCGGGTAGGTGTAGATCCGGCGCGGCATCCCGAGCAGCCCCGAGACGTGCATCGCGCCGAAGGTCACGTTGAAGCCGATCACGAGCAGCCAGAAGTGCCAGCGGCCGAGGCGCTCCGAGAGCATCCGGCCGGTCGCCTTCGGGAACCAGTAGTAGACGGCGCCGAAGATCGTGAACAGCAGCGCGCCGACGAGCACGTAGTGGAAGTGCGCGACGACGAAGTACGAGTCGGTGAGCTGCCAGTCGAAGCTCGCTGCGGCGAGCATCACGCCGGTGAGGCCCGCGACGAGGAACTGGAACAGGAAGCCGATGCAGAACAGCATCGGCGCGCGCATCTGCAAGCGCCCGCCCCAGATGGTTCCCAGCCAGTTGAAGATCTTGATGCCGGTGGGAACTGCGATCGCCATCGTCGACCCGGTGAAGAAGACGTTCTGGAGCTGCGAGAGTCCGACCGCGAACATGTGGTGCGCCCAGACGCCGAGGCTCAGGAGGCCGATCGAGACCGTCGCGGCGACCATCGCGGGGTAGCCGAAGATCACCTTGCGCGAGAAGACCGGGATGATCTCCGAGGCGTACGCGAAGCCCGGGAGGATGAGGATGTAGACCTCGGGGTGCCCGAAGAACCAGAACAGGTGCTGCCAGAGCACCGCCGACCCGCCGTGCTGGACGTCGAAGAAGTGCGCGCCGAGGTACCGGTCGAGGAGGAGCATCGACTGCGCCGCGGTGAGTGGCGGCACGACGACGAGGATCATGCACGAGACCACGAGCATGAGCCAGACGAAGAGCGGCATCTTCGCGAGGCTCATCCCCGGGCAGCGCATCGCGAGCGTGGTCGCGACGATGTTCGCGGCGGCGGTGAGCGTTCCGAGCCCGCTCACGAGGATGCCGAGCGCCCAGTAGTCGGTGCTGTGTCCGCGGCTGAAGGCCTTGCCCGAGAGCGGCGCGTACGCGAACCAGCCGACGTCGGGCGCTGTGCCCGCGCCGTAGAGTCCGTCGCCGCCGAGGAAGCTGAAGTAGAGCAGCAGGCCGCCGAACAGGAAGACCCAGAAGCCGAAGGCGTTGAGCCGCGGAAACGCCATGTCGCGCGCGCCGATCATGAGCGGGACGAGGTAGTTGGCGAAGCCCGTGAGGATCGGCATGCCGACGAGGAAGACCATCGTCGTCCCGTGCATGGTGAACAGGCGGTTGAAGGTCTCGGGCGAGACGGCGCCGCTGTGCGCGAAGGTGAGCTGCCAGCGCATCACGGCGGCCTCGGCGCCGGCGATCAGCAGGAACACGATCCCCGCCGCGACGTAGAGCAGGCCGAGGCGCTTGTGATCGACGGTCGTCACCCAGCCGCGCGTCACGCGTTCTCCTACTGCAGCGTCATCAGGTAGGCCACGACGCGGTCGAGCTCGCGCTCGCCGAGCTGCATGGCCGGCATGAGGGCGCCGGGCTTCACGTGATCGGGATCGCGGAGCCAGAGCCGCAGGCTCTCGCGGTCGTTGCGCGCGACGCCGGAGGCGATCGTCGCGCGGCTCATGAGATGCGTGAGGTCCGGCCCGAACGTCCCGTTCGCCACCGTCCCGGCGACGCGGTGGCAGTTGATGCACGCGGTGCGCTCGAAGAGCGACCGGCCGTCGGCCGCAGCCGGGTCGGCCGCCGCGGGCCCGCGCTGCGCGTCGAGCCAGCGCTCGAACTCGGCGGGCTCGTGCACGATTACGCGGAGCAGCATGCCCGCGTGCTGCGTGCCGCAGAACTCGGCGCACTGCCCGACGTACGTCCCCGCCTCGAGCGGCTCGATCCACAGCCCGTTGCGCTTTCCCGGAATCGCGTCCTGCTTTCCGGCGAGGCGCGGCACCCAGAAGCTGTGGATGACGTCGGCCGATTCGAGCCGGAGGAAGATCGGCCGCTTCTGCGCGCCGGTGCTCACCGGGAGGTGCAGCTCGTTCGCAGTCGTGACGCCGGAGGCCGGATACCGGAACTCCCACCACCACTGGTGCCCGACCGCCTCGACTTGCAGCCAGCCCGGCGGCGCCTGCTCCTTCTGCACGTCGAAGATGCTGCGCGCCGTGGCGAGAAAGAGGATGACGACGATGATCGCGGGAACGAGCGTCCACGCGAGCTCGATCGGGCCGCTGCCGTAGACCTGCGCGGGCTCGCGGCCGGCGTCTCCGGGCCGCGCGCGAAAGCGGGCGATGCTCCACGCGAGCAGACCTCCCACGACGGCGAAGATCACCGCGCAGACGGCAACGACGAGCCACGCGAGATCGCGGATCGCGAACGCCGGAGTCGAGGCGGGAGAGAACACGGCCGGAGACCCGAGACCCGCGTCGGCGGCGGCGGTCGCTGCGGGCGCGAGCGCGACCAGCAGCCATGCGGCCTGTTTCACGAGCCACCCCTCCCCGCCCGCCAACCCTATCACGCGAGAACGCGCACGGAGACGAGAAATGCCTCTCGCGCGCGAGCGCCCCGCGCTCCGCCGCCGGCTGCGCCGATTCCGGCCGCTGAACGGGCTCCCTGCGCTAGCGTCCAGCGCCATGCCCGCCGACCTCGACGCCCGCGTTCGCGATCTCGTCTCGAAGCTCACCCTCGAAGAGAAGGCCTCGCTGCTGAGCGGGGATTCGACGTGGACCACGCGCGCCATCCCGCGCCTCGGCATCCCGTCGATCTGGATGGCCGACGGGCCGCACGGCCTCCGCAAGGCGCCGGGGCCGAACGACGTCGGCGCGGGCACGGCCGTTCCCGCGACGTGCTTTCCCACCGCGTCCGCCCTCGCATGCGCGTGGGACGAGAACCTCACGCGCCGGGTCGGCGAGGCGATCGGCCGCGAGGCGCGCGCGAACGAGGTCGACGTGGTGCTCGGCCCGGGCGTGAACCTCCAGCGCTCGCCGCTCGGCGGGCGAAATTTCGAGTACCTCGGCGAGGACCCGCATCTCACGGGAGCGCTCGCGGCGGCGTTCGTCGAGGGCGTGCAGTCGCAGGGCGCCGGCGCGTGCGTGAAGCACTTCGCGGCGAACGAGCAGGAGACCGGGCGCATGTGGCGCTCGTCCGAGGTCGACGAGCGGACGCTTCGCGAGCTGTATCTGCGGCCGTTCGAGATCGCCGTCACGCGTGCGCGGCCGGCCTCGGTGATGTCGGCGTACAACCGCGTCAACGGTCCGTTCGCGTCGGAGCACCCGTGGCTGCTTCGTGACGTGCTGCGCGGCGAGTGGGGATTCGACGGCTTCGTGGTGTCGGACTGGGGAGCCGTCGACGACCGCGCGGAGGGCGTCCGCGCCGGGCTTCACCTCGAGATGCCGTCGTCGGGGCCGCTCGGTCCCGGCGAGGTGATCGAAGCCGTGCGCGACGGGCGCCTTCTCGAATCGCGCGTCGACGAGGTGGTCGGGGAGCTGCTCGCGTGCGTGCTGCGCGCCGCCGAAGCGCGCGACGCCGCGCCGCCGCCCGCACTCGACGCCGCCGCGCACCACGCGCTCGCGCGCGAGGCCGCGGCGTCGTGCCTCGTCCTGCTGCGCAACGAGGGCGATGCGCTGCCCCTCGACCCCGCGACACCGAAGAAGGTCGCCGTCGTCGGCCGCTTCGCGAAGGGCCCCCGCTTCCAGGGCGGCGGCAGCTCACAGGTCGTCCCCACGCGGACGACGAGCGCGTGGGACGCGCTCGGGGAGATCGCGCGGCCGGGCGGCCTCGCGCTCTCCTACGCGGACGGGACGGGCCCGGAGCACGAGGGCGACGACGACGCGCTCGCCGAGGCGCGCCGCGTCGCCGCCGCCGCGGACGTCGCGGTGGTCTTCGTCGGCCTTCCGCTCTCGCACGAGATCGAGGGCCGAGACCGCACGGACCTTCGTCTGCCGCCGGCGCACGACGCACTCGTCGAGGCCGTCGCGGACGTGCAGCCGAATCTCGTGGTCGTCGTGACGGCCGGCGCGCCGGTCGTAATGCCCTGGCTCGGGCGCACGCGGGCGGTGCTGCTCGGCGGCCTGCTCGGGCAGGCCGGCGGCGGCGCGGTCGCCGACGTTCTCACGGGCCGCGTCGCGCCTTCGGGAAAGCTCGCGTCGAGCTGGCCCGTCCGGCTCGAGGACACCCCGTCGTACCTCCACTTCCCGGGCGAAGGCGGATCGGTGCGCTACGGCGAGGGCGTGTTCATGGGCTACCGGGGCCACGATGCGCTCGGGGTCGCGCCGCTCTTCGCGTTCGGCCACGGCCTCTCGACGACGCGCTTCGAGTACTCGGACCTTCGCGTCTCGGCCTCGCGCGTTCGTGACGTGGACGGCGTCACCGTCTCGTGTCGAGTCCGCAACGCCGGCCCGCGCGCCGGCCGCGAGATCGTCCAGGTCTACGTCGGCGACCTCGCCGCACGCGTTCGCAGGCCCCCGCGCGAGCTCGCCGCGTTCGCGTCGGCGACGCTTGCGCCCGGCGAAGAGCGAGAGCTGCGGCTGCGCCTCGATCGCCGCGCGTTCGCGTTCTGGGACGCCGGCGCGCACGCATGGGCGGTCGAGAGCGGCGAGTTCGAGATCTCGGTCGGCGCGTCGTCGCGCGACCTTCGCCTGCGGGCGACGATCCACGTCGAAGCGGCCGATCCCGTCCGCCCGCGCTTCGACCGCCACACGCCGCTCTCGCGCTGGCTCGACGACCCGCGCGCGCGCGCCGCGCTCGAGGCGACGGCGGGCAACCTGCTCGCCGCGCTCGGTCTCGGCGCGGGAGCGCCTTCGCCGACGCGCCCCGCGACGCTGACGCTCCGCGCGATGATGCTCGCGCTCCCCGTCGGCAAGATCGGCCGCTTCACGCGCGGCGCCTTCACGCGCGAGCAGCTCGAGCGCGTGATCGCGGAGGCGAACGGCGAATAGGCCGCGCGGCGGACCGCCGAGACGGTCAGCCCGCCCGCAATGGATGGCGCCAGCGAAGACCCGGGAAGCGTGCGTAGTCACCGTCCGCGCTGATCCACTCGCTGCCCGACTCGATCGCCAGCGCAGCGAACCAGGCGTCGGGGATCAGATTCCCGCGTGCGTTCGCCTCGCGGCACAAGGTCTGGAAGATCTCCCAGTGTCGCTCGCCCGGCTCGATCCTCACGCGATTCGGCGCCGAGCGAAGGGCGTCCGTGAAGGCGAGCGCCTCCCCGAGCGTACTCGGCTTCACGAAGACACGCGGATGGGTGAGAACTCGGAGGCAGCCGCTCAGCACCTGATCCGAGAGCCCGAATGCCTCCGGGCCGTTGATCACGCCGTCGAGCCAGTCGCGGTAGCGAGCGTGGTCGGGGACATCGCGCCGATGCGCGTACACGAGGACGTTCACGTCAGGGAGCAGCATCGGACGAATCCATCGCATCGAGCAGCGCCGCCGAGTCGTCGAGGTCGATCCCCGGCCGCAGTCCACCGCTCCCGGCCGTGGGAAGCCCGATCCGCCCGCCTCGACGGCGCGGCCGGCTCTGCGCCAGCGCGGCGCGCAGTGCGTCCTCGATCACCTTCGTGAGCGAGCGTCCCGTCCTTGCCGCGAGAGCCTTCGCCCGGGCCAGCAGATCGTCGTCGAGCCGAATGGTCGTGCGCACGCATCAAAGCATATCATGGTGACATGAATATGTCACGCATGGCGAGCCCCCGGATTCGGTGAGCGCGCACGCCGTCACCCGAGGCGCCGGGAAGGCGCCCGGCACTCCGTGTCTGTGAACCGATCACGAGCGGCTCGACGCGCGCATCCATGCGAGCGGCCGCAGACTCGCCCGCCGCTCTCGGTCGCGGGGCTCGCATGCCTGCGCGGCCGCGACGCGGACGGCCGCATCCGGCTGCTGGTCACCGAGCGGCGGGGCGCAAGGCTTCTGCTCGGCACGCTGGCGGCGCCACCGGCGACGGCCGGGCGGGCCGAGCAGGCGGCCATCGTAGAGCATGCCCGGGGCGTAACTCTCCGGAGGCTCGAGGACGGGCTCGGCGGCCTGCGCCCCGCGCAGACGGCCATCGTGTTCTCAGCTCTCCGCGAGGCGGCCAGCGTGTTTCTGATCGCCCTCGAGGCGGTGCACCGGCAGCTCGCGGCCACGGCCGGCGAGGCGGGGGCGTGCCGCCCGCGGCCTCCACGCGCGCACGGTCTCGTGCGAGGGCCACGCGCCGGAGGCCCTCGTCCCCGCGATCGACCTTCGCGCCTCGGGGCCGCCGCTGCTGCGTCCGGCGTCGGGGGACGTGATCCTGTGAGCCCGGCAGGGCTCGCCGAGACCGGCTGCTAGAACCGCTCGATCTCGAGGTCGTCGGCCTTCTCGTCGGGCGCGGGCGACACGGCCTTCGTCGCGGCCGGCGCCTCGGCCTTCTCCTCGCCGTCGCGCTCGAAGTCGTCCCACGTGCCGTCGGACGTCGACGCGATGCCGCGGAAGCGCAGCGCGAAGTCGTCGGCGTTCGAGACGTGCTTGAGCGCCTCGTCGTACGTGACGAGGCCCGTCTTCACGAGGTGCATCAGCGACTGGTCGAAGGTCTGCATGCCGTACGTCGTGAAGCCTCGCGCGATCGCGTCGTGCAGCTCCTTGGTCCGGTCCTTGTCGGCGATGCACTCGCGGACGCGCGCGGTCGATACGAGCACCTCGAGCGCGGGAACGCGTCCCTTGCCGTCGGCGCGCGGAACGAGGCGCTGCGAGATCACCGCTTTGAGGATCGACGCGAGCTGGAGCCGCACCTGCTTCTGCTGGTACGGCGGGAACACCGAGATGATGCGGTTGATCGTCTCGGTCGCGTCGAGTGTGTGGAGCGTGCTCATCACGAGGTGCCCCGTCTCGGCCGCGGTGATCGCCGTCTCGATCGTCTCGAAGTCGCGCATTTCGCCGACGAGGATCACGTCGGGGTCCTGCCGCAGCGCGGCGCGCAGCGCGTTCGCGAAGCTCTGCGTGTCGACGCCGATCTCGCGCTGATTGACGATCGAGCGGCGGTCGCGGATCAGGAACTCGATCGGATCCTCGATCGTCACGATGTGGCAGGTCCGGTTCGAGTTGATGTGGTCGATCATCGCGGCGAGCGTCGTCGACTTGCCCGAACCCGTGGTCCCGGTCACGAGGATGAGCCCGCGCTGCTCCATCGCGACGCTCTCGATCACCCTCGGCAGGAAGAGCTGCTCGATGCTCTTCACGCCGAACGGAATCACGCGGAACACCGCGGCGACGGTGCCGCGCTGCTGGAAGACGTTCACGCGGAACCGCCCGAGGCCCGGGATGCCGTACGCGAGGTCGCACTCGCGGTGCGCCTCCCAGCGCTCCTTCTGGACGGGGTTCATGATCCCGACCGTCATGCGCTGGAGGTCGTCGGGAACGAGGCGCTCGGCGTTCTTGAGCGGCACCAGCGCGCCGTCGAGGCGGAACATCGGCGGAAGGCCCGACTTCAGGTGAATGTCGGAGGCGCCGCCCTTGATGGCCACCTTGAGAATCTCGTTCAGGTCCATGGGCATGGGCCGGCTCCCGCGACCGGTTCGGCCGCGCTCTTCCGGGTCCGTTTCGACCGCCGGGCGCCGTGCCTTGAGGCGCGGCGCGCGCCGGGCCCGGCACGCAGCCCGCGCGCAGCTCGTAGAGAGAGGGCGGGCGAAAGCGCTACGTTCGGCCGCTGACCCGGAGACGGACGGCGAGGGGGACGATCGATGGCCGCGCTCGACAGCCTGGGGACCCGCAGGACGCTGCAGGTCGGCGACCGGAGCTACGACTACTTCAGCCTCGCAGCGGCCGCGGCGTCGCTTCCCGGCATCGAGCGGCTCCCCTTCTCTCTCAAGGTCCTGCTCGAGAACCTGCTGCGCTTCGAGGACGGTCGCTCGGTGACGCGCGCGGACCTCGAGGCCGTCGCCGCCTGGTCCCGCGATCGGCGCTCCGACCGCGAGATCGCGCTGCGCACCGCGCGCGTCCTCATGCAGGACTTCACGGGAGTTCCCGCCGTCGTCGACCTCGCCGCGATGCGCGACGCGATGGCGCGCCTCGGCGGCGACCCGAAGAAGATCAACCCGCTCGTCCCCGTCGATCTCGTGATCGACCACTCCGTGCAGGTCGACTTCGCCGGCACCGCCAGCGCAGCCGAGCGCAACGAGGAGCTCGAGTACCAGCGCAACGGCGAGCGCTACGCCTTCCTGCGCTGGGGGCAGAACGCGCTCGACCGCTTCCGCGTCGTTCCGCCCGGCACCGGCATCTGCCACCAGGTGAATCTCGAGCACCTCGCGCAGGTGGTCTGGACGCGCGACGAAGGCGGCCGCGCCGTCGCGTACCCCGACACCGTTCTCGGTACCGACAGCCACACGACGATGGTGAACGGCCTCGGCGTCCTCGGCTGGGGCGTGGGCGGCATCGAGGCGGAGGCCGCGATGCTCGGCCAGCCGATGTCGATGCTGCTGCCCGAGGTGATCGGCTTCCAGCTCGAGGGAGAGCTGCGCGAGGGGACGACCGCCACCGACCTCGTCCTCACCGTGACGCAGATGCTCCGCAAGAAGGGCGTCGTCGGGAAGTTCGTCGAGTTCTGCGGGCCTGGCCTCGGCGCGCTCTCGGTCCCGGACCGCGCGACGATCGCGAACATGTCGCCCGAGTACGGCTCGACGTGCTGCTACTTCCCCATCGACCGCGAGACCATCGCCTACCTCTCGTTCACGTCGCGCGACCCGGCGCGCGTCGCGCTCGTCGAGGCCTACGCGAAGGCGCAGGGCCTCTGGCGCGACGAATCGTCGCCCGCTCCGGTCTTCACCGACACGCTCACGCTCGACCTCGCGACGGTCGAGCCGAGCCTCGCCGGCCCGCGCCGCCCGCAGGACCGCGTCTCGCTGGCGGGCGCGGCGCCCGCCTTCGCCGAGGCGCTGCCCGCGCTCGCGAAGGGATCGCTCGACCCGAACGCCGCCGTCCCGGTCGAGGGCGAGCGCTTCTCGCTGCACCATGGCGACGTCGTGATCGCGGCGATCACGAGCTGCACGAACACGTCCAACCCGGGCGTGATGATCGCTGCGGGCCTGCTGGGGAAAAAGGCCGTCGCGCGCGGCCTCGCGCGACGGCCGTGGGTGAAGGCGTCGCTCGCTCCCGGATCGAAGGTGGTCGCCGACTATCTCGCGAGAGCCGGGCTGCAGGAGCCGCTCGACGCGCTCGGCTTCAATCTCGTCGGGTTCGGCTGCACGACCTGCATCGGCAACTCGGGGCCGCTCGCGCCGCCGATCGACGCCGCGATCCGCGCCGGAAGCCTCGTCGCGTGCGCGGTGCTCTCGGGCAACCGGAACTTCGAGGGCCGCATCCATCCGCTCGTCCGCGGCAACTACCTCGCGTCGCCGCCGCTCGTCGTCGCCTACGCGCTCGCGGGAAGCCTTCGCAAGGACCTCGCGCGCGAGCCGATCGGCGAGGACCGCGACGGCAAGCCCGTCTTCCTGCGCGACATCTGGCCGTCGAGCGCCGAGGTGACGGCCGCGCTTCGCACCGCGCTCACGCCCGAGATGTACGGGCGGCGCTACGCGGACGTCTTCCGCGGCGATGCGCGCTGGCAGGCGGTCGGCGGCGGGTCGAGCCTCGTCTACGCATGGGACGGTGCGAGCACCTACGTGAAGCGCCCGCCGTACTTCGACGGCATGACGCGCGAGCCGGCTCCGGTGCGCGACGTGCGCGGCGCGCGCGTGCTCGCGCTGCTCGGCGACAGCATCACGACCGACCACATCTCTCCCGCCGGAAGCATCGCGACCGAGTCTCCGGCCGAGCTCCACCTGCTCTCGCTCGGCGTCGCGAAGAAGGACTTCAACAGCTACGGCGCGCGGCGCGGCAACCACGAGGTGATGATGCGAGGCACGCTCGCGAACGTGCGGCTGCGCAACGAGCTGGCGCCCGGCACCGAGGGCGGCTGGACGCGCCTGCTGCCCGACGGCGAGGTGATGTCGATCTACGACGCGGCGATGACGTACCGCGAGCGCGGAACGCCGCTCGTGATCGTCGCGGGCAAGGAGTACGGATCGGGGTCGTCGCGCGACTGGGCCGCGAAGGGCACGCAGCTCCTCGGCGTCCGCGCGGTGATCGCCGAGAGCTTCGAGCGCATCCACCGCTCGAACCTCGTCGGAATGGGCGTCCTCCCGCTCACGTTCCCGGAGGCTGTGACGCGAAAGACGCTCGGCCTCGACGGCACCGAGGTCTTCGACCTGATCGGCCTCGAGCGCGAGATGAAGCCTCGGATGGCGGTGCGCTGCCGGATCGCGCGCGAGAGCGGGCGAAGCGACGAGATCGACCTGCTGTGCCGGATCGATACGCTCGACGAGATCGAGTACTACCGCCACGGCGGCATCCTGCACTACGTGCTGCGGCAGCTCCTCGGCGCGTGAGCGACCTTCGCAGCGCGGGCCGCCGTCGAATGGCGCCCAAAGGCAAGAACGGAGGACCTGCTCATGCATCCTGAGATCGTGAAACGCACCCTTCTCGCCGTGCTCGTCGCGGCCGGGCTCCCGGCCTGTGCGCCGACCTCCGTGCAGGAGACCTACCAGCTCGACGCGCCGCTGCGCCGGCCCGACCAGATTCTGGTCTACGACTTCACCGGCGACGCGAGCGAGGTGCAGCTCGACCGGGGCATCGGCGCGCGGCTGCAGGAGATGGCTTCGGGCGTCTCGCAGACGCAGCAGCAGATCGACGTCGGCCG
>JABLTH010127574.1_pt1 | contig 12918 bp, 5 predicted proteins | sample 7875711 | NCBI WGS metagenome assembly JABLTH01 (sample SAMN14941262, study PRJNA633318) | bioreactor metagenome | isolation source: bioreactor | place: China | collected 2019-03-05 | reverse complement strand
CAGTGGGCCGCAACTGAGCCCCGGCCGGCCCCGCGGCGCCGGGGCCGGCTCAGCCGGCGGGTGGCCAGCCGTCGAGCCAGCGCCACTGGCCCGGGGCGAGGTCGGCCGGCAGCACCAGCGGGCCGAAGGCGCTGCGGTGCAGCGTCTCGACCCGGTTGCCCACCGCCGCGACCATGCGCTTGACCTGGTGGTACTTGCCCTCCGTCAGCGTCAGGCGCAGGCCGCGTTCGCCCACCGGCTCGCACGCTGCGGCGCGCACCGGCGCCGGGTCGTCGTCGAGCACCACGCCCTCGCGCAGGCGCTGCACCTGCAGCGCGTCCACCGGATGACGGCAGCCGACCTCGTAGACCTTGGGCACGTGGTGCTTCGGCGAGGTCAGCCGGTGGATCAGCGTGCCGTCGTCGGTCAGCAGCAGCAGGCCGGTGGTGTCCTCGTCGAGGCGGCCGACCGGCTGCACGCCGCGCTGCCGCAGCGGCGCCGGCAGCAGGGTCATCACGCTGGGGTGGTGGCGGGGCTTTTGCGAGCACTCGTAGCCGGCCGGCTTGTGCAACATCACGAGCGCCCGGGCGTGGTAGGGCCAGGCGCGCCCTTCGACCTCCAGCACGAGGCCTTCCGTGGCGAGCTCGGCCTGCGGGTCGTCGACCACCCGGCCGCCGACGCGCACCAGGCCGGCCTGGGCCAGCCCGACGCAGGCCCGCCGGGTGCCGAAACCTTGGGAGAACAGGATCTGGGCGAGTTTCACGGCCGGCAGGCTAGCATCCCGGCACCGCGACCGAGGAGCTCGCCGATGAAGTGGCGCCACTGGAGCCTGTGCCTGTTGTGGCCGCTGTGGGCGGCCAGCCTGCTCGGCCCGGCGCCGGCGGCGGCCGCGACGACGCCGGCGCGCGCGCTGCACGCGCTGTTCGCCGACGAGTGGGAGCGCGGCATGCGCGAGAGCCCCGAGAGCGCGAGCTACCAGGGCGACACCCGCTACGACGACCGCTGGAGCGACCTGAGCCTGGCCGCGATCGCCGCCTCCGAGGCGGGCGACCGTGCCGCGCTGGCGCGCCTGCGCCGGATCGACCGCGCCGCGCTGTCGCCGGCCGACCAGCTGAACTACGACACCTTCGCCTGGCAGCTCGAGCGGCGCATCGAGGGCCAGCGCTTTCGCGAGTACCTCGAGCCGATCAACCAGCGTGCGGGCGTGCAGCTCGCTGCCGACATCGCCGACATCATGCCGTTCGAGACGGCGGCGGACTACCGGCGCTTCCTGGCGCGCATGGCGGCGCTGCCGCGCCTGGTCGAGCAGGTGATCGCGCTGATGCGCGAGGGGTTGCGCACCGGCCACGTCACGCCGCGCGTGCTGATCGAGCGGGTGCCGGCGCAGATCGAGGCGCAGATCGTCGACGAACCCGCGGCCAGCCCGTTCTTCCGCCCGTTCCGGCGCCTGCCGTCCGGCCTGCCGGCCGCCGAGGGCGAGGCCCTGGTCGCCGAGGCGCGCCGCACGATCGGCGAGCGCATCGCGCCGGCCTACCGGCGCCTGCTGGCCTTCGTCCGCGACGACTACCTGCCGCATGCGCGCGACTCGATCGCCGCGACCGACCGGCCCGACGGCGCTGCCTGGTACGCCTGGCGGGCCCGGCTGAACACCACCACCGACCTCGGCATCGACGAGATCCACCGCATCGGGCTGCAGGAGGTCACCCGGCTGCGCGAGGCGATGGACCGCCTGCAGGCCGAGATCGGCTTCACCGGCTCGCGGCAGCAGTTCTTCGCGCACCTGCGCAGCGACCCGGCCTTCTTCGAGACGACGCCCCAGGCGCTGCTGCAGGCCTACCGCGCGACCGCCAAGCGCATCGACCCCGAGCTGGCGCGCGTGTTCCGCACCCTGCCGCGCATGCCCTACGGCGTGCGGCCGGTGCCCGACGAGGCGGCACCGGCCGCGACCGCCGGCTACTACACCGGTGGCGCCGCCGATGGCAGCCGCCCCGCCTACTTCTACGCCAACCTGTACCGGCCCGAGATGCGCCCGCGCTGGGAGATGCTGCCGCTGACGCTGCACGAGGCGGTGCCGGGCCACCACCTGCAGTTCGCCCGCGCGGTCGAGCTGCCGGCGCTGCCGATGTTCCGCCGCACGGCCTATTTCGTCGCCTACAGCGAGGGCTGGGCGCTGTATGCCGAGCAGCTCGGCCACGACATGGGACTGTACGACGACCCCTACGACCGCTACGGCCAGCTGGCCTACGAGATGTGGCGCGCGGTGCGGCTGGTGGTCGGCACCGGCATGCACGCCAAGGGCTGGACGCGGGAGCAGGCGATCGCCTACTTCACGGCGCATTCGCCCAAGACCGAGCTGGACATCGCCAACGAGATCGACCGCTACATCGGCGACCCGGGGCAGGCGCTGGCCTACAAGATCGGCCAGTTGCGCATCACGGCACTGCGCCGGCAGGCGGAGGCCGCGCTCGGTGCGCGCTTCGACCTGCGCGACTTCAACGATGCCGTGCTGGCCACCGGCTCGGTGCCGCTGGCGGTGCTCGAACGCCGCATGGCGCAGTGGATCGCGGCCGAACGCCGCCGTCGCTGAGGGATACCCCGGGGCGCATTCGGGGCCGGTCCTGGGGAATCCGGCACAGCCGGAAAGCGGGCCTGTCGGTCACAATCAACCGCCAAGGTTCCCCTGCGACGACGTCGCCGCTTCCGTGCCGCTCCCGACCCGCCGCCTTGTCCTCCGTCACCTGCTGCCGGTCTGCCGCCGCCTGCTGGGCGCCGCCGCGCTGGCACTGGCCGGGGCGGCGGCCGCGGCGCCGCACGCGCCGACGCACTGGACGCAGCGCGCCGAGGCGGCCTTCCAGCACCTGACGCAGGACCAGGGCCTGCCGAACGAGATCGCGGTGGGCGTGGCCGAGGACGGCCACGGTTTCCTCTGGGTCGGCACGCTGGGCGGCCTGGCGCGCTGGGACGGCTACCGCTTCAAGGTCTACCGGGCCGACCCGCACACGCCCGGCGCCTTCCCGGACAACCTGATCCAGACCCTGCACGGCGACCGCGCCGGCCGGCTCTGGGTCGGCACCAGCGCGGCGGGGCTGGTGCGCTACGACGCGCAGGCCGGCCGCTTCGTCACCTATGCCGCCGGCCCGAACGGGCTCAGCCACGTCAGCGTGCGCTCGATCGAGGACGACGGTGCGGGCGGCTTGTGGGTGGCCACCGAGGGCGGCCTGGACCACCTCGACCCGGCCAGCGGGCGCATCGTCCGCGCGGCCGACGCCGGCGCCGGGCTGGCGGCGCTGGCCGGTGCCAAGACCCACGTCGTGCGCCGCGATTCGCAGGGCACGCTGTGGGTCGGCAGCTCGGCCGGGCTGTTCCGGCGCGAGGCCGGCGCCTCGGCCTTCGTGCCCGTCGCGCTGCCGTCCGATCGGGGCCAGCAGCCCGAGCCGGTGGCGATCGTCGAGGACAGCGCCGGTCGGCTCTGGGTCGGCACCCAGCAGAACGGCGCCTTCGTGCTGGACCGGCAGGGCCGGACGCCGGCCGAGGTGGTGCGCGAGGTCGATCCGCCCGATGGCGTGGACCTGCTGCGCAACCAGCAGATCGTCGCCATCGTCGAGGCCCAGCCCGGCGAAATGTGGCTGGGCACGGTGTCGCAGGGCATCGTCGCGGTCGACCGGGCGACCGGCGAGACGCGCCGCATCCGCAACCTGCCGTCCTGGCCGGTCAGCCTGATCGACAACGCGCTGCGCGACCTGTACCGCGATCGCGCCGGCCTCGTGTGGGTGGCCACCAACCGCGGCCTGAGCCGCCACGATCCGCTGCAGTCGGCGATCCTGACGCGCTTCGGCGGCATGTCGGGCCCGGGCCGCCACGGCGAAGGCGACAGCGTGCAGGTCAGCTGGATCCAGCCCATGCCCGACGGCCGCCTGTGGCTCGGCACGCACCAGGGCGGCATCGAGATCCTGGACGCGCATGGGGCGCGGGTCGGCGCGCTGCCGCCCGACGCCAACCGCCCCGAGACGGCGCTGCCCAAGGACATCGTGCTCGGCATGACGCGGGCCGACGACGGCAGCGTGTTCATCGCCACCAAGCGCGGCCTGTACCGTGCCGGCGCCGACGGCCGCGGCGTGGCGCGGGTGCACCTGGCCGGCCGCGACCCGTCGGCCTCGGTCTGGGCGGTGCTGGCCGATGGCGACTCGCTGTGGATCGGTGGCCAGACCGACGGGCTGTGGCGGCTGGACCTGCGCACCGGCGCTGCCAGCCCGCTGCTGCGCGACCCGGCCCATCGCCTGACCGACGACCGCATCGTCGTGCTCGCCCGCGGCGGCGACGGGCGGCTGTGGGTCGGCACCCGCAACGGCCTGAACAGCTATGACCCGGCCAGCGGCGCGCTGGAGCGCTACCGGCCCGACCCCGCCGCGCCGCGCGGCCTGTCGGCCGGCTTCGTCACCGCGCTGTACGCCGACGCGCAGCGCCGCCTGTGGGTCGGCACCTACGGCGGGGGCATCGACGTGCTGCCGCAGGACGGCGCCGGCTCGCCGATCATCCGCCTCGACACCGCGCGCGGCATGCCGGACAACACCGTCAACGCGCTGCTCGAGGACCGGCTGGGCCGGGTCTGGGCCAGCACCGACAACGGCCTGGCCCTGGTCGATCCCGCCACGCTGGCGGTGCGCGCGCTGCGCCGCGCCGAGGGGGTCGTGTTCCCGACCTACTGGACCGGCGCGGCGGCACGCACCCCCGACGGCGAGCTGCTGTTCGGCGGCGCCGGCGGCATGACCATCGTGCGGCCCGAGCGGCTGCAACCCTGGCGCTACCGACCGCCGGTCGTCGTGACGGACGTGCAGGTCGGCGGCAAGAGCGTGCCGGCGGCCCCCACGCTGGCCGATGCGGCGGCCGACCGCCCGCTGGTGGTCCCGGCCGATGCCAACAGCCTGGCGGTGGAGTTCGCGGCGATCGACCTGTCGGCCCCCGAGCGCAACCGCTACGCGTACAAGCTCGAGGGCTTCGACCGCGACTGGCTGCCCACCGACGCGACGCGCCGGCTGGCCGCCTACACCAACCTGCCGCCGGGGCGCTATCGCCTGCTGCTGCGCGGCTCGAACCGCGACGGCGTCTGGAGCGAACAGGCGCTGGCCCTGCCGGTGGTCGTGCTGCCGGCCTGGCACCAGACGCTGTGGTTCCGCGGCGGTGCGGTGCTGGCGACGATTGCGTTGCTGATCGTCGTCGTGCAGGCCCGCACGCGGCTGCTGCGCGCCCGCCAGGCCGAACTGGAGCGCAAGGTGCGCGAGCGCACCGCCGAGCTCGAGGGGCTGCACCGGGCGCTGAAGGAGAAGTCGGCGGTGCTGGAACGCTCCAGCATCACCGACCCGCTGACCGGGCTGCACAACCGGCGTTTCCTGACCGAGCACATCGAGACCGACCTCGCCGGCAGCCTGCGCCGCGCGCAGGAGGCGCGTGCCGCCGGCGCGATGCCGATCGACACCGACAGCGTGTTCCTGCTGATCGACGTCGACCACTTCAAGCGCGTCAACGACCGCCATGGCCATTCGGCCGGCGACGAGGTGCTGGTGCTGTTCAGCCGCCGCCTGCGCTCGGTGATGCGGGAATCGGACCACGTCGTGCGCTGGGGCGGCGAGGAGTTCCTGGCCGTGGCCCGCGACACCGATCGCGCCCAGGCCGAGGAACTGGCCGAACGCATCCGCGGCGTGATGGCCGGCGCGCCCTTCGTGCTCGGCACCGGCGAGGCGCTGACCGTGACCTGCTCGATCGGCTTCGCCTGCCTGCCGTCGCTGCCGACACGGCCCCACGTGCCGCATTGGCAGGAGGTCGTCCGTCTGGCCGACCACGCGTTGCTGGCCGCCAAGCGCGCCGGCCGCAACGGCTGGGTGGGCCTGCATCCCAGTGGCGAGGTGTCGGTCGACACCCTGCTGGCGTCGCTGCAGGCCGATCCCCGGCTGGCGCTGGCCCAGGGCCTGGTGCGTGTGACCAGCCCCTGGCCCGCCGAGGTCGTCGCGCAGGCGCTGGCGCCGGCGGCGGTCGCGGCGGCGCCCTGGCCCTTCGGCGCCACCGCCCCGGCCGGCCCGGAGGATGCCGAGTCGGTTCAGTCCAGCTGACCCTGCGGCAGCCGCAGCCGCCGGTCGACGCCGATCGCGTCGATGAACACCGGGTCGTGGCTGACCACGACCATGGGGCCCGGGTAGGCGCGCAGGGCCGCCTCCAGGGCCTCGATGCCGGCCAGGTCCAGGTGGTTGGTCGGCTCGTCCAGCAGCAGCAAGGGGCGCAGGCCCCCGTCTCGGGCCGCGCCCGCGATCGCACCGGCCAGGGCCAGGCGCACCCGTTCGCCGCCGCTCAGCGAGCCGACCCGGCGCAGCGCCTGGGTCGACCGGAAGCCGCTGGCCGCGAGGCCGGCATGGGCGTCGTGCGGGCGGGCGTCGGGCACAAGGCGGCTCCAGGCCTGCAGCAGCGTGTCGGCGTCGTCCAGCCGGCCGGTGCCCTGGTCCATCCAGGCCACCGGCCGCTGCACCCGCAGCGTGCCGCCGCTCGGCCGGCAGGCGCCGGCCAGCAGCCGCAGCAGGGTGCTCTTGCCGCTGCCGTTGGGCCCGTCCAGCCACAGGCGCTCGGCCGGCCCGAGCGACAGCGTCAGCGGCGGCCACCGCGGCACGCCGTCGGCAAAGGCGAATTCCAGCGCCTGCGCATGGAAGGCCTCGGGACCGTCCCCGGCGCCGCTGGCGGCCTCGAAGGCCAGCGGCACGCGCACCGTGACGGCCGCGCGCGCCTCGGCCCGCCGGGCCTGGGCCTCGGTCTCGCGCTGCCGGGCCCAGCGCCGGTCCTGGCCGGCGCTGTGCTCGGCACGCTCGGCCATCGCGTGGAGCTGCAGCTTCGGTGCCGAGCCGGTGGCCGCGAAACGGCGCCCGGCGGCGTCGCGGCGGGCCTGGCGCTCGCGGGCCTGCTGCGCGTCGCGCCGGGCCTGGGCCAGCGCGCGCTCGGCGTTGTCCAGCGTGCGGCGCGCGGCCTGCTCGCGCGCCTGGGCCGCCGCGACGTAGGACGCGAAGCCGCCGCCGTGCAGCACCGCCGTCGGGGCCTGCAGCGCCAGCACGCGCGGCATGGCCTCGAGCAGCGCCCGGTCGTGGCTGGCGAGGATCAGCCCGCCGGGCCAGGCCTCGACGAACTGGCGCAGCGCCCGCCGGCCCTCGCGATCCAGGTGGTTCGAGGGTTCGTCGAGCAGCAGCAGCCGTGCCTCGGACAGCCACAGCCCCGCGAGCGCCGCGCGCGTGCACTGGCCGCCGCTCAGCGTGGACGCCGGTCGGTCGGGGTCGATGTCGGCCAGGCCGACGCGCGCCAGCGCCGCGGCCAGCCGGGCCGGCAGGCCCCAGTCCACCGCATCCAGGTCGTCGTCGCCGGCCGTGCCGTCGTGGCCCCGGCGCCAGCGTCGCCAGGCCTCGCCGACACCGGCCAGGTCGGCCAGGGTGTGCGTCGGCGCGGCGGCGGGCTGCTGGCGCAGCAACGCGATCGGGGCGAGGCGGGTGACACGGCCCTGCTGCACCGGCAGCTCGCCGGCCAGCAGGCGCAGCAGCGTGCTCTTGCCGCTGCCGTTGTCGCCCACCAGGGCGAGCCGTTCGGGCCCGAGGTCCAGGTCGAGCCGATCGAAGAGGCGGCGCCCGTCAGGGGCGGTGTGGGAGAGTTGTTCGACGCGAAGCAGTGCAGGCATGGAGGTTCATCGAAGTCGCGGGCAGCAGGCGGCATTCGATGAAGAGCTCCATGGCGGTTGGCGTCGTGCGGTGGGGAAGGGGTGCAGATTGTGCCAGCGGCGCGGCGTTCAGGCCAGGTTGCGCAGTTCGCGCAGGGCGACCGAGAGCATGGCCAGGTCGGCGCTCTTCGCGTCGGCCAGTTCCAGCAGCACCCGCTGCGCCCGCTCCAGCGCGACCGCGTTGGCGGCCTCCCAGGCCGCCAGCATCTGCGCCGCGCTGCCGCTGCCGGCGGTCAGCACCTCCTGCGTGATGGCGCGCTGCAGGCCGGCCAGGTCGTCGCCGAGCGCGGCCTTGGCCAGGCTCTGCCAGTGGCTCTGGCCGGGCAGTTCGTCGATCTGCTGGCGCAGGCGCGCCAGTCCGAGGCGGCTGGCCACGCCGACATGCACCTCGCCGACCTCGGCCACGTCGCGCCGGCTGGCTTCGGCCACCTCGGCGATGTCGAGCGCGGCGAACAGCCCGTCGGCGCTCGCCACGCGCGCGGCGAGTTCGGGCGGCACGCCGCTGTCCACCCAGGCGCGCGCCTGCGGCGACGACGCGGCCTGCGCGGCCAGCGGGGCCAGCAGCGCGTCGACCGCGCTGCGGAAGCGGCCGAAGGTCTGCTCCATCGGCTCGGCCAGCCGCTTGTAGCGCAGGAACCAGGTGGTCGCCCGGGCCGTCAGCCAGCCCTCCTCGATCAGCATCTCGCTCTGCACCGCGTCCGGCACGCGGTTGTCCAGCGCCTCGATCTGCTGCCACAGCGCCACATGGCCCATGACCTCGCGCGTGCACAGGTAGGCCCGCACGACCTGCGCCGGCCGGGCGCCGGTCATGTCCGACAGCCGGTGCACGAAGGTCGAGCCGACGCGGTTGACCATGCTGTTGAGCACGTGGGTGGCGATGATCTCGCGCCGCAGCGGGTGGCGCGGGATGTACGCCGCCATGCTCTCGCGCAGCGGCGCCGGGAAGTAGCGCTCCAGCGCGCGGCCGATCCACGGGTCCTCGGGCAGGTCCGAGTCCATGATCTCGTCGAACAGCCACATCTTGCAGTAGGCGAGCAGCACGGCACGCTCCGGCGTCGTCAGCCCGATGCCGCGCGTGGCGCGCTCGGCCAGCTCGTCGTCGCTGGGCAGGAACTCGATGGCCCGGTTCAGCCGGCCGGCCTTTTCGAGGAAGCGGATGAAGCGCGCCTCCTGGTCGAGCAGCTTCACGCCGAGCCGCTGCGTCACCGACAGCGCCTGGGTCTGGAAGTAGTTGTCGCGCAGCACCAGCGCGGCGACCTCGTCGGTCATCTGCGCCAGTGTGGTGTTGCGCTGTTTCTCGGTCATCTCGCCGTCGGCGATGGCCAGGCCGAGCAGGATCTTGATGTTGACCTCGTGGTCGGAGGTGTCGACGCCGGCCGAGTTGTCGATCGCGTCGGTGTGCAGCGAGACGCCGGCCAGCGCCGCCTCGATCCGGCCGAGCTGGGTGAAGCCGAGGTTGCCGCCTTCGCCGACCACGCGGCAGCGCAGCTCGCGGCCGTTGATGCGGATCGCGTCGTTGGCGCGGTCGCCCACCTCGGCATGGCTCTGCGTGCTGGCCTTGACGTAGGTGCCGATGCCGCCGTTGTAGAGCAGGTCCACCGGGGCCTTCAGGATCGCCGACAGCAGCTCGTTGGGGGTCAGGCGCTCGGCGTCGAGGCCCAGCGCGGCGCGGGCCTGCGGCGAGATCGGGATCGACTTCTCCGAGCGCGCCCAGACCCCGCCGCCGGCGGAGATGAGCTCGGGGTTGTAGTCGGCCCAGGACGAGCGCGGCAGCCTGAACAGCCGCTCGCGCTCGGCAAACGAGGTCGCCACGTCCGGCGTCGGGTCGATGAAGATGTGGCGGTGGTCGAAGGCGGCGACGAGCCGGATGTGGCGTGACAGCAGCATGCCGTTGCCGAACACGTCGCCCGACATGTCGCCGATGCCGACCACGGTGAAATCGGTCGTCTGGATGTCGACGCCGCGCTCGCGGAAGGCGCGCTTGACGCTTTCCCAGGCGCCACGGGCGGTGATGCCCATCGCCTTGTGGTCGTAGCCGACGCTGCCGCCGGAGGCGAAGGCGTCGCCCAGCCAGTGGCCGTATTCCTGGCTGACCGCGTTGGCGTAGTCGCTGAAGGTGGCGGTGCCCTTGTCGGCCGCGACGACGAGGTAGGGGTCGTCACCGTCCAGCCGCGTGACCATCGGCGGCGGCACCACCGCGCCGCCGACCAGGTTGTCGGTCAGGTCGAGCAGGCCGCGCAGGTAGTCCTGGTAGCAGGCCACGCCTTCCTTCATGAAGGCGTCGCGGTCCGACGCCGGCGGGGCCTTCTTCAGCACGAAACCGCCCTTGGAGCCGACCGGCACGATGACGGTGTTCTTCACCATCTGCGCCTTGACCAGCCCCAGCACCTCGGTGCGGAAGTCCTCCGGCCGGTCGGACCAGCGCAGGCCCCCGCGCGCCACCTTGCCGCCGCGCAGGTGGATGCCCTCGAAGCGCGGCGAGTAGACGAAGATCTCGTACAGCGGCTTGGGCTCGGGCAGGCCGGGCACCTGGGCCGAGGCGAACTTGAACGACAGGAAGCTGCGCCGCGGCCCCGGCGCGCCCGAGTGGCCCGGGCCGGTGCGCCAGAAGTTGGTGCGCAGCGTCGCCAGCACCAGCGCCAGCATCTGCCGCAGCACGCGGTCCTCCTGCAGGTTGCTGACCCGGTCGAGCGCCTGCTCGATGGCATTGACCTGGGACTGCGCGCCCTGCTCGTCGCGCCCCGTCGGGTCCAGCCGCAGCTTGAACAGTTGCACCAGCATGCGCGCGATGCGCGGATGGGCGATCAGGGTGGCCTCGACGGCGGCCTGCGACAGGGCGAAGCCGATCTGCTTCAGGTAGCGCGTGTAGGCCCGCAGCACGACGATCTCGTCGGCGCCCAGGCCGGCGCGCAGCACGAGCCGGTTCAGGTCGTCGCTCTCGACCTCGCCGCGGAAGACGCGGCCGAAGCAGTCCTCGAACAGCCGCGACAGCGCCTCCGGCTCGATCTCGTCGGCCACCGGGGCCTGCAGGTCGAAGTCGTGCAGCGACAGCGACTGGCCGCCGGCGCGCAGCCGGTGGTTCTGCTCGCCGAGCACGCGCACGCCCATGTGCTCGAGCATCGGCAGGCTGTCGGACAGCACGATCGGCTCGCCCAGCCGATAGACCTTGAAGCCGAGCGCGTCGGGGCCGCCGCCGAGCGGCCGGTACAGCGCGAGCGCCAGCGGCGAGGCCGGGCTGAGCGAGGCGACGGCCCGCACGTCCGGCACGGCGGCGCGGGCCGGCACCCGCTCGCGGTACTCGGGCGGGAAGGCGGCCGCCCAGGCCTTGTACAGCGCGATGCCGCGCGCCTCGCCCTCGGCCTCGGTCAGCGCATCGCGCAGCGCGTCGTCCCAGCGCCGCGCGGCCTCGGCCAGCTTGCGTTCGAGGGCGCGGGCGTCGATGGCCGGCATCTGGCCCGGCGTGGTGCGCACCGTGAAATGGATGCGGGCCAGCACCGTGTCGGACAGCAGCACGTCGAACTCGGCGCTGGTGCCGGCGAAGGCCTCCATCAGCAGGCGCTGCATCTTGACCCGCAGGTCGGTGGCATAGGCCTCGCGCGGCACGTAGACCAGACAGGAGACGAAGCGGTCGAAGGGGTCGCGGCGCAGGAACAGGCGCAGCCGCTGGCGGTCGCCGAGCGCGAGGATGCCGAGCGCCGTCTCGTACAGCTCGTCGTCGCCGATCTGGAACAGCTCGTCGCGCGGGTAGGTCTCGAGGATGTGGGCCAGCGCCTTGGCCAGGTGGCCGCCCGGCGGCAGGCCGGCGCGCTCGGCGATCGCCCCGACCTTGCGGCGCAGCAGCGGCGTCTCGGCGACGCGCGCGTTGTAGGCGCTGGAGGTCAGCAGGCCCAGGAAGCGGTGCTCGCCGATCACCCGGCCCTCGGCGTCGTAGCGCTTGACGCCGATGTAGTCGGTGTAGCCCGGGCGGTGCACCGTCGAGCGGGTGTTGGCCTTGGTCACCACCAGCAGCGGCGTCGGCGCATGCGCCAGCTCGCGCGCGTTGGCCGGCAGCAGCGACAGGCCCGACGACGCCTGGTCGGCGGCCGTCTCGCGCAGCACGCCCAGCCCGGTGCCGGGCACCAGCCGCAGCGCCGAGTCGCCGGCCAGGCTGACCAGCTCGTGCTGGCGGTAGCCCAGCAGCGTGAGGTGGTCGTCGGCCAGCCACTCGAGGAAGGCGCGGCTCTCGTCGACCTGCGCCGCCGGCAGCACGGCGGGCGCACGGCCGAGCTCGTCGATGGCCTCCTGCAGCCGGGCGACCATCGGCTTCCAGTCGTCGACCGCGGCGCGCACGTCGCCGAGCACGCGCTCGATGCCGGCCACCAGCTCGGCCTTCTGCTGCGCGTCGACGAGGCGGTCGACCTCGATGTGCATCCACGATTCGCGCAGGCCCGGCGCGGCCTCGGTGCCGGGGGCGATGGCCGCGAGGCTGCCGTCGGCCGCCCGCTCGACGAGGAAGATCGGGTGCACGATCAGGTGCAGCGTCAGGCCCTGGCGGTTGATCTCGACCGAGGTCGAGTCGACCAGGAAGGGCATGTCGTCGTTGACGACCTCGATCACCGTGTGGCGCGAGGCCCAGCCGTGCTCGGCGACGGTGGGGCTGAGGATGCGCACCTTGGGTCGCCCCGGCGTGCGGCTGGCGCCGAACTGCCAGTGCGACAGCAGTCCGCCGCACTGGTCTTCCGGCGTGCGGTCCGCCAGGTCGTCGGCGTCGAGCTGGCGCAGGCACTCGCGGGCATAGCTCTCGAACATCGCGAGCCGGTCTTCCGGCAGGCGGCTGGCGGCCAGCGCGAGGATGGCGTCCAGGCGGTCGCGGCGCAGGGAATCGGTCGAAACGGTCATCCGGGGTCTCCGAGTCGTTGTCGGTGTTCTCGGGGGCGCAGCTTACGCCCGCCGGCTCGCGGTTTACGAGATTCTTAAGAACACGCCAGCGGATTCTTACGAACGCGTCGCGCCGCTTGTTCCTAAGCTTTCCCTACCCTCACGACAGGAATTCACGGAGCCCTCATGAACGCACCCCACCGCTACGACATCTACGCCTTCATCCACAAGGGCCTGCGCGCCTTCATGGCCCACACGCTGGTGCGCGTCGGCCGCCTGGACGCGACCGACGCCGACGAGGTGGCCGAGGTCACCGCCGAGGTCGACGCCCTGCTGGAGATCTG
>JABLTH010037239.1_pt1 | contig 12921 bp, 10 predicted proteins | sample 7875711 | NCBI WGS metagenome assembly JABLTH01 (sample SAMN14941262, study PRJNA633318) | bioreactor metagenome | isolation source: bioreactor | place: China | collected 2019-03-05 | reverse complement strand
AGTCCTGCAACAACTGCTGCAGGCGCGCTTCCATGCGGGGGATGTTCACGTAGTGGCGGAAGCGCGTCTTGGCGTCGATGCCGGCCACGCGCGGCTGGCCGGGGTCGATCTCCCAGGGGTGGAAGTAGAAGATCGCGGCCTGTCGGTCCTCGCGGTTCACCTTGCGCAGCATCCAGCGCGAGACGGCGTAGGGCAGAAGGCGGAAGTAGCCGCCACCGCTGGAAGGCAGGTTGCGGTTGAGCAGGCGCAGCGTGGTGACCGGCACCTCGAGCAGGCCGTTTCCCAGCCGGTAGGCGAAGCGCGGCGAATCGGGCATGCCGTAGTGATCGTGCCGGATCGGGTAGATGCTGCTGCTGTAGCGGTAGCCGGCCTCGGCCAGCACGTCCAGCGCCCACAGGTTGGCGGTGCCGATGGAGAAACTGGGTGCACGGTAGCCCAGCACCGGCACGCCGCCGATGTCCTCGAGCAGCTGCTTGGCCCGCGAGACGTCGGCGCGGAAACCGGCGCGGTCGAGGTCGCTCGCGCGCTGGTGGCCGTAGCCGTGGCTGGCCAACTCGTGGCCGCCGCCGACGATGGCGCGCACCACGTGCGGGTAGCGCTCGGCGATCCAGCCGAGCGTGAAGAAGGTGGCCTTCACGTCGCGCGCCGCCAGCATGGCGAGGATGCGCTCGACGTTGCGCTCGACACGGCACTCGCGCGCGTCCCATTCGTCGCGCCGGATGTACGGCGCCATCGCCGAGACCTGGAAGTAGTCCTCGACGTCGATCGTCAGCGCGTTGGTGATGGCAGGGGCCAGCATGCGGTTTCGGTGCAACCTGTTCGAAAGCGGGGAGCCGGCCCACGGGGCCGGCCGTTCATCGGGGCGTCTCGTCGGTCGACTTGGCGATCGCCGACACCAGCTTCTGCAGCATCGCCAGCGTCTGGACGTTGATGCGCTCCAGGCGCAGCAGGCTGCGCTCCAGGCGCTGCAGCTGGTCGCCGCGCTGGTCGGCGGTGAACTGCGCGAGCTGGCGCGACATCTTCTCGGCTTCCTCGCCGTCGAGCTTGAGCTTGGTGAGGTCGACGTCGAGCACGGCGCCGCCGCGCGCGCCCACCGCCTCGGACTTGCCCGCGGCCGCGGTGGCCGTGGCGGGCCGCGCGGGCACGCCGGTTTCCTGCTGCAGCTCGGTCACCACCTCGGTCACGTCGGCGACCGTGAGGTTGGAGCGCCCGGCCAGGAAACCCGCCAGCAGCAGGCGGTCGGCGACGCTGTTGATGCGGCGCGGGATGCCGCCGCTGGCCTTGTAGATGGCCTCGAACACGCCGGGCTCGAAGCTGGGCTTGCCGCTAGCGCCGGCGCACTTGAGGCGGTGCTCGATGTAGCCGCGCGTCTCTTCCAGGTCGAGCGGGCCGATGTGGCAGGTGGCCGCCACGCGCGGGCGGAACTGTTCCATCTCGGGCTGCTGCAGGATCTCGCGGAACTCGGGCTGGCCGACGAGGAAGCTCTGCAGCAGCGCCTGGTTGCCGAACTGGAAGTTGCTGAGCATGCGCAGTTCCTCCACCGCGCGCGGCGTGAGGTTCTGCGCCTCGTCCACCACCAGAAGGCAGCGCTTGCCCTTGCTGGTCTGGCTGATGAGGAAGGCCTCGAGCGTGATCAGCAGCTCGGACTTCGGCACGTCCTTGACACGGAAGCCGAAGGCGGCGCCCACCATGCGCAGCGTGTCTTCCGCGCCGAGCTGGGTGGTGACGAGGTGGCCGGTGATGACGTTGCTGCCGTTCAGGCTTTCGATCAGCGAGCGCAGCACCATGGTCTTGCCGGCGCCGATCTCGCCGGTGATGACGATGAAGCCCTCGTTGCGCGAGACGCCGTACTCCAGGTAGGCCTTGGCGCGCCGGTGCTGCTTGCTGGCATAGTAGAACGCGGGGTCGGGGTTCAGCTGGAAGGGCTTGGTGCTCAACCCGTAGAAGGCTTCGTACATGGCTCAGTACCTCAGGTTGAGCGTGCCGCTGACGGCGGTTTCGCGGTACGGCGTCAAGGCGCTGTTGAAGACCGTATAGCGCGCGCCCATCTGGGCGGTGACGGTGCGGCCAAGCTGGGTGGTCAGCGCCAGGCCGGCCGACTTCAGGTCGGTGCCCGCCGCGGTGCTGATGCCGAAGGCCATGCGGCGTTCTCCGCTCAGCGACGCCGACGTCAGCGGCGTGAGCTGGTAGGAGATCGAGCCGGCGTAACCGTGCTGGCGCAACGCCTCGCCGGCCACCGGGTCGGCGATCGAGCTCAGGATCAGCGGGCTGGTGCGGTCGGCCGAGGCCTGGACGCTGAGCGACAGCCGCTGCCCCTGCCAGGACACCGCGACCGACTGCGTCTGGCGCAGCGACAGCGTCGAGGTGATGAAGCCGAGCTGCACCGTCTCGGCCGGGTCGCGACCCTCGTTGCGCAGCGTGTCGCGCACCAGCAGGTCGCGCGCCACCGGGTCGGGCTCGGTCGAGGCGAGCTGGCTGTAGAGCAGGTCGTAGGCCGTGGTCGGCTTCGTGAACGCCAGCGCGTCGGCGCTGCGCGTGACGTCGCGGATGTAGGAGTACGAGAACACCGTGCGCTGCATGCGGTGCGAGACCCGCGCGGCGCCGCTGTGCCCGAAGTAGCGCCGGTCGGCGTCGGCCGCCACGGTGGTGCGCGGCGTCGGCACCCACACCAGGCCGGCGCCGTAGGCGGAGGTCGACTGGCTCTGCGCCACGTCGCCCTGCGAAGCCGTTTCGCGGCCGCCGCGCAGCGTGAGCTGCAGTTCGGGGTCGGGCCTGACGATGACGCTGGCCGACGCCTGGCGCGTGTCCACCGGCTCCTTGCCGGCGTACTGCGTGCGGTCGCCACCCAGGCGGAGGCCCCAGCCGAGCACGGCGCCGCTGTCGGGCGACTTCAGCACCACCAGCGCCGACTGGCCCTTGGAGTCGACGCCCGGCACGGCCTTGCTGCGCGTCTGGCCGACGCTGAAGCCCGCCTCGTACTGAGCCGCTTCGCCGAGGCGGCCGCGCACGTAGGGATGGATGGAGCCGGTGGCCACCGGCACGCGGCTCTCGTTGCGCTGCAGGCTGCCTTCGGCCGTCTGCTGCGCGTAGGGCGAGGTCGACTGCATGCCGAGCTGGCCGTTGAGGTCGACGTAGGCCCAGTTCGGCACCAACTCGGCGGCCAGCGCCACGCCCGCCGAATGCTGCACGTCGGCACCCGAGGTGGCGCCGACGCCGCGGTGCTCGACCAGGTTCAGGCCGTAGCTCACGGTGCCCTGCAGGCGGCCGCTGCGGCTGGTGTAGGCGATGCCGGGGCTCAGCCGCAGCACCGCTTCGGCGCCGTTCGCGCCGTCGATGCGGCCCCGCGTCTCCAGCAGCCCGCCTTCCGCGGTGAACAGCGGGGTCAGCCGCGCCGCGTCCTGCGCGCCGGCGGCGCCGGCGAGCGTCAGCGCCGCGAGCGAAAGTGCCGCTCGCGCGCCGGTCGGAGCCGGACGTGAAGGGTGGAGGAAGCCCATGCGTGCCGTCGGCAGTGTCAGCTGCGCTCCGGTTCTGCAGGCTTGCTGGCCGAGAAGCCCGAGCCTTCATAGCCGTAGCCGTAACCACCGCCGTAGCCGTAGCCGTAGCCGCCCGGCGTGTCGGCGCGGGCCTGGTTCAGCAGCATCAACTTGACCGGGCAGAGCTCGATCGTCGCCAGCGCCTGCTGCACCACCGACTGCAGCGTGCTGTCGGCGCGCACGACCATCACGACCTGGCCCATCTGCGTGGCCAGGACCCGGGACTCGGTGGTCAGCAGCAGCGGCGGCGAGTCGAAGATGACGATGCGGTCGGTGTAGCGCGTGGCCAGTTCGTCGAGCAGCGCGGTCATCGCGTCGCTGGCCAGCAGCTCCGTGGCGTGCGGACGCGGCGCGCCGGCGGTCAGAATGGTGAGCTTGTCGACGCTGGTGCGCAGCAGGGCCTGCGCCGTGTCGACCTTGCCTTCGAGGATGTCGAGCAGGCCGTGGCCTTCCGGAAGACCCAGCACGCGCGGCAGCGAGGGACGCGCGACGTCGGCGTCCACCAGCATGACGGTGTGGTCCAGTTCGGCGGCGATGCTCATCGCCAGGTTGATCGAGGTGAAGCTCTTGCCCTCGCCGGCCACGGCGCTCGTCACCATGATGAGATTGCCGTGCTTGATCTTCGAGCTGCTGCGCCCGGTGGCGTTGGCGATCAGCGGGCGCTTGATGACCCGGTACTGGTCGGCCAGCCGCGATCGCGGCGAATTCGGCGTCACGATGCCGGCGGCGCCGATCGCGTCGAGATTGAGCTCGACGCGCCTGGACACCGGCGCCGGCGCCACGGGGGCGGCGGCAGGGGCCGCCTTGGCCGACGGGGCGGAAGCCGGCGGCACCTTCGAAGCGGGCGCGGCGGCGGCTGCGGGCGGCTCGCCGATGTCGGGGATCTCGACACCGGCACGGCGCAGCTGCTCCAGGCGTGCCGCGGCTTGTTCGATCAGGCTGGACATCGTTTCAGACCGGGTTGCGGCTCATCAGGACCAGGAACACCATGCCCATGGCCATGAGGACCAGCAGGCCTCCGGAAGCGCCGGCGAAGCGCAGCATGCTGGCGCGCTCGCGCTGGCGCTCGGCGGTGCTCTTGATGGCGCTCACGACGCCCAGCAGCGGCAGGCCGGTGCGCTGGCGCAGGTCGTTGCCGTCGCCGAAGGTCGGGCGGATCTGGGCGGCGCCGAAGGCGACCGCCGCGCCGATGCCGATGGCGGCCACCAGCACCAGCGGAAACAGCAGCAGCCGGTTCGGCGCCACCGGCTTGGGCGCGACGCGCGGAGGGTCGATGAGGCGGAACTCGGTGACGCCGGAGGCGACGTCGAGTTCGCCCGACATCACCGCCGACTGGCGGCGCGACACCAGTTCGTCGTAGTTCTTGCGCAGCACGGCGTAGTCGCGGTTGAGCTGCGCCGATTCGGCTTCGATCTGGGGTGCGGTCTTGAGCGCCTCGCGTGCCTGCGCATAGCGGCGCGAGTACTCGTCGACACGCGCCTGCATCGCCGCCACTTGCACCTCGGCGTTCGCGAGCAGGCGGTTGAGTTCCTGCTGCGCGGGGTTCTCGGCCGTGACGCCGAAGTTCGCGCCCGCCGCAAGCGCGGTGGCGCGCTTCTGCGCTTCCTGGACTTCCTTCTTCTTCTGGACTTCGAGATCCGCGATCAGCTTGCGCGCATGCACGACGTCGGGGTGCTGGTCGGTGTAGCGCTGCAGCAGGTTGTCCAGGTTCTTCTTCTGCGCCTCGATGCGGCTGTCCAGTTCGGGATTGGTGATGTTGATCGCGCTCTCGGCCATCACGCTGGCGACGGCGTTGCTGCCGGACTGAGTGGCCTTGGCTTCCGCCAGCCCGCGCTTGGCGGCGTCGCGCGAATGTTCGGCCTCGCGCAGCGCGAGGCGGGCGGTCTCGAGCTGGCCCTGCATCTCGCCGATGCGTGAGGCGGCATCCTTGCCGTCGGCGCCCTGGCGGTCGATGTTGCGCAGGCGGAATTCCTTCATCCGGGTCTCGGCTTCCTCGAGCTTGGCCTCCACCGCCTTGATCTGCTCGTTGAGAAAGTTCTTCGCCGAGTCGGTGTCCTTGCGGGTCGCGCCGAGGCCGGACTCAACGAAGATCGAGACCATCGACTGGATGACCCGCTTGGCCTTCTCCGGATCCGGGTCGCGGTAGGCCATCGAGTAGAGATTGGCGCCGCCCGCGGTCCGGATCTCGATGCCCTTCTGGAGTTTCTCGATCAGCTGTTCCTGCTCGGCCTTCGAACGGCTCTTGAGGTCCAGGTCCGCCATCCGGATCAGCCGCTCCAGGTTCGGGCGGCTGATGAGCGTGCGGCTGAGCATGCCGATCTGCTGTTCGATGTTGGGCTGCACCGCGAGGCCGGCCATCAGGGGCTTCAGGATGCTGTCGGTGTCGACGTGGATGCGCGCCGAGGCCTCGTACTGGTCGGGGATGCGCCAGACCACGACGCAGCCGACCAGCGCGACGATCCAGGCGGCGGCGAGCGCCGGCCAGCGAAAGCGCCACATCCCGCGGACGACGATCAGGGCCTGGTGCAGAAGGTCTTGCATTCGTGAGGGATCGTGTTGAAGGGCGGTACCGGTTGGGGACCCGCGGGTCCGGTCAGAACAGGCTCTGCGGAATGATGAGGATGTCGCCCGGGCGCATCTCGACGTTGGCGGACACGTCGCCACGCTTGATCAGGTCGCCCAGGCGCACCGAGTACTGCTTGTTGCCTTCGGACGTGCGCAGGATCGTCGCCCCGTTGCCGTCGGCGAAGTCGGTGAGGCCGCCGACGGCGATCATCACGTCGAGCACGGTCATCTTCTGCTTGTAGGGCAGGAAGGCGGGCTTCGAGGCCTGCCCGAGAACCCGGATCTGTTCACTGTAGGGTCCCACGAACCCGGTCACGACCACCGTCACGATGGGGTCGCGCACGTACGCCGCCAGGCGCTTCTCGATTTCGCGCGCCACCTCGGTGGCGGTGCGGCCGTGCACCTGCAGTTCCTCGACCAGCGGGGTCGAGATCTTTCCGTCGGGCCGGACCGTGACCGTTGTCGACAGCTCGGGATTGCGCCAGACCACGATGCCGAGTCCGTCGCCGGCCCCGATCACGTAGCTGTAGGCATCGTTGGTCACCGTCGCCGGCGCCGGCGGGTATCGGCCCGAGAGCACCCCGCAAGCAGCCAGCCCGGACATGACGATCAATGCGGCGGCAAGCCGGAGGTGGCGAAGGATGCGGATGGCAGGCGGCATGTCTTTCTCGTCCTTGTGGTCTGCGCTGGCGTGAGAAGTGAAAGGACCTCTCGCGCGCCCTCGCGGCGATGAGGTCCGTATTGGCGCGCATTGGAGCGGCGGATGCCAACCCCTATGGTGACATATCCTTACCGAGGGCCGCAGGCTCGTGAGACGACGCCAAGCACTCGGCGTCGGATTGTTCACGGGCCCGGTACGGGTCGATCGCGCACGCCGCGGACCTGCGAATGCTTCTGACTTCGTCCACCCAGCCGCCCCGCCCCCCCAAATGGGGCCTGTCGAAAGCATTGACAGCCTGACCCGAGAGTTCACGCAAGTCATTGATTTTCAAAGCTGGCATCGATTCTGCTTTGCTTGGGTCAACCGAATTGCCGGGTATCCCTAGGGAAAGAAGACGAGATGAAATTCACGAAGTCCCTGCTCGCCGCCGCCACCGCCTCGCTGCTGGCGCTGGCCCCGCTCAGCTCCCAGGCTGCGCTCATCCTCACCCTCGACGACCTGAGCACGCCGAGCGTCGACGTCAAGGTTACCGACTTCAGCACCGGCTTCGTCACCTACACGGGCGCCGCCGGCACCTGGGTCCTGAACTTCACGACCGGTCTGGGCACCGGCCTGACCGACAACTACGCCCTCGACCTGAACAGCCTGAGCGTCTCCAGCTCGGGCGGTGGCTCGCTGCGCATTTCCCTCACCGAAACCGACCTTTCCTGGCCCACCAGCACCGGCGCGCTCAGCCTGGTCAGCAGCATCGGCGTCACGACCTATGGCTCCGTGTCCTACGCCGCCTACGCCGACGACAGCAACGCCGAGTTCGGCAAGTCGACCCTGATCATGTCGGGCTCGGCGTCGGGTTTCGGCAGCGCGTTCTCCGGCAGCGGCTCGACGAACTTCGCGCGCACCGACCCGTTCTCGCTCACCCTGGAGGTCGACATCACCCACACGGGCCGCGCTTCCACCAGCTTCGACTTCGACGCCCATGTGCCTGAGCCCGGCACTCTGGCGCTGCTGAGCGCCGCGCTCCTCGGTGCCGGCCTGGCTTCGCGCCGCCGCCGCGCCTGAGCCGACGCAAGATGCACCCCTGTGTCGGGGGGAATGTCGATCGCCTAGCGCCTTCGGACAGGGGATTGCTGACGACAATCCCCGCACCTTAGGGGACCGCTGGGCGCCAGCAATTCCTTTGGCCTGCGACAATACTTAGAAGATCGTCCGGAAACGCAAGGGGAAATTGACAATGGATCCGACAGCGCAGCCCAAGCAGGCGGACCCCCCGGAGGGTCGGCCCGGCTCGCCGCGGGCCGCCGTGGCGATGGACCGTCGCGCACTTCTGCGCGCGGGCGCTGGGGCGTCTCCCGTCCTGCTGACGCTCGTGACCCGGCCCGTCGTCGCCGGCACCACCTGCACGGTGGCCTCTTCCTTCGTGTCGGTGGCGACTTGGCGCAGCCACAACCCCGCCGCCGCGTCACCCCAGTGCACGACGCGGACCTGCGAAGACTGGCTGACCGATTGCTCGTCGTCCCCGCGCCCGTCGGTGCTCAACGGCCAGGTCAACTCGATCCTGGGCGCCACTTTCTCGGGCTACAACTACGCCATCATCTGGCAGGTGCTGCAAAACGGCGGCATGGGGATTTCGCAGTCGGGTGAGTTGGGGGTGCTCCAGCACCTGCTGTGCCTGGCGCTGAATGCGCGCAGCAGCACCTACATGCCGGCCCCGGGCGGCGTGACGCAAGCCTACGTGGCCGCGGTCTGGCAGAACTACAAGCTGCACTTCAACCGCTATCAGCCCGGCTCCGGAATCGACTGGGATTCCAGCCAAGTGATAGCGTGGGCACGGATGCTCATGTATCCGTCGTACGTCTGAGGCCCGCTCTTCCGTCTTCCGGCCGGTCGGCGTGAACGCTGGCGATTTGCGTCCGCCGCCGGACGTGGTGGTGCGCCTCTGGCCCGACGAAGCGCTCTGCGTGGCCTTCGTTCCCAGCGCCAACAGCACCCACCTGCTCACCCGCGAAGCCGGCGAACTGCTGCTGGCAGCCGCCGCCGACCGAACGGCGGCACTTGACGCGCCGGCCGGTCTGGTCTCGGGTCTGGTTGGGGTCGGACTGCTCCGGCCACCCACCACGGCATGAGACTGGCCGACCTCGGCCCGGAGGCCGCCCGTAGCCGGCTCCGTTCCCCTTCCGGCCTGCGCATCCGTACCGGCCCGTTCAACGTGGGCATACGCAGCCCGCTGCCGGAGGTCGAGCGCGCGGTCACCTCGCTGTACGCCGCCTACGAGGTACCCGACGAGACAGCCTTCACCGACTTCCAGGTCGGCGTGCACCGACCACTGGGGCCGCGTGGACTTTGGCGGCCGCAGGTGGTGTTCGACTTCGAAGGCCAGAACCCGTTCAACCCGCTGCCCGGCGACCAGGGCTTCCCGCTCCTGGAATGGGGCCTCAACTGGTGTGTCTACGGCAACTGCCACCAGTACCTGATCCTTCATGCGGCGGTGCTCGAAAGAGGCGGCCGGGCACTCGTCCTGCCGGCGCCTTCCGGCTCCGGCAAGAGCACCTTGTGCGCAGCGCTGGCACTCAGTGGCTGGCGCCTGCTGTCTGACGAGCTGACGCTGATTTCGCCCGCCGACGCCCGCGTCGCTCCCAATCCGCGTCCGGTGAGCTTGAAGAACGAGTCCATCGAGGTGATCCGCCGCTTCGCGCCGCAGGTGCGCTTCGGCTCGCAGGTCGCCGAGACCGCCAAGGGCGTGGTGGCCCACTTCGCGGCACCGACCGGGGCCGTGCACGCGGCCGACCAGGCCGTGCCGGTTGGCTGGATCGTGTTGCCTCGATATGTGAGCGGCATGCCGGCAACCCTGGACCCGATCGAGCGTGGCCATGCCTTCATGGCGCTGATCGAGAACGCGTTCAACTACGACATCTTCGGCTTGGAAGGCTTCCGCCTCCTGGACAGCGTGGTCAGCGGCGCCCAGGCCTTCACCTTCGAGTACGGCGACATCCACGAAGTGGTCGCGCGGTTCGATCGGCTCGCCGCCGGCTGAGCGGGCCGACGCCAGCCGGCACAATCGACGCCGATGACGCGCGGAGAAGACTTGGTATCGGCCGCCCTGGCCGACCCGGAAGTGGTACGCGGCTGGAACCCCGACCGGGTCTCCGTGCTGCTGCGGCAGGCCCGGTCGGCGGCCCTGCTCGGGCGGCTGAGCGACTGCATGCTCCAGCGCGGGCTCGCCCTCCCGGAGGCGGCGCTGGCCCACCTGTCGGCTGCGCGCCGCCTTGCGCAGGCGCAGGAGGCCGAAGTCCTACGCGAACTGCATCACATCGCGCAGGCTCTGTCGGCCCTGGGCGCACCAGTCGTGCTGCTGAAGGGGGCGGCTTACCTCGCCGCGGGACTGCCGGCCGCGCGCGGCCGCGTCTTCTCGGACGTCGACATCCTGGTGCCACGCGCCGCGCTGGCCGAAGCCGAGTCGCTGCTCATGCTGGCCGGCTGGATGACGACCAACCACAACGAGTACGACCAGCACTATTACCGGACCTGGTCGCACGAGCTGCCGCCGATGGAACATGTCCACCGCCACACCGCGCTGGACGTGCACCACACGATCCTCCCGCTCACGGCGCGGCTGCGCCCTGACGCCTCACTGCTTTTCGAGGCGGCCAGGCCGGTGGAGGGCCATTCCGGACTGCGAGTCCTCGCGCCGACGGACATGGTGCTGCACAGCATGACGCACCTGTTCATGAACGAGGAAATGAGCCACGCCTTGCGCGACCTGTCCGACCTCGACCTGCTGCTGCGCCACTTCGCCGGTGCGGCACCCGACTTCTGGCCCCAACTGCTCGAACGCGCTGCCCGGCTCGATCTGTGTTGTCCGCTGTACTACGGACTGCGCTTTTCGGCGCAGATACTGAGGACGCCGGTGCCGGCGGGCGTACTGTCGGACACCCGGCGCTGGCGTCCGAGATGGGTTGCGCTGATGGACGCGATCTGGCGTCGCGCGCTGAGGCCCGCCCACCCGACATCGGCCCTGACCGGTCAGGGCCTGGCTCTGTTCGCTCTCTATGTCCGCGGTCACTGGCTGCGCATGCCGCCCCTGATGCTGGCGCGCCATCTGACCATCAAGGCGCTGCGCCTGCATGAGAGGCAGGAAGCCTCGGCCACCGGCGGTTGAGCGTGCAAGCCCAGCCAACAACCCACCCCGCATGAAGCGATCGTGAAGGAATCCGTGCGCTTTGCCGCGGGTTCCCCCTCATCACGGGGATTGCCCGGAGGTGTCGACGCTCCTTACAGTTTCCCCGTCGGCCGCGCTACGAAAACGGCTGGAGTGGAGTGGAACGCGGCGCAGTCAGAATCGTCGGAACATCGACGATTTGAAAGAGGCGCCTATTCATCGTCCGAGCAGTCTCTCTCGCCTTCCCCGCTCATGATCCGCATCTTCAACCATTACGTTCATCGTGCCGCCCTGCGTGGCATGCTGTTCGACGTGGCACTGGTGCTGCTGCTCGCACTTGGCGTCATCGCCTGGCAGTTCGGCAGCTTCGAACACGCGGTGCCTCTGGCGAGCACGCACGTCTTCTCGTTTGCCGCCTGCCTGTTCGTGATCAACAGCGCTTCGGGCCTGTACGACGTCGGCGCAGGTTCGCTCAGCCGCGCCGCGGCGCGCGGGTTGTTCGTGTTGATGGTCGCGCTGCCGTTGGCCTGGATCATCTTCGGCCTGCTGCCGACCGACTTCTCCAGCGGGGGGCACATCCAGATCACCGTGATGGCCGGCGTTGCCGCGCTGGTGGCGCGCCGGGTGTTCGTCTCTCATCGCTCTGCGGTGCCGCGAGGTCGCACCCGGATCCTCATCTTCGGCGCTGGCCCGGCCGCGCAGGTGGTCGGCAGCACCCTCAAGAGCTCGGACCCGAACGCGCTCATCGTCGGCTACGTGCCGGGCCCGAACGAACCCACCATCGCGGTGCCGCAGGAAGAACTGCTCACCCCTTCAGGCACGCTGGTCGAGACCGCCAAGCGCCTGGGCGTCGACGAGATCGTCGTCGCGCTGACCGAGCGTCGCGCCGGCAGCATGCCGCTGCGCCAGCTGCTCGACTGCAAGCTCTCGGGCATCAAGTTCTTCGACCTCAACAGCCATTTCGAGAAGACGCTGGGCCAGATCCGCATCGACTACCTGAACGCCAGCTGGCTGATCTTCGGCGACGGCTTCAACCAGGGCACGCTGCGCACCACCGTCAAGCGCGTCTTCGACGTGCTGTGCGCGCTGGTGCTCATCGTCCTGGCGGCCCCGGTGATGGCCGTCACCGCGCTGCTCATCAAGCTCGAAAGCCCGGGCCCCATGCTGTACCGCCAGGAGCGCGTGGGCCAGGGTGGCAAGACCTTCTTCGTCACCAAGTTCCGCAGCATGCGCAACGACGCGGAGAAGGACGGCAAGCCGCGCTGGGCCACCGCCAACGACAGCCGCGTCACGCGCGTGGGCAACGTGATCCGCAAGCTGCGCATCGACGAACTGCCGCAGCTGTTCAACGTGCTCAAGGGCGAGATGAGCCTGGTCGGCCCGCGCCCCGAACGGCCCTTCTTCGTCGAGCAGCTGACGCAGGAGATCCCGTTCTACGCCGTGCGCCACAGCGTGAAGCCCGGCGTCACCGGCTGGGCCCAGGTGCGCTACCACTACGGCTCCACGGTCGAGGACTCGCAGGAGAAGCTGCAGTTCGACCTGTACTACGTGAAGAACCACACGCTGTTCCTGGACCTCGTCGTCCTGCTGGAGACGGTCGGCGTGGTGCTCACCGGCAAGGGCGCGCGCTGATCGCACAGCCGGCGCGGCCGCCGGCGTCGAAACCGTCACACGCGTTGCGGCCGGTCCTCCGGCATCATCGGGCGCGCCCGGGTCGAACCTCGTTGCCCGCGCCGATCCGAACGCCGGCAGAAGATGCTCCCGACCGATGACACGGCGGCCATGGGCTACGCCCTGGTCAGCGCCGCCCACCTGCTGTTCTCTGCCTACCTGTGGCGTTCGGGCCGCCTGCGGCACGAACATGCCCTGCCGCGCGCCCTGGTCCAGGGCGCCCTCCTGTGCACGGCCGGATGGGCAGCCGCCTGCAGCCTGGCCTTCCTGACCCACCTGGCGCCCTGGTCGTGGCTGGCCGGCTTGCTCGACCTGGGGCGTTACGCGCTCTGGCT
>JABLTH010045934.1_pt1 | contig 12933 bp, 8 predicted proteins | sample 7875711 | NCBI WGS metagenome assembly JABLTH01 (sample SAMN14941262, study PRJNA633318) | bioreactor metagenome | isolation source: bioreactor | place: China | collected 2019-03-05 | reverse complement strand
TTTCGGGGCGACGTCGCCGAAGGCGGCGTGGCCGGGTGAGGTTTCCGCAGTCATGGCATGGCTCCGCTGGTTGACGGCGGCCACCGTAGCGCGACAAGCTCATCCCGGAAATCGGGAAATTCAAAACGCATTATTCAGACCATTGGGATGATTTCGTGCGCCGGGTGAACTTCGATCTGGATGTATTGCGCAGCTTCGCGCTCGGCATGGAGCTGGGCAGCTTCGCCAGGGCGGCCGACCGGCTCGGTCGATCGACCTCCGCGGTGAGCGCGCAGCTGAAGAAGCTGGAGGAACAGGCCGGCACGCCCATCCTGCGGCGACAAGGGCGAGGCATGGCCCTGACGGAAGCCGGCGAGACCATGCTCGCCTACGCGCGTCGCCTGCTCGAACTCAACGACGAGGCCGCCGCGGCCCTGCAGGGCGCGGAACTGGAGGGCTGGATCCGCCTCGGCCTGCAGGAGGATTTCGGCGAGGCGGTATTGCCCGATGTGCTCGGGCGCTTCGCCCGCGCCCATCCCAAGGTACGCATCGAAGCACGCATCGCGCGCAACGCGGAACTGCTGGAGCGCGTCGCCAGCGGCCGGCTTGACCTCGCGCTGGCCTGGGACGCCGGCACATCGACGCCGCATGCCGAGCGCCTCGGCCAGATTCCGATGCGCTGGATCGGGCCGGCCGACGGCGAACTGGGCTGGACGCCGGAAGACGGCGAACCGCTGCCGCTGGTCTCGCTCGAAGCCCCCTGCCTGCTGCGCACCGCCGCGACGACCGCGCTCGATCGCGCCGGTATCGCCTGGCGCATCGCGTTCACCAGCGCGAGCCTCGCCGGCATCTGGGCGGCCGTGGCGGCAGGCCTGGGCGTGGCCTTGCGCACGGGCGCCGGGCTACCGCCCTCCGTGCGCGCGCTCGCGCCGGGCGAAGCGGGCCTGCCGCGCATGCCGTCGCTGGCGCTATGCCTGCACCACGCCGAGGCGGAGCCGGCGCCGGCCGTGGAACGATTGGAAGCGATCCTGCGCCAGCGGCTGGACGGTTTGTCGATCTTCGAATGACGTCGCAGCGCGCGGGCGAATTTCCCGCATGGCTCGCGTTCGCCGCGCCGCGCCGCATGAAATAATCGCCGCAATCCTTCCGCTGCCGGGCGTGCTCGTGGAAAGCCATTCCTTCCTCAACACCGCGCTGGTGTTCTTGCTGGCGACGGTCATCGCCGTGCCGCTGACCAAGCGTTTCCGCCTGGGCGCCGTACTCGGGGTCCTCATCGCCGGCGTCGTGATCGGTCCGCAGGTGCTGGGCCTGGTGGGCGATACCGACGGCGTGTCCACCATTTCCGAGTTCGGCGTGGTGCTCATGCTGTTCGTGATCGGCCTGGAGCTATCGCCGCAGCGCCTGTGGGTGATGCGCCGCGCGGTGGTCGGTGCGGGCTTGCTGCAGGTGGCGTCGTGCAGCCTGGTGATCGGCGCGGCCTGCTATTACCTGTTCGGCCTAACGGCCAATGCCTCGGCGATCGTCGGCGGCAGCCTCGCGCTATCGTCCACCGCGTTCGGCCTGCAGATCCTGGCCGAGCGCAAGGAGGCCGGCTCGGCCTACGGCAGGCTCACCTTCGCCGTGCTGCTGTTCCAGGACCTCGCCGCCATCCCGCTGATCGCCGCGGTGCCGCTGCTGGCCAGCAGCGCGTCGCCGCATGGGCTGGACCTGCAGGCCAGCCTGCGCACCGTCGGCGCGATCGTGGCCGTGGTGGTAGGCGGCCGCTATCTGTTGCGACCGGTGTTCCGCTTCGTCGCGCGCGCGAACGCGCAGGAAGTCTCCACCGCCACTGCACTGCTGGTCGTGCTGGGTACCGCCTGGCTGATGGAGGAGGTGGGGGTGTCCTCGACGCTCGGCGCCTTCCTCGCCGGTGTGCTGCTGGCCGATTCGGAGTACCGCCACGAACTGGAATCGCATATCGAGCCGTTCAAAGGCCTGCTGCTGGGCCTGTTCTTCGTCAGTGTCGGCATGTCGATGGACCTGTCGCTGCTGCTGCACAAGCCCTTGCTGGTACTCGGCCTCACGCTCGCCGTGCTGGCAGTGAAGGCGCTGCTGCTGTGGCCGCTGGGCCGGATCGTCGGCTCGCTGAACCGCGCGGACACCTTGCGCATGGTGGTGCTGCTGGCCTGCGGCGGCGAGTTCGCCTTCGTGGTGCTCAAGCAGGCGGGCGAGCAACGCCTGATCACCGACACCCAGCAGGGTCTGATCGTACTGGCCATCACCTTGTCGATGGCCGTGACGCCCCTGCTGGTAGCGATCGTGGCCAAGGCCATCGACGTGAAGGCGAAGAAGCCGGACCGCGAGTACGACACCATCGAGACCGCGCCGCCGCGCGTGATCATTGCCGGCGTCGGGCGGGTGGGGCAGATCGTCGGCCGCGTGCTGCGCGCGCAGCGCATTCCCTTCGTGGCGTTGGAGTCGTCGGTGGAGCAGATGGACACGCTGCGCCGCTTCAACAACACGTCGCTGTTCTTCGGCGATCCGGCGCGACCGGACCTGCTGCGCGCCGCGCAAGCCGACCAGGCTGAAGTGTTCGTGCTCGCCACGGACGATCCGGAAGCCAACCTACGCATCGCGCGGCTGGTGCGCCGGCAGTATCCGCACCTGAAGATCGTGGCGCGCGCGCGCAATCGCCAGCACGTGTTCCGGTTGATGGACCTGGGCGTGGACGAGCCGGTGCGCGAGACCTTCTATTCCAGCCTCAAGATGACGCGCAAGACGCTGGAGGCGCTGGGGCTTTCGAGCGAGCTGGCGGCCGAGCGCGTCGAGCGCTTCCGCCAGCACGACATGAAGCTGCTCAAGGCGCAGTACCTGGTGTACGACGACGAAACGCGCCTGGTGCAGACCTCCAGGGAAGCACTCAACGACCTCCTGCACCTGTTCGACGCGGACGACGATCCGGCCGCGCGCAAAGAGCGCGAGCAAGCCGCCGTGGAGCCCCAGCGGGATCAGGGCTGAGCGCTTTAACTTGCGTCTTCGCAGGCGCAACTCATTTCGATCGCGATAGGCAAAGATGCCACGGCCTGGAGCCGTGCCGCCGGGGGGCGGGCCGTGCCGGGCAATCCTTTCGAGGTTGGCGTCGCGCATGGGCTTGCCTGTCTCGTCCCCGGTAGTGATCCGTTTCGGCCGGCTCGGCGACACCGTTCTGCTGGCGCCGCTGCTGCGCAAGCTGCACCTGCGCTTCGGCGCACCATGCCGGCTGGTATCGCTGGGCGAGTGTTCGCGAACGCTTTACGAGGGCAGCGAAGACGTCGCCGAGGTGCGCTGGTTTCCCAGCCAGCATGGCTGGCTGTGGACCAGTCCGCGACGGCTCGCCGTTGCGCTGTCGTTGCGCAACCTGCGCGATGCGCCGTTCTATATCTGCGAGCCGGACGTGCGCACGCGCACCAAGGTGCGCCCGATGCTGGCCCTGGCCGGCGTGCCCGCGGCACATTGCGCCTTCATCGAAGACATCCCGATGCGCGAAGGCGAGCACTGGGCCGATTGGCTGTTGCGCTTCGCCGACCTGACGCCGGCGGCATTCGCCGACACGCCCGCGCTCGATCCAAAGTCGATGCTCCCCGCGCCGTCGCTGTGCGCCACGGCCGCCGAGCGCGCCGATGCGCGCGCTTGGCTCGCCGCGCAGGGGTGGAACGTGGCGCAGCCGCTGGTGCTGTTGCAACCGGCCAATCAGCGCACGATGCGCTGGAACGGTGTGCGCGAACAGGCCGACGACGACAAATCGTGGCCGGCGGCGCATTGGGCCGAGCTGATGCGCGCCATCCTGCAATGGCAGCCGGACGCGCGGATCGTGCTATGCGGCTGTGCCGCGGAAGCGGGTTATCTGGCCTCGATCCGCGCCGAGGCGGCGCTGCCGCGTGTGATCGCGCCGGCCAGCGGCGTGCCGCTGGGTCGGCTGCGCGGCCTGATGGAACTGGCGCACAGCATGGTGTCGGTGGATACCGGCCCGGCGCATCTGGCCGCCGCGGTCGGATGTCCCCTCGTGGTGCTGTTCGGCAATCGCTGGCCGTCGATGTGGACGCCACGCAGCGCTTCCGGCAGCGCCGTCACGGTACTGGGCGGGCTGCCGCGCACGCCGCGAGTCGACCTGATCGGCGTGGAAGAAGTCGCGCAGGCCTGGTGGCGATTGCCCCCGCGCGCGGAAGCGATGGTTGCCGCGCCGCGTCTGCCGGCGCTTTCCCTGGCCGGATAAAAGAGCGCCCCTGCGCGGGGCGCCCGGCTTATTCCGCCGGTTGCGCCGGCTGACGCAGGGTCTGCCGCACGCTGGGCATCGCCACGCCGGCGCGTGCCGCCAGTTCGTGAGCGATGTCGACCAGGCCGAGCTGCCGCGCCACATCCGCGGCCGTGCGGCCGAAGGCGTCGGCGGCAGCGCGGTCGGCGCCGCGCGCGAGCACCACGCGCGCGGGCGGCAGCAGGGCGTGCATGGCACAGGCATGCAGCGCGGTGACGCCGCGCTGGTCGGCGTGCTCGATACGCGCCCCGGCATCCAGCAACACCGGCACCAGGGCGCCGATATGGGTGGCATCGCATGGGCTGCCGGGACGCAGATGCGCGCCCAGCAGCAGATGCAGCGGAGCCATGCCTTCCTTGTCGGCGCGGTTTACGTCGGCGTCGCGCTTGAGCAGCGCATCGAACAGGCGCCGCGCGCGCAGGCTGTCGTTGTGTTCGAAGCCGAACTGGGCCGCGGCATGCAATGCGCTATGGCCGCGCGCATCCACCGCGTGGATGTCCGCGCCGCCTTCGAGCAGCTGTTCGGCGATATCGGAGTAACCCATCGCCGCCGCGACCATGAGCGCCGTCGCCTCGCCGGGCAGGCGCTGGTCGACGTCCACGCCGTGTTCCAGCAGCAGCGCCACCAAGGTGTCGCGCCGCGCCGCGACCGAGGCGGCCAGCGGCGTCATGCCGTTGGCGGCGGTCAGCGAGGTGTCCGCGCCCGCGTCGAGCAGGCGCGCCGCCACATCGCGATGGCCCATGCCGCAGGCGTGCAGCAGCGCGGTCGCACCCTGCCGATCCTGGGTATTCACCGGCATGCCGAGTTCGAGCAGGCGCTCCACCGCGGCGAACGCACCGGCCGCGGCGGCGGCCGGCAAGTCGTCCGCGCGCAGCGGACGGCGCGGCCGCACCCATTCGCCCCAGTCCAGCCAGCGCTCGACCTCGGGGTGCTCGAACGCCAGGCCCAGCGGCGTTTCGCCATTGGCATCGGTCGCTTCGGCGTCGGCGCCGTGGGCGACCAGCACGCGCACCAGCGGCAACGCCTTCTCGCCATGCTCGAGCGCGGCGAACAGCGGCGTGCGGCCCTGCGTGTCGCGCGTATTGGGATCGCAGCCGCGCGCAAGCAACGCCTGCAGCACCGGCAGCAGACCCTGCGCGGCGGCGACATGCACCGGCGTGCGTTCGCGCGCGTCGACGCCGAACGGATCGGCGCCGCGTTCCAGCAGGTCGAGCGCGAACGCCGCGGCCATGCTGTCGTCCAGCCGCTGCAACGCCTGTGCGAACAGGCCGGCGCCTGCCGGGCTCGCGCCGGCGGCGAGCAGATCCTCGATCGCTTCGGCGGCGGCCGGCAACTGCGGCAACAGAGCGTCGAACAGGCGGCGCCCCAGCGGCGGCAGCGCGGGCTCGCGGTCTTCGGCGACTTCCGCGTCGTCGACCAGCTGCGGCTGCAGCCGCGCTTCGGGCGCCAGCGCGTGCTCCAGCAGCCAGCGCCGCGCCGCGCCCAGGCCGGGACCGGCGAGGTCGAGATAGAGCTGCGCCAGCTGCGACTGCGGCCATTCCTTCACGCGCTGGGTGAAGGTGGACACGATCGCCCAATGGCCGAAGCGCAACGCGTCGAGCAGATGGGCAGGCGTGTCGGCGCCCTCGGCCAGCGCTTCGTCGAAACGCAGATTGGTCGGCAGCGGCGTGTCCGGGTCGAGCAGGGCGACCAAGTCCCAGCGGCCCGCAGCGGCGGCGTGGTCCAGCGCGCTGCGGCCGTCGGCGCCCGGGGTCCTGGGCTCGGCGCCCAGGGAGAGCAGGGCGCGGATGGTTTCGGCATGCGCCTGCGGCGACTGGCACGCGAGCGTGAGCGCGTCGCGGCCATGCACGTCGCGCACGCGCGCATCGGGCTGGGCTTCGGCCAGCAGTTGCACGATGCCGACCTTGCCGGCGCGCGCGGCTTCCATCAGCGCCGTGCGGCCATGGCGGTCGGCGAGCGTGACGTCGGCGCCGGCGGCGCGCAGCACGCGGCAGATCTGTTCGTGGCCTTCGGCGGCGGCTTCCATCAGCGCGCTGCGATGGCGGGCGTCGACCGCGTTCACCGCGGCGCGATGCTTGAGCAGCAGGCGCACGCCCTCGGGATCGTCCTCGGCGATGCCGGCCGCGGCGACCAGGGCCGGTTCTCCGTCCGGCGGAGTCGGCTTGGCGCCGTGTTCGAGCAGGAACTTCACCAGCGGCCAGTTCGCCGCGCGGCAGGCGGTGGCGAGCGGACTCACGCGCGCACGGTTGAGAGCGTTCGCCGGCGCGCCGGCATCCAGCAGCATGGCGGCGACGATCGGTTCTTCGCTGAGCACCGCGCCGTGCAGCGCGGTGTTGCCTTCCGTATCGGTGGCGAGCGGACTGGCGCCGTTGGCCAGCAGGGTCATCACCGCATCGGGGCGGCCATGCCAGCTGTCGCGCGTGGCGGCGAGCAGCGGCGTGAGCCCGCCGCTGGCGCGGTTCACGTCGGCGCCCTTGGCGATCAGCGCGCGAAGCAGGCGGCTGTCGGGCAGCAAGGTGGCGAGCATCAATACCGGGCGCTGGTCGCGGTCGCTCGGCGGCGGTGCGGTGTTCGGATCGGCGCCGGCTTCGATCAGCGCCAGTGCGCGCTCGATGTCGCCGTCACGAGTGGCGGCGAGCAGCGCCTGTGCCTGTTCGGGCGTGCCGGCGGTGCGTTCCTGTTCGTTGAGCACGGGCGCCGGCTTCGGCGCGGGTGCGGCGACCGGTTCGGGCCGGGCATGCGCCGCCGGGCGCGCGGGGCGCCGGCTTTCGCACAGCAGCGCGCGCAACGTGCGGTTGGCGATCACCAGGCAGCACAGCGGCAACAGCACGACGCCATAGATCGCCAGCGCCATGATGCGCAGTTCCGGCGGCAGTACCCCGTACAGGCCGGCCAGCGCGATCGCGGCGAAGGCCAGCACCAGCAGCGCGAGCGCGGCGGGCAGGTAATGCGTGAAGAAGCGTTCCTCGCGGGACAGGTGCCGGCCGAACGCGATGCTGCGCGCGGTGGCCGTGAAGATCCACGAGCCGTCGCTTTGCGGCGGGTAGGCGTCGTCCCACACGTATACCAGGCCGAACGCGGGCCACATCCGCCACAGCGCCGCCAGGGCCACCACCAGCGCGCCGGCGAGCAGCAGCGTCGCGCCCAGGCTGTGTGCCTGGTTGAGCCGCAGCATCGGCCATGCGACCAGCAGGAACACCAGCACCACGTAGCCGGTGAACATCACCAGGTGCGCAGCGCCGCGGCGCAGCACCGTGCGCAGGAACCGGGGTTCCGGATCGAAACCGATGGCATGGCACATCGCCGCCATCGTCAGCGCATTGGCCAGCAGCAGGGGAATCAGCGAGAGCGGACTGGCGCTGAGCGCCGCCACGGCCACGGCGAGCAAGCCGGGCACGAACCAGAGCAGACCTTGCAGGAAGGGCGGCGGGCGACGCGTTTTGGAATAGGACATGGGCGGGGAGTATAGGAATCGTTAGAACGGCAGAAGGTAACCCGGTGTTAATCGAACGCCGGGGTATTCACACGCCGGAGTACGCGAATGCCGCGACGCTCATTCGCCATGTCCGCCGATCGGCGAGTCCTTGAAGGCCGGTTGCGCCACCGAGATCGTGTGCTGCGGTGGCAACTGCAGATGCCACCCCTGTTCCTGGAGGTTCTTGAGGACGGCGGCGGCGTCTTCTTTCGGCAGCTTGCGCTGCGCGTCCAGCTCCACCTCGAGCACGAAGCGCAGGTCGCCGAGCATCAAGGCGAGCGATTCGGGCAGTACGCCGAAATCGTCCTGGCGGGTGAGCCAGACATAGGTATCGGCCTTGCGCAGGCTGGCATAGACGAAACAGAGCATAGACGTGACCCCCGGCGGGCTAAGGGCGCGGCATCGCTGCGCGCGAAATGACAACCCGCAATGGTCCGCGCCTTGACCGCGATGGTCAACGCGCTTGGCGGCGAACTCCTGCCATTGGCGGTCGAACGCCTGTGATCGGTACCGGATCCACGCTTTGCTGCGGCTGCACTTGCAAGGCTCCCGTTCAGCCGGCACAGTGCCGGCCGGGGATGTCCAACGCGCGTATGAATTTTCTTGCCGGTCAGCCCCTTACTGTGACCCGATCCGGACTAACGATAAGCAGGAGCTTCCGATGCAGAGTTCTCTCCTTTCCTTTCCGCGTGCGGCGCGCCCGCTCGCTCTCGCCGCGCTGAGCCTGGCTGTCGCCGGCGCCCTGGTCGCGCCGCAGCGCGCCGAAGCCAGCGCGTTCCAGCTGAAGGAAAACAGCGCCAAGTCCATGGGGCGCGCCTACGCCGGTTCGGCGACCGCAGGCGGCGACGTGTCGGTGGTGGTGAACAATCCCGCCGCGATGACCGACCTCAAGGGCACCTATTTTCAGGCTGACGTCACCGCCATCAACTTCGGCTCCAAGTTCAGCGGCAGCGCCCATGACGCCATGGGCCGTCCGATCAGCGGCGGCAACGGCGGCGACGGCGGCACCACCATGCCGGTCCCGGCGCTGTTCTTCGCCACCCAGGTGAGCGACCGCTGGCATGTCGGCGCCGGCTTCTCGGTGCCGTTCGGCTTCCTGACCGAATACGACCACAACTGGGTGGGCCGCTATAACGCGATCAAGTCGAAGTTCGAGTCGCTGGACGGCACGCTGTCCGCCTCGTTCGACGTGAGCGACACCTTCGCCGTCGGCGCCAGCTTCATCGCGCAGCGGACCTCCGCGGAACTGACCAGCGCGATCAACTTCAACGCGGTGGGTCTGGGTCTGGTGCAGCAGGCCGCCCAGGCCGGCGCGATCACCCCGATCCAGGCCGCTGGCCTGGCCCAGCAGGTCGGTCTCGTGGTGCCCCCGGGCAGCGATGGCCTGGCCCGCATCAAGGGCGACGACTGGGGCTACGGCTGGCAGCTGGGCGGCTACTGGAAGCTGACCCCGAACGACCGCTTTGCCTTCAACTATCGCTCGAAGATCGACCACAAGCTGGAAGGCACCGGCAACTTCACCGTGCCGACCAACGTGCAGGCCCTGCTGGCCAACCCGACCGTGGCTGCGCTGCTCGCCGGCGCCGGCGGCGTGCCGTTCACCCACACCACGGGCCCCGCGGACTTCACCACGCCGGCCACGGCTACCGCCAGCTTCTGGCACCAGGACGAGAAGTTCGGCCTGGGCTTCGACCTGGCCTGGACCAAGTGGGACGTGTTCAAGCAACTGCGCGTCGACTACGGCAACCCGGCGCAGCCGCCGAGCGTGGAGCAGTACGACTGGCGCAACACCTGGTATGCCGCGGTGGGCGGTGATTACTACCTCAACGACAAGGTGACCCTGCGCGCCGGCGTGTCCGTGGACACCACGCCTACCCATGCGAGCACCCGCAGCCCGCGCGTGCCGGATTCGACCCGCAAGTTCCTTTCGTTCGGCGTGGGCTACAAGGCCAGCGAGCACTTCGAGGTGAATGCCGGCTACACCCACATCTTCGTCAACAACGCGCACATCCAGGGCGTGGCCAGCGCGACTGGCGACACGCTGACGGGCAGCTTCGACGATTACGGCAACCTGCTGAGCATCTCGGCGCAGTACAAGTTCTAAGCGTCGCGGTTGCGCACATCGAAAACCTCCCCGCGCGAGCGGGGAGGTTTTTTTATGCAAGGCCGAGGCGCAGTCGCGTCACGGCCGGCAGCCCTCAGCCGCGCTTGAGCATCAGCTGGAGCATGCGCCGGAACCGCTCGCCATAGGGTGGATTCAGCAGGCCCGCGCCGTTGAAGCGCGCCTGGCGGAATACCGGCTTGAGGTGCGAGAACGTACGGAAGCCGGCCTCGCCGTGATAGCCACCGGTGCCCGAAGGCCCCACGCCGCCGAACGGCAATTCGTGCTGAGCGATGTGGTAGAGCGTGTCGTTGACGCTTACGCCGCCGGCGGTGGTGCGGGCGAGCACGCGCTCGACCAGGTGGCGATCTTCCTCAAACAGATACAGCGCCAGTGGATGCGGATGCGCGGCGACATAGGCGATGGCCTGGTCGATGTCGTCATACGGGACCAGTGGCAGCAGGGGCCCGAAGAGTTCTTCGCGCATGACGGCCATGTCGTCGTCGACTCCGGTCAGCAGGACCGGCGTCATGCGCCGCCGCGCGGCGTCGTCGGCGTCGTCGCCCAGCAGGATGAGCTTGGCGCCGGCACGTGCCGCCTCGTCGCGCAGCGCCGCGAGGCGCTCGTACTGGCGTTCGGAAATGATGCTGGCGTACTGCTCGATGCGGACCGGCGCCGGATACAGCCGCGCGGCCACGTCGCGGGCGGCGCCGACGAACTCGTCGACGCGCGCCTTCGGCAGGAGCACGTAGTCCGGCGCGATGCAGGTCTGCCCCGCGTTGAACAGCTTGCCCACCAGGATGCGCTCCACCGCGTTCGCGAAGCGCGCGCCCGGACCGACGATGGCCGGCGACTTGCCACCCAGTTCGAGCGTCACCGGCGTGAGGTTGGCCGATGCCGCGCGCATCACGTGGCGACCCACGGCGGTGGAACCGGTGAACAGCAGGTGGTCGAACGGCAGCGCGGAAAAGGCCTGCGCCACGTCGGCGTCGCCCGTGACCACCTGCACCTCGTCCGGCTTGAAGTAGCGCGCCGTCAGCTGTGCGAACAGCGCCGAGAAGCGCGGCGTGTACTCGCTCATCTTCACCATCACGCGATTGCCGGCCGCGAGCGCGTCCACCATCGGCCCGGCGGCGAGATAGAGCGGGTAGTTCCACGGCACGATGATGCCGACGACGCCCAGCGGCTGCGGGCGCAGCTCGTTGCGCGCAGGCAGGAACAGCAGGCCCGGCAAGCTGCGGCGCGGTTTCATCCAGCCGCGGCCGTGGCGCAACGCGTGGCGGATCGCCGACAGGCTGGGAAACACCTCGAGCAGGTCGGTTTCCTGCCCGGGGCGGCCGCCGAAGTCCTGATGGATGGCATCGGCGATATCGCCACGATGCTCGTCGATCAGCGCCTGCAGGGCGCGCAGGCGCGCGGCGCGCACGGGCCATGCGGGCATGGGGTCGCGCGCGTGCGCCTCGCGCATGCGTTGCAGCTGGGCGTCGAGCGTGTCGGAAGTGTTCATCGGCTCAGAATTTCGCGCGGAGTTCCATGCCCCACATACGCGGCGGCGTGATGCTGGCGTATGGCGTGCCGAACACCGTGGTGGTGATGTTGTTCACGCCGGTGACGTAGCGGTCGGTGAAGAGATTGCTAGCGTACAGCGCGACGCCCCAGCGGTCGCCCGGCGCATGCCAATCCAGGCGTGCATCGGTCCGATGCTGCGCTTCGCCGACCTTGAAGTTGGGGCTGACCACGCAATCGCCCTGCAGACGCGAATCGTTGTTGCAGCGGGTCTTCCCGCGATAGGCGTAATTCACGTCGAATTCGAGCGCGCCGCCGGCGACGTCGTGCCAGGTATAGGCGAGCCCGGCGGTGTAGGAGTAGCGCGGCTCGCCGGTGGGCTGGCCGGTGAGCACGGCGCCGGAATCGGCGACGGCTTTGCGGTAGGTGGCATCGATATAGGCACCGGTGAAGTTCAGCCGAAGGTCTTCCACCGGTTGCCACAGCGCTTCCAGTTCCAGGCCCTTGGCTTCCTGGTCCGTGCTGTTGACGAGATAGCGCGGCACGCCGGAGCCGGCGCTGTTCGGGTCGAGCGAAAGCGACTGCTTGTTGTCGTAGCGGTAGTAGTACACCGAGCCATTGAGCAGCAGGTTCTGCTCGGGGAAGGTGGTCTTCAGCCCCGCCTCGTAGTTGATGACTTTCTCCGGCGCGAAGCGCGAGCCGACCTGCACGCTGTTGTAGCCGCCGGCCTTGTAGCCCTTGGTGACCGAGGCGTAGCCCATCACGTCGGGGGTGAACTTGTAATCCAGCACGAGGCGCGGGCTGAGGTTGTTCTAGGTGTTGTGGAACCGCACCGGCATGCCGACCGCGTCGGTGAAGATGATGTTGCTGCCGAAGGCGGCCAGCGCCATCTGCGCTTCCGGCGGAAGCATGGCGAGCACGCCGGCCTGGTCGAGTGCCTGCACGGTGCCGTCGAACTGCGGCGCGCTGCGCGGCATGTTGTACCAGGAGAATGTCTTCTGGTCGCGCGTATAGCGGATGCCGGTGGTGATGTTGAAGCGGTCGTTGATGTGCCAGATCACGTCGCCGAACGCGGCATAGGCCTTGAACCGGCCCTCGTTGCTGATCGCCTCGCGCCACGGGTCGCCGAGCAGCGTGTACGGCAGGCCGAACGAGGCCAATGCGTTGCTGATGTCTGTCAGCGGCGTACCCACGCCCATCACGTTGTTGGCCAAGGTGTCCAGGCTGTCCGTGTAGATATTGGTCTGGCTGGTCTGCCGCGCCTGTTCTTGGTAGTAGCTCACGCCGGCGACCCAATCGGCGATGCCGGTATTGCCCGACAGTTTGAATTCCTGGTACCAGCTGGTGTTGTGCTCGATGTTGGTGGTATCGAGGTAGCTGACGATATGGTTGGTACCGTCGTAGTCGCCGCGGTTGAAGGTGTCGAAGCCGCGCCATGCGGTGGTGGAGACGAGGCTGCCCCAGCCGAAGGAGTGGTCGAAGGTCAGCGTCACGCCATCGAAGGTTCGCGATTCCCGGCCGCCGACCGAATCGTTGTACAGCGGCGCATGCAAGGGATTGAGATAGGTGGTCGGGTCGGGCGGGAAGGGCGGGCGCTGGTTC
>JABLTH010033962.1_pt1 | contig 12948 bp, 9 predicted proteins | sample 7875711 | NCBI WGS metagenome assembly JABLTH01 (sample SAMN14941262, study PRJNA633318) | bioreactor metagenome | isolation source: bioreactor | place: China | collected 2019-03-05 | reverse complement strand
CTACCCTTCGGAGAGCAGCTCGACGCGAGCGGATCTTTGAAAACGCTGAAGGGGTACACGAATCACGAGCAGACCGATCCGTCGGGGCTGATCTACATGCAGGCAAGGTTCTATGCGCCCATGTATCACCGGTTCCTGAGTCCGGATCCGAAGTACGACGAGCACTTCGAAGACACGCAGGGCTGGAACATCTACGCGTACTGTGAGAACAGCCCAGTCATGCGGTTTGATCCGGATGGAATGGATTGGTTGGACAATGCATTAAAAGTCACACACTCGGCTTTGACTACATACAACCCGGGCTATCAACTCGCCGCTGCTGTCGGAGACGTGATTGGTGCAGGCATTGGTCTGGTCACAAGGGGACCGGTCCCAATGCAGAGCAACTTGGGCAAAGCAGCTGAAGATACCCAGGGGATGTACATCCGCGACAGGGTTGGAGTCATGGCGGTTCAGGCCGCAAAAATCCCTGGTGACGTGGCCATGATGGAAATGGAGGGCCATGTAGTTAATGCGGTTGTTGGAAAAGCGACCGGAGCTCTCACTCGAACACAACCTGGTTCTCCCGCTGTAGAGGTACCTGAAGTAGGCACCGGAGGAGGCAAGTCTTCTGGCCGAGGTGGCGCGCAGGCTCGTCTAAAGGAGATCGCTGCTGACCCGAAGACATCGAGAGCAGATCGAGGGTGGATCAAACAGGAGACAAACGCGATTGCCCGGGGCAAAAGAACTTCAATTCGTCGTCCTCCTGGAAAAGAATTGGCGCATGCCCGGGGACGTGAAGCGGCAAAGGGATACAGCCACACGGAGTCCCCCTCCTCTTTGCAGGATAAGGATCTTCACCGAACTCAACACAGGTACGACGATTACGGACGTAAGAACAAGGAGCGACCTTGAGAACTACAAGCCAGAAGGAACTGGAATCCGTACTCAGACTAGATGCACCTGCGAGATTCTCCCACTTTGTAAAGCGAGTGGTTGATGAAGAACGTGCTTGGGGGCTCTGGGATAAAGGCTGGGCATTAATGGCTGCTGATGATGATTCCAGACTTTTCCCGTTATGGCCTAGCCGCGAGTATGCAGAACTTTTTTGCAACGGGGACTGGGCTAGTTATCAGCCCGAGGAAATTCCGCTCAACGACCTCCTTGAAGATCTCTTCCCCAAGCTGTCACGCGACAGGATTCACCCAGCAATCTTTCCAACCTCAGAGGGAAAGGGAATGACGCCTTCGATCGAGGAAGTTTCAATCGCCTTAAGAGCCGAAATGGAGAAGTACGAGTAGGCCCATTTACCTTGGTGAGTTCAAGGTAAGGGTGAATGCGATCGGCCTTTCCGGTTCCTGAGGACCGATTCCACCGGTGGCAAGTTGGACGTGGCGTCTGACTGTGGCGCCCGCGGGCGAGACGCGCCCCAGCATGGGCTTTGAGCGTGGCGCATTTCTGGGGTGATCCTCCGGGGATGCGCCACGAGCTGCGTCATGGGGCCCGAAGATCGAGGCGGGATGCGGCTTTCCCGCACGCCTAAGTCGTGGTGCATCCCCGAGCGGCAGGAGAATCAGAGGCCGCCTGTGGCGGCGCCGACGCTGAGCGCCCCGCGCCGAGGAGTTCTCGGCATCACCCAAGGCCGCCCCCCGCGGCGGTCGGCAGGCGGCGCCGTTCCGATACGGCGGCCTTATCAGAACGGGTCGCGCGGGACATTCCCCCGCGCGACTCCCGCCGCCTTGATCGTCCGACTCGACTCCAGTTTCCATGCGGCTATCGCGGGGGCGACGGCGGCGGCGAAGGCGTCGGACAATGACGCGGCGTTCAGCGTGTTGGTGACGGACCCGGCGGGCTCGGCCACGAGCGCGGACGCATGGAAGGCGATGACACCCGTGGACGTTCAGGGCTCGATCGGCGGGCGTCGTCCCACGGGTTCCGAACGCTCGGCCCGGCCCCAGGCCTTGAGCAGGCCCCTTACCCGTTCCTTCAGTCCCGCCTCGCTGCCCCCGCCGTAGGCCACGGCGTCCACGTCCCCGGCCAGGGCGCGCAGGTCACCCGCCAGGGCCGGCCGTTCCGCAGCGAGGCGCAGCAGCCAGGCGCGGGCGGTCTCGCCGCTGCCCGGGGCGAGGGCGGGGCCGGCCTTGCGCACGAGGGGGCGCAGGGCTCGCACGCGGTGCAGTCGGAGGTCCTCCCCGGCCGGGGGGCGCCGCCGCACGACGAGGATGCGCAGCAGCACGAGGAGGACCACCGCCGCGCCGGCGGCCAGGGCCTCCCGCCGCCCCGGCCGCCAGGCGGGCAGGTTCCGGGCGGCCTGGCGGAGCCACTCGGCCCCCTCCATCTGGTCCTGGTCCGAGAAGCGCACCACGTAGCGGTCCCAGCGGTACTGGGCCGCGTCCGCCCAGCGCCGGAGGGCCGCCCGCCAGCCCGTGGAGCCCGGCGCGGGGGGCGCCGCGGGGGTCGGGTCCGCCACCTTCCAGGCCTCCGCCTCCGCGTCGTAGTACTCCACCCAGGCGTGGGCCTCGTTCTGGGTCACCAGGTAGTAGCCGCCCTCCTGGCTCCAGGCCCCCAGGCGGTAGCCGTTCACCACCCTCGCCGGCACCCCGCGGCTGCGCAGCATGAAGGCCAGGGCCGAGGCGAAGTACTCGCAGTGGCCCGCCCGGCTGCGCTCCATGAAGTCCTGGAGCGGGTTCTCCGCCTTGCCCGACGGGTTGTCCGTGGTGTAGCGGAAGCCCCGGAGCCGCGAGGTCATGCGCCGGGCCAGGGCCTCCGGGCGCTTCTGGTCCGAGGGCAGGCTCTCCGGGGCCATCTCCAGGCTCCACCCCAGGGCGCCCCGGGCCTCCTCCGGCACGTAGGTGAGGGCCGCGAAGCGCCGGGTGCGGGTCCAGCGGGCCTCCTCCGGCAGGCGGGGCGGCCCGGCGGGGCCCCGGGCCGCCACCCCGAGGCTCAGCCAGCGCTGGGTGGGGTAGGGCCAGCGCACGCTGTCGCCGGCGCCGCCCCGGGGCGTGAAGAGGGGCGGCCCCTGCACATCCAGCTCCTCCCCGTAGGGCAGCGGGATGATGAGCTGGGGGTTGGGCGCCACGTAGAGCTCCGCCTCCTTGCGCAGGAAGGCGTCCGCCGGGGGCACCAGGGCCACGTGGCGCTCCCAGGTGGAGGACTGGGGCTCCCAGCGCAGGCCGTCCGGCTTCTCCAGGGCGAGGCCCCGCAGCAGGGCGTAGCGCTCCCCCAGGCGGGCCACGCCCTCCGGGCTCGTGCCCGGGGCCGGGAGCACCCGCATCACCACCTCGGAGTTCCCGGCGATGGGCCCGCCGCCCCCCAGGTCCAGGCTCTCGCTCAGGCCCGCCTGAGAGCCCAGCAGGCCGGTGATGGAGAAGGGCAGGGGACGCAGGGCCAGGGTGGTGCGGGCAGCACCAGGAAGAAGCCCCCCGCCAGGGCGAGGACCCCCGCGGTCCACCGCACCGCGCGGCCCAGGGGCGCCCGCTGCAGGGGGCCGCGCCGCAGCTGCGCGCTCTGCTCCCAGGCCAGCTGGAGCAGCACCACCGAGGCCCCCAGCACCCAGGCCACCGCCCAGCCCATGAAGCCCAGCTCCGCGGTGGTCACCGTGGTGGTGATGAAGAGCAGGAAGCCCATGAAGAGGAGCTGCCGCCGCTGGGGCAGCTCCCGGGGCAGCACCAGGCGCAGGCCGCAGAGCACGAAGAGCGTATGGACCGCCACCACCACCGGGTTGCGCCGCCCCGTGGGGCTCAGCACGTCCAGGACGAAGACCAGCAGCGCCGCCACCTCCAGCCATCGCCGCCAGCGGCTCAGGTCCAGCCGCAAGGCCTCCACCAGCGCCCCCAGCAGCAGGGGCACCGGGAAGAGCAGCTGCTCCCAGGTCTCGTAGACCCCCGTGGACACCGTGGCGCCATAGGCGAGCCAGGGGGGGAGATGGTCGATCCAGCGGGCGAGGCGCACGCCTCCATCCTCGTGCCATCACCCTTGGGTGACTACCCCCCGATCGCGCCGTGCTTTCAGCACGGCGCTCCCGCTCGCCACGGCTGCGCCTGAGCTCGCGGAGGGGGGCCCGTGGTCGATCCAGCGGGCGAGGCGCACGCCCCTAGGATGCGGCCACCGGCCTCCGGGACGCTACGGGCGCTTCCAGATCCCCGCGTAATCCCCCACGCCGTTCAGGTCGATGTCGAAGCGGGGGTCCACCGCCGCCACCTGGTCGGGCCACCAGAGCAGGGCGTAGGGCGCCTGGGCCACGAGGCGCGCCTGGACCTGGCGCAGCAGGGCGAAGCGGGTGGCGGCGTCCGGCGCCGTGCGGGAGGCCTCCAGCAGGCGGTCCACCTCGGCGTCCGAGAAGCGGCCGCGGTTGAAGCCCTTCGGGGGGACCTTCGCGGAATGGAAGGCCTCCACCAGCATTTCCGGGTCGCTCGCCCCCACCCAGCGGATGGAGTAGGCCTCGAACTTCCCGGCGATGACCTCCGTGAGCAGGGTCCCGAACTCCCGGGTCGCGATGCGCACCTCCACGCCGATGCGCCGCCACATGGCCTGCAGGGCCAGGGCCTTCATGCGCGCCTCCGTCTCCGTCGTGCTGGAGAGCGTGAGCCGGAAGCGGATCCCGTCCGGGCCGCGGCGGAAGCCCGCCGCGTCCAGCAGCGCCTCCGCGCGCCGGACGTTCGAGGCCAGGTCCGGGGCGATGCCCAGGTCCTTCCGGACGTCGGCGCCCCAGGGCAGCTCCGGCGGATAGAAGCCCCAGGCCGCGCGCCCCAGGCCCCCGCGCAGGTGCGCCACCATCCCCTCGCGGTCCAGGGCCAGGGCCAGGGCGAAGCGCACCCGGGCGTCCTTCAGCACGGGATGCTGGCAGTGGAAGGCCACGTACTCCAGGTTCGCCCCGGGGAAGTGGCGCACCTCGAAGCCCTGGCCCGGCCGCAGCAGGTCCGGGGGCAGGTTGTTGAGGCTGGCCTGCAGGGTGCCGTGGCGCAGGGCCAGCAGGCGCGTGGTGGCGTCGGGGAGGAGGCGCAGCTCCAGGTCCTGGGGCCTGCCGCCGTGGCCCGCCAGGTCCGGATGGCCGGCCTTCGCCTCCAGCAGGATGCGCTGCTCGGGCACCACCTCCCGGATGCGGTAGGGCCCCGTGCCCGGCAGGCGCGGGCCCCGCATCCCCGTTGGCGCGATGCCGAGGATGGCCCGCGCCAGGTTGGACGGGAACCCCGGGCTCGGAGCCTTGAGGGTGATGCGCAGGGTCTCCACGTCCGGGCCCTTCCGGATCTCGAGGCCCGCGATCTCGTTCCTGAAGGGCCCGGCCTTGGGGCTCGTGATCCCGGGGTCCATCAGGGCCTCGAGGGAATCCTTTGCGTCCCCGGCGCCGAGGGGCCGGCCGTCGTCGAAGCGCGGCGGCGTGCGGAGGTCGAAGTCGAAGGCCAGCACCGTGAAGGGCACCTCCCAGCGCCAGGCCGCGCAGGCGTCGGGCACCAGGTTGAGGTTCGCGTCCCGCTTGAGCAGGCCCTGGTGGGTGAGGGCCAGCAGCCGCTGACTGGCCTGGTCCTGGCCGAAGCGCGGATCGAGGGAGAGGGGGAAGGCCTCCCAGGCCAGGACCGCCGTGTCCGGCCTTGGCGCCGGGCGGCAGGCAAGCAGCCCCAGGACAAGCGGCACGAGGACCGCGAGGCGGTGCGGCCTCATGGAAACACCCAGCTCCCCAGCACGGCTTCCCGGCTCGCACCCGTGACCGCCGGATCGTGGGCGGGGTGGCCCGCGGCGCCGGCCGCGCCAAGCAGGGCCCAGGACACCGCCTCCCGGGAGCCCGGGGGCAGGTCCACATCGTCCTCCAGGGCGGTCCCGGGGAAGGCCTCCGCCAGGAGCGCGCGCAAGCGGCGGTGCCGGGCGCCGCCGCCGGAGACCTTGAGGGCCGTGCCCGCGGGCAGGGGCACGCCGAAGCGCGTCCAGCCCTCGGTGCAGGCCCGGGCCGTGAAGGCCGCGAGGGTGGCCAGGCGGTCCCCCAAGGGCATGGCCTCGAGGTGGAAGGATTCCCGCTCCAGCCAGGCCGCCCCGAAGGCCTCGCGGCCCGTGGATTTCGGCGGCGGGGCCGCGAAGTAGGGGTCCTCCAGCCAGGCTTCCACGGCCTCCCCGTGGACCCGCCCCGTGGCAGCCGCGCCCTCCGGGTCGAAGGGCAGGCCCAGCCAGCGGTGGGCGGCGAGGTCCAGCAGGCTCATGCCGGGGCCCGCGTCGAAGCCGTGGATGCGCTGGCCGTCCCAGGCCGCCAGGTTGGCGATGCCGCCCAGATTGAGGGCCAGCCAGGGCCGCGCGGTGCCCCGGAGCCAGAGCTCGGCCTTGGGCACCAGGGGCGCGCCCTGCCCGCCCAGGGCCATGTCCCGGCGGCGCAGGTCCCACACGACCGGGCAGCCCAGGGCCTCCGCCAGAAGGTAGGGGTCCGCCAGCTGCAGCGTCGCGCCTTCGTCCGGGCGGTGCTGCACGGTCTGGCCGTGGAGGGCGGCCAGGTGCGGGGCGCGCCCCGCGGCGCGGACGCAGGCCCGGGCCGCCTGGGCATGGTGCTCCCCCAGGCGGCGCTGGAGGATGCAGAGGCGGGCGGGCGGGAGCCGGTCCGCGGCGGCCTCCAGGACCTCCGCCCGCAGGGCCTCGGGATAGGGCGAGGCGTGGTGGTGGAGCAGGCCCTGGAAGGGCTCGCCCCCGGCGAAGCCCCGGGGATCCACCGAGACCAGCGCCGCGTCCACGCCGTCGGCGGAGGTGCCGGACATGAGGCCCAGCACGGTCCAGGGCCCGTCCGGAAGGCGGAGGCTGGGAGCGCGGCGCATGGGCCCAGGATGCCAGGACCGGGGCCCGGCCCCGGAATTTCGGAGGTTGGCCCCGGGCCCGGGGCGCCGTCACACTAGGGCAGCCTTCCCGAGGAATCCATGCACACCACCGCCCTCCTCCTGCACCAGCCCCGGGCCCGCCGCCGGGAGGAATCCCCCTCCGGCGCCGCCGCGGGGGGCTGCTTCGGCTCCTTCGGCTGCCTGGTCTTCATCCTCGTGGTGGGAGGCGTGCTCTTCCTGGTCCTGCGGGGGCGGAAGGACAAGGCCGAGACCCTGGGCGCCTCGAAGCGCCCCATGGGCTCGGGGCCCATCCAGGGCGTGAAGTTCGCCTGCCCCTACCCCAAGTGCCCGAACTGCGCCGCGCCCTCGGACAAGATGACCTTCGACTACGACGGCATGCGCAAGGTGACCTGGAAGTGCGGCTACTGCACCTCGGTGGCGGGCATCCAGGAGCTGAAGGACGAGGAGCTGCCCCCCGGCGCCCGCCAGCGCCTGGGCCTGGATCCCGTGCCGGGCATGGGCCAGGGCCTCCAGCCCGGCATGCAGCAGGCCCCCGGCATGGACGTGGGCGGCCTGCTCACGGGCATGATGCTCGGCTCCATGATGGGCGGCGGCAGCGGCCACCATCACCGCCACGACGACGGGAACTTCGGCGGCACCGGCGGCTCCTCCAGCGCCGACTGGGGCGAGTCCTCCTCCGGCGGCTCCGACTGGGGCTCCTCGGATTCGGGCGGCGGCTCCAGCGACTGGGGCAGCTCGGACAGCGGTGGCGGGAGCGACTGGGGCTCCTCCGATTCCGGCGGCGGCTCCGACAGCGGCGGCGGCAGCGACTGGTAGGGCCCTGAACCCTTCCGCACGGCCAACTCCCTGAGGGTCCCCGCCCGGGCCGGGACGGGGCCCTGGCCTGCACCGAGCGGCATCGGAGTCCGAGGTCCGATTGCAATCCGTCCGGGTTTCCCCCATCCTTCCGGAACCAACCCCCCGCTTTCTTCCATGCGCCCGAACCGGGCCCGGGGGTCTTCTGTGGAGTACCCCATGCGCCCTTCCCACCGCCTCCCCGGACTCACCCTGCTGCTCGCCTCGGGCCTCGCCGGCCTGAGCCTCCAGGCCCAGACCACCGGCAGCCTCCAGGGCCGGGTGCTGGATCCCAAGGGGCTTCCGGTCCGCGGGGCCGCGGTGCGCCTCAGCGGCAGCGGCCTCCAGGGCGTGCGGGCCACCACCACCGACGCGACGGGGGCCTTCCGCTTCAACCTGCTCACCCCGGGCCGCGTGACCCTGACCGCCACCGCGGAGGGCTTCAACGCCGCCAAGGCCGAGGCCGCGGTGGGCCTGGACCGCACCGCCACCGTGGACCTGTCCCTGGCGCCGGTGAGCGCCGCCACCGTCGAGGTGGTGGGCACCGCCTCCACGGTGGACGTGAAGGCCGCCACCACGGGCCTCAACTTCACCAACGAGACCTTCCAGAAGCTCCCCGTGAGCCGGGACTTCGCCAACATCGCCCTGCTGGCCCCGGGGGTCACCGAGGACCGCGAGGGCTTCAAGGTCTACGGCGGCACGGGCGCCGAGAACAACTACGTGGTGGACGGGGTGAACACCACCAACGTGGAGTTCGGCACCCAGGGCAAGCGCGTGCCCATGGAGTTCGTGCAGGAGTTCCAGGTCAAGACCGGCGGCTACGAGGCCGAGTACGGCAAGGCCCTGGGCGGCATCATCAACGTGATCACCAAGAGCGGCGGCAACGAGTTCACCGGGGACGCCTTCCTCTACTCCGAGGGCGAGTTCCTCAAGAGCGGCAACCGCCACGTGGACGACGCGAACCTGCGCACCAAGCCCCTGCTGCTGGAGAACAAGACCTTCGAGCTGGGCTTCGACCTGGGCGGCTACCTGGTGAAGGACAAGCTCTGGTTCTTCGTGGCCTACGACCGGCGCAGCAACAAGCAGCAGAACCAGATCCGCGTGGACGGCCCGAACCGCGGAGACATCGCGCCCTCGGACGCCACCCGGGACCTCTTCGCCGCCAAGCTCACGTGGCAGGTGGCCCAGGGCCACACCCTCATCGCCCAGGTGCTCGGGGACCCCGAGAAGATCACCGGGGCGGTGAAGACGCCCCAGGGCGAGCGGGGCACCTGGGACGGCGAGAAGAAGGTGGGCGGCAACGACGTCAGCCTGCGCTACGAGGCGGTGGGCTCGAACTGGTTCGGCCAGCTCCAGGTGAGCCGCCACAAGGAGACGAACGCGGTGCTGCCCGGGAGCGGCGCCTCCGCCGTGCAGATCGTGGACAACACCCTGAACGGGGCCCAGAGCGGCGGCTTCGGCCGCTTCGACGACAAGACCTTCACCCGGGACACGGTCGCGGGCTCCTTCGCCTACATCCTGGGCGGCCACGAGCTGAAGGCGGGCTTCGACCTCCAGACCGACAAGGCGGACATCCGCCGGGGCTTCACCGGCGGCCAGCTCGTCACCAAGCTCCAGGACGGCCCGGCGATCTACAGCCACTACTGGTGGACGACGGCGGACGCGGCCCTTTCGCCCTTCAACGCCCCCAGCATCACCTTCACGTCGAGCCCGAAGCACGAGAGCCAGGCCTACTTCCTCCAGGACAAGTGGACCGTCACGCCCAAGCTGGTGCTGAACCTCGGCCTGCGCCTGGACCAGACGGACATCAAGGACCAGTTCGGCGCCAAGGTGATCTCCCTCAAGGACCAGTGGTCGCCCCGCCTGGGCTTCATCTACGATTTCCGCGGCAAGGGCCAGGACAAGCTCTTCGGCAGCTTCTCCCGGTACTACGAGCAGGTTCCGCTGGACCTGGTGATCCGCTCCTTCAGCGTGGAGCGCAATCCCACCACCTACAACTTCAGCAGCACGGCCTTCGCCCCCGACGCCGCCGCCGAGGCGATCCTCGGCACCGAGGCCAGCATCGTCGGCTCCTACGTGGAGCCGGTGGACGCGGACCTGAAGGGCTCCTACTCCGACGAGCTCATCCTCGGCGTGGAGACCACCTGGAACCAGCGCTACCTGCTGGGGGCCAAGGTCATCCGCCGCACCCTCGGCCGCGCCATCGAGGACGGGCTGGACGTGACCTCGCCCCTGGGGGACTACTTCATCATGAACCCCGGCTACAGCCATCCGGCCGGGGTCACCTATCCGAAGGCCAAGCGGGACTTCACAGGGGTGGAGTTCACCGCCCAGCGCCGCTTCGCCGACCGCTACACCTGGCAGGCCAGCTACCTCTGGAGCCACCTCACGGGCAACTACGAGGGCGCCTTCCAGGGCATCGGCGGCGCCGACGGCACGGGCCAGCTGGACCCCAACATCAACAGCGCCTTCGACCTGCCGGAGTTCATCGTCAACAGCCAGGGCGACCTCAGCGGCGACCGGCGCCACCAGTTCAAGGCCAACGGCTACTACGAGTGGGACTTCGGCCTCAGCCTGGGCGCCTCCCTGCAGGTGCAGACCGGCACGCCCATCAGCCGCCTGGGCTACCACAACGGCTACGGGCGCTACGAGCTGTTCCTCACCCCCCGCGGCACCGAGGGCCGCACGCCCACCACGTCGCGGCTGGACATGAACCTGGCCTACACCTGGAAGCTCGCCAACAAGCACCAGGTCCGCTTCAACCTGGACGTCACGAACCTGCTCAACAGCCAGACCGCCACCGTCATCGACCAGCGCTACGACGCGGTGGAGGGCGGCCCCCGGGAGGACACCTACCGGCAGCCCTTCGCCTTCCAGGCCCCCCGGGCCGTGCGCTTCGGCATCCGCTACAGCTTCTGAGCCCCGCCTTCCCCGCGGTTCCGCCTCCCGGCGGAACCGCGCTCAGAAGGCCTTCGGCACCCTGAAGTGGCCGTCCTCGGCCTCGGGGGCGTTGGCCAGGGCCTCGGCGGGCTCGAGGGGCGCCGCGGGGACGTCCTCGCGCCGGGGCAGGGCCAGGGCCAGGGCGTGGGCCATGGGCTCGACGCCGTCCAGGTCCAGGGCCTTCAGGCGCTCGGCGCGGGCGAGCATGCGGGCCATGGCGTCGCGCATGGGCTCGATCTCGGCCTCCTCCAGCCGCAGGCCCGCCAGGGCGGCGCAGCGCAGCACGTCTTCGCGGGTCACGTCCATGGCGTCCTCGTCCCGCCAGTCTATCCGGCGTACCATGGCACACCCTTCCCACGGTGGCCCATGCTCCGACCCGGCTCCCTCGCCGCCCTGACCCTCTGCCTCGCCCTGTCGGCCCAGGAGGCGCCGAACCCCCTGGCCTGGGTGCCGCGCAAGGCGGGCATGGTGATCCTCCTGAACCGCCCCTCCCAGGCCCTGGGACGCTGGGACAGGCTGGGGGAGCGCCTGCAGTCCAAGGACTTCGCCCTGGTGCGGCAGGCCATCGCCTCGGACTTCGGGGGCCTGCCCCTGCTGGACCCCGACGCCCCGCTGGTGGAGTTCATGGTGCCCCGGCCCAAGGCCAGGGCCGCGAAGGGCGCGCCGGAGCCGGGCCAGGCCGCGCCGAAGGAGAAGGACCTGGAATTCCGCGTCCTCGCCTTCCGGAAGAAGGAGGACTTCGCGGCCCGGTTCAAGCCCGCGGACATGGCGAAGGCCCAGAGCGACCTCACGGCGGTGACGGTGGGGGGCAAGCCCATGGTGGCCGCCGTGCGCGGCCGGATCGCCATCCTCGCCGGGAAGGAGGCCGCCGCCCAGCTCCGGGCGATGCTGGCGGACCCCGCGCGCTTCGCCCTGCCCCCGGCTCCGGAGATGGCCTGGGCCAGGGAGCAGGACGTGGCCTTCCTCGTCGCGCCGGCGTCGATGAAGGGCGAGCCCCGGCCCCAGGAGCCTCCCGCGAAGCCGGGACCGGCCTTTCTGGAGCCCCTGAACCGCTTCTCCAAGGCCATGCGCGAGCACCCCGAGACGGAGATCAGCGCCTTCGTCATGGGCGTCCGCCTCGGGGAAGGGGGCGACCTCACCGGCAGCCTGCGTTTGGGCGTGGCGCCGGGCGGGGCCCTGGCGGAGATGACCCGCAGCCTCGACCAGGGCAATGAGCCCGTGTTCCGCGGCCTCCCGGCCGGCCCCTTCGCCGTGGCCTTCGGCATGGACTTCCCGGCGGCCTGGGGCGCCCTCATGGCCCAGGCCATGGAGGAGGAGGTGAAGAAGGACCCGAAGGCCAACGCCGCGGCGGTGGCCTCCATGGGCGCCCTGCTCCGGGAGCTGCGGGGGTTCAGCCTTTCCTTCCGCACGCCGTCGGAGGGCGCGCCGCCGGCCTCGGGCCTCGGCATGGCCTTCCAGGTGGGGAACGCCCGGACCTTCCTCGCCAGCGCGGCGGACGTGGCCGCGCGCCCGGACAAGGACGGCACGCCGGGGATGAAGATCGGGAAGGCGGCCTTCCGGGGCCTGCCCGTCACCACCTTCACGCGGGTACCGCCGCCTCCGGACAAGGGGGGCGATGAGGCGGGCGGGCCTTCGCGGGTGCCGCCCCCGGAGATGCTCTTCGGCACCAAGGAGGTCGCGACCTCGCTGCTCCAGGCCGACGAGCACACGGTCATCGCCGGGTTCGGGCCTTCGGAGGAGACCTTCAAGGCCGGTCTCGAGAGCCTGGGCAAGGGCGGCCTGGGCCAGATGGCGCGCCTCCAGCGCACCCGCGACCTGCTGGCCGCCAGCCAGGGCGGGCGCCTCGGCCAGGGCGTCCTCTACCTGAGCCTCCCCGAGCTGATCCAGCTCGTCAGGGCCTTCCTCCCCCTGCCGGTCTCCGAAGCCGACCTCAAGCAGCCCGTGCCGCCCCTCGGCCTCTCCCTGCGGCTCGGCAAGGAGCGCCTCGAGCTGAACCTCGCCGCCCCCGTGGAGTCCCTCGGCCTCATCGGCAAGATCGCCGGGGCTGCGGCGCAGATGGGGAAGAAGGCGAAGCCGGAGGAGATGCAGTAGGCAGAGGACAGAGGCGGGGCGCGCTCAGGCGTCCGTTCCCGGCGGCGAGGGCCTTGATGCTGCGCGTCTGGCACCTCGGTCTGATCGAGCCGGAAGGACACCGGCTCGATCAGACCGAGGTGCTTGTTGAACAATCCACCGTCCGCCGGGTTCCGGACCTGCGGCCGTTCAGGCTCGACGCGAGGGCATGACGATCCGATGGACGACGCCACACACCGCCGTTGACCTTCCAAAGGTGCTTGAGATGGTCGCGGCGGTGTTATGCCGCGGCCATCGTCCCCGGCGGCGAGGGCCT
>JABLTH010119111.1_pt1 | contig 12952 bp, 25 predicted proteins | sample 7875711 | NCBI WGS metagenome assembly JABLTH01 (sample SAMN14941262, study PRJNA633318) | bioreactor metagenome | isolation source: bioreactor | place: China | collected 2019-03-05 | reverse complement strand
TATTGCTATTGCAGCAGCCGCACCGGACAAGCCCGCTCAGAAGGTGCTTTGGCCGGCGACGGTGCGTTAGCCCGCGCTGACTCATAGACAGGCGTCGGGCCTGCGCCGCTGCAAACACTTCCGGGTCGACGATGGCAAGCTCCGGCGCAGGCTGCACGAGCCATTCCGATTCCGGGTTGACGATCGGGGTGCGCTTGCCCGTCGCCGGGTCCTTCAAAAGGCGCTGGCGGTTATAGACTATCTCCCCCACGTAGAGACGGCTGCCGATGATGCCGTTCTGGCGTTTTGGCGATCCGCTGATGGTCGAAGCGCTCCACTGCCCCCCTGTGGGGCCGGGGATCTGTTCCCGGTTGAGATCGGCCACGATCTTGAGCGGCGAGCGTCCAGAGACGTACTCGGCGAAGATGCGGCGCACGATCTCAGCCTCCGCCGGATTGATGGATCGCAGCCCCTTTTCCTCGCCTTTGACGACGTCGTAGCCGTAGAGCTTGCTGCCCGGCACCCGGCCGGCGCGCAGCCGGCCAATGTGGCCGCGGCGCGTCTTCATCGCCAGATCCTCTAGGAACATGCTGGCGATCAGCCCCTTAAGGCCAACGTGGATCTGCCCGACCTCGCCGTCGGCGAGGGTGACGATCTTCACGCCCCAATAGCGGAAACGCTTGTGAAGGCCGGCGATGTCCTCGAGGTCGCGGGAAAGGCGGTCGATGGACTCCGTCAGTACGGCATCGAATTTCTTGTCTTTGGCGGCCATGATGCAGTCGAGCAGACCGGGCCGGTTGTGAAGCGTAGAGCCGGATATGGCGGCGTCCGAGAACTCGGCGACGACCGTCCAGCCATCGCGCTCGGCGCGCTCGCGGCACATCGCAACCTGGTCGGTTATCGACCGAGCGTCCTGGAGATCGGATGAGAAACGGGCGTAGATGGCGCAACGCATGACGTGCCCCCGGTCGTGCTGGCTAGTTGCTTCTGCTCGGCGGCATCATCAAGGCGCGCGGCCTGCCGCGCAAGCGCGCGCCCGATCCCGAGAAGAATATCGTGGATTTCCGAAGGGCTGGCTTGCTGGCGGATGCTCGGCATCAGGCCTCCGCTTGCACTGGAGCCGGCCGGTCACGGCGGGCGGCGGAAGTTTGCGCCGACCGGCGGCAGGGCCGGAACAGCGCGGCCACTTCCCACTCGGACACACCGACCATCTGGGCAACATCCTTGATGGAGCAGCGCTGGGCGAGGAACGCGAGGCAATCGGCTTGGTCGGATGGTGTCATGCCGGCACCGTCTCGCGCTGGGCGCTCAGGTCGACATCGGCTGTCGGCATGCCGTTGTGCTCCACGCCGTCGAGGAGGCGACCGGCGGCTTTCTTGCCGACGCGCAGCATGACCTTTCGGCCTTGATTGCGCTCCTCCTCGGTCGTCGTGAAGCAATGGACGGTTCCATCCTTCGCGACGAAGAATGCCGGCGTTCTCTGCGCCCGGCCCTTGCCGGTGCTGTACTCTGGATCTCCGATCCCGTCGGCCGTGGCTGGCCGCCAATCCCCCCATTGCTTGAAAAAGAACGGGACGTCGGCGGCGGCGCACTGGTCGCGGATCGCGCGCGCCCAGTCTGGATGCATCGGGCGGGCGCCGGCCTGGCTCTCGCCGCCGACGATGACCCAATCGAGTTTACCTGGCGCCACTCCTCCCCACCCGCCAGAGCGCGAGCGGTCCCACTCGTGTGAAACTCCGCGGAGCGCATCCCACCATTTGTCCGATCCTGCGGGCGCCTCTCTGACGATCCGCGTCAAGTCGATCTGCCCCAGCAGCGGCTCGAGCGAGACGAAGCGCACGGCCGCCGGCGTCGCCAGCAGGTCAGGAATGCGCGCGTCGGCTTCCTGCTGCCGCTCGGCCGAGACGCCGAGCCACACGTTTGGGAGTGGAGTGATAGTCGGCATTGGGCCGAAATAGACCTTCACTCCGGCCAGCCCGTTGCGAGCGATGACGGTCTGACGATTACGCCAGGCTGCATCGTCGGTAAAATACGCCCGCATCCGCGCCGAGCGCTTCGTCAGCACCTGAAACGTGTGCTGCGGGCACAGCGCCATGACGGCGAACACCTTGTCGATCCACGCGTCGGGCACAGACTCGTGGAACAGGTCGCCGTGTGCGCAGACGAAGATCATGCGGTGCCGCTTCCACTTCAGCGGCTCGAGAAGCGCTTTCTCGTTAAAGCGGACCTCTCCCGTCCACACCGGCCCGGCCTTCGACGGCTTGGTGAGGCCGATGCGCGTCGGATGGTTCTTGAGCCGCGTGCCGGCGAGCTTCATCGCGTAGCAGTTGGCGCAGCCCGGCGAGACGATCGTGCAGCCCGTGATCGGGTTCCAAGTCGCGTCGGTCCATTCGATGGTGGAGTTGTCACCCATTTGGCGTCTCCGCTCTGACGGCCAAATTCCGCCGGTTCGGGCATGTCAGCACAAGCCGGTTACGCTCCACTGTCAGGCGCATTTCAGCGCCGCACTTAGGACATTGAGTGTTTGATCGCCCATCAGCCGGCTCAGCCATTAGACGTCTCCGTCCCGTTGCACGCGGGGCAGTAGTCCTTGGCGTCGAGAGCCGTGCCTTCAGGGAACCCCGCCGCGATCATCTCGGCGCTGAAGTCCACCTTCGTCATGGCCGAAAGGTCTGCGCGGGTGCCATCGTGGGCGATGCCGCAGCCGTCGCACACGAGAAGCTCGGTTCCATCTGGCTTGCGATAGACAGCCATGATCAGTCTCCCGCTCTTGCTAGCCAACGTCGGCACGATTCCGTGCCATGCCTCTCCTCGCCGCTGTAGCGGCAGACACCGTCGCCGCTCATCGTTTCGTGCGAGAAGAACTCACAGCCGTCGCAGGTGCCGCGCGGCCGCGCGCCGGGGATCAGTCGCCACGTCGCGACCAGCACGTTCTGCAAGGCGCAGCGCAGCCACCAGACGGGACCGAGCGTGCGCACGTTCCAGATGAACGATGCCATCAGATCAGCTCCCGCTCTTTGGCCAGCCACTCTGGAATGCTGATCGAGCCGTTGGCGCAGACGCGGACCTGAGCCAAGGGCAGCGTCAGCCGCCGAGGCTTTCGGCCCTCCGTGACGACGATGATGGATTGCGCGGTCGTCTCGACGATGCGGCAGGCGATGCCGGTGCGCTCTCCGGTGATATCAGCGGCCTGCATGGGCGACCTCCGCCTTACTGTCGACGTGGCCGCGGCGCTGGGTGCTCGGCGCTGGTTCGATCATCGCCAGCCGGCGCCGCGCCCGCTGACGGGCGTCTTCGTCTATGCGTCCCGTCTCTACGCCTGCAAGGTCATGCCGGTGCGTGCCGAGCGCGAGGCGCCAGAGATACGGCTTTGCCGACGTGTAGCGGCCCAGCCAGTCGCGCAGGCGCTTGCTGTCCGCCGACGGGTACACAGCGACGATGTCGAAGAAGATGCCGACCTTAAGCGCACGCGGTCGCCGCCCGCCGAAGACGGCCGGCAGACGCTCTGGATCAGTGCGGAGGATGGAGGCAAACTCGGCGCGAAATTCGCTCATCGAGGTCATGACACCGCCTCGAGTAGAGCCTGTGCCTCTCTGGTGACCGAGAATGGAGCGTCGCTCGGCACCAGCATGCCGTCGACCAGCGCGAAGAACTCGAAGCCAGCGCCATAGAGGTGCATCTCGCCGACCATCTCATCGGAAATGGGAGAGCACCGCAGCGCACGGATGGTGCTTTCCGCGACCTCGTCGTTCGGGTCGTCGAACAGACCGCGGATGAACCCATCCGCCTCGGCGCGCGCCTGATCCTCGGTATCGCCAACGCCCCAAATGCCGTCGGCGTCGTAAGCTGCTATTTTATGCATGGTTGCCCCGTCCCTGTTTCGAAGCCTCGCCGCAGGGCGCGGGGCGGCATGGAGGAAGCCCGCCGCCGCCGCGCCCGATCATCCGTCAGCCCCCGCCGCCGGAATTGTCTTTGCGCGCCGTCGCCGCCTTCTCGATGTCGTCGATGTGCGCCAGAAGCGTGATGCAGCGTTGCTGCGTCTCGCGCGCCATCTGCCGCTCATTGAACGGGGCGCGCTGCATATCGGCGTGAAACTTGGCGACGCGAAGGGATTTCTGGGCGAGTATCTTGATGTCTTCGCGCTGGGCCCAGAGAAGGCGCAGAGCCTGGTCTGTAGGCTCGATGCGCTGGATCGGTGTCGCGGTAGCGCCGAAGGCCTCAGCCATGACGTCGCCGGATGTGTCGCGCGTTACGCCGCTCACCGGTATGTCGCGATGCTAAGCAAATCGCCCCCCTCAAGTAATCCTTAAGCACACGAATAGGACAAATCCTATCGTTAGGCAACTGGAATCCTATCGGCGGGTGTGTTAATCCTATTGCAGGTGCACAATACCCTTCTGCACAGCGGCGCGATGAAACCGCGCTGCTGGTGGACAAATCGGTTGGAAATCTAGGCTGCTGGGCCGGTGGCGCTGGGCGGGCTTGAGGTTATTCCTCGTCGCCGCGGACCATCGTGCGGAACACGCCCTTAAGCACGATATCGAAAGGGCTGTCCGGGTCGTTGATGCTGATGATTTCGTTGTTCGTCCGACGGTTCGTTATCAGCAGGCCGGGCGCAACGTACTGACGCACGATTGGGTGTGGCCGAGTCGACGACTCCAACCTGTTGGTCTTCTCGGCGATGACAATCTGCTCGGACCGGAGGCGGTCGATAGCATCAACGGACGTGTCAAATATCAGCACGTCCCCGGGCAGAATACGCAGCCTATGGTTCTCCAGGGCGTCCGTTGTAACCTGATAAGACAGTTGCGACGGGTTTGGCGCGATGAATGATTTGTCTGGCAGGACGTAAGGCACGGCCTCCTCCCCGAAACCAGTGGAGTTGCCACGCTTTCGCACTTCCCACTCGACCCCCAGATCACTCGGATCGAGATCTAATAGATCGGCCACCTTTATTTTCTGTTCCAGGCTCAAGTCGTGTGGCGCTCCCCGCTTGAGGAACTGCTGGATATACGTCTCGTTCTGACCCAGCTGCAGCGACAGCCATTTCATGGTGCGGCCGCTCTTTTGGAGCCGCTGGGGGATGATCTCGCGAATGTCGATGGTAGGCATTCTGGATGCCTACCCTGTTCGCAATAGGAAGTGTCCTATGTGCACCAAGCGTATACCGGCTTGCGTGATAGGAAGAATCCTATTAGTAGTTCTCCACATGGACCCGACTGATCGCATCCTGAGCATCGTTGAGACCTTTCTCGCTGAAAGCGGAATGGACGCGACGCTGTTTGGGAGAAACGTCTGTAATGACGGCAATTTAGTCGGCGACATGCGCAATGGCCGCGAAGTGCGACGGCCAATGCGCGAGAAAATCGAGCGATTCATCGCCGATTGGCAAGGCAAAGACTCGCGCGAGCACAACTCGGCGGTTGAGCATGGCCACTCTGCAACTGCATCGCAGACGTCAGTGTGAGGCGGACAGTCCGGGCGCCGCGCCTCGCCCGAGCCAGCCGATCCAACTCGGATGGCAAGATTGTCCGCCGCACAGTGCCGTCAGGCACATCGGCCCAACGCGGAGCCCGTCTTCCCGCAGCGGGGCTTCTCTCTGTGCAACTGGGGCTCTTGTCGAGCGTGCCCCATCTTCTTTGGAAACAGTCGTGCTCGACAATGCCGTCATCGCCAGCGCTCTGATCGCCCTCGCGGCGAGCATCGCCGGTATGTGGCTTACGAGGCGACTGGCGAAGAGAGAGTCCCGACATTCCCGGACGCGAGAGTCCCGGCCGTCCAGCGGAGTCCTTGCCTCCGAGTCCAGACCGTCCCATCCGAGTCCCGGGCCTGTGGTGGCAGCGGCCCAGGACAGCGGACGGTCCGCGAGCGAGGCCGCAGACCCGGTTTTCCGCTGCTATCTGAGCAATCACGCGCACGTCGTCGAGTTCGTAGCGTGGATGCGCGCCATGGGCTTTGCCGGACGTCCGTCGCCGACGTCAGAGGTCATCGGCTTTTATGGCTGGTGGACGCATGAAGCCCGCGTCTTTCCGATCGACGAGCAGACGTTCCTAACGGCCCTCGGCAAGGCGTCGAGCATGGTCGACAAGAAGCGCGCGCGCGCCAAGTCGGCCGAGACAGGCAAGGTCATACACCGCGATTCAGGCAGCCCCGTGCGCCCCTACTATTACACGGTGAAAGAGGCTGACACCGTTCACGTGCCGACCGGTGCTGCCGTTCCGGCGCGCCCGCGCGCGCGGAAAAAATCCGCAGGCCGCGACCCCATCGTCATCGGTCACGAGATCGATCGGGTGGCGGCATGACCTTTGTCGACAAAACCGAGCGCATGGATCGCAAGGCCGTTTTCGGCGGCGCCAACGCGTTTCCGGTCGCCGAGATGACCGAGGAGCAGATTCACCGCGCAACCTTCGACTTGCTCGATCGTGCCGCAGTCCCTGGCTCGTTCGCATTCCACGTTCCCAACGGTGAGAAGCGCGGGGCCGGCATCGGCGGGAAGCTCAAAGGCATGGGCACGCGTGCCGGCATGCCGGACGTCTGCATCATTTTTCGCGGCCGCTTCTACGTCATCGAGTTGAAGAAACGCGGCGGCCGCGTTTCGCCAGCGCAGCACGCGACGCACGCGCTGCTCATCGGCTGCGGCGCCGAGGTGCGTACCTGCTACTCGCTCGACGAAGTCATCGCGACACTGACGGAATGGGGGATCATCCGATGAGGACCGCTGAACATCCGCGCGCGTTCGACGAGCGCGAGAAGGGCGCCATCCACCGCGGCGTGGCGCGTGGCGACTGTGCAGGAACGACCGCGCAGCGGCTTGGCCGCCGTGCCGCCGACGTTGCGCGCGAGCGCATCGACATGGGGCTTTCAGAGCACGAGGAGTTTTTCGGCGCGGTGCCGCTGCCGGTGCTGAGCCACGAGATGCTGAGCATGTGAAGGGAAACGAATTGAGCCTCCGCGGGCCGTGAACCCGGGGAGGCTCCAATGTCGGAGCGCGATACAGGGGAGCGCTCCGTAGACGGGCCGGGGGCCGGCCCGTGATGGCGCGAAGAATCTCACTTGCGCCGTTCACGGTCAAGCCCTCGCAAGCAAAACAGACGGGGGCGTTGTGGCACACGAACTTTCCGGCATGTGCTGGCTGATAGATTTCCCATCGCCTGCGATGCAGCTGGTGATGATGAAGATCTGCGACTGCGCAGACGAAGACGGCACCAACATATTCCCATCGGTCGCGACGATTAAGCGCGAGACAGGTCTCGGCGAGAGCACCATTCGCGAAGCCATTGCCGCGTTCGAAGAGGCAGGGCTGTTGATCGTGAAGGCCAACAAGTTCGGCAACCGCGACGGCAAGACGACGACGGTGCGCGAACTCGACACTGATCGCCTGCGCCTCATCACCGGCCAGCGCCGCAAAGGGCAAAAGCCGACGCCCTCGACGCACGTCCTTCGCCGCGGCGAGGTCGAGGTTCCGGCCCGCGCCGGCGACAAGGACGAGACCGTCACCGTGTTTGTTCCCGGTGCCGCCTTCACGAGCTTTGTCGATGCGCGCGAGGAGAAGCGCACCGCGAACGTGCTTGCGATCTTCCTCCGCTCGAATCCTGCCGCTGTCGATGCCACCCCTCCAGCCAGTGGAGGGGTAGACGGAAGCGATGCCCCTCCAGCCAGTGGAGGAGTACCCCTCCAGCCAGTGGAGGGGCACCCCTCCAGCCAGTGGACCCCTCCCCTCCAGACAATGGACCCCACCCCTCCATTGGCTGGACCCAACCCTTCCCTTGACCCTTCCACTAAAGATTCCCCCCCTCCCCCCCGCCGCGGGCGGGGGGTGAGAGAAGATCGTCTTCTCGATGATGTTCGTAAGTTGAAGCCAACCTGTGGACGAGCATTCGAAAAGCTGTTGGCGCCGCTGTTGACGAGGCTGCCCCTCAAGGCGCCAAAGCCAGTCGATGCCCTAGCTGATCTTGCCGATCGCGCCGAGGCCCATTCAGACGAAGTTCTGAGCTTGGCACTGAGCATGCTCGTCACTCCGGGCAGCGAGGCCTATCGCGAGTTCGACGTCAGGCCGACGAACATCGACAACGCCCTCGAAGCGGCCGTGAAGGAAGTCGAGAACCGCAAGCTTCGTGACAATGGCCCGCTGCTGTGGCGCGGGACGCAGGCATTCGACGCGGCGATCGCCAAGGTCAACGCCGTAGAGCCCAATTGGGCCTGGGAGCTCAGCCAGCGGCAATTCATCAGGCGCAGCGACCTCAAGCCCTACGGCGTCGAACAGGTGCCGGCATGAGCAACGCCCAGCACCAGCGCGCATTCAGCGAGCCGGCCGAGCGCGATGACCCGCGCAACGCATTACTCGATCTCATGGCGCGGCAGATCATCGAGCAGATCGAGGCAGCCGAGCAGAATGAAGTTCTCGACCTGCTGCTGCGAAGGATCGAGGACGCCGCGCCAAAGCTGGCGCGGGCGCTCGTCGCGGTGCGACAGGCGACGACGCCTGCAGCGGTCATATTCAAGCCGACCGAGGAACAGTGCGCGGCGCTCAAAGCAGCCGCAGACAAGGCATCCGCCGGCATGGTCGAGATCAAGATCGATACGCTCGACCTCGCCTTCGTGCTCACCGCGCTGAAGACCGGCGATCAGTTCCGGATGTCGCGACAGCATCGCGAGATGTTCGACCGCGCGCGGGAGATGGTGCGCAGCTGGATAGGCGCGAGGCGCAGGCCGAACAGTGTCGCCTGCGATCCGCCGCGGAATGAGGCCGTTCTAGGTCTGTGGACAATCGATGCAGCAGGGAGTTGCGAGGCATGAGAGGTGCTGGGCATGGCGGACGCGGCAATACTTTCTGGGACGAGGCGCGTCTGAAGCGGCTACGTGCGGCGCGCGCTGCAGGTGTTACCGACCGTGACACGCTCAAGGCGCGCTTCGGTGTCAGCAAGACGCTGATCGCCAAGGGCGTTGCGATGCTCGCGGCTGAAGATGCTGCGAAGGCCGGGGGCGAGCCGGCATGAGCTTCTGTTTTCAGCAATCGCTATTCGGCCTGCAGGATGCCGATGCGGCAGAGCCAGAGGACGTCGACTGCAACGAGCCGGACGACACGCCATGGACAGGCCGCGAGTTTGCGCACCTGCCGATGTTCGGGTTCGACCTGCTGATGTACGACCCGCCCTGGCACTACTCGACGTATTCGGCAAAGGGGCAAGACAAGGGTGCGGTGAAGCACTACCGCACCTGGACGCTGCGCAAGATCAAGTCGCTGCCGATCGGGACGATCGCCGCGCGCGATTCAGTGCTCATGCTTTGGGGCACGTCGCCGATGCTGCTCGACGCCAAGCGGCCCTCGTATTCGCCCATGGGCGATGTCCTCGAAGCGCTCGGGTTCCGTTACGGAGCATTCGGCGGATGGGCCAAGCGCACCCGTTACGAAAAGCTGCGCGTCGGGACCGGCTACGTCATGCGCTCGGTGATGGAGCCGTTCCTTATCGGCACCACCGGATCGCCAGAGCACAGCAAGGCATGTGTGAACCTGATCAACGGCCTTGCTCGCGAGCACTCGCGCAAGCCTGAGGCCGCCTACCGCTGGTGCGAGCGGTACATGCCTGGCGCTCGCCGCATCGAGATCTGCAATCGCACCGAGCGGCCCGGCTGGGAAGCGTGGGGCGACGAGGTCGGGAAGTTCAACCAGCAGGCGATGTGAACATGGGATTGGAGAAAGCCATTGCCGACAAATACATCGGCCGCGACGGCTCTCCTGTCGGGAAGCACAGGCGAAGCCGCGAGTTGACGCGAGCAGCGGTGTTAGCAGCTCAAACGGAAGTCGCTGGCATCCTGAATGCCAAGTCGCCGCTTACGGACAGGCAGATGCACTCGGTGCTGCTGGCAGCTGTGAAAGCGTCGCCCGAGATTTTCAATGTCGCGGATGAGGAGGGCTACTAGATGGAAGCCATCGGAAAGAACACTGCGCGATCTGAAGACCTGAAGCGACGCGCAACGGAGATCTTCGAAAAGGAGCGCACGCTCAAAAAGACCAAGCAAACGGCGAAGGAACTCGCCGACGACATCAAGGTACTTTACAGCGCTGCCAACAGCTACGGCTACAACGCCGACGTGCTCCGAGACGTGCTCAAGGAAATGCACATGGAGCCCGACGCGCGCGCGGAGCACTACCAGCTCGAGATGCTCTTCAGCGACGAGCGAGACATTTACCGCCATGCGCTTGGCCTGATCGACGACGACGGCCGCCCAGCGGCAAACGACGACGGCAAAACGACGATCTCCGTCGACGTGCCAATCAGTCTCGCCATCATCAAGGAGCGCCACAAGCGCGAGACGGCGGAGGCCGATGCGTGATGGCAACCTCGCATCCTTTCCGCCCCATGGACGAGCTGCATCAGGAGGGCCGCGAGGTCGAGATGCAGCTCGATAGCGGCCGCATCGTCATCGGCTGGCTGTTCTGCGGGATGCCATCGACGCCGCGCTCGTTCTGGAGCCGCAACCACCGGGGCTCATCCGTCATGATCCAGCCGACCGGCTGGCGCATCCCTCCGATGCAGGCGGTGGCGGCATGACCACCGCGGCCGAGCAGCCGATCGCCTCCATCCCGCGCGACGGAAGCTACGTGAACGTGCGCGTCGGCAAGCGCTGGTTCAAGGGCTTCTTCGGGCTCGTTACCGGCGAGGAGGAGACCGGCGAGCGCGTATACGCCTTCCTCGGCTCGGACGAGCCGCGCCCTGTCATCGCCGACGCCTGGCTGCCACGCCGATCTTCAGTTGCGCGCTGCGACTCCCCCGCGGGGAGCCGGCCGCAGCGCGCGGCCGATGTACAACTGCGCGCCGCGCTGCCGGACGCGTTGATTACGCTTGCCGATGTCATGCGCCGCATCGACCGCGCCATCCTCACCGCCAAGCACATGCAGGATCCGGAGTGGCGCTTTCTCTCCGCCGGGAAACGGGTCAACTGGCCCGCCTACATCTACGACGGCGAGGACCGCAAGGCGCAGAAGGAAAATCAATCGAACCTCGACGCCGCGCCGCAGCGCTTCGTCCCCTCCAATCGCGACCTCTCCGAACTCGATGAGGCGATGGAGTGGTTCCGCGCCATGAACATGCCGCAGCCGGAAATCGCCGCCGCCGTCAAGGCGCGCAAACTGCCGCTGTCTCTCGATCAGAAGCTTATCTGGTGGCGCGCCATAGGCGCGTCTTTCGCAACCGTTGCACGCTACATGGGGGCCTCCGATGAAACCGCACGACGCCGCACGCATAACGCCTACGCCCGGCTCCACTCCATCGCCGACGGGCATCTCCGCAGACGACTCCAAGCCGCTCGGCGGGCGCCTGTTGGAAGTGAGGCCTAAGGGCCCGCAGCGGATGATCAAGGACATCGAGGACAAGCTCGCGCATGTCTTCGTTGTGGCCGTTGGCTGCGCGCCGGCCGGCCCGTGGCGGATCATCGTAACAACCGATCCGCGCACCCCCCTGAAGCAGGCGAAATTCTGGAGCCGTCTCCCCGTCGAGGTCGGGGCTCTGCTGCGCCTCGAGGCCAAGCCGTGGGCGGAAAAGACGCGCTCAGGTGCGGCCGCGTTCCTGCAGATCGCGGACGACGACGAGGCTTGGGTTCTTGGCTCATCCGAGGAGATGCAGCGGGCGTTCGCAGCGGCTGCGCAGGCGGCCGGAGCCAAGCACTGGGACGTGCATCAGCACAAGCAGCGCGTCGAGGCGATGATCGCAAAGGAGCTAGCGCTGTGAGGACATACATCCGCGAAGACGACGGCGCCGAGATGGTCGAGGTCAAGCCGCACGTGTTCGTCAGCCGCCGCGCAGCCGCATCTCTGGGCTTGCGGCTGGCCGACGCGATGCCGCGCCCGGCGTCCGGCTCCACGCGTGGGAGTCGCCGGGCGCCGAGCGATAAGGTGCCGGCATGAGCATCCTGCGCATCGGCGTGCCGGTGATCATCAACGACTGCGATGCTCCTGAGGCGCGCATGGTTGCGGTGCTGACGCGCTTCGACGCCAGGATCGGCCTTTGGCACGCGCGCTACCTGTCGACCTACACGCACAACAGTCGATGCACAGGCTACCGGCCGACGCCGCTGTGCGACTTCGGCGTGACCTTGGAAATCGAGGGCGCAGGCTATCGCTGCCGGCGCACTGGGATCAGCCGGGCGACCTATCCCGACGGCCTGTCGCGCGACTGGCAGGACCGCTCCGGCAGAGAATGGTGGTCGCTACGCCGCGGCGTCACCGATCTCGTGGCCTCGATGCAGATCGAGGTGCCGGCATGAGCGAGCGCCGCGCCGAGAAGGTAACACCGATGCCCGTCAGTGGGCTGACGCTGTGCGTGTGCGTCCCGGTAGCGACCATCGAACTCATCGGCCAGCTCGTGGCTGCTGGATGGGATGACGAGGCGCTGTCGATCCTGCGCGCTCTGAGAAATGGGCCGCGGCGGCTGGAAAGGGTCTGGCAATGAGCGACCGTGCGTTGTCCATCTTCTGCTTCGGACTGGGCGCCGGGCTTTTGCTCGCGGCCATAGACACCATCGGCGCGCCTGTCGGCATGGACCGCCGACTACTGGCGACTGTGTTCATGTGGGCGGCGACGCTCGCCGGCATCATCGGCATCCGCCACGCGAGGAAGTCGCCATGAATGTGAAACCGATACTCTTTTCCGGACCGATGGTGCGGGCGAAGCGCGAGGGCGCGAAGACGCAGACGCGGCGCATTATCAAGCCGCAGCCGGATTCGCGCTGCACTGAGGCGTTCCGCGGTGAAGATGGTATTTGGCGGTTCTCGCGCCCGACCGCGCGCTTTCCCGTCAGCCACTCCGACGACGACCGAATCATTCGCTTCGCCCCCGGTGACATCCTGTGGGTGCGTGAGGCTTGGCGCGTCGACGCCAGCTTCGACCATCTGTCACCAAGGCAGATCGAATCGCGCTGCCTTTTCGCCGGCTATAAGCAGGCCTGGGCGCCGATCGCCTACGAGGCCGGCGGCT
>JABLTH010062713.1_pt1 | contig 12954 bp, 8 predicted proteins | sample 7875711 | NCBI WGS metagenome assembly JABLTH01 (sample SAMN14941262, study PRJNA633318) | bioreactor metagenome | isolation source: bioreactor | place: China | collected 2019-03-05 | reverse complement strand
TACGACGCCCATGTCGGCGAGCGCGGCGTCAAGCTCTCGGGCGGCCAGCGCCAGCGCATCGCCATCGCCCGCGTGATGCTCAAGGACGCGCCCATCCTGCTGCTCGACGAGGCCACCAGCGCGCTCGACAGCGAGGTCGAGGCGGCCATCCAGGCCAGCCTGTACAAGCTGATGCAGGGCAAGACGGTGGTCGCGATCGCGCACCGCCTGTCGACCATCGCGGCGATGGACCGCCTGGTCGTGCTGGACGCGGGGCGCATCGTCGAGCAGGGCGACCATGCCAGCCTGCTCGCCCGGGGCGGGCTCTACGCCCGGCTGTGGGCGCACCAGAGCGGCGGCTTCCTCGGCGAGGCGTGAGCCGTCGCCGTCGACGCTCTACGCGCCCTGCGGCGCCGACAGTGCGCGCCAGAGCGTCGCGTACAGCATCTGCGGGCGCACCGGCTTGGTCAGGAAGTCGCTCATGCCCGCCGCCAGGCAGCGCTGCCGGTCCTCGGCGAAGGCGTTGGCGGTCATCGCGACGATCGGGGTGTGCGCATGGCCGGGCAAGGTGCGGATGCGCCGCGTCGCCTCCAGCCCGTCCATGACCGGCATCTGCACGTCCATCAGGATCAGCGCGTACGGCGCGGCCGCGGCCAGCGCCACCGCGCGGGTGCCGTCCTCCGCGGTGTCGACGACCAGCCCGGTGTGCTCGAGCAGCTCGATCGCCACCATCCGGTTGACCGGCTCGTCCTCGACCAGCAGGATGCGCCGGCCCGCGAACGCCTCGGCCAGCCGGGCTTCGGTGACCTCCTCGGCCGGCGCCGCGCACGGCGCCTCGGCGTCGCCCTTGCGCAGGCGGGCGGTGAACCAGAAGCGGCTGCCCTGCCCGGGCACGCTGCTGAGCCCGGCGTCGCCGCCGGCCAGGCGGGCCAGCCGGCGGGTGATGGCCAGCCCCAGGCCGGTGCCGCCGTACTTGCGGGTGGTCGAGCTGTCGGCCTGCTCGAAGGACTCGAACAGGCGCGCCGCGACCTCCGGCGCGATGCCGATCCCGGTGTCGATCACCTCGAAGCGCACCAGCACGTCGTCCGCGCTCTCCTCGACCCGCCGCAGCGCGAGCGTGACGCGGCCGCGCTCGGTGAACTTGATGGCGTTGGTCGCGTAGTTCAGCAGGGCCTGCGTCAGCCGGGTCGCGTCGCCCAGCAGCACGGGCGGCAGCGTGTCGGTTTCGACGACCAGCTCCAGGCCCTTCTCGGCGGCGCGGTCGGCCAGCATGGCCGCCACCCGCGCTGGCAGCCGGTCGACCCGCAGCGGTGCCTGCTCCAGCTCGAGCTTGCCGGCCTCGATCTTGGACAGGTCGAGGATGTCGTCGATCAGCCCGAGCAGGTGCTGGGCCGAGGCGAGGATGGTGTCGAGCTGCCCGCCCTGGCGCGGCGTGACGCCGGCCCGGCGCATCAGGTGCACCGTGCCGAGGATGGCGTTCATCGGCGTGCGGATCTCGTGGCTCATGTTGGCCAGGAACGCGCTCTTGGTGGCGGTGGCGGCCTCGGCCTGGTCGCGCGCGGCCGACAGCGCGCGGTTGGCGGCTGTCAGCTCGGCGGTGCGCCGTTCGACCAGCTCCTCCAGTTCGGCCTGCTGGTCCTCGAGCGCACGCTGCACGCGCTTTTGCGCGCTGATGTCGCTGGCCGACATCAGCACGTGGGGCTCGCCGCCGAAGGCGATCGGGTCGGCCGACAGGACGAGGTCGATCGACGCGCCCTGGCCGGTGCGGCAGGCGACCTCGCGCGCGTGCACGGCCTCGCCGCCCGAGAGGCGGCGCCACAGGCTGTCCGGCGCCGCGTCGGCGCCCCACAGGCCCAGCTCGACGCCGGTGCGGCCCAGCGTGCGGTCGCGCGGGTAGCCCAGCAGCCGCGTCCAGGCGTCGTTGACGTCGACGAAGCGCTGGTCCGCCAGCCGCACCAGTGCGATCCCGACCGGGCTGTTCTGCAGCATCGCGACGAAGCGTTGCGTCGTGCGCGCCAGGTCGGCCGTGCGCTGCGCCACCCGCCAGCGCAGCAGCAGGCCGTGCGCCACCAGCAGCAGCGAGGCGGCCGCCACGCCCAGCAGCAGCCAGCGCACGCGCGGCGACAGGCCGGCCGCCTGGGGCGCCGACAGCGCGCGCCGCAGGGCGTCGAAGTAGATCGAGTCGGGGTCCTGCCGCCAGGCGCCCAGCCGGGCGTCGATGCGCGCGAGCAGGTCCGGGTGGCGCCCCTTGGCGCTGGCGAAGTACAGGTTGGAGGCCTGGAACAGCAGCGGCGTCTCGCGCAGCCGGTAGTCGGCCGCCCGGCGGGCGGCGGAGAAGCTGTTGGTGACCATCGCGTCGGCCTCGCCGTGCTGGACGGCCTCGTAGGCCTCGCCCAGCGACTTCACCGGCACCGCGGTGTAGCGCACGCCGGCCTCGGCGGCCATGCGGGCGACGTAGGCCTCCTGCACGCCGCCGCTGAGCAGGGCCAGCCGCCGGCCGGCCAGGTCGGCCACCGACTGGATGTGCACCCCGTCGCGGGCGTAGATCTGCGACCAGCTGCTGGCCACCGACACGGCGTGGAAATCGAACAGCCGGCTGCGCTCGTCGGTGTAGGCCACGTCCGGCATCAGCGCCAGCTCGTCGGCGGCCAGCATCTGCAGGCAGCGCGCCCATTCGCACGGCACGTACTGCAGCTGCCAGCCCTCGGCACGCGCGATCGCGTCGAGCAGCTCGACGAACAGCCCGGCGGGGCGGCCGCTCTCGGCGGTGTAGACCTTCGGCGCGTTCTCGTACAGGCCGACCTTGACGACCCGCGGCCCGCCGCCCGGACCCGCCCGGTGGCCGGCCCACCAGGCGGCGCCCGCGACCATGCCGACGGCCAGTGCCGCCAGGGCGACGATCCAGGCCTTCTGCCGGCCCTTCGGACTCATGTCAACGCGCCTCCCTGTCCCGGGGGGTGCCATCGTACCCCGGGGCGCGTCGCGCCCCTCAGGCGGCGGCGCGCGCGTCCTCGCGGATCAGGTCGACCGCCTTCTCGGCGATCATGATCGTCGGCGCGTTGGTGTTGCCGCTGACGATGCTGGGCATGATCGACGCGTCGACCACCCGCAGCCCGTCCAGGCCATGCACCCGCAGCCGGGCATCGACGACCGCGCCTTCGTCGGCGCCCATGCGGCAGGTGCCGACCGGGTGGTAGATCGTGTCGGCGTGGTTGCGGATGAAGGCCTCGATCTGCGCGTCGCTGCGCGCGGCGGCCGAGGCCTCCGACTCGCGCCCGCCCAGCGCGGCCAGCGCCGGCTGCTGCAGGATCTGGCGCATGCGCTTGAAGCCGGCCACCAGGCGCGCGACGTCGTCGGGGTGGCCGAGGAAGTCCGGGTCGATCAGCGGTGCGGCCAGCGGGTCGGCGCTGGCCAGCGTCAGCCGGCCGCGGCTGCGCGGCCGCAGCAGGCAGACGTGGCACGAGTAGCCGTGGCCGAACACCGTCTTGCGGCCGTGGTCGACCAGCTTGGCGATCACGAAGTGCAGCTGGATGTCGGGCGTCGCCGCCTCGGGGCCGCTGCGGTAGAAGGCGCCGCCCTCGGCGAAGTTGGTGGTCAGGATGCCGCGCCGCTCGCGCGCCCACTGGCGGGCGCCGCGCCAGGCGTTGGCCAGCCCGCCGAGCGACAGTCCGAACAGGTCGGTCAGGCCGGGCGTGGCCATCACCTGCACCACGTCGGGGTGGTCGTGCAGGTTGCGGCCGACACCGGGCAGCGCGTGCGCCACCGCCAGGCCGTGGCGCTGCAGCTCGTCGGCCGGGCCGATGCCCGACAGCATCAGCAGCTGCGGCGACTGCAGCGCGCCGGCCGACAGCAGCACCTCGCGCCGGGCCCGCAGCGTGACGCGCTGGCCGCCGCGCAGCAGCTCGACGCCCACCGCGCGCCGGCCCTCGAGCACGATGCGCAGCACCTGGCTGCTGGTGAACAGCGCCAGGTTCGGCCGGCCGAGCGCCGGCGTCAGGTAGGCCTTGGCGGCGCTGCAGCGCTCGCCGTCCTTCTGCGTGACCTGGTAGACGCCGACGCCTTCCTGCGTGGCGCCGTTGAAGTCCGGGTTCAGCGGCAGGCCGGCCTGCTGCCCGGCCTGCACGAAGGCCGGCGTGTAGCGGTTGGGCTGCTGCAGGTCCGACACCGCCAGCGGGCCGTCGGCCCCGTGCCAGGCGTCGGCGCCGCGCGCGTTGCCCTCGGCGCGCCGGAAGTACGGCAGCACCTCGTCGAAGCCCCAGCCCGGGTTGCCCGCGGCGGCCCAGGCGTCGTAGTCCTCGCGCTGGCCGCGGATGTAGCACATCGCATTGGCCGAGCTCGAGCCGCCCAGCACCTTGCCGCGCGGCTGGTAGCCCCGTCGCCCGTTCAGGCCGCGCTGGGGCACGGTCTCGAACGGCCAGATGCCACGGCCCAGCTTGGCCATCGCGGCGAAGCCCGCCGGGCAGTGGATCAGCACGCTCTTGTCGACCGGCCCGGCCTCGATCACGCCGACGCGGCACGAGGAGTCCTCGCTCAGGCGGCCGGCGAGCACGCAGCCGGCCGAGCCGGCACCGATGACCAGGTAGTCGAATTCCATGCGCATCCTCGCTTGTCTCTCGTCGGCGGGCATTGGATGCGGACCAGGCTATCCCCGTCCATTGGGGGCAGCACCTGCGAAATCTAGAGTCCTCAGCTTAGATGGCCCGCCGGCCCGGGCCCGGTCCCGTCCAGCGCGGCCGCGATCGCCCGCGCCAGCGCCTCGCGCTCGAGCGGCTTGGCCAGCACGCGCCGCACGCCGGCGTCGGCGGCGCGGCGCTGGAGTTGCGCGCCGCCGAAGCCGCTCATCAGCAGCACCGGCAGCCCGGGCCGCAGCGCGCGCAGGCGGGCGGCGAACTCGGTGCCGTTCATGCCCGGCATGACCTCGTCGCTCAGCACGAGGTCGAAGCGGTCCGGCTCGGCCTGCGCCGCGGCCAGGGCCTGCTCGGCACTGGCGAAACCCACCGGCTCGTAGCCGAGCTCGGCCAGGCTTTCCTCGGCCAGCGCCACCAGGGCCGGCTCGTCGTCGACCACCAGCACCACCTGGCCCTGCCCGCGCGGCAGCGCGTCGCCGCCGGCGGGCGCGGGCGGCCCCTCGCCCGCCGGCGCCTCGGCCTCGGGCAGCCAGAGCGTGAAGCGGCTGCCCGCGCCGGGGCGGCTCGCGACGTCGATCGCGCCGCCCATGTCCCGCACCACGCCGTGCACCACCGCCAGCCCCAGGCCGGTGCCCTGCTGGCCGCGGGTGGTGAAGAAGGGCTCGAACAGGCGCTCCAGCGTCGCCGGCGTCATGCCCTCGCCGCTGTCGCTGACCTCGAGCACCAGCCAGCGCCCGGGCGTCGCGCTGCCGTGGCTCAGGTCGCGTGGCTCGGCCAGCGTCTGGCGCTGCAGGTGCACGCCGAGCACGCCCGTCGCGGCCATCGCCTGGCGGGCATTGGTGCACAGGTTCATCACCGCCTCGAACAGCGCCGCCGGGTCGCCGCGCACGCAGGCGCCGGGCGCGTCCAGGCCGCGCTCGATGCGCACGCCGGCGGGCAGCGTGGCGGCGATCAGCGACAGGGTCTGCTCGACCACCGGCGCCAGCGCGAACACCGTCGCCGGCCGGCTGCCACCGCGGCTGAAGGCGAGGATGCGCTCGACGACGCCCTTGCCGCGCTGCGCGGCGGCGATGACCTGGTCGAGCTGGCGCGCCTGGGCGCTGCCCGGCGCGGCGGCCTCGCGCGCCATCTCGCCGTAGCCCAGCACCGCGGCCAGGATGTTGTTGAAGTCGTGCGCCACGCCGCCGGCCAGCGTGCCGAGCGCCTCCAGCGCGCGCACCCGGCCGAGCCGGCGCTGCAGGCGGCGCGACTGCGCCTCGGCGCGCAGCAGCCACCACAGCAGCAGCGCCAGCGTTGCGCCAATCGCCAGCAGGCTCCAGCCGACCAGCCGCCGCAGGTCGGCCCAGCGCCCGAGCACCGCCTGCGCATCGCGCGTCAGCACCACCGTCAGCCCGAGCGGCTCGACGCGGCGGCGCTGCACCAGGCGCTGGCTGCCGTCGTCGAAGGCCACCGGTTCGACGCTGTCGGGGTCCTGCAGCGGGCGCGGCTCGGCGCCGGCGCTGCCGGGGGCCTGCCGCAGCGTGCCGCCGAGCAGCGTGCCGTCGGCGCGCAGCACCGCCAGCCGCATGTCGGCGGCCGGCACCGCGCGCGGGAAGGCGCCCAGCATCGCGCCGGCCGGCATCGTGCCCAGCACCCAGCCCTGCATGCCGCCGTGCTGCCAGCGCATCGCCAGCGCGACCGACGCGTCGCCCTCGTCGGCGTCGCGGAAAGGGGGACTGAAGGCCACCGCGTCCGCCTCCAGGCCGAAGGGCGCCGGCAGCACGCCGGCCATCGGCGGCGGCGGGCGGGGCGTCGAGGCGGCGAGCACCTCGCCGCCCGGCCCCAGCAGCCACAGGTCGCGCACCATCGGCAGCAGCGCCGCCCGTCGCCGCAGGCGCAGCGAGGTCTCGCCCAGGCCCGCGTCGATGTCGTCGCGCGAGGCCTGCAGCGCCAGCACCACGCCCTGCACGCCGCGCTGCAGCTCGTCGGCGGTCGAGCTCGCCAGGCTGGCCAGCAGCTGGGTCTGCGTCTGCAGCGTGTCCTGCCGCAGGTGCCACAGGCCCAGGCCCAGCGCGCCGGCCAGCAGCGCCCACAGCACCAGCGCGATGCCGACGGCCGGATGGCGCCAGGCGCGTGCGGCGCCGGCGTCGGCGGGCGCGGTGGCGGCGGGGCGGGGGGCGGGGGGCATGCGCTGGCCGTAGGATGCGGGTCCGGAGCCGACACTCTAGCGATGACCGCCGCCTTCAGCCCCGCCGTTGCGCCCCACATCCTGGCCGTCGACGACGACCCGGCGATCCGCGCGCTGCTGGCCGAGTACCTGGGCGGCCACGGGCTGCGCGTCAGCACCGTGGCCAGCGGGCGCGAGATGGAGGCCGTGCTGGAGCGCGAGGCGGTCGACCTGGTGCTGCTCGACCTGCGCCTGCCGGGCGAGGACGGGCTGCAGATCGCCCGGGCCCTGCGCGAGCGGGCCACACTGCCGATCGTGCTGCTGACCGGGCGCGACGAGGAGGCCGACCGGGTGATGGGCCTGGAGCTGGGGGCCGACGACTACGTCACCAAGCCCTTCTCGCCGCGCGAGCTGCTGGCCCGGCTGCGGGCCGTGCTGCGGCGCTACCAGGTGCAGGCCACGCTGCCGGAGCGCGACTCGTCCCGGCGCGCGTTCCGCTTCGCCGGCTGGGAGCTGAACCTGCGCACGCGCCGCCTGCGTTCGCCGGCCGGCGCGGCGGTCGAGCTGTCCAACGGCGAGTTCAGCCTGCTGGTGGCGCTGTGCAGCGCCCCGCAGCGGGTGCTGTCGCGCGACCAGCTGCTGTCGATGTCGCGCCTGCACGAGGCCGAGGTCTACGACCGCACGATCGACGTGCAGATCCTGCGCCTGCGCCGCAAGATCGAGGCCGACCCGTCGCACCCCACGCTGATCGTCACCCGGCGCGGCGAAGGCTACCTGTTCGACACGCCGGTCGAGACGCTGTACTGAGCCGGCCGCCGTCACCCGAGCCGCACCGGCACGACGATCTTCGCGCCGGGGCGCTGCACCAGCAGCGCCACCGCCTTGTCGGCATGCGAGACGGCATCGCGCACCGCCTGCACCGACTTCGCCGGCTGCCCGTTGACCGCCAGCAGCAGGTCGCCCGGCTGCACGCCGGCCGCGGCCGCCGGGCCGCTGACCTGCTCGACGACCAGCCCCTCGCCGATGCCGGCCTCGCGCTTCTCGCCCGGGGCGAGCGGGCGCAGCGCCAGCCCCAGCCGCGCCTTGCCGCTGGCCGCGCGGCTGGCGTCGTCGTCGTCCGGCGCGGCCTGGTGGCTGCGGTCGGCGTCGGCCAGCGTCAGCTCGACCTGGCGCGCCGCGCCATTGCGCCAGACCTGCAGCGCCACCTTGTCGCCCGGCTGGGCCAGGGTCACCGCCGCCGGCAGGTCCGCCGAGCCGACGATCGGGCGGCCGTCGATCTGCTGCAGCACGTCGCCCGGCTGCAGGCCGGCCTGGGCCGCCGGGCTGCCCGGCTCGACGCCGGCGACCAGCGCGCCCTCGGGCCGCGGCAGCTTGAACGAGTCGGCCAGGCTCTGGTTCACCTCCTGCACGGTGACGCCGATCATCGCGTGCCGGGCGCGGCCGTGGGCGACGATCTGCTTCTGCACATGCAGCGCGATGTCGATCGGGATCGCGAACGACAGGCCCTCGTAGCCGCCCGAGCGGGTGTAGATCTGCGAGTTGATGCCGACCACCTCGCCGCGGGTGTTGAACAGCGGTCCGCCCGAGTTGCCCGGGTTGACCGCGACGTCGGTCTGGATGAACGGCACCGCGGCGTCGCTCGGCAGCGTGCGGCCGGTGGCGCTGACGACGCCGGCGGTCACGCTGTTCTCGAAGCCGAACGGCGAGCCGATCGCCAGCACCCATTCGCCCGGCTGCAGCTGCGCCGGCTGGCCGAACTGCACCACCGGCAGGCCGCTGGCGGCGATCTTCAGCACCGCGACGTCGGTCCGCTTGTCGCTGCCCAGCACCTTGGCGGTGAACTCGCGCCGGTCGGTCAGCTTGACGACGACCTCCTTCGCGCCGTCGACGACATGGGCGTTGGTCAGCACCAGGCCGTCGGCGCTGACGATGAAGCCCGAGCCCTCGCCGCGCATCGGCACCTCGGCCGGCGGCGCGCCGCGGCCGAAGCGGCGCAGGAAGGGGGCGAAGGGGTCGTCGGCCTCGTCCTCGTCGTCGGCCGAGATGCGCCGCGCGCCGGTCACGCTGATGTTGACCACCGCGCCGCCCCAGCGGCGGGCGATCTGCGCGAAGTCGGGCAGCGCGACGGTGGCCGGCGCGGCGGCCGGCGGCAGCGGGCCGGCCGGTGCCGCCGGGGTGGCCGTGGGCGCCGCGGTGGCGGCGTGGCCGGGCCAGGCCGCGTACAGGCCGGCGCCACCCAGCGCCAGCACGGCGGCGGCGGCCACCAGGCCGCGCCGGGTGACGGTGTCGATGCGGGTGTTCATCTCGGGTCCTCCTCGTTCACAGGCCGGCCGACGCGGCGTCGGCCGGGAAATGCAGGTAAAGGTCGACCGGCAGGCCGGGCTTGACGACGATCGCGTGGGTGCGCTCGACGCCGCCGTGCCGGCTGCTGACCGCATAGCGGCCGGGCGCCAGCCGCACGCTGGTCAGCGGGCCGGCGTCGTCCAGTGCCAGCACGGTGCGGCCATGGCTGTCGGCGATGCGCAGCGCGACATGCGCCAGCCCCGTGTTCTTCGGCCCGGCCGAGAACACCAGGTGCAGGTTGTAGGCGTCCGGCGCCGCCTCGGCCGACGCGGGGCCGGCGTCGCCGTTGACGTAGGCCGGCGCGGCCGGGGTCGCCACGGCCAGCGTCGCCGCGGCGGCCGTCGCCAGCACGGCGACGGCGAGCAGGCGCACAGGGGAGGGGCGGGGTGTCATCGGGCTCTCCGGGCGGGGCTGCTGGCCCCATGCCCGGGCAGGATCGCCGACGCCGGTCAGCGGCCGATGACAGCCTCCGCGCCGGTCGATGACAAATGAAATCAGCCGCCGACGCGCAGGCCCGGGGGCGCCGCCCGCCAGAGCTGCTCGACGGCCCGGGCCAGGCGCGGCGCCGGCGCCGCCGGGCGGGGCGGCAGCTGCCCGGCGGCCGCCTCGGCGAGCAGCCGCTCCAGCACGGCCGCATGGGGCAGCACGCTGCCGAAGAAGTGCGCGACCCCACCGCGCGCGACCAGCAGGGTGGGGAAGGTCTCGATGTCGTCGGCCGCGCCGTCGGGGTCGTCGAGGGCGTCCGCGTGGTCCTCGATGTCGACCCACGCGAAGCGCAGGCCCGGGTGGCGGCGAGCAGCCTCGGCCATCACGGCGCGGTAGTCGTCGCAGGTGCGGCACCAGCCGGCGCACAGGCAGGCGACCAGCCAGTCGGCGGCGGGGGCGGGCGGGGCGGGCATGCGCGCGAGTGTGCCACCGGCGCCGCCGCCGCCCGCGCTCAAGCCGGCGTGGATTCCTGCCGAAATGACCCACGGGGCGGGGCCGCCATGCCCCCGCCCGCCCTTACCCTCGACCTCATCGGCCGTCCCGCCGCCGCCCACGTCCATGAGCTGCCTGCCCCCCCTCGTCCGCCCCGCCTGCCTGCTGGCCCTGGCCGCCGCCGTGACCGGTGCGCCGGCGACCACGCTGCAGGTGGTGGTGCAGGGCGCGTCGGGCCAGCCGCTGGCCGACGCGGTGCTGCTGCTGGAGCCGCAGGGCACCAAGGCCACCCCCCGGCCGCTGGCCAACGTCGAGATCGCCCAGAAGGGCCGGCGCTTCGTGCCGGCCGTCGCGGTGGTGCCGGTGGGCACCAAGGTCGCCTTCCCGAACCAGGACACGGTGCGCCACCACGTGTACTCCTTCTCGCCGGCCAAGAAGTTCGAGCTGAAGCTGTACGTCGGCCGCCCCGAGAACCCGGTCGAGTTCGACCATCCCGGCGTCGTGGTGCTCGGCTGCAACATCCACGACACGATGGTCGGCTGGGTCGTCGTCAGCGACACGCCCTGGTATGCCAAGTCCGGCGAGGGCGGCCGCGCCACGCTGGCCGACGTGCCGCCGGGCAGCTACCAGCTGCGCACCTGGCACCCCGACCTGCCCGCCGGCTCGACCGGCACGGTGCAGGCGCTCACCGTGGCCGGCGCCAACCTCGAGCTGGCCGCGAGCGTGCCGGTGCGATGAAGACCCGCCCGTTCCACGCCAGCCTGGCCGGCCGCATCGTCGCGCTGGTCCTCGGCCTGCTGCTGGCCGTGCAGCTGGCGGGCTTCTTCGTGATCCGCCACAGCATCGACGAGAACGCGCGCAGCCAGCTGATCGACCAGCTCGGCGTCGGCGAGCGCCTGCTCGGCCGGCTGCTGGACCAGAACGCCCAGGCGCTGGCCCAGGGCGCCACGCTGCTGGCGGCCGACTACGGCTTCCGCGACGCGGTGCTGACCGGCGACGGCGAGACCATCCGCTCGGTGCTGGACAACCACGGCGCGCGCATCGGCGCCAGCGTGGTCGCGCTGCTCGAGCCGGACTACCGCCTGTGGGCCGCCGGCAGCCAGGGCGCCGAGGCGCTGCCGGTCGTGCGCGAGCGACTGGCCGAGGCCATGGCCGGCGGGCGGGCGCCGGCGACGAGCCAGCTCGCGCTGGTCGGCGACCGGCCCTTCCAGTTCGTCGTCGTGCCGATGAAGGCGCCGCGCGAGATCGGCTGGGTCGTGATGGGCTTCGCCGTCGACCGCACGCTGGGCGACGACCTGCGCGCGCTGTCGGGCGTGCACCTGGCGCTGCTGGTGCAGCCGGCTGCCGGCCCGCTGCACGTGGTGCAGAGCACTGCCGGCGACGGTCTCGTCGACGCCCTGCCGCAGCTGCCGGCGGCCGGCACGGTGGAGTTCGACGCCGCCGGCGAGACGCTGGAGGGCCGCGTCGTCGTGCTGGCGCGCACGCCGGCCGGCGAGCTGCGGGCGCTGCTGGCGCGCTCGGTCGACGAGGCGGTGGCGCCCTACCAGCGCCTGCAGGGGCTGCTGCTGGCGATCACGCTGGTCGGTGCCGGCGTGTTCGCGGTCGGCAGCGTGCTCACCGCGCGCCGCGTGACGCAGCCGCTGCAGGCCCTGGTCGATGCCAGCCGCCGCCTGGGCCAGGGCGACTTCGACACCCCGGTCGGCGTGCACGGGCACGGCGACGAGTTCGCCGAGCTGGCGACGACCTTCGACGGCATGCGCGAGGTCACGCGCCGCCGCCTGTACCAGGACGACCTGACCGGCCTGCCCAACCGCGGCCAGTTCGCGCGCCGGCTGGCCCAGGTGCTGCAGGACGGTCCGGTGGCGGTGCTGATGCTCGACCTCGATCGCGTCAAGCAGGTCAACGACAAGCTCGGCTACCAGATGGGCAACCGGCTGCTGGTCGAGGTCGGGCGGCGCCTGCACGCACTGGCCGGGGCCGACGGCGCGCTGGTCGCCCGGCTGTCGGGCGACGAATTCGCGTTGATGCTGCCCGGCGCCGGCCATGCCGAGGCCGAGGCCGCGGCCCAGGCGGTGCTGGCCGCGCTGGAGCCGCCGGTGATGCTGGACGACAGCGTGGTCGACGTCGCCGGTGGCGTGGGCATCGCCTGTGCGCCGGAACACGCCACCACCGCCGAGGCGCTGCTCAGCCGCGCCGAGGTGGCGATGTACGAGGCCAAGCACCGCCGTGCCGGGCGCCTGGTGTACGACCCGGCGTTCGACCACGGCAGCGCCGCCACGCTGACGCTGCTGGGCGAGATGCGCCGCGCGCTGCAGCAGCACGAGCTGCGCCTGTTCGTGCAGCCCAAGCTGCACCTGCTGGATGGGCGGCTGGTCGGCGCCGAGGCGCTGGTGCGCTGGCAGCATCCCGAGCGCGGCCTGGTGCCGCCGCTGCAGTTCATCCCCTTCGCCGAGGAGACCGGCTTCATCCACGAGCTGACGCTGTGGATCGTCGACGAAGCCGCGCGCCTGCTGGCGCACTGGCGCGACGACGGGTTGCTGCCGCGGCTGTCGGTCAACCTGTCGGTGCACGACCTGATGAAGGCCGACCTGGTCGAGCGCCTGCAGGCGCGCCTGGCGCGCCATGGCGTGCCGCCGCACGCGCTGTGCCTGGAGATCACCGAGAGCGCGATCATGAACGACCCGGCGCGGGCGCTGCACACGCTGCAGGCGCTGAAGGCGCTGGGTTTCAAGCTGTCGATCGACGATTTCGGCACCGGCTACAGCTCGTACGCGACGCTGCGCAACCTGCCGGTGGACGAGCTGAAGATCGACATGTCCTTCGTCCGCGCGATGGAGAAGGTGCCCAAGGACGCGATGATCGTGCGCTCGATCATCGAGGTGGCGCACAACCTCGAGCTCAGCTTGGTGTCCGAAGGGGTCGAGAACGAGGCGATCTGGC
>JABLTH010000619.1_pt1 | contig 12960 bp, 14 predicted proteins | sample 7875711 | NCBI WGS metagenome assembly JABLTH01 (sample SAMN14941262, study PRJNA633318) | bioreactor metagenome | isolation source: bioreactor | place: China | collected 2019-03-05 | reverse complement strand
GTTCAGGTCCAGAGCGTACACGTTGTTCGGGAACGCGGTGTGCACGTACATCATGTTGCCAACAACAACTGGGGAGCCTTCGTGACCACGGTTTACACCGGTAGCGAAAGTCCAGGCAGCCTTAACATTCTTAACGTTGCCCTTGTTGATTTGGGACAGGCCACTGTAGCCTTGGTTCATGTAACCGCCACGTGGGTGCGCCCAGTTGTTCGCATCCTTAACTGCAGCATCGGTATCAGCAGCAGCCATTGCAGCCATAGGCATTGCCAGAGCTACGCCAAGAGCCAATTTGATTTTGCTCATCTCCATGTTGAATCTCCATAGTGATTTACTAAGTTTAGAGTAAGCCGGATGTTTGCTTTATGAATGCAAACTACCCGACCTCGCGGCACTTTTGGAAGTACAGCTTCGTGCATGGTAGAACAGTCCCCATCTATTTGCAATACTGCTTTTGCAAATTTATTTATCATCTAAAAACACCTCTTCCACGAAGTGCTATCATGCCCCGACAACCTGATAGAGATTGACCTGCAGAAGATAACGATGCCAGAAAACCGACCCTTGTTCCCAGCCATTGAGCCTTATCACTCAGGTTATTTGCAGGTTTCGCCCAAGCACAATATTTATTTTGAAGAGTGCGGCAACCCCGATGGCGCTCCCGTAGTGGTAGTGCATGGCGGACCCGGCAGCGGCTGCAGCGCAGGGCAACGCCGTTTTTTCGATCCGCAACACTACAGGATCGTGCTTTTCGATCAACGCGGCAGCGGACGCAGCACCCCCGCCGGAGAAATCGAAGACAACACGACGCAGCTTCTTGTAAGCGACATGGAGCAACTGCGCACCCATCTGAAGATCGCTAGCTGGCTGATATTCGGCGGATCATGGGGCAGCACGCTGGCCCTCAGCTACGCTGCAGAACACAGAGCACGTGTCCACGGCCTGATACTCCGAGGAATTTTTCTGGCGCGTCCAGAGGATGTGACCTGGTTCCTGCAGGGCACCCGCCACTTTTTCCCGGAGGCATGGAATCGCTTCACCGGCATCCTGAACGCACAGAACCGCATGGACATTCTGGCCTCGTACGCGCACATGTTTCGTGAAGGCGACCAACGCGCCCAGGTACTGGCCGCAAGAACATGGAGCACCTTTGAAGCCGCCATCATGACACTGCTCCCACCCTCATCGCCGTCTACCGCCAGCGACGAAGCCATGGTCGCCAGACTAAACGTGCATCTGCACTATCTTGTTAACCATTGCTTCCTGCTTGATACGCCACTATTACCAAGCGTCGAGCAGCTTCGCAGCATTCCTACCATCATCATTCACGGGCGTTATGATATGGTTTGCCCGGTAGCAATGGCTTATGAACTGCATCAAGCATGGCCGGAGGCCGAGCTCCGCATCATCCCGGATGCCGGCCATGCCGCCGTCGAGCCCGGCATTGCTTCTGCGCTGATCGAGGCAACCGAGCAATTCAAGTTAAACCCCACGACATCCCATGCCGCTTAAACACGTCCGTAAAGTCAAAAAACTCGCCGAAGATTCCGTTGCTGTTCCCAAAGCCGCGATCGATCGGCATCGCTACAGCACTCCGCAATTTGTGCTGCGCCAGGCGCTGAGCTCATTTAATCGCCACAATGGTTTTGGCATTTCGGCGTCGCTCTCGTTTTACGCCATGTTCGCCCTGATCCCCATGGCACTGCTGATTTTCTTTCTGCTCAGTCATTTTGCGGTTTCCTCCAACTCGGCCATCCTGAAACTCACCGTACTGCTTAGCCACCTGGTGCCGAAATATAGCCACCGCATCATGATCGAGGTGTACAACATCGCGAAGCATGGCGCAATCTGGGGAGCATTCGGCATGCTGGCGCTGTTGTGGATCAGCACCCCACTTGCTGGCGCACTGCGCAACACATTTTTCACCATCGCCGGCGTTTCGGAAAAAAGAACATTTCTGCGCAAAAACGTGGAAGATGTTTTTGGCGTTCTTGGCATCCTTGCGCTGTTTTTCCTGTTCTCATTCAGCGGATTGATGCTCGAAAAAGTACTGGGCACGTTCCGCCATCTCCCCTGGTTCGCGGGCTTACTGCAGTGGATCGGTTCCTTGCTGGCCAGCACAGTACTGATCACCCTGCTGTCAAGAACCTTCTACCCAGGCGACATCAAATGGAAACATTTGTTGATCGGATCACTCGTTACCGCCACCTTGTGGAGCGCCATGCGCCCGGCATTCAGCCTGTTCCTGCTCATCAACCACTCTTACGGCATCGTGTTTGGCGGCATGAAAAACTTGTTCCTCTCCATCGGCTGGCTGTATTTCTGCTTCGCCGTACTGATTTTAGGCATCGAGATCATGAGCACTTTGAACAAGCGACAAGTGCTGATGCTGCGGGGACTATTCCTGGAAACACCGCCTGACCGTGCGCTCTATTACCAGCGCCTGATGGAGGTGTTCGGCAGAACCTATCAGCGCGGCGAGCGAATTTTCCAGGCCGGGGAACAATCCCGCACCATGTTCTACGTCCTTTCCGGCAAAGTCAGCGTTATTCGGGGCGACTCCAGCGCAAGAATGCTGGGTGCAGGCAGCTACTTCGGGGAGATGTCATTCCTTACCGGTGAGGCCAGAACGGATGATGCCTACGCCGAGTCAGATCACACACAGATTGTGATCATAAGCCCGGAAAACATGGACACGCTACTACTGGAAGAACCCACCATCAGTATCGAGTTCTTGCGGCAGATGGCCGCGCATTTGCAAGCCGCCCACAACAAATAAAAACGGCCCAGATAAATCTGGGCCGTTTGGTGTTGGTGGGCCCCCTCGGAGTCGAACCGAGCACCAACGGATTATGAGTCCGCTGCTCTAACCAGGCATGAGCTAGGGGCCCGGAAAACCTTTAGTCGTTGCCGTTTTCCAGGAAACTGCGCAACTTGTCCGAGCGGGTCGGGTGGCGCAGCTTGCGCAACGCCTTGGCTTCGATCTGGCGGATACGCTCACGGGTCACATCAAACTGCTTACCCACCTCTTCCAGCGTATGGTCGGTATTCATTTCAATACCGAAACGCATCCGCAGCACTTTGGCTTCACGCGGGGTCAGCGAATCCAGGATTTCCTTGGTCACCTCGCGCAAACCAGCGTACACAGCCGCATCCACCGGCGCCATGGTGGCCTGGTCTTCGATGAAGTCACCCAGATGGGAGTCATCATCGTCGCCGATCGGCGTTTCCATGGAGATCGGCTCCTTGGAAATCTTGAGGATCTTGCGAATCTTGTCCTCCGGGATTTCCATCTTCTCCGCCAACGTCGCCGGATCAGGCTCCTGCCCGGTTTCTTGCAGAATCTGGCGACTGATACGGTTCATCTTGTTGATGGTTTCGATCATGTGCACCGGGATGCGGATGGTGCGTGCCTGGTCGGCGATCGAACGCGTGATAGCCTGACGTATCCACCAGGTGGCGTAGGTCGAAAATTTGTAGCCGCGGCGGTATTCGAACTTGTCCACCGCCTTCATCAGGCCGATGTTGCCTTCCTGAATCAGGTCGAGGAATTGCAGGCCGCGGTTGGTGTACTTCTTGGCAATCGAGATCACCAGGCGCAGGTTAGCCTCTATCATCTCGCGCTTGGCGCGACGTGCACGGGCTTCGCCGGTGGACATCTGCTTGTTGATTTCCTTCAGTTCCTTGATCGGGATACCAACCTTGGTTTGCAGGTTGATCAGGCGTTGCTGCTGATCCACAATCGAGTGACGGAAGCGCTCCAGTTTGGCGCTACACGGGCGTCCCGCAGCGATCTCTTCATCCAGCCAATTCAGGTTACCTTCGTTCCCGGGGAAGGACTTGATAAAGTGGCTGCGCTGCATGCCCGCCTTGGTCACGCAGAAGTTCATGATGTTACGTTCGTAACCACGCAACTCTTCAACCGTGTTGCGCAAACCATCACAAAGCGCCTCGACCTGCTTGGCAGAAAAGCGGAACGCCATCAATTCATTGAGAATGGCTTCCTGGTGCTTTTTATAATCCTTGTGCTGGGTGTCGTGCTTCTCCAGCACCTTGATCATCTTGGCGTAAGCCTGGCGAATAATCGCGAAGCGCTCCAGCACTTCCTTTTTCAACTCGGCCAGGGCAGCGGCAGAAACCGCGGCAGCCTTGGCGCCGTCTTCGTCTTCCTCGTCTTCCTCGTCCTCGTCTTCTTCGGCTTCCACATCATCCGACAGCACCGGCTCGTCCAGCGCAACATCCGAATCAATCAGACCGTCCACCAGTTCATCCGCGCGGATTTCATCGGATTCAACCTTGTCTACCAACGCCAACAACTCGGCGATGGTACTGGGGCAAGCCGAAATTGCCTGCACCATATGCTTGAGGCCATCTTCGATGCGCTTGGCGATCTCGATTTCACCTTCGCGGGTAAGCAGGTCCACCGTACCCATTTCGCGCATGTACATGCGCACCGGGTCGGTGGTGCGTCCAAACTCGGAATCCACGGTAGACAGCGCGGCCTCGGCTTCCTCTACCGCATCCTCGTCAGTCACGGCGGGAGGCGCATCGGACATCAGCAGCACTTCGGCATCAGGCGCCTCTTCATACACCTGAATGCCCATGTCGCTGATCATACCGATAATGCCATCCACCTGCTCCGGATCCTGAATATCATCCGGCAGGTGGTCGTTGATTTCGGCGTAAGTCAGGTAGCCGCGCTCCTTGCCCAGCGCAATGAGGTTCTTCAGCCGCGTGCGGCGGACATCAAGATCGCTGGAAAGCTGTACTTCTTTGTCACTGGACTTATCGCTTTGCTGATCGTTGGCCATAGGGCAGTTCCAATCCAAGTTTGGGTGAGCGGGAAACCTTTAATTATACCACAAATACCACTACTTTTTAGCAGCCCCGGAGCGGCGGAACTGCTGCAGCGTCTCCAGTTGCTCCGGAGTCAGCGCAGCGATCCCGCGCTCCTGCGCCAACTGCAAAATCTTGTCTACTTCCGCTTGCCGGCTTGCGCCTTTGAGTTGCTGCAGCGCACCTTCAAACTCCTGTGCAATATCAAACGCCTCATCCTCCCAGCTCAACAACTCGCCAGCCAGCTCGCTCAACAACTGCTCACTGACACTGCCGTGCAGCGCCTGCAATAACGCTGCCGGCCGCACCAGCGCATCCGCCTGCACCACCGTCAGACAGCGCAGCAGCGCATCGTGTTCAACCGTATTGGCCGGCAGATCAGACACTTCCAGCCGCAACGCAAGACCCGGCTGGATCAGCAACAGTTGCAGCAACTTGCGCGACAAGGTCGGCGCACGCCGCGGGGCTTTTTTAATCGTCTGCCGCTGCGGTGAAGGCGCTTCCAGCTTGAGCAGCGACTCAACCTCGGCCTGCGTCACACCCGCCAGCTCGGCCACGCGCTTGCGCAGCATCAGGTTCAGCTTTGGCGCCTGCACCTGCTGCAAAATCGGCTTGGCGTCATCCAGAAACCGCACCCGCCCTTCCTGCGAACCCAGCTCGTGGCGAATGGAAAGCTCCTGCAGCAGATAGGCGGAGAGCGGCAGCGCCGCTTTCAGCTCGGCCTCGAATTTTTCCCGGCCGAACGCGCGCACATAAGTATCCGGGTCATGCTCGGCGGGCAAAAACAGGAACGACAGCCTGAGCCCGTCGGTCAGCGCCGGCAGCGCGTTGATCGCCGCCCGCCAAGCCGCCTTGCGCCCGGCGGCGTCGCCGTCAAAGCAAAACACGATGTTATCCGTCTGGCGCGTCAGCTTGGCGATGTGCTGCGGCGTGGTGGCCGTACCCAGCGTCGCCACGGCGTACTCAATACCACTCTGCGCTAGCGCCACCACGTCCATGTAGCCTTCCACCACCACCACGCAACCGGCCGCGCGAATCGCCTGCCGCGCCAGGAACAGGCCATACAATTCCTGGCCTTTCTGGAACAGCGGCGTCTCCGGCGAGTTCAGGTATTTCGGCCCGTCATTGCCTTCGCCACTCAGCACGCGACCACCAAATCCAATCACCTGCCCGCGCTGGTCGTGGATGGGGAACATCACCCGATCACGGAAACGGTCGTACACCCGACCCTCGTCGTTTTTGATGGTGAGGCCTAGCGCCGTCAGCGTACTGCTTTCGTACTGGTCGAACACGCTGCGCAGGTTTTGCCAACCCGGCGGCGCGTAACCCATCTGGAAGCGGCCGGCAACTTCGCCGGAAAGGCCGCGCCCCTTGAGGTAGCGGATTGCGGATTCGGATTTTTTCAGCTCTGCCCGGTAGAAATTCGACGCCTGCTGCATCACTTCATACTGGCTGGGCTCGATCGTTTTTTTCGGCACCGTCATATCGCGCTCGACCTGCGGCACCTTCACCCCGACGCGCTTGGCCAGTTCTTCCACCGCCTCGACAAAGCTCAGCCCCTGGTATTCCATCAGGAACCCAATGGCGGTGCCGTGCACGCCACAACCGAAGCAGTGATAGAACTGCTTGGTAGGACTGACGGTGAAGGAAGGCGTTTTTTCGCCGTGGAACGGGCAGCAGGCGATGCGATTCGCGCCCGCTTTCTTCAGCGGCACATAGCTGTCAATCACGTCCACAATATCAACGCGATTAAGGAGTTCTTGGATGAAATGTTCTGGAATCACAGGTGAATTATGAGGGAATCAGCGGCACAAAACAAAAAAGGAGCAAATCGCTCCTTTTTATCCTGCACCTGCCGCAAAAACAAATAGTTAGCCTAGCTTCGCCTTGATTAATCCCGACACCTTGGCGACATCGGCCCGCCCGACAATCTGCGGCTTGACCAGCCCCATCACCTTGCCCATGTCCTTGACACCGGCGGCACCGGTTTCGCTGATCACCTTGGCGATAATGGCATCCACTTCGGCATCGGTCAGGGGCTGTGGCAGATAAGTCTTCAGTACTTCGACTTCGAACTTTTCCACATCGGCCAGATCGTGGCGGTTAGCCGCCTCATACTGGCTGATGGAATCACGGCGCTGTTTCAGCATTTTCTCGATGATCTCGATCACTTGCGTGTCATCGAGCTCGATGCGCTCATCCACCTCACGCTGCTTCATCGCTGACAGCAGCAAGCGGATGGCTGACAGCCGCGCACTATCCTTGGCGCGCATGGCGGTCTTCATGTCTTCGCTGATTTGCGAACGGAGCGACATGCGGAGAAAAACTGAAACAGCCGGAAGAATTAGTACAGCTTGGGTGGCAGCGTTTGGTTACGCAGGCGGCGATGCGTGCGCTTCACAGCGGCGGCAGCCTTGCGCTTGCGTTCCCAGGTGGGCTTTTCGTAAAATTCGCGGGCGCGCAGTTCGGTCAACAGACCAGTCTTTTCAATAATGCGCTTGAAGCGGCGCAGTGCAACGTCAAACGGCTCATTCTCTTTAACACGTACGTTAGACATGGAAAATCGCTCTCCTTAGAGGTATCCGGGAAAAAGGGTGCTATTCTAGCCAGCTAATTTTTATTAATCAATGTTTTTATGATTGTTTTAGGTATCGAATCGTCGTGCGACGAAACTGGCATCGCCCTGTATGACACCCAGCGCGGCCTGCTGACCCATGCGTTGCACTCGCAAGTCGCCATGCATGCCGAATACGGCGGCGTGGTGCCGGAGCTTGCCTCACGCGACCACATCCGCCGCGCCCTGCCGCTGACGCAAAAAGTGTTACACGACGCCAACCTCGCGCTGAGCGACATCGACGCCATCGCCTACACCCAGGGTCCCGGCCTGGCCGGCGCGCTGCTGGTGGGTGCCAGCATTGCCGAATCGCTGGCGTTTGCGCTCAAGCTGCCTACGCTGGGCGTGCACCACCTGGAAGGGCATTTGCTGTCGCCGCTGCTGGAAGACAACCCGCCCGAATTCCCCTTCATCGCCCTGCTGGTTTCCGGCGGGCACACCCAGTTGATGCGCGTCGGCGGCATCGGCGACTACACCCTGCTGGGCGATACATTGGACGATGCCGCCGGCGAAGCCTTCGACAAAACCGCCAAGCTGCTGGGGCAGGGCTATCCCGGCGGGCCGGCTGTTTCCAAACTGGCAGACCAGGGCAACGCCAAACGCTTCAAACTGCCTCGCCCCATGCTGAAAAGCGGCGACCTGAACTTCAGCTTCAGCGGATTAAAGACCGCGGTGCTTACTTTGGTCAACCAGCACCAGCCGCTGGACGCGACCACCCAAGCCGACATTGCCGCCGCCTTTCAGGACGCCGTGGTGGATGTGCTGGCGACCAAATGCGCGACTGCGCTGAAACAAACCGGCCTGAAAAAACTGATCGTCTCCGGTGGCGTCGGCGCCAACCGGCAACTACGCGACAGCCTGAATAAACTGGCTGAAAAAAAGGGCTGGCACATCGCCTACCCACGGCTGGAATTCTGTACCGACAACGGCGCCATGATCGCTTTTGCCGGCGCCATGCGGCTCAAGCACGGCGGCAGCAACAATCACGCCTTTACGATCCGCCCGCGCTGGGACCTGGCCGAGCTGACCGCGCCGTAAAATCTATTTCCTGCCGAAACCGGCTTCCTCGCCCGCCAGCAGTTTCTGGATGTTGCTCTTGTGGCGCCATACCAGCAGCGCGGCCAAGCCGGCAATCATCCAGCTCTGCACTTGATTGCCGAACAGGTAAAACGCGAATAGCGGCGATATTCCCGCCGCCACCAGAGCCGACAGCGAAGAGTAGCGGGTCAGCGCAAACACCAGCACCCATGCTGCAAATACCGCCAACCCCAGCCACGGCGAAAACGCCAGCAGAATACCAAACGCCGTCGCCACCCCCTTGCCGCCCTTGAACCCGTAATACAACGGATACAAATGCCCGAGGAACACTCCCGCCGCGACGGCACACACCCACTCCGGCGGCAATGCAAAGCGCAGCGCCAGCCACACCGCCACCCAACCCTTGGCCGCATCCCCCAGCAACGTCAGCAACGCCGCCATCTTCTTGCCGCTACGCAGCACATTGGTTGCCCCCGGATTGCCGGAGCCATAGGAATGCGGGTCAGGCAAGCCAAACGCCTTGCTCACAATCACCCCGAACGAAATGGAACCCAGCAGGTAAGCGCCCAGCACGAAAAGCAGTTGATTCATAAAGAAAGGATTAGAATTTGGAAACCCCGGATTTTAGCGTACAAAAAGCATGGACATCATTTTCTTGCAGGAAGTCAAAGTCAAAACCCACCTCGGCGTCCCCGACTGGGAGCGCCTCACCCCGCAAACCATCATACTCGACATCGAGCTCGCCATGCCGCATTCGCGCTCATGCCAGACCGACGCCATCGAGGACACCATAGACTACGGCCAGATCGTGGCGCGGATACGGCAAACGCTGACGGAGAAAAGTTTCAGGCTGGTAGAAGCTCTGGCCGAGCATGTGTGCCAGCTCATTCTCACCGAGTTTGGCGCGCCGTGGGTGAAGGTCAGGGTGGCCAAGCCGGGAATATTGCCGGGATTAAAGGCGCTGGGGGTGATGATTGAACGAGGGGCAGCAACAAAGTAAAAGACCAAGGGGAGAGGAATGATTACCCCCTCGGGTGATGCTGCGCATGCAGCGACTTCAACCTTTCCCTCGCCACATGGGTATAAATCTGCGTCGTCGAAATATCCGCATGCCCCAGCAGCATCTGCACCACCCGCAAATCCGCGCCGTGATTGAGCAGGTGCGTGGCAAAGGCATGTCGCAGCACGTGCGGCGACATGGTCTTGGTGATGCCGGCCAGTTTGGCGTGGCGCTTGATGAGGTACCAGAACGCCTGCCGCGTCATGGCATCACCGCGCTGGGTAACAAACAGGCTGTCCGCCATCTGGCCGTGCAGTATTTCAGGGCGGGCTTCCTTGAGGTAGCGCGTGATCCAGTCCAGTGCCTCCTCACCCAGCGGCACCAGCCGGGTCTTGCTGCCCTTGCCGGTGGCGCGCACCACGCCTTCATTCAGACTGACTTCGGTGACTTTGAGGCCCACCAGTTCCGAGACGCGCAGGCCGGTGGCATAGAGTGTTTCCAGCATGGCCCGGTCGCGCAGACCCAGCACCTGCGCGACATCCGGCTGGTTGAGCAGCGCTTCGACTTCAGCCTCGGTCAGGCTTTTGGGCAGGCTTCTGGGCAGCTTGGGCGAATCGAGTTGCAAGGTGGGATCGGCACTGACCAGGTTTTCGCGCAATAAGTAGCGGTAGAAGCGACGCAGGCTGGCGATGAGGCGGCCTATGCTGCGCGGCTTGGATTGCGGGCTTTTGTGCGCGAGGTATTGCTCCAGGTCGGCTCGGCTGACACTGAGCAGCTCGCTTCCGCGTTTTTGCAGCCAATCGGCAAACTGGTGCAGGTCGCGATTGTAGCTTTCCAGCGTGTTGCGCGCCAGGCCCTCTTCCAGCCAGATGCGGTCGGAGAACTCATCCAGCAAGGCCTGTTCGGCTTCGCGCAGTGCCGCTTTGCTCAAAGCGCACCTTCATGCGCCAGCAGCCAACGTTTGATATTGAGCGAACCGGGCAGTTTGCCGCCCATAAAGCCGCCCAGGCCATTAGCGGCCACCACGCGGTGGCAGGGCGTTAATATCGGCAACGGATTCGCCCCGCAGGCGTTAGCCACGGCGCGCGCGCCGGAACCGACGCGCCGCGCGAGCTCAGCATAGGTAATAGTCTGCCCCGGCGGGATACGCCGGATTTCCGCCCATACTTTTTGCTGGTAGGGCGTGCCACGCTCTGTCATCGGCAAATTTAGCGTTTGTTCGGGGTGGCTCAGATATGCCTCCAGCACCGCACACGCCTGTTTGGCAAAGTCCGTCGCGGGTGGAGTCAGCGGGGTGTCGTGCGGCAGGAATTCAATGCCGAGCAGCGCTGCATCGGAGCACTGGATGCCAAGGACAATAGGCGCAAAAGGGATGCAGGCTTGGTATTGCATCGGCAAATACTACCTGAAATTGGCTCATTTTCCACCGCGATTACTATCCATTGCTCGGTCGTATCTAATGAAAATACTTAGCCGTGTTTCATGGCTTACAGGAATACGCGCTTAACTTTGCCAACTATAGTAGGAACCGTGCATAGAGATATGCCGGAGACACAGACCTAGTTAACCGATAAAGGAGAATGATTATGTGGACTAAGCCAGCTGCTACTGAAATGCGTTTCGGTTTTGAAGTTACGATGTACGTTTGCAATCGCTAAGATTGCAAAACATCAAAGGCTGCAATCGTTAATCCCGGTTTGCAGCCAATAAAAAACCCGCGAGATTCGCGGGTTTTTTATTGGAAATGACAGCGGCTTATTCTGCTGCTGGCGCCGCAATATCACGCTCACGTGCTTGCAGCTTTTCCTTGATGCGTGCGGACTTGCCGGAACGCTCGCGCAGGTAGTACAGCTTGGCACGGCGCACATCGCCGCGACGCTTGACTTCGATGCTGGCGATCAGCGGGGAATACGTCTGGAACGTACGCTCAACGCCCTCGCCGGAAGAAATCTTGCGGACGATGAAGCTGGAGTTCAGACCGCGATTGCGCTTGGCAATCACCACACCTTCGTAAGCCTGTACGCGCTTGCGGGTACCTTCCACCACGTTCACGCCCACGACCACGGTGTCGCCTGGGGCGAAGTCAGGAATGGTCTTGCCGAGACGGGCAATTTCTTCCTTTTCGAGTTGCTCGATAATGTTAGCCATATTGCTTCCTTTCTATTTATGCGGAGCCTTGTTCCTGCTCGATCTCTGCGAGTAGCCGAGACTCCTCTTTAGTCAACTGCCGATGTTCCAGCAGGTCAGGGCGTTTTGCCCTGGTTCGCGCCAGTGACTGTTTCAGTCGCCAGCGTCGAATTTCAGCGTGGTGCCCGGACAACAATACCTCCGGCCCCCCTTCATTCTCATAACTCTCCGGCCGCGTATAGTGCGGGCAGTCCAGCAGGCCATTTACAAACGAATCCTCGACCGCCGAATCCACATCACCCAACGCTCCGGGTATCTGCCTGACCATGGCATCCAACAACACCATCGCCGGCAATTCACCACCTGACAGCACATAATCGCCGATGGAGATTTCCTCATCCACCTGCCGCCGGATCAGGCGCTCGTCCACGCCTTCGTAGCGGCTCGCCAGCAAGATCAGGCCGGGGTGCGCCAGCAGTTGCATCACCCTGCCATGCGTCAGCGGCTGGCCCTGCGGCGAAAGGTGTATTACCCGGCTGCGCGTTACACCTGCTTGACGCTGCCGTTGTTTTGCCGCCGCAATCGCTTTTTCCAGCGGTTCCGCCATCATCACCATGCCGGGGCCGCCGCCAAACGGACGGTCATCCACAGTTTTGCGCGGGTCGGTGGTGAAATCCCGGGGATTCCACAGGGTCAGTTGATACAACCCTTTTTCCAGCGCTCGCGCGGTAATGCCGTTTTTGCTCACCGCATCAAACATCTGCGGGAACAGGGTGATGACATCGAAATTCGGACTAGAAATCGACATCCCAGTCCACCAGCATCGTGCCGGCCGCGAGGTCCACCTGCTTTACCGCATTATCGGTGAAAGGAATCAGCCGCTCGCGGTCTTCGCCCTGCACCACCAGCACGTCATTGGCGCCGGTTTCGAACAGTTCTTTCACTGTGCCGAACTGCTGTTGCTGGAGATTACTCACTTTCAGCCCCACCAGATCAGACCAGTAGTACTCCCCTTCTTCCGGGGGTGGCAATTCTTCACGCTTGACCGCGATTTCCTGCCCTTTCAGGGCAAAGGCCGCGGTTCTGTCATCACAGCCCGCAAACTTGGCGATCAGCGATTTGCCGTGCATGCGCGCGGCTTCGACTTCACAGCCGCGCCATTGCCCGGCTTTTCCCAGCCACCAGTCGGGGTAGTCCAGCAAGCCATCCACATATTCGGTGAAAGACTGGATTTTGACCCAGCCCTGCACGCCGTAGGGGACAGCAATCCGCCCCATCACCACCATATTGTCAGGTGGTTGAGACAAATTTAAGCCGCGCTACGCTTGACCAGCTTGGCCACGGATTC
>JABLTH010075158.1_pt1 | contig 12962 bp, 10 predicted proteins | sample 7875711 | NCBI WGS metagenome assembly JABLTH01 (sample SAMN14941262, study PRJNA633318) | bioreactor metagenome | isolation source: bioreactor | place: China | collected 2019-03-05 | reverse complement strand
GGCTATCCTTGCTGGCCGTAAGCGCAGGAGTGCCCGCCGTGCCGCCCATCCCCGAGCGGGCCAGCGCCGAATGGCGCCGGTTCGACGCCGACCACCTGATCCATCCCTTCACGGATCCCCTCGCTCTCGCAGCCGGCGGCGGGACGCGCGTCGTCACGCGGGGCGAGGGCGTCTACGTCTTCGACTCCGACGGCAACCGGCTGCTCGACGGCCTCGCCGGCCTCTGGTGCGTCGCCCTCGGCTACGGACGGAGCGAGCTGATCGGCGCCGCCGAGCGGCAGCTCCGCGCGCTGCCGTACTACTCGAGCTTCTTCCACACGACGACGACGCCCGCGATCGAGCTCGCCCGCCTCCTGTGCGAGCGGACGCCCCCCGGCCTCGACCGCGTCTTCTTCGGCTGCTCCGGGTCCGAGTCGATCGACACCGTCGTCCGCATGATCTGGAACTACTGGGACCTCGAGGACCAGCCGCGAAAGCGCATCCTGCTGTCCCGCGAGTTCGCCTACCACGGCTCGACCGTCGCCGGGGCGTCGCTCGGCGGGATGTCGAACATGCACGCGATGAGCGGCGTGCTGGCCGGCGTCGCGCACGTGATGCCTCCCTACGCCTACCGCTACGGCCGCGACGAAACGCCCGAGGCGTTCGGCCGCCGTGCGGCCGACGCGGTCGAGGAGCGCATCCTCGCCCTCGATCCCGAGCGCGTCGCGGCGTTCTTCGCCGAGCCGGTGCAGGGCGCGGGCGGCGTGATCGTTCCGCCCGAGAGCTACTGGCCACGCGTGCAGGAGATCTGCCGGCGTTACGACGTGCTGCTCGTCGCCGACGAGGTGATCTGCGGCTTCGGGCGAACCGGGCAGTGGTTCGGCTGCGACGCGTTCGAGATCCGGCCCGATTTCATCACGGTCGCGAAGGCGATCACGTCGGGGTATCTCCCGCTCTCCGCCGCCGTCGTCGGCGAGCGCGTCGCGAGAACGCTCGAGCGAAAGGGCGGCCGCCTCGCGCACGGCTACACGTACTCGGGTCACCCGGCGCCCTGCGCCGTCGGCGTCGCCACGCTCCGGATCCTCGCTGCAGAGGGCCTCGTCGAGCGCACGCGCGAAGAGACCGGACCGTATCTCGAGCGCTGTCTGCGCGAAGCGTTCGCCGGGCATCCGCTCGTCGGCGAGGTGCGCGGCGTCGGTCTGCTGTGGGCCGTCGAGCTCGACCGCGACGCGGCCTCGCCGCTCCCGCCCGAGGGCGAGCTCGGCCTGCGCTGCCTCGCGCACTGCTTCGACAACGGCGTCGTGCTGCGTGCGGTGCGCGACGCGCTGTGTTTCTGTCCGCCCCTCGTGATCCGCCGCTCCGAGATCGACGAGATGGTGGAGAAGGCGAAGAAGAGCATCGACCGGACGGCGGCCGAGATCGGCGTCGCGTAGACCGGCGCGAGGGGGCGCGAAGGAGGGACCATGTCGCCCGAAGAGACACTTCGTCACTACGAGCGCGCGATGAGCGCGCACGACCTGCGCGGCGCGCTGCGCGTGATCGCGAACGACGCCGTCTTCTGGCTGAGCGACGGAACGACGCACGCCGGGAAGGAAGGCATCTCCGCTGCGATCCGCGAGAGCTTCGAGGCCCTCAAGGGCGGAATGTTCGAGATCTCGTCGGTTCGCTGGCTCGTCCGTACGGTCGCGACGGCCGTCTCGGTCTACCGCTTCCGCTGGTCGGCGGTTCGCGAGGGAAGACCCGCGCGGGGCTTCGGCCGCGGAACCACCGTGCTGCTGCGCCGCGAGGGGAAGTGGCTGATCGTCCACGAGCACCAGAGCCGCGGCGAGTGGAGCCTCCCGGCGCACCCGGAGCGCCGCGCGGCTCCGGGCGACCGCTCGGGCGCGCATCGCGGAGCGATTCCGCCGGCGGGCGCGGCGCTCGCGCGGGGGTGACGAACGCCCGAGCGAGCGGCGCGGCTACGCGCCCCGTCTCCTGCGGTCGACGAAATCGCGGATCAGCCACTGCGCGATGCTGACGTTGCCGGGAAACAGCCGCGGCAGCTCGTCCCAGCGGAACCAGCCGGCGTCCTCGAGCTCGGCGTCGCCGAGCCGGATCTCGCCGCCCGAGAAATCGGCCTGGAAGCCCAGCATGAGCGAGTGCGGAAACGGCCACGGCTGGCTCCCGAAGTAGCGGGCGCCCGCCACCTCGATCCCGCTCTCCTCGAAGACCTCGCGGCGAACGGCGGCCTCGACGCTCTCGCCGGGCTCGACGAAGCCGGCGAGCACGCTGTAGATGCCGGGCGGAAAATGCGCGGAGCGGCCGAGCAGGATCTCGTCGCCGCGCTCGACCGCGACGATGATCGCCGGCGCGAGGCGCGGGAACTGCGAGAGGCCGCAGGCGGGGCACGTTCGCGCGCGCTCGCGCGGCTCGCAGACGGTCGCCGCTCCGCACGCGCCGCAGAAGCGGTGCGTGCGGTCCCACTCGACGATCTGCACCGCGCGCGCGGCGACGTCGTGGACGGCGGGTTCGAGGCGGCCGTAGAGCGCGCGCAGATCGCGGAACGCCATTCCGGGCGGCGGCTCGGCGTCGGACGCGAGCTCGGCCCCGTAGCAGTGCGCGCCGTCGAGCGTCCCGAGATATTGCGTGCGCTGCGGCGCGACACCGAGGGCCTCGATCGCGTCGACCGGAGCGAGCGCTCCCGCGAGCGGTACGAGCAGCTCGCGCCGCCGGAACGCGAACACCCAGACGCAGCCCTCGGCCGCCTCGGGCGGGACGAGCAGCGACCGGAACTCTCGCGGCGTGCGGGCGGACACGCCGCGAGCGTACCGGCGCTCCGCCCGCGGCGCCGCGGAGAACCGGCGCGCGCGGAAGCGCCGAGCGGCTACGCCCCCGCCGTCACCCGCGGCGTCTCTTCACGCGGCGCCGGCGTGCGGGCGATCGAGCCGGCCGAGCACCTGCATCAGCATCTGCACCAGCTCCTGCGGCGGCTGGGGCTCGGGCTCCTCGACGGAGTCCTTGAGATGCTCGAAGCGCAGCAGGTCGAGCTTCTCGTACGCCGCGCGAACGCGCGGCGTCAGCAGCCCGAGGCGCTTCAGGTTCGGGACGATCTTCGAGAACGTCATCTGGCGGAAGCCGATCATGAACGGCGTTCCCTTCGCCCACTCGACCCACGTCGGCACGTCCCATCCGAGGCGTTCGAAGACCTGCTGCATGAGCAGCCGGTCGCGCAGCAGGTGCGTCGCCTCGATCACGAAGTCCTCGCGCTCGCGCAGCTCGCTGCTCGAGAGCTCTTCGCGGTAGGCCTTCTCGAGCGCGAGGACGCCGAAGGCCACGTGACGCGACTCGTCGGCCATGATTCGCGTCGTGATGTCCTGGATGAGCGGCTCGCCGGCCATCATGAGCCGCATCATCCCGAACGCGGCGAGCGCGAGCCCCTCGACCATGATCTGCATGCCGAGGAAGGTGAGATCCCAGCGGGAGTCGGTGAGGATCTGGTCGAGGAGCTGCTGCAGGCTCGGATGCACCTCGTACGAGATCCCGAGCTTCTCGGTGAGATAGCGGTGGTAGACCTCGACGTGCCGCGCCTCGTCCATCACCTGGCTCGCTGCGTAGTACTTGGCCTCCTCCCACGGCACCGTCTGCACGATCTTCGCCGTCGCGAGCAGAGCGCCCTGCTCTCCGTGCAGGAACTGCGAGAGCATGAAGGCGTTCATGTTGAGGTTGAGCTCGAGGATCTCCTTCTCGCCGAGCGTTCGCGGCGGGCTCATGAGCTGGTTCATCACCGCGCCGCCGCCGATGCTCGCGCGATCCTTCATCATGCGGTCGACGTTCACGTCGGTGTCCCAGGCGAGCTCGGCGGCGTTCCAGTTGAGCGCCTTTCCCTTCTCGTAGAGGTGAAGCAGCTCTTTGCGCCGCAGCGCGTACTCCCAGTCGAAGATCGAGTCGATGGTCGCCGAAATTCGCTGGTGGCTGCCCGAGCTCGGGATCGGAAGCGGGTTTCTCTGCGCGTAGTCCATGAACGTCTCCTGTACCTGCGTGGACGGGTCAGCGCGCCGCCGGCTCGAAGGCGACCGCGCCTTCGACGCCGAGGTACGCGAGGAAGCTGCGCGTGAGCTCGCGAACGAGCGCGGCGCGGCCGAGCGCACGGCCGGCAGCGCGCGTCTCGCCGTAGACGGCGTCCTGCAGCATGAGCGCGAGGGCCGCCTGCACGCCGAGGTCGATCGCCAGCTCCGGCTGCGGGTGCCCGAGCTCCGCGCGGCGGCCGAGCAGCAGCGCGCCGAGACGCTCCGAGACGCTGCGCCGGAAGCGAAGCGCGTCGCGGCGAAAGTCCGGATCCTGGATGCCGCGGTAGAGGAAGGCCGTGATGAGGTGGTGGCGTGCGCGCGCCACCGAGACCAGCTCCTCGGCGCACGCGGCGACGATCGAGGAGACCGGAGTGCGGCGCCAGCGGTCGGGATCCGCGAGCGCGTCGAGGCGCCGTCCGAGGTCGAGGAAGAAGCGCTCCTCGAGCGCGCGGAGCAGGCCGTTCTTGTCGCGAAACCGCGCGTAGAAGCCGCCGACGGACGACCCCGCGCGGCGAACGATCTCCGGGATCGAGGCGTCCGCGAGTCCCTTCTCGGCGATCAGCGCCTCGGCGGCGTCGAGAAGGCGCCGGAGCGTCTCCTCGCTCCGCGCCTGCTGCGGAGCCGCCACGCTCTCGAGACGCCGCACGTCGTCGCTCATCTCCGCTCTCCTTTCGCCGGCGCGCGCCGGCGAAAACGGAATCGGAACCCGATTCTCATTCGTTAGCTGGTGATCGGGCGTGGGCAAGATTTCGACCGGGTGCGCGCTGCACGCTGCATTTCGTGCTGCTTCGAGCACAGATCGCCGGGGCCGCGCGAGCGCGCCGGAGCGAGGACACGACCGCCGCCGAGCGGGCTAGAGCGGCTCGAGCCTCTCCGTCGCAGGCTCCGTCGCGCGCGGCGCCGGCGCGGCGCGCGGAGCAGGCGGAGCAGCGGGCGCGGGACGCGGAGCGGGAGCCGCAGAAGGCGCGGGCGAGGGCCGCGGCGCTCCGCGCGTCTGGTACGGCTCCGAGACGGCCACCTTCACGAGCTGCCCGGCCTGCAGGCGGACGTTTGCAGGCAGCGCGTTCGCAATCGCGACCTCGTCCGCCTTCCAGCTCGATCGCGTTCGCGCGACGAGCTGCGCGAGGCTCTCGCCCGCCTGCGCGGACACGATGCGAAGGTGCTGCTCGCGGATTCCGGCGAGCTCCTGCGCGCCGATCGCGCGGAAGCTCCTCGCCACCGACGCGAATGCGCCCTGGTAGGCTCGGTAGCCGCCGCCGAGCGCGAGGCCCGTCACGCGGTAGATGCGACCGTTCCACGCGAGCCACGTGAGGTCGGCCGCGATCGGTCCGCGCTGCGTGGGAACGGCGGCCAGCACGCGAAACCCGTCGGTGGCAGGGAGCTGGACGGCGCCGGCCTCGATCACCTGCAGGCCGTTCTGGCGTACGAACAGGCCCGCCGCCTCGCGCGGGCTGCGCGCGGGAGCTTCGAGCTCGAGCAGCACCGCGGCCTCGCGGTTGGGCGCCACGGCCATCACGGCGCTGCGGCCGTTGCGAACCTTCCACCCTTCGGGAAACCGGAGCTGGAAGCCGAGCGCCGGGTGCAGCAGGCGGCTGCCGTCGACCACGCCCTCTTCGGCGTTCTGCCCGACGACGAGACCGTCGAGCTTGCGCAGAAACTCCTCGCGCGTTCGCGCGATGCCGGGCTTCGCGGCGTAAGGCAGCGTCGTCGCGAAGCTCGCCGCGGCCGACACGCGCTCGGGCGTGCTCGGATGCGTGTCGAAGAAGCTCGGCTGTCGCGCCTCGCCCTGCTCGAGCGCCGTCGCGTTCTCGAGCGTTCGCAGGAACGCGGCCATCGCGGCCGGGTCGTCTCCCGCCTTCGCGGCGTAGTCCTGTCCCAGCCGATCGGCCTCGCGCTCCTGATCGCGGCCGTACGACGCGATCAGCCCCGCTCCGGCCGTCTGCCCGAGCTGCCCGACCGCCTGCGCCGCCTGCCCGCCGCCGATGATTCCGGCGGCGATCGCGCCGATCGCGGTCAGCACGCCGACCGGAACCGCCGCGGCCTCGCGCTGCGCCGCGTGACGTGCGGCAACGTGACCGATCTCGTGGCCGAGCACGTTCGCGAGCTCCTCTTCGGAGTTCGCGATCACGAGCAGCCCGCGCGAGACGTAGACGTACCCGCCCGGCAGCGCGAAGGCATTGGGCTCGGGGATGTCGACGATCTGGAAACGGTACGGAACTTCCTGCCGGGGCGACTCGCGCGCGACGCGCTCGCCGACGGCCGCGACGTACGCGCCGAGCTCGGGATCGTCGACGATCCCCATCTCCTGCGCGACCTGCGCCGCGGCTTCACGTCCGAGCGCCGCCTCGCGCTCGTTCGACATGAACGTGATCTCGCGGCGGCCCGTCGCGGGATTGACGGCGCACGCCGTCACCACCAGCAGCAGGGCCAGAGCGCCGGAGCGGAAGCGGTACACGAATCGAGACCTCGCAGCTCCGCATCGTTGCGAAGCGCCCGGCGAGCGTATCACCGGAGGCGGCGCGCTTCCCGCGCGGATCGTGAGATCCTGCGGCTACCGCGGCGGATCGGTCGCGACGGGATCCCGTCCTTCGAGCCGCAGCGTTCGCTCGAGGAGCGCCTCGTAGATCGGGCGGCCGCCCGCGGCGCTCGCGGTCAGGTCGGCGACGACCGCCGACAGCAGCGTCATGAGGAGAAGCGGATAGCTTCCCGTCATCTCGACCACGAGCGCGAGCGCCGTGAGCGGTGCCCGCACGGTCGCCGTGAGCAGCGCGGCCATCCCGGCCACGGCGTAGCGCCCGGGCTCGGTAATCAGCCCCGGTACGATCGCGTCGACGGCGCCGGCGTAGAGCAGGCCGAGGAGCGCGCCGAACGCGAGCTGCGGCGCGAAGATGCCTCCGGGCGTTCCCACGGCGTAGCTCGCGTTGAAGACGAGAACGCGCCCGAGCAGAACGAGCAGCAGCGTGCCGAGGCCCTCCGCCGTCGTGAGCAGGCGGATCACGAGATCCTCGCCGCCTCCGGTGAGCTGCGGCCGCGCGAAGACGAGGGCGCCCACGGCGCCGCCGGTGACGAGCGCCGGCGCGAGCCAGCCGGCGCGTCGCGCCACCTCGCGCAGCGCACCCTGCGAGGCGACCAGCGCGGCGTTGAACAGGACGCCGCACACGCCCGCCAGCAACGAGAACGGCACGGCGAGGCACAGGTCTTCGATCCCGGCCTGCGCGTAGACGGGGATCGGGAGGCTCCGCACCGGCCCGTGGAGCGCGAAGCACACGAGCGTCGCGGTGAGCGTCGCGAGCAGCACGCAGTGGCCCGACGCGACCGTGAGCCTGAATTCGCGGCGCAGCTCTTCGAGCGCGAAGAGAAATCCGCCGAGCGGCGCGCCGAACGCGACGGCGAGGCCGGCCGCGGCGCCCGCGCCGACCAGCAGGTTCGCGTCCTCGCGCCGCGGCGCCAGCTTCGCGGCGACCGCTTCTCCGGCGCAGCCTCCGAGGTGGATCGTCGGCCCTTCGCGACCGAGGACGAGCCCGGACGTCATGGCGAGGACGCCGCCGAAGAACTTGACGGGGAGGATCCGCCGCCAGCGAAGCGGCGGCCGAATCCCGGCGAGCGTTCCCTCGATCTCCTGGATTCCGCTTCCGGCGGCTTCGGGCGCGAACCGGCGCGTGAGCAAGACGGCAGCGGCCGTGAGCCCGGCACCGGCGAGCGCGCCGGCGAGCCACGGCGGGACCACGCCCGCGCGTTCCGCCGCGAGAAGGTTCGCGAAGCCCGCGTAGCCCCGTTCGGCACCGACGCGGAACGCCGTCCCGACGACGCCGATCGCGGCGCCCGCCAGCAGCGCGGCGAGCCGCAGCCGCCAGAAGCTCGCCTGCGGCTCGGCCGGCGACGTCAACCGCGCCGCCCGAGCAGCGTTCGCACGAGGCCGAGCAGCGTCGCCGCCCACGCGCCGAGCGCGACGTAGACGAAGACGGCCGCGACCGCGCGCAGCGCGGGAACGCCGAGCGTCGCGGCCGCCTCGAAGCTGCACACCGTGTACATCCCGAGCGGGAAGACGAGGCTCCAGAGCTGCACCTCGTACCGAAGCGGCTGGCGGCGCAGCACGTGCCGCCAGAATCCGAACAGCGCGAGCATCGGGATCCACCACGTCGCCGTCGCCCAGAACAGCAGGGTGAGCCCGCCGAGAAACGGGCGAAGCGCCGCGAGCAGCGGATCGGAGCCGGCGTTTCCGATCAGCGTCGCGCCCGCGAGCGTCGAGATCGCGACCGCGCCGGCGTCGATCCAGTAGGCCGGTCCCATGTCCGCGGGCGTCATCGACACGAAGAAGTAGCGGTAGAGGATGAAGCCCATGATCCAGACGTAGAGCAGCCCGCCGGCGAGCCAGAGACACAGCGATCCGAACAGGATCTCCTGCGCGGCCGACGGGAAGCTCGCATGGACATGGCTGCCGAGGATCGAGACGCTCTGCGTCGCGACGACCGCGACGAGCCATCCGCCGTTGATGCCCCGGGCGAGGGGCGGCTTCTCGCCTCGAACGGTCAGGGCGAGGAAGACCGCGTAGATCAGCACGACGTAGAGCGCGGCGCCGAGCAGCCAGAGCACGGCGGCGGCGGCCGGCCACGGCCACACGACCACGAGCTGCACCCCGAGCACGCAGGTGCCCGCGACGACCGTGAGGTACCCCGGCGCGCGTTCGTGGCTCGTGAAGTCGCGCGCGACCGCGCGCGGGTAGCGGGCCGCGCGGGCGACGGACAGGACCCAGAGCGCGACGTACGCGACCGCGTTGCCCGCGAGGAGCGCGACCGCGACGGCGCGCATCTCGAAGAGCCCGGCGGCAACCGAGACGATCCCGGTCGCCATCACGAGCGCGAAGCTCGCCGGAGCGAGGCCCTCGAGCGGGCCCGGCGCCTCGCCGTGCGGCGTCTGCGTTCGCGCGGCGTCGTGCTGGATCGCGCGGGCGGGGATGCGGAGCCTCCGTCGGTGCGTGGCGCGGCGTCAGATCGGAGCGTGGAACCCGAAGAACTCGTGGTCTTCGTTGTACCCGCCGCGGCCGAGGCCGAGCGTCCGGTAGTCCTCGACGAACTCGACGGCCTCGATCCACTTGACGTGCTTGAAGCCGAGCTGGTTCTCGCAGCGAAGTCGCAGCGGAGCTCCGAACCGGACCGGCAGCGTCTCGCCGTTCATCTCGTAGGCGAGGATCGAGCGCACGTGACGCATGTCGTCGATCGTGTGGACGTCGTAGTAACGCCCGCCGTCCGACCCCTCGCCGAAGCTGTAGAAGACGACGAAGCGCGCGCCGGGACGGGGTGCGACGCGCTCGATGAGCCGGGCCATCGGCGTCCCGCCCCACTTCGCGATCCCGGTCCAACCCTGGATGCAGAAATGTTCGGTGATCTGCTCGGTGAAGCCGAGCGCGCGCAGCTCGTCGATCGAGAGCTCGGCCGGCCGCTCGACGCTGCCGAACACGCGCAGCCGGTAGCCCGCGAAGCCGCTCGCGACCGCGGCGTCGAAGGCCGGCCCTGCCGGCATCCGGCCGTTGTGCCAGAAGTACGGCGAGATCTCTCGTTCGGTGTGTTCGAGCTTCGGGTCCCACCACTCCATGAGCACCTTGATCCAGCCGACGAGGGCCCTGCCCGTGCTTCGAACGAGCTCCGGGCGGCGCAGGGTCAGCGGCGTCGCCGCGGCCCAGACGAGGGCGACCACACCGAGCCCGGCCATGCCGACGGCGAAGCCCGACCCGTCTCCGGCATCGGTCCCCATCACGATGTGGTTGAAGTTCCGCCGGAAGCCGGTCGCGAAGACCATCGCGACGTGCGTCGCGACGAAGAAGACGAAGTAGCAGAGCACGAGGAAGTGCAGCGACCGCGCCGATTGGCGGTGGAGCGCACGCGAGACGGCGTGCAGGCGGTTGCCGATCGCGGGCGCCTGCGCGAGACCGGTCACGATCGCGAGCGGCGCGGCGATGAAGACGACCGAGAAGTACGCGAGCTGCTGGAGCGCGTTGTAGCGGATCCAGCCGTTCTCGTGCGGCATCGCGAGCGCGGCGTACTGCACGGCGACCGACGCCGCGTGCGCGAAGACGTCCGGGCTCGCGGGTACCAGCCGCCGCCACTGCTCGGTCCAGAACAGGAGCGCGACGAAGGCGACGCCGTTCGCGACCCAGAGCAGATCGATCGAGAAGTGCCACCAGCGGGCGAGGCCGATCGAGTGCCGAAGGCCCGGAAGCCCGAGCCAGCCCGGGAGCGTCACGGCGTCGTCGCGGGCCGTCCAGTCGCGGTCGGTGGGAACCGGGATCTGGAAGCGGAGCCACTCGCTTCCCGGCGTGCAGTGCCGGTTCCAGTAGAGCCGGGGGTGGTCGGCGAGGATCTGGATCCCCGCGCGCACGATGAGCGAGAGGAACAGGAGGTTCAGGTAGTGCTGCCACCGCAGCCACGCCGGAAAGCCCTGCACGCCAGGCAGCGGCGTGGTGGCGCTTCCCGGGTAGCGCTCGACGAACGCGCGTCCCGCCGGCGTCTCGATCCACCAGGTCGAGAAGACGTGGACCGAGAGCAACGCGGCGGCGGCGGCGACGGCGAGCCACGCGACGCTCCACCAGCGGCCGAAGACGCGGATCTCGGGAAACACCGGGCGCTGCGGCGGATACGTCCAGCGGCCGGCGCCGATCGAGCGGCGTACGTCGGTGCTGAGGCGCCGGTCGAAGCCGGCCGGCTGCGTCAAAGCGGCGCGCCGGCGGCGGCGAGCTCGATCGGCGGCGACACCGGAGCGAGGTGCTGCCGCATGAGCGCGTCCTGCGCGCGCACGCCGTGCACGCGCGCGACGCGCCGGTGCGAGCCGTCGGGAAGGATCTCGCGCGCCTTCACGTCGTCGCGCAGGTACACGTCGAGGATCGCGTCGAGGCGCTCCTTCAGCGCCGTCGCGCGAATGCGGCACATCACCTCGACGCGCCGGTCGAGGTTGCGCGGCATCCAGTCGGCGCTCCCGATCCAGTACTCCGGGTCGCCGCCGTTCTCGAAGCGCAGGATCCGGCTGTGCTCGAGGAAGCGGTCGACGATCGAGCGCACGCGGATGTTCTCCGACACGCCGGTCAGCCCCGGGCGCAGGCAGCAGATGCCGCGGACGATGAGGTCGATCGAGACGCCGGCCTGCGACGCGCGGTAGAGCGCGCGGATGATCTCCTCGTCCTGCAGCGCGTTCATCTTGGCGACGATCGAAGCGCCGCGTCCGGCGCGCGCGTGCAGGATCTCGCGCTCGATTCGCGCGAGCACGCCGCTTCGAACGGTGAACGGCGCGACGAGCAGATGCTCGAACTCGCCCGGCGCCGAAAGGCTCGTCAGCATGTTGAACACGGCCGCCACTTCCGCCGTCACGTCGGGGTCGGCCGTCAGCAGCGCGAGGTCGGTGTAGATGCGCGCCGTCGCATGGTTGTAGTTGCCGGTCCCGATGTGCGCGTAGCGGCGGATCCCGTCGTCCTCGCGGCGGACGACGAGCAGCAGCTTGCAGTGCGTCTTCAGGCCGACGAGGCCGTACACGATCTGGACGCCGGCCTCCTCCATCCGCCTCGCCCAGCGGATGTTCGCCTCTTCGTCGAAGCGCGCCATCAGCTCGACGACCACCGTCACCTGCTTGCCCTTCTCGGCCGCGGCGACCAGCGAACGCGCGATCGGCGAGTCCTCGCTCGTGCGGTAGAGCGTCTGCTTGATCGCGAGGACGCTCGGGTCGCGCGCGGCGATGTCGACGAAGTCGGACACGCTCGAGAACGAATCGAACGGATGGTGGAGCAGGAGGTCGCTGCGGCGGATCGCACGCAGGGAGCTCTCGGGTTCGTGCAGCGCGGGGTGGACCGGCGCGACGAAAACCTGCGCCTTCGGCCGCTCGCGCTCCTCGAGCGCGACGAGCTCGTGCAGCCGCGAGAGGTTCACCGGGCCGTGGCACTCGAAGAGATCCGAGCGCTCGAGCTCGAAGACGCTGAGCAGCGCCTGCTCGATCTGCGGCCCTGCCGGCTCGCGCACCTCGAGACGGACGGCTTCGCCGCGGCGGCGCCTTCGCAGCTCCTGCTCGACGACCGTCAGCAGGTTCTCGATCTCCTCTTCGTCGACGTAGAGGTTGCTGTTCCGCGTCACGCGGAAGGCGGTGTGATCGAGAATCGGGACGCCCGGGAAGAGCTTCGGGAGCTGCCAGCGCAGCACGTCGGGCAGAAAGACGTAGACGCGGTGGCCCGGCCGGTCCGGCAAGCGAATGATCCGCGGCAGCACGCGCGGCGCCTGCACGACGCCGAGCCGGTACGGCTCCTGCGGGTCTTCGGTGCCGAGCAGCGCGGCGATCGAGATGCTCTTGCTCTGGATGTGCGGGAACGGATGCGCGGGGTCGACCGCGATCGGTGTCAGCACCGGGAAGATCTCGGTCTCGAAGTGCTCCTCGAGCCAGGCGGCGTCCTTCTTCGAGAGCGCGTCGGGGCGAAGGATCCGGCAGCCCTCCTTCTCGAGCGCGGGCAGGATCTCGTCGCTCCAGCATTGATACTGCGCCACCACCATGGCGCGAACGGCGCGGTCGATCGCGGCGAGCTGCTCCTCGGGCGTGAGGCCGTCGGGGTTGCGATCCGAGACGCCGGCCTCGGCCTGCTGCTTGAGCCCCGCGACGCGCACCTCGTAGAACTCGGCGAGGTTCGAGTCGACGATCGCGAGGAACTTGACGCGGTCGAGGATGGGATTGGACGGATCCTGCGCCTCCTCGAGCACGCGGCGGTTGAACTCGAGCCACGAGAGCTCGCGGTTCGTGAACCACTCGGGACGGGCCTCGGGATTGAGCGCGACCACCGGCTCCATGTAGCGAAAAGCCCCCTACTCCTCGAAGCGAACGCGTTCTCTCTTTCTATCACGCTTCATCGGACGCTTCGATGAAGTACTTGCGGCGCGCCTGCACCCGCCAGAACCCGTCGTCGGGGATCTG
>JABLTH010080103.1_pt1 | contig 12973 bp, 12 predicted proteins | sample 7875711 | NCBI WGS metagenome assembly JABLTH01 (sample SAMN14941262, study PRJNA633318) | bioreactor metagenome | isolation source: bioreactor | place: China | collected 2019-03-05 | reverse complement strand
TTTAGCGACCTTCGGCAAAGGCTTGGCCAACGGTTATCCGGTATCCGCCGTCGCCGGGCGGGCGGACTTGATGCAATTGATGGAAGAGGTGTTCTTCTCGTTTACCTTCGGTGGCGAAACCTTGTCGCTGGCGGCGGCGCTGGCGACGATGCGGAAATTGCAGCGCGAACCGGTGGTGGCGACGATGCGGCTGCAAGGCGAAAAAATTATCCAGCGCCTGCATGCAGCGATAATCGCACATAATGCCGAACATTTCCTCAGCGTCTCCGGCCATCCGGCCTGGAGCTTTTTGTTGATCAAGGATGCCGAGCCGTACACGTCCTGGCAATTGAAAACTCTGTTCATGCAAGAGATGCTGGAACGCGGCATTCTGGCCTTCGGCTCCCACAACATGAGCTATAGCCATCACGACAGCGATCTGGATCAATTGTTTGCAGCCTACGATGAGGTGATTCCACTATTGGTTGCGGCGGTCAAGGAGCGTTCGTTAGAGAAAATGCTGCGTTGCCAGGCGCTGGAACCGTTGTTCAAGGTCAGATGAGTTTGAAAGTCGCGATTCGCGCCGACGCCTCGGTGCAGATGGGCAGCGGCCATGTGATGCGTTGCCTGACTCTGGCCGATGCATTGCGCGAGCGCGGTGCCGAGGTGGCATTCATCAGCCGCGAACATCCGGGCAATCTGTTTTCGCTGATCGAGGCTTCAGGCCATCTGTTATTGCGGTTGCCGGAACCGACGTCCGCTCCCAATACCCGGCTTGCCCATGCCGCGTGGTTGGGAACAACGCAAACCGAGGATGCCCAGCAAACCGCTGCGGCTTTGCGGCAGTTTGGCGATCCCGATTGGCTGATCGTCGACCATTACGCCATCGACGCGGAATGGGAGACAATGTTGCGTCCGTTGGTCGGACGCATCATGGTGATCGACGATTTGGCGGATCGACACCACGATTGCGACCTGCTATTGGACCAAAATCTGCAAAGCCAAACTGGACAACCCCGTTATGAAGGCTTATTGCCGCCCGCGGCAATAAAGCTGATTGGGCCGAGATATGCATTGCTTCGTGCGGAATTTAGGAAAGCGCGTGGTAATTTAAGAGTTCGGGACGGAGTGGTTAGAAATATATTGGTTTTTTTCGGTGGAAGTGATCCAACAAATGAAACCGGGAAAGCGTTGTTTGCACTTCGGCAATTAGACATGCCGGAAATCAATATCCATGTAGTTGTTGGTGGATTAAATGCGCACAAAGATGAGATTAGAACTCTTTGCATGCAGATTACAAATGCAAAGATGTATCATCAAGTTGATAATATGGCGGATTTGATGGCGAGTTCGGACCTTGCACTTGGAGCTGCTGGAGGTTCGACTTGGGAAAGATGTTGTGTGGGGTTGCCGTCAATAGTATGGTCTATTGCTGAAAACCAAAACTCGATAGCTCAGTGTGCAGCAGAGGCGGGAGTATGCATAACATTGGGAAACAAAAAAAATGTTTCGCCTGAAGTTATATTGAATGCTCTTGGTAATTTAAAAAATGATGCGGATAAACAAAAAGAAATTATTGATAAATCTCTGGATTTGGTTGACGGAAATGGTGTGTTTAGGGTGTTGGTTTCTATTTTGCCAAAACTGAAAATTTCTGTGGTATCAGATAGTTCTAGCTGGCTTAACAGATATATTCCATCTTTGCTGTCGGAATGGAAAAAGATGGGGCATGAAACACATTGGTTACATTGTGTTGAAGATATTGGGTATGGTGACTGTGTTTTTTTTCTTGGTTGCTGTCAGATTGCGAGTAGAGAGATTTTATCGCGAAGTGTTCATAATCTCGTTGTCCATGAAAGCGCTTTGCCTAGGGGGCGAGGATGGTCCCCTTTAACTTGGCAAATCTTGGAAGGTAAAAACACAATTCCAATTGTACTTTTTGAGGCTGCATCAGATGTGGATAGCGGAAATATTTATTTAACGGATAATATGAATTTTAATGGAATGGAGTTAATACACGAGCTTCGCGCAATTCAAGCTGAAAAGACAGTTTCATTGTGTAGGCAATTTGTATTAAATTATCCTGTTATTGTTTCAAGAGCTAAGCCACAAAAAGGCGATGCTACTTATTATCCTCGTCGCACAAAGAAAAATAGTGAGCTGGATGTTGATAAGACCTTGAGGGAACAGTTTAATCTTTTGAGGGTTGTTGATAATGATAATTATCCGGCATTTATGATAATGAATGGAAAAAAATATATAATACGAATTGAATTGGATCACGAGGGCTAGTAATGAATGGACATTTATACACAAAAGAAGTTATTGATCGTGCTGTTTCCAAAAATAGTCTGAATAACAGACTGGATATGAATAAAAAATTTCAGTCCACCGATTTCGACTCGTGGTTGATGGCGCGCTTAAATCCGCAAGCCGGCGAAGATATTCTGGACGTTGAGTATGGCGCCGACGAGATGTCGTTTCGCTTCAAAAAACGTGGGATCGGAAAGGTACGTACATTTGGTTGCAGAGTTGATCCGGATGATAAACAAATTAAAGCAGTAATTCTTTGAATAACCTATGCATAAAGCAACCTGTCTGATAGCCGATAGTCGCTGTTGGCGTCCTGGTTTAGATTTGTCAGTGGCTGAAAAAGTCGGACTTAATTGTCAGTTAATTACCGATCAAAATCAGTTGACAATTCAATTTCTTGAGGAATTGAATCCGGCATATATATTCTTTCCCCATTGGTCAGAAATTATCAAGCCAGAAGTTTATAAGCATTATGAGTGTGTTATTTTTCATATGACCGACTTACCATTTGGTCGAGGAGGGAGTCCGTTGCAAAACTTGATCTCTCGCGGTATTTATGAAACACAAATTTCCGCGTTGCGTTGTGTCCAACAATTAGATGCTGGCCCTATCTACCTGAAGCGCCCCTTGTCGCTTTATGGAACGGCGCGGGAAATATATATGCGAGCTAATGCAATTATTGAAGAAATGATTGTCTCGATAATCCAGAACAAACCGATACCTAAAGGCCAAGTTGGCGAGCCAGTAATATTTAAAAGGCGTAAGGAAGCGGATTCTGATATATCGGGACTTGATAATTTGCAAAAAGTACATGATTTCATACGAATGCTTGATGCAGAGGGCTATCCCCGTGCCTTTATAGAGACCGAGAATCTCAGGTTCGAATTTAACCGATCATCTTTATTCTCAGATCATATATTTGCGGATGTTATCATTAGAAGGAAGCAAAATGGGAAATAAAATTGCCGTTATCGCTGCGCATCCTGACGACGAAGTTTTAGGATGTGGGGCTACAATTGCGAAGCATATCGAAAAAGGTGACGAAGTCTTTGTGTTGATTCTGGCCGAAGGAATTACTAGCCGTGATCGCAGCCGCGAACGTGAAGAGAAACTAGGCGAACTTAACGAGCTTGCTAATGCGGCGCAAAATGCTAACGATATCCTAGGCACAACTTTATTGACCTTAAAAACCTTTCCTGATAATAGAATGGATTCTCTCGATATATTGGATATAACCAAAATTGTTGAGGAGTTCATACAGGCTCACCACCCAACAATTGTTTATACGCATCATAGCGGTGATGTGAATATTGATCATCGTTGTATTCATGAGGCAGTGGTGACGGCTTGTAGGCCAATGCCAGGTAATGAGATTACAACTTTATTGTTTTTTGAAATAGCATCTAGCACAGAATGGCAAGTACCAGGAACAGCGCAGGCATTTGCTCCAAATTGGTTTATCGATATATCGGCCCAATTGGATAAGAAATTAAGGGCTTTGAGAGCTTACCAATCAGAGATGCATCCTTGGCCTCATGCTAGATCAATTGAGGCAATTGATCATTTAGCAAAATGGCGAGGGGCAACTATTGGAGTAAATGCTGCGGAAGCATTTATTTTGGGACGACATATCAATTAGTTAATTGAGAATAATGAAAATTGCAAACAAAGTAATCGGCCGAAATAGCCAGCCTTTTGTGATTGCCGAAATGTCTGGTAACCACAATCAATCGTTGGAACGAGCCCTGAAAATTGTTGAGGCAGCAGCAAAGGCTGGGGCTCACGCTTTGAAAATTCAGACTTATACAGCAGACACAATGACGCTGGATTTAGATCAAGGGGAATTCTTCATTTCCGATCCTAACTCGTTATGGAAAGGCACGTCGCTGCATAAGCTGTATCAACAAGCTTATACGCCGTGGGAATGGCATAAAGCGATTTTCGATCGTTGCCGCGAACTAGGGATGATCGGCTTTTCGACGCCGTTCGACGAGACTGCGGTAGATTTTCTGGAACAGTTGAACGTACCTTGTTACAAGATCGCCTCGTTCGAAAACATCCATCTGCCGTTGATTCGGAAAGTGGCGGCAACCGGCAAACCTATGATTATCTCCACCGGCATGGCAACCGTAGCCGAATTGGACGACACGGTACGGGCGGCGCGCGCAGCCGGCTGCAACGACATCGTGCTGTTGAAATGTACCAGCTCCTATCCGGCCACGCCGGAAAATACCAATATCCGCACCATTCCTCACCTGCGCGAACTGTTCGGCTGCGAAGTGGGTTTATCCGACCATACCATGGGTACCGGCGTCGCGGTGGCCAGCGTCGCGTTGGGCGCCAGTGTCATCGAAAAACACTTTACGCTGTGTCGCGCCGACGGCGGCGTCGATAGCGCATTTTCGCTGGAGCCGGCGGAAATGGCGACATTAGTGGTCGAAACGGAGCGTGCCTGGCAGGCCTTGGGCGAAATCAGCTATGGCGTAACGGAAGCCGAAAAAAAATCGCTGCAATTTCGCCGCTCGATTTACATTGCCCGCGACGTCGCCGCCGGCGAAACCTTGACTGTCGAGAATCTGCGTTGCGTCAGGCCGGGATTGGGTTTGCCGCCCAAATACTACGAAACCTTGCTGGGGCGCAAGGTCAACCGCGACGTGAAAAAGGGTACACCGATGTCCTGGGATTTGCTCGGCTGAGTAATGGCGGAAATCGAACAACCTTGGGCTAAGCGCTTACCTTTCGATCTCGATGAAGCTTTGGCGGCGGCGAATTTGAAGGCCCGGCCGTACTTGGAAGATCGCGATAGTTGGCATAACTCGGCAGATCGCGCCGAATATCTGCCGGTGGCGTATAGCAGGGCCATGACCGACTACCAGTTGGCTTACTGGCGCGGCAGTGGGCAGCAGCTATTCGACCTGTCGCTAGTGCTTTACCAGGACAAGCATCCCTGCGGCATCTGGCCTCTGAGCCTTTGCTTCGCCGGTAACGCGCGCATCGGCAGCAACGGCGATGCGCTGTTGCCGCCGCTGTTCGTTGCCGGGCTGACGGCAAACGTCAGAAAAAAGCTGTTGCAAAGTTGCCTGGATTTAGTCGCTACGCTGGCGCGCAAATTCGACATCGGCCAATGGCAGTCGCTGGCTGCATTCGAAAATCGGCCCGGCGTCAGCGAATGGCAGCACTTGGCTTTGTGCCGCGGTGCGACCGCAACGTGTGGCTACGAATTGTTTATCGATTTGCGTCCTGCCGTTGCCGAGATTAAATCCGGCTTTCGTAAGAGTTACCGGCCTTTGGTGTCGTTGGGCGCCAAACTCTGGCAGATCGCGGTTTTGGACGGTCGCGACGATCGGGTCTGGGACGAATTCAAGAATCTGCACCGCGAAGTCGCCGGCAAGGTCACGCGGAGCGACGACAGTTGGCGCTGGCAACACGAAGCCGTCGCGTCCGGCGATGCGTTTCTGGTGTATCTGCGCGACGGCGCGCAACGCATGGTCGGCGGCGGTTTTTTTCAAGTGAGCCGCGACGAGGGCGTATACGCCGTGGCTGCCTACGATAGGGCGCTATTCGACAAACCCTTGGGGCATGCCGTGCAATACCGGGCCATAGAAGAAATGAAAAGCCGCGGCGTCCGTTGGTACAAAATCGGTGCCCGGCCCTATCCCGGCGATCAACCGCCGCCCAGCGAGAAAGAGCTGCGGATTGCCGAATTCAAGCATGGTTTCGCCTCGCACATTTTTCCAGCTTTTAAGTTGAATTATGAATATTCAAAAAAATAATCCTGTAGATGTCTCCATATCCCATTTCGAAGAGCAGTATAAACATTTAGGTATGCGAGCTCAGCGCAGTTATCCAAACGAATCTTTGATTCAGTTCATCGCTAGCCGTTTTTTCTCGTTACCGTATGAAAAAAGAAAAAACGTTAAAATTTTAGAAGTTGGATGCGGTAGTGGGGCAAATTTATGGATGATGGCTAAAGAAGGTTTCCACGTTTACGGTCTTGATAGTAGCGAAACCGCTTTAGAGTTAGCAAGAGCTCATCTGAGTGAGAAATGGGATGTTTCCGCTGAGTTCGCTAAAGGTAGTTTTACCAATCTACCTTATGATAACGACATGTTTGATGCTGTTGTTGATGTTGTGAGCCTTCAGCATTTGACCATAGCCGATGCACGCAATGCCTTGACTGAAATTGCCCGGGTATTGAAACCAGGCGGCGAATTCTTCAGCTATCGATTATCGGACCATTCTATCATGTACAGCCAAGGTTGTTCGAAAGGCTTGGATGCGGCAACTTTGTCGAACATTGATAATCCCGCAATGCCAATGGCAAATAACGGCCCAATCGCATTCTGGAGTCATTCCCTAGCTCGAATGCTATATGAGGACGCCCATTTACAACTCGTAACAGTTGAAAGGGTTGGTCGGACCTATTCAAATGGAGCCTATGTCGAATATCTCTCGTTTGTAGCCACAACTGCCGATTAGCAGGCTGTTGAAAAAATGAATTTATCCGTTAGAAAGTCACAGCATGCAGTGTTGTTTATCGAAGCAAAACACTGCATCCAGTGTCTAAAAAATCGAATTTTGCAAAAATCAACAACCTGTTAGTTGATGGTAGCCGTTTTAAATAAGGTGCTGCCGTGAAGCGACCTTTTTATCGTGTGCTTTTGTCTGCGACAGGTGTTACGGTTCTGGTCCAGTTGTTAGCACTGTATCGACAGACGCTCGTCACCTCCTATTTTGGTGTCGGCCGGGATTTGGATATGTTCTGGACGCTATACGCTATTGCAAATGTCAGCGCTTTTGGAATGGGTGTCATTGTCGAGAGCGCTTATACTGCTTTGCTGGTCGAGATTAGAGAGAAAGAAGGTGTAGCCGAGTTTCGCTCCAGGTTCAGACGATATATGGCGGCATCTTTTCTAATGGGGCTGGCAATAGTTTTAGGCTTCCAGGCAATTTTTCCGATATTGGAGTTTTTCTTCGCGGCCGGTTTTTCTCAAGATGAAAAAAATTTTTTGGGCGAGCTTCGATATTGGTTTTTGCTGTGGGTGTTTTTGATAATCCCTTACTATGCCGCGATTGCAATCCTAAAATCTGATTGGCGTTTTTCATGGGTGTTTGTTTCAGAGTTGATTTTGGTACTCGGGTCAACCGTCTTCATTTTTTTTGGGCATGAGTCAATCCGGAATGTGCCATTAGCCTACGCAGCGGGATATGCGGCTGCAATATTGGTGCTGGTGATCCCTATTTGGCTGGCCAGCAGAGGGTATGCAAACCGTGTTGTATTTCCCTGGAAAGAGTTTCTTCGCAGGGTATCATCTCACTATTCGGCTCTCCAAGTTACAACACTCAACTCCTTGATCGAGCGATATTGGATGTCCTATATTCCCGCGGGCGGTATAACCGCCCTAGGGATTACCCAGCAGTTAGTGATGGGAATAAGTGGTTTACTCAGTTTAAGAGATTCCTATATGTCTCCCATCGCCTTGGAACAGGGCAGAGCTGAACGATTACAGCGCTTAATTACTGGCATAACGGTTATCTCCCTGGGAGGAGCTGCCTTTGTAGTCATAGCCGCCAATGATATTGTGCGCGTATTATTAATGTATGGAAAGGTTTCTGAAACAGACGTCGAATTACTGAGCAAGCTGCTTTCAATCGCTGTGATTGGTTTAGCGCCTTCTACAATGGCCGTTCCCATCTGGAAAATGCACCAGCTCATGGGGCGGCACAGGGCTTTTATCTACACATACTTCATTAGTGCCGTTGTAACCGCCTTATTAGGAGGGGTATTAATATATATCTTGAAAATGGGGGCGGTAGCCATCGTTGCTGTATGGGTAACTAATTCAATTCTGGTTTTCGGCTTTGCCTTTATAAGCGCTAAATCGATCGATTTAAAATTTTCAAAACAGAATTATATGTTTGTGATTAGAAGTATATGCGCCTTTGTATTTTTTGCGCTATTGGCCTCATTTTTCGGTGATTTTGTGCAGCCGGGTATGCAGGCTTTGATCGGGTCTTCAATTTGTTATTCACTATTGGTTTTTGTTTTTATGTATCGTAATAGATTAGTGGTGCAAAGCATTGTAAAGGGGCGAATAGGGAGATGAATGTCAATTCTGTAGGTTCAGAGCCTGAAATCTCAATAATAATGCCGCTCTATAATAAAGAGACCTATGTCGGCCTCGCAATAGAAAGCGTCCTTAAGCAAACTTTTTCAGACTTTGAATTGATCGTCGTAAATGATGGATCTACAGATAATTCGCTGAGTATTGCGAAGGCATTCAGTGATACTCGAATCAGGGTATTGGATTGCCAAAATCAAGGTGTTTCAGTCGCGCGAAATCGGGGGTTCGAAGCTTCTGTCGGTGAATATATTGCATTTCTGGATGCAGATGATGTCTGGTTTGATAGGCATCTGGAGGTATTAATGGGAGGTGTCGAAAGCTACCCAGGTGCTGGGATTTTTGCAAACAGATATACCATTCGATCAACTGAAAACGAAATCTATGATTCGGTTGAGTATTTTCTATGTGATAATTATCCATGCGCATCTCTTAATAGTAAAAGTCAAATATGGACATCCGCGGTTATGATAAAGAGAAATATTTTCGCCGAGGTGGGTGGTTTTCCTGTTGGAGAGTCGCATGGCGAGGACTTGGCAGTATGGATGCGGGCGTCCTTGATTTCATCTGTTGTTTTTTCGAATTACCTGGGAGCATATTATAGGCAGACTAGTGATGGACTCTCGTCTCAGTTAGTTCCTGAGGAGGATGGCTTTACAAAGGCGTTGAAAGATATACTTGAGTCCGGTGCTTATAATCCAGTTTTTAAAGATTGCCTAAGCGCCCATCGAGCCAGGATATCATTGGCGAGCTCTATTACTGCATACGCTTACGGAGAAAAAAAATTAGCTATAAAACATATTGATGTTGCGAAGGAGTTGCGTTTTTATAATCCAAAATATTTTTTGTTGCGCGCAATGAGTTTTATTCCTAGTGGCGTTTCCTCATTGATTTTTAAATTGTATATAGATTTTTACAAAAAAAAATAATTCTAGTTGTATATTTGAGAGTTTCCTGTCTTTCTCCCTAGTAATTGTCTAGCGTGCTAAAATTGTGAAAAAGAATTCAAAGTTATTTCTTTATGGATATTATGGCTTTGCTAACGTCGGTGATAACCTGTTGCTGTCGTCCGTGATATCAACTTTATCGTGTTTGGCACCAGAAGCCGAATTTGTTGTCAGATGCTTAAATTCTGGAACCAGTTTAACTGGAAGAAAAGTGGATTTTGTCGAAATTGAGAAAATCATCGTCGCTAAGGGGGTTCCAAAGTGGCGGCGCTTTTTTTCGTATATCTGTAAAATTTGGCAAAGCCTTGCCGGATGTAGTTATCTGATTTTTGGTGGGGGCACTCTATTCCATGCTAGGAATGGCTCTCCAATCAACCTATCAATGATTACTGTGATCGTTATTATGGCAAGGCTTCGCAATATGCGAATCTATGCTTTGGGGGTCGGTGTAGCTGAATTGCCCGCGGGCTTGCCGCAATTTCTGATGCGCATAATCTTGCATTTATCTGACGATTTTGCGGTTCGTGACCGTTCCTCTTTATGGCATTGCCAGCAATTAGTTACCGCGGATAAATTGCGCTTGACGGGCGATCTGGTTTTTGCCCTGCCTTTGCGGGCATTATCGCAATCCTCTTACAGCAGGGTTCTCGGCGTGACGCTGGCCGCAAGCGATATAGGTTCGGATGGAATTCGGCATGAAGCTTTTATCAACACATTTTCGTCTTCTCTTAAATGTTTGTCTGACCAAGGTTGGACGATTCGTTTTCTGTCGTTTCAGGAATTAGCGATTCCTGGCGTGAATTTATCTGATTCGGCTCTGTTTGAGACGCTCTCAAGGGATGCGCCTGGACTGAAAGGCAGCATTATTCGAATCAGTTCCGATCCTGCTGAGATTGCTCGCCAGTTTTCGGAAATCAATGTCGTTGCCGGTATGCGCTTTCATGGTCTTGTCATTGCGGCATTGCTGGGCAAGCCGTTTGTCGGTGTCGGCAGGGACTCGAAATTATCCGATTTGAGTACGATGCTCGACATGCCCTTCATTAATATGAACGACTTCCGCGAGATAGAACTGGTTGAGGCGGTGGAAAAAGTCCGTGACAGTATCCCCAATCCGCTTACGGTCCAGGCTCTGGCCAGACAGGCGGACGAAAATTTTAATAAACTCAGAGGATCGTTTTCATGAGGGTCGTGCTGCACGGCTTCGGGTCGTTTCCTGTCTTTTTTTGGCATATGATTCAGTTTGCCAGGCAAATTAAATTGCCCATCGAATGGGCGATTATCTTGACGTCTGACCATCATCTGGCTCTATTCAAGAGGTTACTGGGGAATGACAGAGTGCTTGTGCTTGATCATTCAGGCAACGAAATACGGCCCGGCGAAGAGGAGTGGGTTTATCCTGGCGTTTTATATCGAGATATGGAGGCCAATAAGCGCACCTACAAGCACGAGAAGTCTAACGTGCAATACCGACGCGCCATGGGACTGTATCGCCAGATCCGGCGTTTCATGTCCGAATTTTGTCCAACGCATGCGCTGGTATCCCAAGTTGAGGGTTTCGATGGCAAGGCTTTCATTGCCACGGCTAGAGAATTTGGCAGTCAAGTTGTTGTCCCTACCTCTTGCCGAAATTTGGGGGGGCTGTTTTTTTCAATCGATGATATAGAAACGTTGCCGCCTTATGCCTCTTTCCAGGATCCTAAGCATCAAGATGCCGCCAAAGCTTTCATCGAAGACTTCCGTTTTTCGCCAAAGCCAGCTCGATGGGAGCCAAATGCGGCTGAGGACGAATTGCTGGATTCTTTCTCAAAGCCCCTTCCAAAACGCCTGGTTGAGAATCTGCGGCGTTGGCTGTCAGCGCCATCTTCTTTTCAAATGGACTACTTGCGTGCCAGCATTCTGAACAACCTACCGTGGTTCCGGGATTTAGTATGGTCAGTTCGGCGTTACAAAAACCAGCGCTATTGCGATGTGAGCGCTCTGGAAGATTTGCCTAAAAAATTCATATTTTACCCGCTGCAATATTCACCGGAGTCTTCGATTAATACACCTGCTCCCTACTACCTTGACCAGATGAGAGCGATTGATGCGATTAGATTTGCCATGCCTAGTGACTGGACATTGGTTGTAAAAGAGCATCCCGCATGCATCTTGCTTCGAGATGGCGATTTTGTGCGCCGCCTGCAACATACCGCGGGAGTCGTGGTGGCGCATTACCGTTTGCCTAGTCTTGAGCTGGTAAAAAGATCGGGACTTACCGTATCGGTGACCGGCACTGCGACATTGGAAGCGCTAATATTGGGGCGATCTGCCTTAACATTAGGAGGCTCGCTTATATCCGGACTAATTGGCGGCATATGTTCGCTAGCTGAGCTACCGGTGCGGTTGAAGGCGGAATTGGATAACAGAATCCCCGACGTTGAAGTTGTCTCGGCAATTGCGACATTGTTCAGCGTTCGACATGAAGTTTTATTTGGCTCGCCCGGCATCCCAGGGGAGCCCGTTTTACGCCGCGGTAACGTTGAACGATTTACTCGCGGATTTTATGAGCACTGCACGCGGATGCGGCAATTTGCACAATAATTTACTGTATTAACCATAAACATCAATGACTATTCGCCAAGATGCAAAGCCCAGCTGCCCGATTTGTGAACATCAGGATTCATGGCTGATTCCGTTTCTTGCTCCCGACACCGGCGTTCTTGAGAGGCGTTCCACTGGTTACCATTGGCGATTGTGTAAAGCTTGCGCGAACGCTTATCCCTTACCGCCTCCGAACTTGTCGGAATTGCAGGCACTCTGGAACCGTAATCGCATTGAATCAGAAGGTAACGAGATAACGGAAGATGTTTGGCGGCTACGACTTGAATATAGCCGTGTTTGGGCCCAAAGGTCATATGATTGTGTATCTCCTTATGCGCACGGTGACAAGTGCCGTTTTTTGGATGTAGCCTGTGGCTTGGGGGCGACGGTTGCGCTGTTTCAAGAGAAGGGATGGTTTGCCGAGGGTGTGGATGCCGATCCGAACACGCAGGCATTCCATGCGAGGTTGAATATTCGCTCGACAATCGGACAAATAGAAAATGTCGATATCTCCGCCCGTTTCGATTTGATTTCTATCGCGCATGCAATTTACTTCATCACTGAACCGCGAAAGTTTGTCCGCAAGGTCCGCAGCATGCTGGAAGAGGATGGACAATTTCTGGTGGTGTTGAGCGACCTCCTTTCGGTTTTTAGTTCCGGAAGTCCTCAGTATGCGCATACATGGTATCCGACCTCATATTCCCTTGCCTATTTACTCCAACAGGAAGGTTTTGAAGTCATTGCCACCAAACGAATGCGAGGGTCGATTATGATGTTGGCTCGAAGATGTGAGTTCGTGAAACATCTTCATAAGGGGCAGTTTTACCGAGCTTTTTGGGCTCACCTTATTCATGACGGCTTGAATCGGCTGTTAGGGCGTCCTATATTGAAATGCGCAACTATAATTAAAAAATTGATTTGACTTTAAAATAATCTAACAGGGTTTTGAAATTTGCCTATATGCCTTCGGCTTCAAAACCATTTTTGGGTTTGGTTGGGCTTCTGGAAGCCCGATCAGACCTCAAAAACCGG
>JABLTH010084273.1_pt1 | contig 12980 bp, 12 predicted proteins | sample 7875711 | NCBI WGS metagenome assembly JABLTH01 (sample SAMN14941262, study PRJNA633318) | bioreactor metagenome | isolation source: bioreactor | place: China | collected 2019-03-05 | reverse complement strand
CTCATCAACTCATCAACTTTGCTTCCCCTTGGCGCTCTTTGCGCCCTTCTGTTGAAAAATCGTTGCAGCCCGACGGGGGCGTCGGGCCTCCAAGGGAAGACGAACCGTGGTAGGGCGACCTTCCCAACGGATCAATCCGGCCAGTCTCGTCAACGCCTCACACGCGCTAATCGCGAAGCCGGAAGAACTGGGTGTTGGTTGTCGGCGGGGAAATGACGATGAACCGGTTTGTGCCTTCGGGAAAAACGGTATGGTTGTCGTTCGTCCAATTCGAAGGCGCGAGGCGGTCGGTGGATTCCAACACTGCGTCCTCGGCTCCATCAATCGGCCACCGCACCCGCGTCGCGGAACCGTCGAAGAAGATGGCAAGTTTCGGCAAATCGCCCGGCCATTCGAGCTTCGCGATGTACGGCGACATTTTATCGCCCGCCTCAACAAAATCGCCGCCGACAAAGAGGCTCGGACCGGACAGCGCGAGCGCAAGCACATTGCTGCCCGCCTCAATCCCACTGCCGATCCGGTTCCATTCCGATCCGTTCCAGTGCGCAATACGCGGCACATAATTTGTTCCCGATTGAAGGAAGCTGCCGCCGATATAAACGTTCTTCCCCGAAGCTGCCACGGCGAACACTTCGTCATCCACGCCGCCGCCCAGCGCGTTCCACACCGTGCCGTCCCATCGCGCAATGTGGTTTGCCGGATTGCCATGCGCATGGAGAAATGCGCCGCCCGCATAGAGTTTTCCATCCGACCAGGCCAGCGCATTCACACGGTCATCCGTGCCGCGGCCCAAACTATTCCACGCCGAAGCGTTCCAGCGCGCGATGTTCGTAATCCCGGCTCCGCCCGCCGAAGTAAATTCGCCGCCGGCATACACGTTTGTTCCATCCGTTGCCAACGCGTAAACGGCAGGGAACGCGCCACCGCTAATGCCGCTCCCCAACGCCATCCAATGATATCCGCTCCACCGCGCTACGCGGCTCACAGGGGTCGCACCGGAATAAGAAAACACACCGCCGGCGCAAAGATTGGTATCGAGCATGGTCAGTGAGAGCACGGGATTGTCAAAACCGTTTGACATCGCGTTCCACCCGCTCCCGTCCCATTTCGCGATATAATTCGCCGGATCGCCGCCCGCATTCGTAAAGAATCCGCCCGCATAGAGATCGTTGCCGGAGGTCGCCAGTGCCGCAACCCAGTCGTTCATCCCCCCTCCCATCGGCCCCCAGCTTGTTCCGTTCCAACGCGCGATGTAATTCAGATTCGTTCCGTTCATCCGCGTGAACTTGCCGCCGATGTACACGTTGCTGCTCCCGACCGCAATGGCAAGCACGTCGCCATTCAATCCCTTCCCGAAATCACTCCACGGCGAAAGACCTTGAGAGCGCGCCACGTGCGCCAGCGACCGGGCTCCGGATGCCGTGAAATCGCCGCCCGCAAGCACGTCCATATTTGTGGGGTTCACCATACCCAGCGCCCACACCGGACGATTGAACCCCGCGTCTACATTCGTCCACGCGACGCCATTCCACCACGCAACATTTCTCGCGCTCTTGCCGCCGGCGCTCAGAAAATCGCCCCCGGCAAAAAGACCCCCGCCGAGAGGGATAGCCAACGAATACACTGTGCCGTCTATTCCATCGCCCAGCTTCGTCCAATTATTGGCGCTCGGGGAATAGGCGGCGATGCCATTCGCAGCCACGAGGCCCGCATTGGTAAAAAGTCCGCCCACATACAAAACATTTGTCTTGAGAGCTGCCAACGCATACACCCATTCGCCGACGCCCGCACCCACGCCCGACCACTTCGCACCGTCCCATCGGACAATGTGTTTTACGTTGGTCGAACCCGCTGTCGAAAACGCGCCGCCCACATAAAGATTCGTCCCCATGACGGCCAACGCATACGCAGACCCGTTCAACCCGGGCGCACCCAACGGATACCAATTCAGTTCATCGGAATACGCAATCCGGTTGGCGGTCGTCCCCGCGCCAATTTTCGTGAATTGACCCGCCGCAATCAAGTAATGCTGCGAATCCACCGTCAATGCACGCACCGCGCCATTCAATCCTCCACTCGCGCCCACCTCCTCCCAGTCGTTCGACGATGAACTCCATCGCGCGACATGCCGGATATTCGTATGCAGCAGCGAAGTAAAGAATCCGCCCACGTAGAGGTTGGCGCCCAGCTTCGTTATCGCATACACATCCCCGACCAGCGGCGTTCCGATTGCCACCCAGTTCGTGCCGTTCCATCGCGCCACGTGGCTCCCCGCATACACGTCACCCGCATAGCTAAAATCGCCGCCGACATAAAACGTGCCATTCGTCTCGACGTAGACCGCGTTGACCGATCCCTCAACCCCCGCCAGCCCCGTATTCATCGCATGCCAGTTCGCATCGCTAAACGTTGGATCAATCCGCACCGGATACACCGCATTCGCATCGTCCGCCACAACCGCCATTTGGAATTTCGGATTTACCTCGATCCGCGCCGGCAGCTCCTTCCCTTCCGCATCCGTCACGCGCAACCGCGAGTATGCAATCGTCCGGCGCGACACGGGCAGCGTCAGCTCTGCGCCCTCCGCCGTTTCGTGAACTTCCGCGCCATCCACCGACAACTCCACGCGCAGCGTCCCCGCACCCTCCGGCTTCGCCGGCACCACAAAATCCTGGCGCACGCCGTCCACGCTCACCGCATATTCTTCAATCAATCCGGGGCGCACGAATTGAACCCGATCGCCTTGAATAGAAACTTTGCCGGCTTCGGAAAGCACAGCGCCGTTGATCGCTGAAGCGACAACGCGGAAGCGATCGCGCGGCTGCCCCTCCGCTTCACTGGTCAACCACAACCCCGCCGGGGTCGCATTCCCCTCAAGGCGTTGAAAAACGCACGTGAGCATCGCGCCGTCGCCATCCGCGATAACCGCGAGTCCCTCCCCCTGATACTCCGCCGAAGCGCGCGCCCCGACCTCCGACCATGAAATCTCCTCGGCGCCCGCCGCAAGAAACGGCATCAGAAATAGTCCCAGACACATCCCACATCCAAGCGCGCGACAGCTCATAAAATAGCCTCCAGTTACAGACAACTTTGCCGCAACCAACAAATGCCGTCAATGGCCACACGGCAAAAAACCAAGGAGTGGACAGGTTGGAGTTCCCCCGATTTGGTGGACACCCCGTGGACAACTGTCGGCGCCGAACGAGGGCGTGTCGTTGCTGATCAAAATGAACCGCGCCCTCGCTTCTGCTGGAAAACCTCCTGCCAGGAAGTCGGCATTTTGCACATATGCACGGACTGACCCCTTTTTTCTGGAAAAAGACTTTTCATTTTTTCCAATCGTTGGAAACTCTCCGCATGAGCGAGCGGAGGCCTATCGAAATTCACTGTTCCAACTGCGGCCAGGATGCGCTCCTCCTTCGGAAACCCAGGTATGACGGGTTCACTCGCGTCGGCGAAACGCTGACCTGCGCATCCTGCGGACACGAATTTGCGTCCGAAGAGGAGGTCCCTTTCCGCCATCGCGCCGCGCCGCGCGTTTTTACAGACGCGGACCGCTCAAATGAGGTCAAGGTCTTCGCCGAGGGCGAGGCGCGCGGGCTTTGCCGCAACTGCGCGCACTACGTCATCAACCCTTTCATCCAGTGGTGCGGACTCCATAAAAAGGAAGTTGAGGCAACCGACTCCTGCAACGATTTCACCCCCAAGCCCGAACCGAAATCGCCACTTTGATCCGTGCAATCCGAACCGGCCATCTCTCCCGCCGAGCCTCCGTCGGGAATCGAACTTCCACGCTACCGCTTCGCCGCCTACGCGTTTCTGCGCGGACTCGGCCTCGTGTATCTTTGCGCCTTCGTTTCGCTCTGGGTTCAGGTGGATGGACTCATCGGCGCGCGCGGTATCCTGCCGATCGCGCCGCTCGTCGAGCAACTCCACGGGCAAGTCGGCTGGTGGAAATTTCCGACGCTACGTTGGTGGTTTCCGGGCGACGCCGCGTTGAACGTTCAAGGCGGCGCGGGTGTTGCGCTCTCCGCGCTTTTGATGGCGGGCGTCGCACCGGCCCTTTGCGCGCCGCTGCTTTGGGCGCTCTATCTTTCGCTCTGCATCGCGGGTCAGCAGTTTTTGAGTTTTCAGTGGGACGCGCTCCTGCTCGAAGCCGGCTTGATTGCCATCTGGCTTGCGCCGTGGAAGTGGTTCTCGCGCCCAGGCCGCGATCCCGCGCCGCCGCGCGCCGCGCTCCTCCTGCTTCAGTTCCTCCTCTTCAAACTCATGTTCCTCTCCGGCTACGTCAAACTCGCGAGCCGCGACCCTTCGTGGCGCGATCTCACAGCGCTGACCTATCATTATTGGACCACATGCCTGCCGACATGGACGGGATGGTATGCCGACAAACTTCCGCTGTGGTTCCAGAAGTTTTCGTGCGGCGCAATGTTCTTCATCGAATTCGCCCTGCCGTTCTTGATTTGGGGTCCGGGGCGCGCGCTGCGCTGGATTGCCTTTGGAGGAATCGTCGGGTTGCAAGCGCTCATCGCGAGCACGGGCAACTACACGTTCTTCAATCTGCTGACGATCGTGCTGTGCCTGCCGATTCTCGACGACCGGTGCTGGCGTTTCCAAGCGCCGGAGCTTCCGCCGCGCCGCGCGCAGAAGTGGCTGGCGACGGCCGCGGCCGTGCCGCTTGCGCTCGTGTCGGCGCTGATTTTCACCAACACCATTCGCTGGCCGATTCCGTGGCCGCGCGCGGTGATGCAACTGCACCGCGCGCTGGCGCCCTTCCGCTCCGTCAACGGCTATGGCCTGTTTGCCTCCATGACGAAGAAGCGAATGGAGATCATCGTTGAAGGCAGCGACGACGGCGAAACGTGGAAGGCGTATGAATTCAAATGGAAGCCCGGCGACCCGAAGCGCCGCCCCCGTTTCGTCGAACCGCATCAACCCCGGCTCGACTGGCAGATGTGGTTCGCCGCCCTGAGCGCCTATGAGCGGGAGCCGTGGTTCACCAGTTTTCTTGCGGGCTTGCTCGAAGGCTCCCCGCCCGTGCTGGACCTGATGGGGTCGAATCCCTTCCCGGATCATCCGCCGAAATTTATTCGCGCCGCCGCGTGGGACTATCGCTTCACCTCGCGCGCGCAGCGGCGCGAGGACGGTTCGTGGTGGACGCGCAGGCCATTGGGTTTATACTGTCCCGCGGTGTCGCTACGGAGTTCACAATCTCTCGAACCATGAAAACATTCGCTTCTGCCCTGGCCGCTCTTTTGTGGATGCTTTCCGCCTGCTCGAAGCTGCCGCCGCCCCGGCATGTGGTGACGATCACCGCCGCTGGAGTCGCGCCGACCGTTTCCATCGTGTGCAGCAATCTTCCAACGATTGGAAATTTCGGATTGGGCGAATTGACGGACGGCAAGTTGCTCGTGAACACCGGGCGATATTTTTCCGTCGCGAAGGACGGCGCGGTTGCGGAACTTCCGACGAGTGTGGTGGCGCGCACGGCGACGATGCTCTTTTTCGAAGCGGACCGTTTTTACGATGTTGCGGATATGGATTTCGCGCAGTTCCGCCGCACGCTCGATTGGAAACGCCCGGCGCCCGGCCGCGTCTATGCCATTCGCGTGGCGGGCGCATTTTCCCGCCTGCGGCTGGTCGGCGGCCGCGAATTGAGCGAGGCGCGCGGGCTGATGATCGGTTTTTTCGCGCCCGACTATTTGCGCAGTTTGTTTGCGCCGGGCTACGAGCTGTATTTTCTGTCGGCGGATGAAAGGACGGGCGGGGAAGTGGCCGACTTCGCCATCCGGCAGGCGCGCATTGACCTGAGCGAGTGCGTCGAATTGCGCTGCGGTCTGCCCGAGCAAATCTGACCGCGTTCAAACCGGCTCTAACGAACAGTTGACGCTGCGCGTGGCGCTGCTACAACGGAAGCTCATTTTTTTCGGAAGGAGTTCACATGTCCCGTTCGTATAATTTCAGCGCCGGTCCCGCCGTCCTCCCCGAGGAAGTCCTCGCCGAGGCCCAAGCCAACATGCTGGAGTATAAAAACTCCGGCACTTCTCTCATGGAGTGCAGCCATCGCGGGAAGGAATATGACGCGGTCCACACCGAGGCCATCGCCAATCTGAAAAAGCTGATGGGGTTGGGCGACGACTTCTCCGTGCTTTTCATGACCGGCGGCGCGAGCGCGCAGTTCTCGCTCGTTCCGATGAACCTCCTCGCGGCGGGCAAGACGGCGGACTACGTCAATGCCGGAGCCTGGGGCGCGAAGGCGCTCAAGGAAGCCAAGGCGATCGGGCAGGTGCATGTCGCCGCCGACGTGTCGAAGGAACGTCCGCTGCGCATGCCGCGCGCCGGCGAATACGAACTCACGCCCGGCGCGGCGTATCTGCACGTGACCTCGAACGAAACGATCGAGGGCACGCAGATGAAGTCGTTCCCCAAATCCGAGGCGCCGATTGTGGCGGATATGTCGTCCGACATTCTCTCCCGCCCGCTCGACTTCGGGCAGTTCGGATTGATCTATGCCGGGGCGCAGAAAAATATCGGGCCTGCCGGCGTCACGCTCGTGGTGATCCGCAAAGACGTGTTGGAATCCGCCAGCGAAAAAATCCCGACGATTTTCCGCTACAAGACGCACGCGGCGGAGAACTCGCTCTACAACACGCCCCCGTGCTTTCCGATCTATATCGTGATGCTCGTCACCCGCTGGATCGAAAAGCAGGGCGGCGTCGCAGCGCTCGCGAAAATCAACGCGGCGAAAGCCGGTCGCCTCTACGCGGCCATTGACGGATCGTCCGGCTACTATCGCGGCTCGGCCGCGAAGGAAGATCGCTCGGAGATGAACGTCACGTTCCGCCTGCCGAGCGAAGCGCTCGAGGAAAAGTTCATTAAGGAAGCCTCCGCCACCGGATTGAAGGGGCTGAAAGGCCACCGTTCGGTCGGAGGCATTCGCGCTTCGATTTACAACGCATTCCCCGCGAAAGGCGTGGAAGCGCTGATTTCGTTCATGGGCGATTTCCAGAAGAAAAACGGCTGATTCCGGGCTACGGCGCGAGGCGGAAAAATTGCGCCGGCGCGGCATTTGAATTGGTCCAGATGACGTGCGCCACCGGCGGGGGCGGGCCCGTCACTGCGCCCGCGTCGCTCCACGTTTCCAAATCCGCGCTCTGTTCGATGCGATTCGTCAGGCCCGGCAGGGTGGGAACGCTCCAGGCCGGCAAATTGGGCGTCGGCCCTTCGCCCCATCGCAACCCGCGCGGCGTCGCCCATAGCCCGACATAAATATGAGAGCCGAGCCCGTTCCCGCTCTGGCCGTCGTTGTCGTGGCGTTTACCGGTGAAGGTGACGGTGATGGAACTGACCGCGCGGCCCTCCGGGACGCGCAGGATGGTGAAGGTCCGGTTTTCGTTCCACTGAACATTGGCGGTCAGCGAGCCGGCTTCGGGATTCCATGTGGGTGGCGTGGCGAGTTCCAGCGGATCCCGGCCGCCCGCGTTATTCGTCAGCGACAAATCGCCGTCGGCCACGAAGATGAAATTTGATGGAGCGAACGGGTTGCCGTCGGCGTCTTTTGCGGAGATGACGGCGCGATCCTCATCATCCACATCGCAGACGATGAGGTCCACGAGCGTCATCGGCGAGGTGAAGACATACGTTGCCGCGACCGTTCCGGTGTCGGCGATGAAGGCGTTGGTCCGGAAGATGTTGGTGTGGCTGGCGATGAAGGCGGGATTGTCGTTGTCTTTGGTCCACGGCGTGAGGCCGTTGTTGGCGATGCGCTGCGCGTGGCCGGTGTAGGGGACGGTGAAGGTGATGTTGGAATCCGTGCGGAACTCCATCGCAATGGCCGGATATCCGTCGCCCCAAACGATGTTCGTGATCGTGCGATCGCCGTACGTGGTCCCGGGATTCGCGTTCACGTACAAACTGCCCGCCGGCGCGCCGAACGCCGCGCAAAGCGACATGAAGAAAAGTGCAACAGCCCCTCGCATGACGCGCATCATACCCCAGCTGAAAAAATTTTGCCACGCTTACACCGGCGGGTGCATGTAGATCGGCGCGACGGGTTCGGGCGCGGCGCCGGCGGCGAGGCGGCGCAGGGCAATTTCGCCGAGGTCGCGGGCGGCCGGGAATCGCGGTTCTTCGATCCAGTTTTCTCGCGCGCGCAGCGAGGCCTGAAGGCGTTCCCAGTCGGGGCTGACGCGAATGGCGTCCGATGGCAGCGTGGAATCCAATTGGGCAACGGTTGTGAGCGACCAATCCATCTCGACGCCGTCGCGAGTAAAAATGCCGAACCACAGGGTGCCGCGTCGGGCGTCGCCGATGATGGCGACGCGGGGGGCGCGGGTTTCGCGGAGAATCGCGCGGGCGAGGGCCTCGCCGCTGCTGATGGCTACAACGTTTTTCTCAAACGGCAGGGCCATCGCCTGCGCGGCGGTGACGGCGACGCGGATGCCGGAAAACGAACCGGGCCCGCGGCCTACGGCAAAAACATCCACGTCTCGCGCGGCGGGGACGATGCGCGGCAGAACATCGAAGAGGCGCCCGTGGCGCGCCTGCGGTTCATCCCAGGATTCTTCGGCGGCCAGTTGACGGTCTTGAAAAAGGGCGATGCTGCCGCGCCGCGTGGAGAGTTCGATCGCGAGCAGCTTCATGTGGTGATGATCCGTTCGTTCGGTTCGTCGCCGGGTTCGAGGCGGATGTGGATGGTTTTTTCCGGGAGAATGGAGGCGATGCGTTCGGCCCATTCGATGACGGTGACGCCGTCGCTGTCGAGATAGTCGTCAATGCCGAGGTTGAGGGCCTCCCGCACGCTGTGGATGCGGTAGAGGTCAATGTGGCTCATGCGGAGGCGGCGGCCGGGGTGCTCGCCGACGAGCGTGAACGTGGGGCTGACCACGTCGCGCTGCACGCCCAGCCCTTGGGCGAGGCCCTGGGCGAAGCACGTTTTTCCCGCGCCGAGGTCGCCGTGCAGGGCGATCACCGCGCCGGGTTGGAGCGTTTCGGCCAGCATCGCGGCGAAGCGGCGGGTTTCATCGGGGCTGTGGGTGATGGTGCGAGTTCCAATCATTGGAAGATTTTTTTGTCGTTTTTCCAACGGTTGGAAATCATTATTCGTAGCCGCATGAGTGTAAATCTCCAACTGTCGGTGGTGGTGCCGATTTTTAACGAAGAGGAGAGCGCGGATGCGCTTTGCCTGAAGCTGCACACCGCGCTTTCCGCGGTCGGAAGGAGCTATGAGATTATTCTCGTGGATGACGGCAGTTCCGATTCCACGTGGGAGAAGTTGGTGGCGAACAGCCGGAAATATCCGTGCTTCAAGCTCGTGCGGTTCCGCCGCAATTTCGGCCAGACCGCGGCGATGAGCGCGGGTTTTCATCAGGCGCGCGGCGAGGTGGTCATCACGCTCGATGCGGATTTGCAGAACGATCCGGCGGATATTCCGAAGTTGCTCGAACGGATGGGCGACGAGTTCGACGTGGTCAGCGGTTGGCGGAAGGACCGGCAGGACGCGTTTCTCAACCGCAAGTTGCCTTCGATGCTGGCCAACGGGCTCATCAGCCGGATGACCGGCGTCGCGCTGCACGATTATGGTTGCACGTTGAAGGCCTATCGCCGCGACATCATCAAAGATGTGCACCTCTACGGCGAGATGCACCGGTTCATTCCCGCGCTGGCGAGCTGGGTCGGCGCGCGGGTGGCGGAGGTGCCGGTGTCGCACCACGCGCGGCAATTCGGCCAATCGAAATATGGCATTTCGCGGACCTTCCGCGTGGTGCTCGATTTGCTGACGGTGAAATTCCTGCTGCAATACAGCACGAGGCCGATTCAGATTTTTGGGCGCATCGGATTGCTTTTTGCGGGCGTCGCGCTGGCGATGATGGCCGCGATGGTTCTCGACCGTTTTGCGATCCACCACGGCATCGCCTATCAGTATCTGGTCAAGCGCCCGTTCTGGGTCATCACGCCGATGATGTTGCTGGGCTTCTGTTTGCAGTTCATCAGCATGGGCTTGCTGGCTGAAATGCAGATTCGCACCTATCACGAATCGCAGGGCAAGCCGATCTACGCCATCAAGGAAATCGTCGAATCCACATGATCGCCTTCGGCGAAGCTCCGGCTCCGGCGGTCGTGAATCTTGCCGGGGAACAGGCCCAGTATTACGACGGTGTTCCGGTTGAGTGGTTTTATCTTCTCGGGGCCGTTTTGATCGCCGGGGTTGTGGCGAACATTGTGTTGATTTTGTTCTGGCGGGCGCGCGTGGTGCAGTGGCGCGAGAAGGCGCACCGGATTTTGTGGCGTCCCTGGCGCTGGAAAGACGTGTGGTGGATGGTTGCGGCGCTGCTGCTGGTGGGATTGATGAGCGACGTGGCGCTCGCGTATTTGGTCAGCCCCCGCTGGAAGGCGTTCCTTCTGGAGTCGTCGCCGTTCGAGACGGAGCGGTTCACCTTTCAGTTCCTGCGATTTCATGTGGTCGGACTTCTGTTTCTCTGGGCGCTGCTTCGGATGCGGCGAATGTCGTGGGCCGTCGCGTTCGGGTTGGATGCGCGCCGTCTCCCTCGCGCGGTGTGGGTCGCCGTGATCGCGCTTTTGGCCTATCTTCCTGTCGCGCTGTTCTATTCCTCGGTTTATCAAATGTTGCTCAAGCTGGTGGGGTATGAGGGCGGAGTGCAGGATGTGCTGGTGAATATCAGCAAGGAAACGCGCTGGTCGGGCCGTGTTGTGTTCTTCATTGCCGCCGGCGTGCTGGCGCCGCTTTTCGAAGAAATGTTTTTTCGCGGGATGCTGCTGCCCGTGCTGTCGAAGCGGCTTCGCGTGGAATGGGCGGTGGTGGCGGTGTCGCTGTTGTTCGCGCTGGTGCACTGGGATGTCAGTCAATTCGTCACGCTTTTTCTCCTCTCCGTGACCTTCTGTCTGGCCTATATTTACAGCGAAACGCTGTGGGCGCCGATGGTCATGCACGGCTTGTACAACTCGATCGTCGTCGCGGCGACGATCTATTTTTCGTTATGAGCACGATCGGCGAATTGGGTGAGCTGGCGGTCATCGCCCGCATTGCGCGCGCGGTGGGGCGCGGGCGAAACGTCGCGCGAGGCATCGGCGATGATTGCGCTATTGTTCGCGCAGCGGGCGCGCGCCACGATTGGGCGCTGACGACCGACGCGGTCATCGAGGGCGTTCATTTTCTGCCTTCGGCCAGGCCGCGCGCGGTGGGGCACAAGGCGGCGGGCCGCGTGCTGAGCGATCTCGCGGCGACGGGCGCGGAGCCGCTCTATCTGCTCACGAATCTTGTCGCGCCCCCGGAGACGCCGCTGGCGCGCATCGAAGGCCTCTATCGCGGCGCGGCAAAGTTGTGCGGAAAATTCGGCGCGGCGATCATCGGCGGCGACACCGCGAAAGGAAAGACGTTGGAACTGCACGTTTTCGGCGTCGGGCGCGTGCCGCGCGGGCGCGCGCTGCTTCGCTCGGGCGCGCGGCCGGGCGACGCGATCTACGTGACGGGCGAACTTGGAGGGAGCCTGCGCGGAAGACATCTCTCCTTCGAGCCGCGCGTCCGCGAGGGGCAGTTTTTGCTTCGGTGGGCGAGCGCGATGCTCGATGTGAGCGACGGGCTGGCGACCGATCTGGCGCACCTTTGCGATGAGAGCCGGGTGGGCGCGAGGCTGGCGTCGGCGGCGATCCCGCTCTCACGCCACGCGCGCGGCGTCGGATCGGCGTTGCGCGATGGCGAGGATTTTGAGTTGCTCTTCACCGTGCCCGCGCGCCGCGCGGCGGCGTTCGAGCGCGCGTGGCGTCGGGCGTTTTCGCTGCGCTGTTCACGCATCGGTGAAGTCACAAAGCCGCGCGGGATGTGGCTCGACGGACGGCCCCTCGCGCGAAGCGGCTTTGAGCATTTTCGGTCCCGCGATTCTTGACCGCGTTGGGGAAATCGTGGACTTTCGCGCTTCGCTCATGCGACTCGAAGACGCCATTGTTATTGAACATCAGGAGATTCAAGGCGAGTACCGCCTTTTGATGATGCGCGCGCCGGGCATTGCGCAGGCCGCGCGGCCGGGTCAGTTTGTCCACGTCCGCATTCCGCACCTCGGCGAATCCATTTTGCGCCGTCCGTTCAGCATTTATGAAGCCGCCGACGACCGGCTGGGCATTCTCTACAAGGATGTGGGCAAGGGGACGCGCACGTTGAAGTATCTGCGCGCGGGCGAATTGCTGAGTCTTGTGGGGCCGTTGGGGCATGGTTATCCGAAACCCGCGCGCGGGCGTTTTCCGCTGCTCGTCGCGGGCGGATACGGGATGGCCGCGCTTCATCTTCTTGCGCGCGAGAGCCGCGTCAAGGGCGTCGCGTTTTTCGGCGGACGCCAGGCGAAGGATATTTTGTGCGTGAAGGAGTTCGAGTCGCTGGGGTGGGATGTGCGCGTGACGACGGAGGACGGATCGCTGGGCCGGCGCGGGCGCGTGACGGATGAGTTTGATGCGTGGCGCCGCGGCGCGGCGGGGCAGCGGCCGGAGGTGTTCGCGTGCGGGCCGAAGCCGATGTTGCGGGCCGTGGCCGAGCGCGCGGAGCGCCGGAAGTGGCCCGCGTGGGTCTCGGTGGATAACAGCATGGGTTGCGGTGTCGGCGCGTGTTTGACGTGCGTGCTCAAGATGCGCGATGGGCGCGGGGGATGGCTGTGGGAGCGCGCCTGCCGCGAGGGGCCGGTGTTCGACTCGCGCAGGGTTCTCTGGGAGGCGGCGGAGTGAATCGCGGCGCGAAAGTGAAGCCCGATCTTTCAACGAATATCGGCGGCATCCGGATGAAAAATCCCGTGATGGTCGCGTCGGGCACGTTCGGCTACGGGCCGGAATATGCGGATTTGGTGGATTTGAATTCGCTCGGCGCAATCGTGGTCAAAGGCATCTGCCTGAATCCAACGATTGGAAATGAAACGCCGCGAACGGTCGAGGTGGCGAGCGGTTTGATCAACGCCATCGGGCTGCCGGGTCCGGGCGTG
>JABLTH010080115.1_pt1 | contig 12984 bp, 7 predicted proteins | sample 7875711 | NCBI WGS metagenome assembly JABLTH01 (sample SAMN14941262, study PRJNA633318) | bioreactor metagenome | isolation source: bioreactor | place: China | collected 2019-03-05 | reverse complement strand
CGAGCGGCGTACGCCGGGCGAGGCCATCGACGCGTCGGCCATGGCGCGCATGGAGCGCAGCGCCGCGTTGTACCGCGGCGAATTTCTCCACGGCCTCGCCCTGCCCGACTGCCCCGAGTTCGAGGCGTGGATGGAAGTGCGGCGCCAGCAGATGCTGCAGCAGGCGCTGGCGCTGCTCGACCGCCTGCGCCTGCATGGCGAGGCGGCGGGCCTGCTCGACCGCGCGCTGGACCATGCCCGCCGCATCCTGGCGCTGGATCCGTGGAACGAGGCCGCGCATCGCCACGTGATGCGCCTGCTTGCCTCGAGCGGCCGCACCGCGGCGGCGCTGGCGCATTACGAGACCTACCGCCACACGCTGGAGCGCGAGCTGGGCCTGGCGCCGGAGGCCGAAACGCAGCGCCTGCACGCCCTGATCCGCGACGGCGGACTGATCGCGGTCGGCGCGCCGGCGGGCGAGGCGCCGGTCAAGGCGATGGCGGAACGGCGCCTGGTGACGCTCCTGTGCTGCGAGCTGTCGGTGCCCGGCGAAGACGATGTGGACGCGATCGCCGAAGCGCTGGCCCAGCCGCGCCTGCGCTGCCAGGCCCAGCTGGCCTCCGCGTCGGGGCATCGCGTGTCCATGCACGGCAACCGGCTGCTCGCCTACTTCGGCGTTCCGCTGGCGCGGGAGAACGCCGCCCGGCATGCGGTGCACAGCGCGCTCGCGCTGGTCGGCCAGCTCGGGCGCGAACTCGGCGGCCGCGTCGCCGCACGGATCGGCATCCATACCGGCATCGTCATTACGCATGCGCAGTCGAACGAACCGGATGCCGCCGGCGTCGCCTCCGGCCAGGCCATTCGCCTGACCGAAGGCGCGGCGCCGGGGCAGGTGGTGGTGAGCGAAGCGACGCAACATTTGGTACGCGGCTACTTCCATCTGCACCCGCACGGCAGCCTGGGCGAACCGGCGGCGGACAAAGCCGTCGCGGTGTTCCGCGTGGAAGGGGAAACCGGCGCCGACAATCGGTTGGATTCGGCGGCCAGTCTCAGTCCGCTGGTCGGGCGTGAGGACGCCCTGGCCATGCTGCGGGCCCTGTGGGGCGACAGCGTGCGAGGCGGCCGCGCCAGCTTGCTGATCCGCGGCGACGCCGGCATCGGCAAGTCGCGCCTGGTGCGCAGTCTTCGCGAGCCGTTACGCGCGGAAGGGCTGCCGGCGTTCGAGCTGCGCTGCCTGCCGGAATTCGGCGACACGCCTTTCCAGCCCTTGCGCGCCCTGTTCGCCGCGCTCGCCGGTTTCGCGGACGGCGACAGCGCGCAGCAACGCGAGGACCGCGTGGCCGGCCTGGTCCGCACGCTCTTCGCCCATCGCCCCGCCACCGCGTGGCGGGAAGCGGCGCTGCTGCTCGGCGACCTGCTGCACACCGGCGAACACGATGCGCTGGACGAGCTTCAACTCAGCCCGCCCAGGCGCCGCGAGAAGACCTTCCACCTGTTGCTCGACCTGCTCGACGGGCTCGGCCGCGGCCGTCCGGCGCTGCTGATCGTGGAAGACCTGCACTGGTGCGATCCGTCCACGCTCGATGTACTGGCCGCGCACGTGGCGTCGCCATCGGCCACGCCGATGCTGACGCTGCTCACCAGCCGCCCGGACGCCCCGTGGCCGCACGCGGAACGCACGCTCGACCTGCCGCCGCTGTCGCCAGCGCAGGCGTTGGCGCTGGCCCGCCAGCTCGAAACGTCACTGCCGCCGGAAACGCTCGGGCAGATCGTCGGACGCGCGGACGGCATTCCGCTCTACGTCGAGGAGATGGCGCGCATGCATGCGCAGCGCGGCGGGCCGGCGAATGTGCCCGAGGCATCGCTCAGCCTGCAGGAGCTGCTCGCGGCGCGCCTGGACAGCAAGGGCCAGGACGCCAAGGCCACCGCGCAGCTGGCCGCGGCGCTCGGCCGCGACTTCAGCCTGCCGCTGCTGCAATGCGTGTCGCCACTCGGCGAGGCGAGCCTGCGACAGGCGCTGGACGGCCTGCGCGAAGGCGGCCTGGTCTTGCCCACCGGGCCGGACGGCTACCAGTTCAAGCACGCGCTGATCCAGGACGCCGCCTACAACTCGCTGACCCGCAGCGGCCGCGCCACGAACCACCGGCGCATCGCGCTCGCCCTGCGGTCGGGCTTCGCCGCGCTGGTGGAAAGCCAGCCGGAAATCCTCGCGCGCCACCTCGCGCTGGCGGGCGAAGCGGCCGATGCGATTGAACAATGGCTGCACGCCTGCCGCTGGGCGGCACGGCGCTCGGCCGACCGCGAGGCCGCGCATCATTTCGAAGCCGGTCTCGCGCTGCTGCCGCAGATCGCCGACGAACGCGAGCGCGCACGCCTCGAACTCGCCCTGCAGGCTGGACTCGGCAGCGCCTACATCGCCGTGCAGGGCTACGGCTCGGCACAGGCGAAGCAGGCTTTCCTGCGCGCCGTGGCCTTGAGTCGCGACGTGGGCGACGATGCGGCGTCGTTCCCGGTGATCTTCGGGCTCTGGCAAGGCGGCTTCACCGAACGCGTCACCGCCGCGCCGCTGGAACGGGTCGAGCAACTCGAGCGCATCGCCCTCGTGTCGGGCGATCCCTCGCACCGCCTGGTGGTGGATTACGCCTACGGCAACAACCTGTTCTGGCTCGGCCGCCACGCGGACGCCATGCGCCACCTGGAACGCGCCCTGGCGGCGCCGTCCACGGTGCCGGCGGAGCAACTGGTGTCGCGCTACGGAGAGGACTCCCGCAACCTCAGCCGCTGCTTCCTCGCCTGGACGCTGTGGTTCCAAGGCCGCCCTGGCGAGTCGCGCCGGCACATGGCGCTCGCGCTGGACGAAGCGCGGCAGCTGGGACATTCGCACTCGCTCGCCTTCGCGCTGTCGTTCGCCGCCCAGTTGCAGCGCTACATCGGCGACGCCGACGCCACCGAGCGGCTCGCGCTGGAACTTGCGCGACTGTCGGACGAGCATGCGATGTCGCTGTGGTCCGCCGTCGCCATCGCCACGCTGGGCTGGTCGCGCGCCATCCGCGGCGACGCGTCGGGGCTGGAAGCGATCCGCGCCGGCATCGACGCCGCGATGGTGGCCATGCCCCTGGTCGTGGTGACCTTCCGCTCCTTCCTCACCGATGCGCTCGTGCGCCTGGAACGCTTCGAGGAGGCGCTGGCCTGCCTGGCGGACACCATCGCCCGTGCGGAGGCGGTCGAAGACCGCTACATGCTTCCCGAATTCCTGCGCCAGCAAGCCGCGTGCATCGTGGCGCTGGAGCCGGCGCGACAGGATGACGCCGAAGCGCTGCTGCGGCACGCGCTGGACCTGGCGCGACAGCAAGGCGCGGCGATGCTCAAGCTGCGCGTGGCGGCGGACCTGTTCCTGCTGCGCGGCGATGACGATGCGCTGGCGTCGCTGCGACAGGCGTTCGATCGCTGCGAAGCGGACGCAGGCACGCCGGATCTGCGGCGCGCGGCCGATCTGCTGCGGCTGCGCGGCCGGGCCGGCAACCTGCAGGACGAGCGGTTGAGCGCCGCGTAGTCCACGGTAGCCGCAGCCGGCGATGCGCATGCGGCCGTGACGGTGTGCGTCGTACCATCCGTGCCCATGAGTCCCCTGACCCGCGCCCAACGCCTCGCCCGCCGCCTGCTGCCGCGCCGCCGCGCGGCGGCGGCCATGGCTTCCTTGCCTTCGTTTGCCGTACCGGCGGACGCCATCGACGTGCTCGATGGACCGGAGGCCTTTCGCCATGCGCTGCTTCGCCTCATCGCGCATGCGCAGCGGCGCATCGTGATCTGCGCGCTCTACCTGCAGGACGACGACGCCGGCCGCGAAGTCCTCGAGGCGCTGTATGCCGCGCGCGACCGCGCGCCCTCGCTGCAGATCGAGGTCTACGTGGACTGGCACCGCGCGCGCCGCGGCCTGATCGGCAAGGGGCGCAGCGAAGGCAATGCCGCGATGTACCGCGATTACGCCGCGCGCCGCGGCCCCGGCGTGGCGATCTGGGGCGTGCCGGTGCAGAGCCGCGAGCTGTTCGGCGTGCTGCACCTGAAAGGCTTCGTCATCGACGACACGGTGCTGTACAGCGGTGCCAGCCTCAACGACGTCTACCTCGCCAGGCATGGCCGCTACCGGCTCGATCGCTACCACCTGATCCGCGACGCGGCGCTGGCCGACAGCATGGCCGGCTTCGTCCACGACTATCTGCGCGGCAGCGCCGCCGTGCGGCGGCTCGACCAGCCCGCGCCGCCGACCCGCGAATGGCTGCCGGACATCCGCCAGCTGCGCCAGCAGTTGCAGATCGCGCGCTATCAGGTGCCCGCCGCTTCGCCGGCACCAGGAAGCGTAGCGATCACGCCGCTGGCAGGATTCGGGCGGAACGACAACCTGCTCAACGACACCTTGCTCGATCTGCTGCGCGGCGCGCGCGAACGGGCCGTCCTGCTCACGCCGTACTTCAATCTGCCCAGGCCGGTGCGCGCCGTGCTTGGCCAGCTGCTGCGACGCGGCGTCACCGTCGACATCATGGTGGGCGACAAGGAGGCCAACGACTTCTACATCCCGCCGGACCAGCCGTTCCGCAAGATCGGCCTGCTGCCTTACCTGTACGAAGCCAACCTGCGCCGCTTCGCGCGGACCCACCAGGAGCACATGGCGCGCGGCCAGCTCAACCTGTGGCTATGGCGCCACGGCGAAAACAGCTATCACCTGAAGGGCCTGTTCGTCGACGACGACGTCACCGTGCTGACCGGCAACAACCTCAACCCCCGCGCCTGGGCGCTGGACCTGGAGAACGGCCTGCTGCTGCGCGATCCGCAACGCCAGCTGACGGCCCGCTTCCGCGCCGAATGGGAGGCCCTGCGGCGCCACGCCCATCGGCTCGCCGACTATCACGACCTGCAACCGTCCAGGCATTACCCCGCCGATGTGCGCCGCCTGCTGCGCCGCCTCAGCCGGGTGCGGATGGATCGGCTGCTGAATCGGTTGCTGTAGGTGCGGCCTGGCCGCCGAAGGCGGCAGCGGCATGACGAAGAAGCGCCGCCTATCGCTCCCCGGCGGCCAGCATCCCGATCGTGCTCATCCAGGTTTCGACCAAGGCCGGCCCGTGCGTGATCGGCTCCGCCGTCGGGCGCAGGCCGAACGCATGGCCGCCATGCGCGTAGACATGCAGCTCGGCGGGAACCTTCGCTCGCTTCAACGCGGCGTAATAGACCAGCGACTGATTCACACCGTCCACGTAATCGTCTTCCGCCTGAAGCAGGAAGGTCGGTGGCATGTCGCCGGTCACGGACAGGTTGACGTTCAATGCATCGTCGTCCGTCGCCAGATGCCCCGGATAGATCGCGATCGCGAAATCCGGACGGCTGCTTTCGCGATCGGCCGCATCGGCCGGCGCGTAGAGGCGGCGCTTGTAGGTGGTGCTCACTTCCGCCACCAGGAAGCCGCCCGCCGAGAACCCGAGCACGCCCACTTGGCGGGGGTCGACATGCCATGCCGCCGCATGCGCGCGCACCAGCCGCAAGGTCCGCTGCGCGTCCTGCAACGACGGCATCGACAACGCGTGGTTGTGCGGCCGGCAATCGCACTGCCAGACGTACGGGATGCTGGGAACGCGGTACTTCAACAGGACGCAGGTGACACCTTTGGAGGTCAGCCAATCGCAGACCTCGGTGCCTTCCAGGTCCATGGCCAGCTCCTGGAAGCCGCCACCGGGGAATACCACGACCGCGGCACCGGTGTTCTGTCCGGTGGGCGCATAGACCGTCATCGTCGGACGCGACACGTTGTATATGCCCACGACAGGCTTGCCGCCGATGAGCTTCTCGCTGGTCTTGGCATACTCCGCGCCCGGCAGGGAGCTTGCGCCGGGTGGCGAGCCCGGCCATATCGGTACCTGCTCGTGCCCCGCCGCGGGCTGCCAGACCTGCGTTTCCGCATGCGCCCACCCGCAAACCGCCAGCAGGCACAGCATCGCAACCGCCCACGACTTCATGGCAACCCTCCGCCTTGGCGCTCGCCAAGAAACATCGATCAAGAAAGGGAACCCGGTCCCGCCCCTCGATCCATACTGCGCGCCAGGTCAGGCCCAGCGCGGTTGCTTTGCTGGAGTTCTGCGGGCAAACGGAGAGACAGCGGTCCGCGCTGCCGCCCTCTGGACAGATGTCGCCACGGGCGAGCTGCGCCGAACGCTCGTCAGGCCGGCGATTCGGCCGCTCTCGTTCGTCTGGCGCTCAACGCGGTCCCCGCCGAGGCCACGATGATCGCGGCGATGGCCAGCCACTGCAGCGCACTCAGCCGTTCGCCCAGCAGCATCACCCCGGCCATGGCGGCCACCGCGGGTTCCAGGCTGAGCAAGGTGCTGAAGGTGCGCGCGGGCAGGCGCGTCATCGAGACCATTTCCAGCGAGTACGGCAAGGCCGAGCTGAGCAGGGCGACGCCGAGCGCGTACGGCAGCAGCGCCGGCGACAGCAAGGTGGTGCCGGCATGCGCGACGCCGAAGGGAATCGCCACCAGCGCGCCGATCGTGGTGCCGAGCGTTACCGCATCCTTGCCGTAGGCCGCGCCTGTGCGTTGGCCCAGCACGATGTACAAGACCCAGCCGACGCCGGCAGCAAGCGCGTACATCATGCCGATCGGGTCCAGCGACTGCGCCTGTCCGTGCAGCGGCAACAGCAGAACCAGACCGGCGACCACCAGCGCGATCCACACGAAGTCGACCAGCCGGCGCGAGCTGAACATCGCCAGCGCCAGCGGCCCGGTGAACTCCAGCGCCACCGCGATGCCGAGCGGAATCGTGCGCAGCGAGAGATAGAACACCAGGTTCATCGCGCCCATCGAAAGACCGTAGCCCCATAGCGCGCGCCAGTCGCCCTGCTTATCCAGGCGCCGCCATGGCCGCCGCCACAGCAGCAGGATCAGCGCGCTCAGTCCCAGTCGATAGGCCGTCGCGCCCTGCGCGCCGACCGGGGGAAACAGATGCTTGGCCAGCGAAGCCCCGCACTGGTACGAAACCATTGCGATCAGCAAGGCGCCGATCGCGATGGCGATCTGGCCGGCGTTGGAGCGGGGAGACATGGGTCGGGCCGTGACGGGGCGGGTAGACGCATGATGCCAGGGCGATGGCGGGCCGGGCGACGAGCAGGCGCGCAATGCTGACAAGCGTTGGCAGCAGGGTGGGCGAAGACCGCTCCGCCCGTGACGGCGACGTTCTCCGCGGGCTCCGCTATCGCCGCCAAAGAAAAGGCCGGGCTCTGGGGAACCCGGCCAACATGCCGTTCAAGGGGAGGGCGCCGGCGCCGCATCGAGGCGCCGGCTGGGGTGAAACGGCAAAGCGTGAAACGGCACGGCGGCGACGGCGCGTGGCGCGCACGCCCGTCAGAGCGTCATACCGATCAGATCGGTCCATCCATCAGAACCACACACCCACCTGCACGCCGAACGTCCGCGGCGGCAGGTATTGCGAGACGTATTGGAAGGACCCATCCGGCATGGCGAAGCGGCCGGCGCTGGTACGCACGCGCCCGTCGGTGACGTTCTGCACGTACGCGGCGGCCCACCAGCGATCCTGCGGCTCGGTGTAGCGCAGGGCCAGATCGCCGCGGAAGTAGGCTTTCTGCTTGTCGCCATCGCCGAGGTTGAACGTGCTCAGCCACTGGTCGCTCTGGTACTGGCCGCTGAAGCGCGGCGTGAGGCGGCCGCCGTTGCCCAGGTGGAAGTCGTGCTCGTAGATCGCGGTCAGCGAGACGGTGGGCGCATGCGGCAGGTCGTTGCCGGAGATATCCATGCACGCGGAGATGCCCGACTGCGGCGCGCACGCCGGCAGACCCTGGTAATCGTTGCTGCCGGCGTAGAGCAGGGTGCCGAGCGTCTTCTTCGGGATGTACGAGAACACCAGGTTGGCGCGGTCGTCCTTCTCCTGGAAGGCCAGTTCCGACTCCAGGCCCGCGACCTTGGTGCTGCCCTTGACGTTGTTGAAGCCCAGGCCGCGGTTGCCGTCGGGGTAGGTGATCGGCGCGGACAGCTGGAAGTCCTTGAAGTCCTCGTAGTACGCCGCCGTATTCCAGGTCAGCTTGCCGTCGAGGAAGACGAACTTGGTGCCGATCTCGTAGTTGGTCAGCTTCTCCGGCTTGTACAGCGTGCCGGCGTCCTGCGTGCCGCCGGACTTGTAGCCGGTGGACACGCTGGCATACAGCAGGCCGTTGCTGCCGATGTCGGTGTCCGCGCGCACCAGCCAGGTCACGCGATCGTCGCTGTACCTGGCGTCGTTGCGCGTGGAGATGTTGAAGCCGGTGGCGGGGCTCGGATAGGTGCTCGGCGCGATCGGCATCTGCGGCACGGTCGGGTCGTAGGCCCAGCCCCAGCCGCGGCCGTCGATGTTCTTCTTCACGTCGTCGGACCAGCGCAGGCCGCCGGTGAGGCGCCAGTGGTCGGACACGTGCCAGGTCTCCTGGCCGAAGGCCGCGGTCGACTTCACCGTCTCCTTCGGCTGGATGAAGGAGCCCTGCCACGCGACCGACTCCGACACCATCGTGCCGTTCATGATCGGGATGTCGAAGCGGATGTTGTTGTCTTCGTAGCCGTAGTACGCGCCGACGATCCAGTCCACGGTCTGCTGGCCGGTCGAGCGCAGGTCGAACTCGTGGCTGTAGCTCTTGTAGTTGGAAGAGTTGGTGCGGTCGTTCTGCGACTGCGCGCCGGTGGCGAAGCTGGTGGGCACCGCGACGCCGACATCCTGGTCGAACTGGCTGCGGCCGGAGAACTTGTTGTAACCGGCGATGTAGCTCAGCTGCATGCCGTCGTTGATGGTCCAGTCCATCCGGCTGCGCACCGTGCCGGAGTTGCGGTGCAGGTAGGGCGCGGTATCGATCAGCGCGGACCAGAAGTCCTGTCCCTGGCGCGGCTTCTGCATCAGGCTCATGTCGAGCGTACCGCGATCGATGAAGTACTCGTACGAGAGGTTCCACTTGAACGCGTCGTTCGGCTGCCACAGCGCGCTCACGCGCGCGGCCGACTGGTCCTGCGCGCTGTACTTGTCGCCGCCCTGCACGAACAGGCTCGGGTCGATCGGACGGAACTTGGCCGGGTTGCCGCCGCCAGCCAGATACGCCGCCTGCTGCTGCGCGATGCTCGGCAGCTGCCCGGCGGGGTTCTGGTAGTCGACGTAGCCGTCGTGCTGCACTTTCGCCACCGCCACGCGCAGCGCGAACGTGCTGCTCACCGGCAGGTTCACCGCGGCGCGCGCGCTGGTCAGGTTGTAGTTGCCCGCTTCGATCTGCGCGTTGCCGTAGAAACCGGCGGCGATGTCCGGCTTGGCGGTCTGGAAGCTGATCGCGCCCGCGGTGGAGTTACGGCCCCACAGCGTGCCCTGCGGGCCGCGCAGCACTTCGACACCTTCCATGTCCAGCAGCAGTCCGGAAGCCGCTTCCGCGCGCGGCGAGTACACGCCGTCGACGACCGTGGCCACTTCCGGGTCGGCGTATTCGGTCTTGGCGCTGTCGTTGCCGATGCCGCGCATGGTCAGCGTGACCACGCCGTGGTCGCCCTGCGAGGTGCCTTGCAGGCCCGGCACGAGCTTGGTGAGGTCCTGCACCGTCATCACGCGTTCTTTGTCGAGCAGGTCCGGCGTGATCGCGCTGACGGCGACGGGGGTTTTCTGCAGCGGCGTCTCGCGCTTGGTCGCGCTCACTTCGATCGCGTCCAGCTGCTTGACCTTTTTTTCGGGCGCCGCGCTGGGCGTCGATGTGTTCTGCGACGTGTCCTGCTGGTCGGCCGCGAATACCGCGCCCGGAGCGAGCGCGAATGCCATGGCGACGTACAAAGCCGAGTAGCGCAACTTCATGAAGCCTCCCCTCCGATCGTCCGTAGTTGGAACGTGGCCATCTCCCCGACGGCTACGCGTGGTGTCAATCCAGAAATGACAGCGCTGTCATTTTGGGATGATAGTCCGGTCTGTCCGCGGAAGCTTGACGCGTGGCAGCACGCGTGAAAGCGGCGTCAAACCGTTGCTGTGACTTGCTTTCCGGGCGTGTGCCCCAGGCGCGAAAAGCACCTATGTTGCAAAGCGGGCGGCGGGCGGCGCCTGACCGCGGCGAACGCCGCCCGGACAAAAATCATTTGGCGCAATCGGCGATCACATCAGCATCCGTGCCGAGCGCCACTCGCGAGACCGCCACAGTGGCGTTCGCATCCGCCGTCATCACGAACGGCCGGTCGATGCGATGCATGTCGGCGCCGGCCGCGCGCAGACACTTCAGGGGCACGCCCACGCTGGTCCATCGGCCCGTGCCGAGCGACGCGAGCGGCTTGCGCAGCGAGACGCGGCCCATGCAGCCTTCGCCGCAACCCATGCCGATCCAGGCGTCTGCGGGCAGCGCGTCCACGCGCACGGTGGTCACGAGCAGCACGTCGCCATTGGTCTGGCGATCCAGATCCATCGGCGCTTGCGCCTGGATCGCCAGCGCGGCCCCGGGCTTGTTCCAGGTGAAGCGGCGCGCGTCTTCCTGCGCTTTGTAATCGAGCGCGGTCATGCGCAAGGCGCCGTCGGCGCTGCTCGCGGTCGAGACATCGCCCGCGGCCGGCACGCCGTCGGCGCCGACCAGGCTTACGCGATAGCCATGCACCGCTTTGCCGCGCTCCAGATAATTGCCGATCGGGATCTGCTCGCCGGTGATGCCGGATACCTCGGGCAACGCCGGCACCGAGCTGCGATCGGCATAGGTCAGGCCGTAGCCGAGCGAAAACAAGTCGCCGGCGCGCTGCACCGCCGTGCGCGGCCAGGCGTACGCGAGCTTGCCCTGGAAATCGTGCGCGACCTGGCCATCCGGCTTGCGCAGCAGCACGTCCGCCACACCGCCGCCTTCGCTGCCGGGCAGCCATGCCGCGACGAACGCGTCCGCCGCGTTGATCTAGCGATTCACCCACAGCGGACGGCCACTGAGGAACACCGCGACCACGGGGATGCCCTCGCTCTTCAGGCGGCGCAGCAGTTCCAGATCGTGCTCGTCGCCGGGGCGGTAGAGCAGATTCGGCAGGTCGCCCTGGAACTCGGCGTAGGGGTCCTCGCCGAAAACCACCACCGCCACATCCGGCTTACGCGTGTAATGGCCATCGACGGCGATCTCGGCCTGGCCACCGGCCGCCTTCACCTGTTCGGCGATGCCGGCGCCGATCGATTGGGCGCCCGGGAAATCGCGGTTGCTCAGGCCCGTGCCCTGCCAGGTCAGCGTCCAGCCGCCGCTCTGGCGCGAAATGTTGTCCGCGGCATCGCCGGCCACCAGGATGCGCTTGCGCGGATCGAGCGGCAGCACGCCGCCGTTGTTCTTCAGCAGCACGATGGATTCGCGCACGGCGCGGCGTGCGAGTGCGCGATGCGCCGGGCTGCCGACGATCTCCGCCTAACGCTTCGCCAGCGGCTGCTGCGACGGCGGGCCCGCCTCGAACAAACCCATACGGAACTTCACGCGCAGAATGCGCGCCACCGCGTCGTCCAGCCGCTTCATCGGCAGCGTGCCGGACTTCGCTTCGGCCAGCGTGTGCTCATACAAGCCACGCCAACTGTCGGGTGCCATCAGCATGTCGACACCGGCTTCGATCGACGCCGGGCAATCGACGTTGCTGCAACCGGGCACCTGGCCATGGCCGTTCCAGTCGCCGACCACGAAGCCCTGGAAGTCCATGCGCCCTTTCAGCACATCCGTGAGCAACGCCTTGTTGCCGTGCATCTTCTGGCCGTTCCAGCTGGAGAACGAAGCCATCACCGTCTGCACGCCCGCATCGATCGCGGGCGGATAGCCCGCCGCATGAATCTCGCGCAGCTGCGCCTCACTGATCTGCGCATCGCCCTGATCCTTGCCGTCCTTGGTGCCGCCGTCGGCGAGGAAGTGCTTGGCCGAGGCGATCGCATGGGATGCGTCGAGAAACGCCGGCGTACCGACCTGGCCTTGCAGGCCTTCGACCATCGCCGACGCGTACTGCGCCACGATGCGCGGATCCTGCGAGTAGCCTTCGTACGCGCGACCCCAGCGCAAATCCTGCGGTACCGCGAGCGTGGGCGCGAACGTCCAGTTGATTCCCGTGGCGCGCACTTCCGCCGCGGTGGCCGCGCCTATCGCGCGAATCAGTTCCGGATCGCGCGCATTGCCCAGCGCCGAGTTCTGCGGGAACAGCGTCGCGCCGACCGTGTTGTTGTGCCCGTGCACCGCATCGATGCCGAACAGCAGCGGGATCGCCGGATGGCCGCCGCTGGTATCCATCGCCGCGCGATCGAACGCATCGGCCAGCGCCTTCCACTGCTCCGCCGTCGCGGTAAGCTTCGCACCCGGCTTGGAGTTGCCGCCGGCGAGGATCGAACCGAGCCGGTACTTGCGCACGTCGTCCGGCGTCACGCTGAGGATGTCGGCCTGAATCAGCTGGCCGACCTTGTCCTCCACCGACATCTTCGCCATCAGCGCGGCAACGCGCTGCTCCAGCGCCGCATCCCGCGGCAGCGGCCATCGCGCCACCGGCCATTGCGCGGGATGCACCGCGGTATCGGCCGCGAGAGACATGGCCGGCACGCAGGCAAGCGCCGCGGCCAGCAAGGTAGGTATCGAACGCAAACGAAGAACAGACGCCAGCACGTGCCTCTCCCTACGTCAGGAATCGCCCGCGACTCTCCCCAGAGCCGCCCAGGCCCGCGAGACTGACAGAAATGACAGCGCTGTCAATTGGCGTTGCAGCACGGGTTGATTGGCACCCGCCTTCCTGCGGGGGCGGGGCGCGCGAAGTGTGGCTTGCCGTTATCTGCAGAGTGTTTTTTGGCTTCGTAGAAGCGTTCCCGCAAGCACCCGCCCCTCAACCCGTCCTCTTTCCCACGGGGACTACCTTCGGGTCGTCCGGCGGGGAGAAGGAGAAGTGACGTATCGAGGCGAGAAAATATCGCAAGCGCCAGAGCAAGCGGCGAAAGCCGCGACGCTCGGCCTGCGAGCTCTTGCTCTTGCTCTTGCTCTCCCGGG
>JABLTH010145839.1_pt1 | contig 13007 bp, 12 predicted proteins | sample 7875711 | NCBI WGS metagenome assembly JABLTH01 (sample SAMN14941262, study PRJNA633318) | bioreactor metagenome | isolation source: bioreactor | place: China | collected 2019-03-05 | reverse complement strand
CGAAGCGCCGCGCGGCGCCGCCGCGCGCGTGCCGGTGGTGCTGTTCCTGCACGGGTCCTCGGGGCTGGCGCCCGCCATCCGCGACTTCCAGCAGTGGCTGGCCACGCTGGGCTTCGCCAGCGTGGCGCCGAACTCCTTCGCGCTCGCCGGGCGCGTGACCTACAAGTCGCCGATCGACAAGGCTTCCTACGAGCGCGTCCACGAGCTGCGCGCCTCCGAGATCGCGCCCACGCTGCGCGCGCTGGCCGAGCAGCCCTGGGCCGACGCCTCGCGCCTGGTGCTGGCCGGCACCAGCGAAGGCAGCGTGCCGGTGGCGCGCCACGCCGGCGGCGAGTTCGCGGCGCGCATCCTGTACGCCTGGAGCTGCGAGCCGAACTACTTCGTCGAGGCGCCTCGCAACGCCTTCGCCGACCGCAGGCCGGTGCTCAACGTCATCAGTGCCAGCGACCCCTTCTTCTCGCCGAAGAACCCCTGGCTGGGCAATGCCGAAGCCGCCGGCCACTGCGGTGCGGCGCTGAAAGGCCTGCCCGAAGCGGCGGTGGTGCTGGTGCCCGACGCCCCGCACACGCTGTTCAACCTGCCGGCGGCGCGCGCCGCCACCGCCGGCTTCCTGCTGCCGCTGGCCCGGCCCTGAACCGACAAGGACGCTTGCCGCCATGAACGACCGCTACACCTGCTTCTGCCAGCTGGCCGACCTGAACCCCGACGCCGGCTTCCTGGCGCGCGCGCGCCGCCACATCCACCAGCACCCCGAGCTGTCGTACCAGGAGGCCGGCACGGCGGCCTACGTGGCGCGCCACCTGAAGGACTGGGGCTGGGAGGTGGCCACGCACGTGGGCGGCCACGGCGTGGTGGGCACGCTTCGCGCCGGCAGCGGCGGCCGCAGCGTGGCGCTGCGTGCCGACATGGACGCGCTGCCGATCGCCGAAGCCACCGGCAAGCCCTACGCCAGCACCAACGCCGGCGTCATGCACGCCTGCGGACACGACGGCCACACCGCGATGCTGCTGGGCGCCGCGCAGCACCTGGCGCGCACGAAGAACTTCAACGGCACCGTGCAGCTGGTGTTCCAGCCGGCCGAGGAAGCCGGCGGCCACAGCGGCGCCGCGCGCATGATCGAGGACGGCCTCTTCGAGCGCTTCCCCTGCGACGCCATCTTCGGCCTGCACAACACGCCGGGGCTGGCGGCGAGCCACTTCGGCTTCGGCAGCGGGCCCTTCATGGCCGCTTCGGACGCGGTGCACATCACCATCCACGGCCGCGGCGGCCATGCGGCGCGGCCGCACCAGACGGTGGACCCGGTGCTCATCGCCGGCAGCCTGGTGGTGGCGCTGCAGAGCATCGTCTCGCGCAACATCGACCCGCGGCAGATGGCCATCGTCACCATCGGTGCGCTGCACGCGGGGTCGGCCTCGAACGTCATTCCCGACAGCGCGACGATGGCGCTCAGCGTGCGCTCGTTCGACGCCGGCGTGCGCGACCAGCTGGAGCAGCGCATCCGCCAGCTGGTGGGCGCGCACGTCCAGGGCTACGGCGGCGAGGTGAGCATCGACTACCAGCGCGGCTACCCGGTGGTGGTGAACAGCGAGGCCGAGACCGCCTTCGCGCGCGAGGTGGCCGAGGAACTGGTGGGCGCCGACAAGGTGGTGGCGCCGTACCCGCCGCTGGCCGGCAGCGAGGACTTCGCCTACTACCTGCAGCGCAAGCCGGGCAGCTTCCTGCGCCTGGGCAACGGCACCGAAGGCGCGCTGCTGCACAACCCGAAGTACGACTTCAACGACGAGATCCTCACCACCGGCGCCGCCTACTGGGTGCGGCTGGCCGAACGTTTCCTGGCCGCCGGCGCCTGAACGACACCGCTTCCGAAGGCCGCGCGATGCCTTACTCGCTGAGCTGGGAACCCCGCGGCGTGGTGCGCCGCTATTTCGGCCCCAGCACGATCGCCGAACGGCGGGCCTCGTTCGAGGCGATCTGCCGCGACCCGCGCTTCGACAGCCTGCGCTACTCGATCACCGACTACCGGGACGTGACCCAGTACGAGCTGTCGCACGAGGCGACCGCCGAGATCGCGGCGCTGCACACCGGCCCGCTCATCACCAACCCGCGCATCCGCATCGCCGCGGTGGCGGTGCGGCCGGACATCGTGATGGCGATCCGCGAGTTCATCGCGCTGGGCTTCATGCAGGCACCGTACCGCGTCTTCGCGAGCATGGCCGAGGCGCGGCGCTGGGTGGACTACGACGGAGCCTTCTCCAGCACCGCCACGTCGACCTCGGTGCGCAGCACGAAGCCGAGCGATTCGTAGAGCCGGATCGCCGCCACGTTGGTCTGCCAGGCGTGCAGAAAGGCCTGCTCGCCGCGCGCCTGGATGCGCGCGGCAACGGCGGCCGAGAGCGTGCGCGCGAGTCCACGGCCGCGCGCGTCGGGGTGGGTGCAGACGCCGCTCACTTCGGTCCAGCCCGGCGGACGGAAACGCTCGCCCGCCATCGCCAGCAGTCGGCCGCCGGGCGCGCCCTCGCGCACGCCGATGAAGCGGCCCATCGCGTGCGTGCGCGCCAGGAAGGGGCCGGGCTCGGTGAGCGTCGCCAGTGCCAGCATCCCGGCGGCGTCGGCGTCGGCCAGCGGCTGCCAGCCGCCTTCGTCCTGCAGGGCGCGCGTGGCCACCATCTGCACGCCGCGCGCGCGCTTCACCGCCACCAGCCCGGGCGGCACCACGATGGACGGGACCTGCAGCACGAAGACGCGGTCGCCCGGCCGCAGCAGCGCGGTCAGCGCGGCCAGCGACCCGGTGTCGTCGTCGCGCGCGGAGGCGAACAGGTTGACGTCGCGCGCATAGCGGCGCGCCAGCCGGCTGCCTTCTGACAAGGCCAGGTGGGCGCCGTTCAGGCTGCCCCAGACGGGGCGATCGAGCGGGTGCATGAGCCGCATCATGCCCGTTCAGCCGGCCAGCAGCATCACCCCCACGGCGAGCGCCATCACCCCGGTGGCGGCCCAGCCGAAGAAGCGGTGGCGCAGGCTCATCGTGAGCTCGCCCATCAGCGAGCGCGACTGGCCGATCCACATCATCGCCACCATGATGGGCACCGAGATCACGCCGTTGACGATGGCGCTCCACACCAGCGCCTTCATCGGGTCGAGCTCGAACACGCTCATCAACGTGCCGAAGCCGGTGGCGATGAGGATGATCGTGTAGAAGCCGCGCGCCTCGTGGAAGCCGTGCGAGAGACCGGCCTTCCAGCCCAGCACCTCGCTCACCGCGTAGGCGGCCGATCCCGCCAGCACCGGCACCGCCAGCAGCCCGGTGCCGACGATGCCGAGCGCGAAGACCGCGAACGCGAACTCGCCGGCCACCGGCCGCAGCGCCTCGGCCGCCTGCGCGGCGGTCTGGATGCTGGTGACGCCCTGCTGGTTCAGCGTGACCGCGGTGGCCACCACGATGCACAGCGCGATGGCATTGGAGAACAGCATGCCGACCCAGGTGTCCTGCTTGATGCGCGAGAGGTGCTCGGCCGCGTAGGCCGGGTGGCCGCGCAGCTGCACCGCCTCCGGCCGGCGATGGTTGTCTTCCACCTCCTGCGCCGCCTGCCAGAATAACAGGTAGGGGCTGATCGTGGTGCCCAGCACCGCCACCACCATGGCCGCGTAGTCGCCCGCCGACCCGCCTGCGGGCAGGAACTGCCAGGGCCGCAGCGATTCGTGCACCGCCTGCGCCCACGGCACGTGCACCGAAAGCACCACGGCGAAGTACGAGAACAGCGCCAGCGTGAGCCACTTCAGGATGCGCACCGTGCGCTCGTACGAGAACAGCACCTGCCCGGCGATGGACAGCGCGCCGAAGCCCAGCAGGTACAGCGTGTGGTGTCCGCCGGCCAGCAGCCGAAGCGCCTCGGCCATGGCGCCGATGTCGGCGGCGATGTTGATCGTGTTGGCCACCACCAGCAGCCCCACCAGCGTGAGCGTGAGCCACTTCGGACACAGCTTGTCGATGTTGGCCGCGAGCCCGACCCCCGTGACCCAGCCGATGCGCGCCGAGAGCATCTGGATGCCGATCATCAGCGGCGTGGTCAGCAGCAGCGTCCACACGAGGCCGAAGCGGTACTGCGCGCCGGCCTGCGAATAGGTGGCGATGCCGCTGGGGTCGTCGTCGGCGGCGCCGGTGATGAGGCCGGGGCCCAGGCGCTGGGCGAAGCCGTTGAGGCGGGCGTTGTTCATGGGGCGCCCCGGTCGGCGGCGGGGGGTCGGGAAGGCGGGCGCATTCTCGTGGCGCGCCCCGTGCGGGTCAACGCGCCGACAGCCCGCGGACAAGGCCCGGCTCAGCCGGGGTCGAACTGGTCCGCGTTGCGGCCGCGGATGGGCGCATAGAAGGCGCGGATGGTGGCGATGTCGGCTTCCACGTCTTCGCCCGGGTCGACCAGCGGCCCCAGCCCGCAGGTGCGGCGGCCCCAGTCCAGGTAGGACAGCTGGATCGGCAGGCCGGCACCGCGCGCGATGTGGTGGAAGCCGCGCTTCCATTCGCGCGCGCGGCTGCGCGTGCCTTCGGGCGCCACCACCAGCTGCAGCGGGCCGGGTGCGTTCTTCAGCGCCTGCACCGAGCTGTCGACCAGGTTGTTGGCGCGCTCGCGGTCGACCGCGATGCCGCCCAGCCAGCGCATCAGGCCGCCGAAGGGGGCGCGGAAGAGCGAGGCCTTGCCGAGCCAGCGGATGCGCATGCCCAGCGCCATGGCGCCCAGCAGCGTGTACGGGAAGTCCCAGTTGCTGGTGTGCGGCGCGGCCACCACCACGCAGCGCTCGGCGCGCGGCGAAAGTTCGCCTTCCACCTGCCAGCCCAGCAGGTGCAGCGTGCGCCGCGAGAAGGCGCGCAGCACGGGCTGCAGGCGCGGGCTGTCGAAGAGAGTGCGGGACATGGCCCTGGAGCATAGGGCCGACACCGAGGACCCTACACTCGGACGAACCGCCATGACCGCCGCGCCTGCCGCCTGAAGCCGATGGACGACACGCCCCGTGCCGACCCCGAAGCCGGCGCGCTGTTGCGCCGCTGCCCCATCTTCAGCCGCTGCGGCGAAGCCGACCTGGCGTCGCTGGCCGCCCACGGCCGCTGGGAAGACTTCGCCGACGGCCAGGACCTGGTGCGCGAAGGCGAGGCGCCGCACGACCTGCTGGTGCTGGCCAGCGGCCGCGCGCGCGTGCTCAAGCGCGGCGACAGCGGCGAGCTGCACGCCATCAACCAGGCGGGGCCGGGCGACTCGATCGGCGAGATGGCGCTCTTCGACCGCGTGCCGCGTTCGGCCACCGTGCGCGCCGAAGGCCCGGTGCGCTGCCTGGTGCTGCCCCTGGCGGCGCTGGTGAGCGGCGCCGAGGCGCGGCCCTCTCTGGTGCCGGTGCTGGTGGACATCGGCGCGCTGGTGGCCGAGCGGCTGCGCACCTCCAGCGCCGCCGCCGCGGCCGCCGCCGACCGCGCGCTGGCCGAGGAGCGCACGCGCGCCGTGATGGGCCGGTTCACGCTGCTGCTGATGCTGGCCTACACGCTGTACACCTGGGTGCTGGGCACGGCCATCGAGGTGAAGCAGGCGCTCGGGCGCAGCGAATTCGTCACCGTGCCGGCCATCGTGGTGTGCTGCGCCATCATGGCGGTGTTCGTGCGCGTCTCGGGCTACCCGGCACGCTTCTTCGGCCTCACGACGGTGAACGCGCGCCGCCACGCGGTCGAAGGCCTGCTGTTCACGCTGCCCTGGATGGCCGCCGTGCTGCTGCTCAAGTGGGCCCTGGTGCGCTGGGTACCGGCGATGCACGGCGCGCCCCTGCTGCAGATGTTCGCCCCGCCGCCGCCCGGCCTGCCGGCCAACGGCTTCGACCCGTGGCTGGCGCTGGCCTACGTGGTGTTCGCGCCCTTCCAGGAACTCATCTACCGCGGCGGCGTGCAGGGCCCGCTGGCGCACTTCCTCAGCGGCCGCTGGCGCACGCCGCTGGCCATCGTCGGCGCCAACGTCATCTTCTCGGCCGCGCACCTGTACGTGTCGCCCGGGCTGGCTGTCATGGCCTTCGTCGCCGGCCTGTTCTGGGGCTGGCTCTACGCCCGCCAGGGCGGCTTGGCGGGCGTGAGCCTGTCGCACGTGCTGCTGGGCTTCTGGGCCTTCGAGGTGGTGGACCTGGGCGTGCTGGAGTGATCAGGGGAAGGGCGGGTTCGAGTCGCCGCCCTGGATCATCACCAGGCTGTGCCGCTCCGAGCTGTCTTCCACCTGCGGGTCGGCGGTGTCGCGGATCTTGGTGTACCAGGTGCGCACCTCGTTGCGGCTCGGGCAGCTGATGGAGACCGAGTCGCGCGACTGGCCCGCCTGGTAGCTGTAGTTGCGCACCTTGATGCAGTTGCTGAACGAGCCCGCCGGCACGCTGGCGCTCAGCGCTTCGGCGGTGAAGCTGATGGCGCCGGTGGTGGCGACCAGCTCACCGGTGGATTGGTTGCGGATGCCGCCCTTGTAGACCACGGCGTCGCCCACGGCCACCTTGCGCGCGAAGCTGAAGCCCGGCTCGAACAGCCAGGTGGCGCTGCCGTCGTCGAAGCCGAGGTAGCTGATGCGGCGCGCGGTGATGGCAAAGAGCTCGGCCGAGTCGAAGACCCAGCTGCTGCCGTTGTAGCGGTACCAGGTCTGCGCCAGCTGGCCGGCGGCGTTCACGCTGACGACGTAGCCGCTGAGCTGGCCGCTGGCCGTGTCCTGCAGCACGCCCCAGTTGCCCGGGGTCAGGGCCAGGTAGGGCCCGACGTCGAAGGTGGCGCTCCAGGCCGCCGGGGCGGCGGCGGCCAGGGCGGTGGCGAGCAGGCGGCGAAGCGGTGCGGGCATGGGCGGGGTCCTCCTTCGGGCCGGAGGCGGCCCGTGGAAGCCTCTGTACCACCGGCGGCGGCCGCGGTGGCGACCGTTCGCGCTATTCCCCGTTTGCCCGGTTCTCAGTCCACCTTGACCTTGGCCGCCTTCACGATGTCGGCGAAGAGCTTGAGGCTCTTCCTCATGTGGGCGTCGAACTGCTCGGTGCTGGAGCCGGTGACGGTGAGGCCCATGTCCTTGAGCCGCGGCGCCAGCGCGTCGGAGCGGATCGCCTTGTTCACGTCGGCGTTGATCTTCGCGATGATCTCCGGCGGCGTGGCGCGCGGCAGCCCGATGCCGAGATTGCTGGCGAAGTCGAAGTCGGGGAAGGTCTCGCCGGCGGCCGGGATCTCGGGTGCGCTGGGGTCGCGCTTCAGGCCCATCACCGCGATCGGCTTCAGGCGCCCGCTCTTCACGTGCGGCATGCTGCTGAAGAGGGGGTCGATCAGCAGGTCGACGCGTCCGTCGAACACGTCGCCGTAGGCACCGCCGGCGCCCTTGTACGGGATGTGCAGCATCTCGATGCCGGTGAGCAGGTTCAGCTGCTCGCCCGCCAGGTGCATGCTGCTGCCCGCGCCCGCGGTGGCGTAGCTGAGCTTGCCCTTGTTGGCCTTGCCATAGGCGATGACCTCGGCCAGCGTGCTGGCCTGCAGCTTGGGGCTGGCCGACATGAGGATGTTGCCGACCACCAGCATGGTGCCCGAGAGGTCGCGCAGCGTGTCGAAGGGCATGTCCTTGCGCAGCGCCGGCTGGATGCCGAGCACGCCGATCGCCAGGATGCCCAGCGTGTAGCCGTCGGGGGCGCTCTTGGCGACGAAGTCGGTGCCGCTGATGGTGCCGGCGCCCGGTTTGAACTCGACGACGATGGGCTGGTTCCACATCTTGCCCAGCTCGGTCTCCAGCAGGCGCGCCAGGATGTCGAGCGCGCCGCCGGGCACGTTGGGCACGATGATGCGCACGGGCTTGGAGGGCCAGTTCGCGGCCGCGCCCTGGGCAAAGGTAAACGGGGCGGCCAGGCTGCCGGCGGTGGCGACCAGCACGGTGCGGCGTTTCATGGACTGGGGTCTCCTTCGGTCTTGCGGTGGATCTCGACGACGCCGCGGTCGGCGTCGACCACCACCCAGTCGCCGGTGCGGATGTGCTCCAGCGGGTCGCGGTCGAAACCGGTCATGGCCGGCGCGCGCGTCACCACGGCGCCGAGCGCGATCTTGGTGGTCATCTCGTTGAACAGCATCGCGGCCGGGGCGGTGCCCAGGCTGCGCGTCAGGTGGAAGGCATTGGACCAGCCCGAGCTGCCCTTGGCGCCCGGGAACACCAGCACCTTGCCGGCGAAGCTGACGCCGCGCAGTTCGTGCCGCGTCTCGACGATGGTGCCGGTGCGCGAGTCGATGCCGCCCCAGCCCGAGATGCGGTCGCGCGTGACCAGCGCCTCGCCTTCGGCGCGGCCGGGCACGACGCAGCGGCCCTTGAGCTCGATCATCATGCGTAGCGCCCCTGCCAGCGGCCGGTGCAGGCGGCGTCGATGCACTCGGCCGTGCTGCCGAACCAGGCCTGCACGCCCAGGATGGCGGGCAGGTAGTGCGCCTGCTTGGCCGAGTCCAGCGCCACCACGCGCGTGCCTTTCGGCGCGGCGCGGCTCATCGCCGAGCAGCTGTCGGTCATCAGGCGCGCGCCGGCGGCTTCGATGGTCCTGGTGTAGCCGTTCTGGTCGGCCAGGGTCTTGATGGCGCGCGGCGTGAAGATCCAGAGCTCGCAGTCGGCGTGCACCTTCCGTCCTTCGAGCAGGCGCGCCGCTTCCCACAGCTGCTCGATCGTGTAGTGCGGGCAGCCCAGCATCACGTAGTCGACCTTCGTGTCGCGGCCGGTGGCGTTGATCTTCTCCCAGGTGGCGCGGCGCTCGGCCTCGCCGAACACGTGCAGCTCGGAAGGCGTGCGGCCACCGAAGGCGGTCGAGAGGTTCGGCGCTTCGGGCGTGATGCCGACCAGGTGGTACATCTCCACCCCGCCCGAAGACGACGCGGCGGCGCCGAAATGCTTCAGCCGCGCCAGGTTGGGCGGCACGCCGCGCAGGCCTTCGATGACCGGCACCCGCTCCTGCACCAGGTCGCCGACCCAGTAGCCCAGCAGACCCCAGTCGGCGGTGCTTTCGACATCGGCTTCCAGCCGGATGCGGTGGGTGCCGAAGCGGTTCTCCGGCAGGTGGTAGCCCCAGTAGGGGATGCGGCCGGTGAGCATGGCGGCGCCGACGCTTTCGCGCCCTTCGGTGTTGGTGCGCGCGCCCAGCACCGAGTTGCAGTAGATGACGGCCGAGGACTCCATCCACGCGCAGTGCTCGCCGCGCGACGGCAGGTTGCCCACCTGGTAGGGCGTGCAGGTGTTGGTGGCCTGCACGCCCAGCCCGGTGATGTAGGCCTCGCCCTGGCGGTAGAAGTGCACCGTGGCTTCGTCGACGCCCATGCGCTCGGGCTCGTCGGGCGCGAAGCCGAGCTGGGTGTGTGTGGTGAAGGCGCGCACCTTCGGGATCTTCACCACCTCGTCGCTGTCCAGGCTGAACTGCGAGAAGACTGCGTCCATGCCGCCCTGCTGCCTGGCGAAATCGCGCATGAAGGGCGTGGTGGCGCTGACCGAGGCGACGACGTTGTTGGTGGCGACCAGCCGTTCGGCGCCGAGCGCGCGGCCGTAGCGTTGCAGCAGGTCCATCGCGCGCGCGACGGCCGGGCCGTCGCGGCCGTCGGCCATGGCCTGTTCTTCGTCGGTCAGCTTCATGCCGGGGCGAGCACGGCTTGCGTCTGCCGCAGGTAGACGCCTTGCGCCAGCAGCTCGGCCTGCACGGTGGCGACGTCCACCGCGCGCGGCTGCACGCCCTGCTTCACCGCCAGCGCGGCGGCCACCCCGGCGGCCTGCCCGGTGATCCAGCACTGCGGAATCTCGCGCATGAAGCCGTGCGAGTTCTTGTCGCAGCTGACATGGCGGCCGCAGGCGAGCAGGCCTTCGAGCTTTTCCGGCACCAGCGCGCCGTAGGGGATGCTGATGTTGGGGAACTTCGGGCTCACCGCCGGCGTGACGCCGATCTCGTCGGCCAGCGCCGTTCCTTCGGGCCAGCGGCGGCGCAGCACGGCGTCGACGCCCTTCAACCTGCGCGCGTGGCGCACGCCGATCTGCGGCGCCGAGAGCATCATGTACGCGTTCTCGAAGCCCGGCGCGTTCGCGCGGTAGTAGGCCAGGTGGCGCTCCATCGCGGTGTGCGAGCGGATCTCCACTTCGGTGAGGTCGTCGACGTCCAGCGCCGAGTAGCCGGTCTGGCGCGGCCCCATGAAGAGCGCGACGTCGTTGCGCCAGCTGACGAAGGGGCGCTCGAAGAGGCCGCAGGTCTCGCGACCCTTGGCCATGAAGGCGGCGAAGGCCTCGGGCTGGCCGGCCTTGAATTCGATCCAGCGGTTCATGTCCACGCCGGCGAACAGCCAGGCCGTGTTCATGCAGTGGTGGACGTCGGCTTCCTCGATGTCGTTGTCGAAGGCGGCGCCGGCGCGCGCGAAGAGGTCGCCGTCGCCGGTGGCGTCGACCACCACCTTCGCGAAGATGGCCATGCGGCCTTCCTTGCTCTCGAAGGCGACGCCGCGGACGGCGCCGTCGTCGCAGATGGGCTGCGCGGCCCACGAGTGGTAGGCCAGCTTGACGCCGCGTTCCAGCACGATCTGCTGGCTCAGCAGCTTGAGCCGTTCGGGGTCGATGGTCGGCGACCAGGTCACCACGCCGTGGTAGGCCGCGGTGCGCTGCGACCAGTGCGCGGCCTTGGCGGCGTCCTGGCTGCCCCAGTCGCCGCGCGGCGGGCCGGCGATGGCGTCGGCCGGCAGCCGGTTGAACAGTTCTTCCGCGAAGCCGCGGATCACCAGCTGGCCCTGCCAGTCGGTCATGCGGTCGATCCAGATCACCAGCCCGCCGGTCGACAGCCCGCCCAGGTGGTTGTAGCGCTCGAGCAGGCAGACGTCGGCGCCGGCCTTCGCGGCCGCTGCCGCAGCCGCGGTGCCCGAAGGGCCGCCGCCCACCACCAGCACGTCGCAGCGGTGGTACACGGGGATGCGGCGGCCGGGCTCTTCGTGGAAGCCCCAGTCGGGGCGCGGCGCGCGCTGGCCTTCGCGGTCGAAGATGTCCGAAGCGAGGATGCGCTCGTCGGTGCGCTGGGTCGTTCTCATTTCCGGGGCTCCACGAGCACCGCGCCCTGCTGCAGCGGGCCCACGTTGCGGCGGTAGATCTGCAGCCAGCCGCGGTCGAACTGCTTGGGCGGCGGCTGCCAGGCGGCGCGCCGGCGCTCGAGCTCGGCCGCGTCGACTTCCAGGTCGACGCGGCGCGTGTCGAGGTCGATGGTGATGGTGTCGCCGTCCGCCACCAACGCCAGCGGCCCGCAGACCGCGCCCTCCGGTGACACCTCGGCCACCACCAGGCCCTTGCACACCAGCCCCGAGAGGTGGCCGTCGGTGAGCATGGCCACCTGCTCGCCGAGGCCGGCGCCGTCGATCGCGAACACCACCTTCGAGGAGCCGCCGCCCATGCCCGGGCCGCCGCAGACGCCGGCGCCGCGCATCACGACGACCTGGCCGGGCTGGATGTCGCCCCGCTGCAGCGCCGCGATGGCGTCGTCGGCGGCGCTGAAGCACAGCGCCGGCCCGCTGAAGCGGCGCACCTTGCGTTCCGCGATGCCGGTCTTCACGATGCCGGTCTCGGGCGCCAGGCTGCCGCGCAGCACGGTGATGGCGGGGCGGCTGGCGACGGGGTTCGCGATCGGGCGGATCACCTCGGGGTTCGCGACCGTCGCGCCTTCCAGGTTCTGCGCCACGCTGCGGCCGGTGACGGTGAGTGCGTCGCGGTCGAGCAGGGGCTCCAGCTGCTTCATCACCGCGCGGCAGCCGCCGGCGGCTTCGAAGTCCTCGATGAAGTGCTCGCCCACCGGGCGCACGCCGGCCAGTACCGGGGTGCGGTCGGCCAGGGTCTCGAACAGGCGGTAGACGTCCACGCCGCTGGCCGCTTCGGTCGCCACCGCCTGCAGGTGCTTGACGCAGTTGACCGAGCCGCCCACCGCCAGCACCGCGCGCACCGCGTTCGCGAACGCGCCTTCGGTGAGGATGTCGCGCGGCTTCAGGTCTTCCCAGACCATTTCGACGATGCGCTTGCCGGCGGCACGCACCGCAGCCCACATGGCTTCGCTGTTGGCGGCCACCGGCGTGGTGCCGGGCAGCGCCATGCCCAGCGCTTCGGTGGCGATGTGGATGGAGTTGGCGGTGCCCATGCCGCTGCACACGCCGGGGCCGCGGATGGCGTTGCGGCTCATGCCGACCAGGTCGTCCAGCGCGAGGTGGCCCATCTGCGCGTGCATGGCGCCGACGAAGACGTCCTCGATGTCGACGTGTTGGCCCTTCCATTCACCGCTGGGCTGGTAGCCGCAGGCCACCAGCAACGTGGGCACGTTCAGGCGCGCGCCGGCCATCAGCTGGCCGGGCACGGTCTTGTCGCAGCTGGCCAGGCACACCATGCCGTCGAGCAGCGCGCCTTCGACCGCGGCTTCGATGTCGTTGGTGACGAGGTCGCGCGAGCTGAGGATGTAGCCGCCGCGCCCGCCGGCGCCGACCACGAAGTCGCTCGGCGCCGTGGTGCGCACCTCCAGCGGCACGCCGCCGGCGGCGCGGATGGCCTCCTTCAGCACCGGCACGATGCCGTCCAGGTGCGCGTAGCAGGCGGCCAGGCCGTTGCTGCTGTTGGCGACGGCGATCTTGGGCTTCTCGCAATCGGCTTCGGAAAGCCCCATGCCCTGCCACTGCGCGTTGCGCACGGCCCAGAGGTAGGAGCCGCGGGGGAAGTTGCTGCGCAGCTTGCGGGTCATGCGTGAACGCTCTTGGGGACTGTGGGGAGGCGCGGGGGCGGAAGGGCCGGTCTAATAGTGACATCTCAAGAAAACGGGTGTCAATCGGAGACCGCCCCGATGCGTAGCGAGAAACTGTTCGACGTGCGTGGCCTTTCGGTGCTGGTCACCGGCGCGGCCAGCGGCATCGGCTTCGGCCATGCCGAGGTGATGGCTGCCAACGGCGCCCACGTGGTGCTGTGCGACGCCGACGCGGAAGGGCTGGACACCGCCGTGGCGCGGCTGCGCGAAGGCGG
>JABLTH010039515.1_pt1 | contig 13022 bp, 13 predicted proteins | sample 7875711 | NCBI WGS metagenome assembly JABLTH01 (sample SAMN14941262, study PRJNA633318) | bioreactor metagenome | isolation source: bioreactor | place: China | collected 2019-03-05 | reverse complement strand
TCCTCGCCGGCGCGGCAGAACGCGCGCACCAGCAGGTCGATCGCCTCGTCGCTGCCGCGGCCGACCAGCAGCTGCTCGCGGCGCACGCCGTACAGCGCGGCCAGCGCATCAACCAGCGCGGCCGGCTGCGGATCGGGATAGCGGTTGCAGCCGGCGGCCGCCTCGCCGAACGGCGCCCATGCGGACTCGTTCGCGTTGAGCAGGATCTGCCCGCCGCTGGCCTCCATGCGCGCCGAGGAATACGGCTGCATCGCGCGAATCTCCGGACGCGCCAGGTCGAGCACGCTCATGCGCGGCCCTCCAGCGCGTCCAGCCGCATCGCCACCGCGCGGCGGTGCGCTTCCAGTTGCTCGGCCGCCGCCAAGGTCACCGTGCACGGGCCGATGGCGCGCAGCCCGTCCGCACTCAGTTCCTGCACGCTGATCTGCTTGACGAAGCTGGCCACCGACACGCCGCTGTAGCTGCGCGCGTAGCCGTAGGTCGGCAGCACGTGATTGGAGCCGCTGCAGTAGTCGCCCACCGATTCCGGCGTCCACGGGCCGAGGAAGATCGACCCGGCGCTTTCGATGCCGTCGAGCAGCGCGCGCGGCTGGGCGATCTGGATGATCAGATGCTCGGGCGCGTAGCGGTTGCTCACTTCCACCGCCTGGGCCAGCGAATCCACCGCGATCAGGCGGCTCTGCGCTAGCGCCTTGAGTGCGGTTTTGCTGCGCGGCAGTGTCGCGACCTGCCGCTCCACTTCCGCCGCCACCGCATCGAGCATCGTCGTGGACGGACTGAGCAGAACCACCTGCGAATCCGGGCCGTGTTCGGCCTGCGACAGCAGGTCGGCCGCGACGAAGGCCGGGTTGGCGCGATCGTCGGCAATGACCAGCACCTCGGAGGGGCCAGCCGGCATGTCGATGGCCGCACCGTCCGGATCGCAGGAGACCTGCAGCTTGGCCTCGGTGACCCAGGCGTTGCCCGGGCCGAACAGCTTTTCGCACTTGGGCACGCTCTCGGTGCCGTAGGCCATCGCGGCGATTGCCTGGGCGCCGCCAAGCTTGAACACGCGGTGCACGCCGGTGACCCGTGCGGCATACAGCACCGCCTCATCACAGCTGCCATCGGCACGCGCGGGGGAACACAGCACCACCTCGCGGCAGCCGGCGATGGCCGCTGGCACCCCCAGCATCAACGCGGTGGACGGCAGTGGCGCGCTGCCGGCCGGCACGTATAGGCCAACCCGGGAGATCGGACGCAGCATGCGTTCCACGCGTACACCCGACGCCGTATCCACGCCTACAGGCTGTGGCTGCGAAGCACGGTGATAGATCTCGATACGCCCCGCCGCTTCGCAGATCGCCGCCTTCAGCGCAGGATCGAGTGCGGCCTCGGCCGCGGCAAACTCCGCCGCCGTCACCTCGATGGTATCCAGCGCGCAGCGGTCGTATTTCGCGCTCAACTCGCGCAACGCCGCATCGCCCTGCGCACGCACCAGGGCGACGATCGCCGCTACGCCCTGCTTCAGTTCCTCGGCACGCGCCTGCGCCGGACGGGCCAGCGCCTCGCGGCGCGCCGTCTCGTCCACGGTGTTCCAGTCCAGCCGCTTCATGGTCTTGCCCTCGGGCCCGCTCAGGCGAGCATCTTTTCCACCGGCAGCACGAACATCTCGCGTGCGCCGGCCTTCTTGATCTCTTCGAGCTGGCGCCAGCTCACCTCGCCGGCGCACAGCGCCTGCAGCATCAACTGGTCCGGCTGTCCGACCACCGGAAGCAGCGTCGGCTGCGGGCCGCCCGGCAACAGGCGGGTCACCGCCTCCAGCGCGCTGCGCGAGGTCTGCAGCAGCAGCAGGCGCGACTCGCTCACCTGGATCACGCCGTCGAGGCGCTTGAGCAGCAGTTCGAGCATGTCGCCGCGCTCGTCGATCGGCAGCGCCTCCGGACCGGCCAGCACCGCCTCGCTCTCCAGCAGCACGTCGACCTCGCGCAACTGGTTGGCGACGAGTGTGCCGCCGCTCTGCACCAGGTCGCAGATGGCATCGGCGGTGCCCAGCTTTGGCGCGATCTCGACCGAGCCGGCCAGCGTGACCACCTGCGCCTGTACGCCCGCGTCGCGCAACCACTTGCCGAGCAGGCCGGGGTAGGAGGTGGCGATACGCTGCCCGGCGAGACTGGTGGCGCCTTCGTAGGTCATCTCCTGCGGCACCGCCACGGAAAGACGGCAACGGCCGAAGCCGAGCGGGCGCCATTCCTTGAGCGGCGCGCCGTCGGCACCGGTGGTGAGCGAAAACTCGTCCAGCACATTGCGGCCAACGATACCCAGGTCGCACACGCCCTGCTCGATCAGCCCGGGAATGTCGTCATCGCGGACCAGCAGCAGGTCCACCGGCTCGCCTTCGCCGAAGCAGAACAGCTTGTCGCGGCTCTGCCGGAAGGTCAGCCCGCAGCGCTTGAGCAGGTCGAGCGCCGGCTCGGTAAGCCGGCCGGATTTCTGCATCGCAATGCGCAGGCGATCGCGCGTCTTCATGCCTTGTCCTTCCTCTGTGTTGCTCGGCGACGGGCCGCCCGCGCAGCCGCCGCCAGGTAACCGCCACTGCCCTGGTTGATGTACCGGGCCACCCGGCCGATCGTGGTGATGCTGACCGCGGTGCGCTCGTGGATCTCCCGGTAGGAAATGCCCTCGAGCAGGTACGGCACCACGCGCCAGCGATCGACCAGCACCTCCAACTCCGCCGGTGTGCACAGGTCGTGCAGGAACGCCGACATTTCCTCGGCATTCCTCAGCGACAGCAACGCCTCGCAAAGGCTCAGCTCAGCCGACTCGGAGGGTGTCTCGGGATCAACGGAACGGCGCTTCATAATGTACTAATGCGTTAATACGTTTGCACAGTCTAGCCGGAGGACCGGGACCTGTCGAGCAACCACCGGGGGAGAGCGCTCATCGGGCACGGGGAAGCCGACCGGCACCATGGCGCAACCAACATCATTCACCGCCAGGTAAATGCCTGGATCAGCGGCTGGGGAGCGCGCGACGCCCGCCCAGGCGCCGGTCAAGGGCATCGAGGAAGTCGTCGGGAAGTTCCGCCCGGACCGGCACCCGCCACCAGCCCGGCCGAGCGAAGCGGGTGCACTTGATCGCGTCCTTGTCGGTCATCAGCAAAGGCCGCGCGCCGGCAAAATCGAGATCTCCGGCAACGAATGCATGATGGTCAGGAAAGGCCCGGCCCTCCACGTCCAGCCCACGGGCCCGCAGGCTGTCGAAGAACCGCTCGGGGTGACCGATGGCGGCCACGGCGGCCACCGGCGTGCCGGCGAACGCCGAGAGCTCCTGCTCGCTGTCACCGGCCAGCGACACCGCCGTGCCACCGGTCAGATGCATGGCGAACTCGCCGGAGTGCGCCTGCCCGTTGGCCACAAGGAAATCGACCCGCCGCAGGCGCGACAGCGGCTCGCGCAACGGCCCGACCGGCAGCAACCGGCCATTGCCGAAGCGCCGGACACCGTCGATCACGCAGATCTCCACGTCCCGGGCCAGCCGGTAATGCTGCAAACCATCGTCGGCGATCACCACATCGCAGCCGGCCTCGACCAGCAGCGCGGCCGCCGCGGGACGGTCGCGCCCCACCGCCACCGGGGCACCGCTGGCGCGGATCAGACTGGGCTCGTCGCCGAAAATCGCCGGCTCCGGACTATCGCCGAGCAGCGCCGGCTCGCGCTGGCTACCACCGTAGCCGCGACTGACCACCCCGGGCCTCCAGCCTCGCTCTCGCAGCGCCCGCACCAGCGCCAATGTGAGCGGCGTCTTGCCGGTACCGCCAGCAGTGAGATTGCCGACGACCACCACCGGCACCGGAAGCTGGACCGAACGCAACAGGCGCAATCGATAGAGCCCGCGTCGCAACGCGGTCAGCCCGCCATACAGCCAGGCGAGTGGGTGCGCCCAGAGCGGCGCCCGCCGCCCTCCGTACCAGCTCGCCTGCAGCTCGTCGGCCAGCGCCATGGCCGGATCAGTCAGCCGCCTGGGACTGGAACTGCATGCGATGCAATGCTGCGTAGTGTCCCTGCAAGGCCAGCAGCTCGGCGTGGGTGCCGCGCTCGACGATGCGACCGTGATCCATCACGGCAATCTGGTCGGCGCCCTCGATGGTGGACAGGCGGTGGGCTATCACCAGGGTCGTGCGGTCCTTCATGAGGCGCTGCAACGCATTCTGGATCAGCCGTTCGGACTCGGTGTCAAGCGCGCTGGTCGCCTCGTCCAGCACCAGGATAGGCGCGTTCTTCAGGATCGCCCGGGCAATCGCGATGCGCTGGCGCTGGCCGCCGGAGAGCATGCCGCCGCCCTGCCCGATCGGGCTGTGCAGGCCCTGTGGCATGCGGCTGATGAATTCCATGGCGTTGGCTGCCTCGGCCGCGGCAACGATCTCGGCCTCGCTGGCACCAGACAGTTCGCCGTAGGCGATGTTCTCGGCCACGGTGCCGTCGAACAGCACCACGCTCTGCCCCACCCAGGCGATCTGGCGACGCATCGACGTCAGCGTGTAGTCCAGGTAATCCTCGCCGTCGAGCACGATGCGCCCGCCGCTGGGCTCGTAGAAGCGCGGAAGCAGGCTGACCAGGGTGCTCTTGCCGCTGCCCGAGCGGCCGACCAGCGCGGTCACGGTACCGGGCGGACAATACAGGTCCACGCCGCGCAGGGCCTCGGACTCGCTACGTGGATACAGCAGCCGCACGCCCTCGAACACGAGGTCACCGCGGGTGCGATCCATCTCGATCCGCCCGCGGTCCCCTTCCGGCGGCATATCCATGACGTCAAACAGGTCTTCGGCCGCCGACATGCCGCGCTGGATGTTCGACTGCACGTTGGTCAGTCGCTTCAACGAGGGGATCATTGCGCCCATCGCAGTGAGCACGGTGATGAACACGCCCGAAGTGATGTGGTCGATCACGTCAGCCCGCGTGCCCAGAAAAACCAGCACCGCAAGCGCAAATGCGGCAACCGTCTGGATTGCCGTGCTGGACGAGGCGCTGGTCAGCGCTATCTTCAGGTTGAGCCGCCGTGCCCGCTTGGTGACGTCATCGAACCGCGCGCCCTCGTGGGGCTGGCCACCATAGATGCGAACTTCACGGTAGGCGCCCACCGATTCCTCGACCGTGCCTGTCACCGAGCCCATCGACCCCTGGATGCGCCGGCTGATGTTTCGGTAACGGCGGCTGACCACGGTGGCGATCAGCGCCACGGCCGGCACCATCACCAGCAGGGCCAGCGTGAGGTAGGCGCTGTTATGCAGCATGACGTACAGCATGCTCACCACGGTGACACCCTCGGTCACCGCGATCTTGATCGCATCGGTCGACGCCGACGCCACCTGCTCGCTGGTGTAGGTGATGCGCGAGATCTGCTGGCCGGACGGCTCCGCGCCGAAGAAGGTCGCCGGCAGCTTGAGATAGGACCCGAAAACATCCATCTGCATCGCCTGTACGACGTGGCGGCCGATGTAGGAGATGCCGTAGCTGCTGAGGAAGGTGCCGATGCCGCGCACGGCGAAGATGATCATGATCCAGATCGGCATCCAGAAGATCAGGTGCGGGTCCTTGTTCTTGAAAAGGTCGTCGAACAGCGGCCTGAGCAGGTTGGTGAACACCGCCAGCGCACCGCCATCGATCGCCATGCCGAGGATCGCCAACAATCCGACCGCGCGGTACCGACGGGTGTATCCGAACAGCCGCTTGTAGACCTCCCAGGTCTTGGCGTCCCAGACGCCTCGTCGCTCCGCGGCATTCACCGCTCCGCCCTCGGCTTCTCGGGCGTGGTGGCGATCGACAGCCGGGTGAAGCCAAGTTGACCCAGCGCATCCATCGCGGTCACCACGTACTGGTGGGGTGTCATCGCGTCGGCGCGGATCACCACCTGGCCGTCGCGCCGCCCGCCGGAGTTCTGTTCCAGCATCTGCTTGAGCGGCCCGATGCCCTCGCCAAGCACTTCGTCGCTGCCGACGTAGTAGCGACCGTCCTTGTCGATCATCACCGTGAGCAGCGGTGGTTGCACGTCGCGCTCCTCGGCGCTGGCCTTGGGCAGGGTTACCTGCATGCGCGAGTGCTGGATGAACGTGGTGGTGAGCACGAAGAACATCAGCAGCGTCAGCAGCACGTCGATCAACGGGATCACGTTGATCTCGAAATCGTCGCGACGACGGTCCGAACCGATACGCATCGATCTCAGCCTGCCGCCGGGGTGCGGCGCGGGCGCGGCGTCGCCGGGGTGCCCGGCACGCCGAAGGTGAGATCGTCCAGCAGGGCGATCGCCTCCTTCTCCATGTCAACGCAATAGCCGGCCACCTTGCTGCGGAAGTACCGGTGCAACACGTAGGCCGGAATCGCCACCACCAGGCCGGTCGCCGTACAGATCAACGCTTCGCCGATGCCGCCGGCCATCTTCATCGGATCGCCCACGCCGCCGCGCATGACGTCGAGGAACATCCGGATCAGGCCGATCACCGTGCCGAACAGGCCCAGCAGCGGGCCGATCAGGGCGATCGTGCCCAGGGTGTTGAGGTAACGCTCCATCCGGTGCGCCACGTGGCGACCGGTATCCTCCAGGCGTTCCTTGATGATGTCGCGCGGGCGGTCGCGTACCACCAATGCGGAGGCCAGCAGTTCACCCAGCGGCGAACCATTGGCCAGGGTATCCAGATGCTGGGGGTCGAGCTGTCCCTTGCGCGCCCACTCCCGCACCTCTTGTCCCAGCCCGGACGGCAACACGGACGAGCGCCGCAGCGTCCAGAAGCGCTCCAGCACGATCGCCAGCGCGATCGCCGAACAGAACAGGATGGGCGCCATCGCCCAACCGCCAGCCATCAGGATATCCAGCACAACGCCCCCGCAGGATGCAAAGCAGAACGAGCCGGCATCATACCAGTCCGAACCGTGCGTTCCGTGGGCTGCGTCCGGCTGCCGAAAGCCAGCGGGAACGCTAGCGCTCCCGCCAGTAGCGCTGCTGTCGACGTCGCTCCCCCGGGCGGGTGCGAAACGGGGCATCGAGCGGAAAGTCCAGCCGCAGGGCTCCTTCCCTTGCCGTGTTCAGCAAGGGTATGCGCGCGAGCCGGTAACGGGCCACCACGGCGGGGCGAGGATGACCGAAGCGGTTCTTCCATCCCGCTGAAACCACTGCCAGCGAAGGGTGCAACGCCGCAATGAAGGCCATGCTGGAAGAGGTCTCGCTGCCGTGGTGCGGTACCGTCATCGCCATGGGCGGACCAGGAGGCACGCCTGCGGCGACGGCACCCTCCACGCGCCGGGTGATATCTCCGGTCAGAAGCAGGCGCCCTCCTCTGCCGCCGACCAGCAGCACACAGGAACGATCGTTGCCGTGTGCTGGCTGCCCACGCGGATTGAGCACCCGGAAGCTCACGCCGTCCCACTGCCAGGACTGGCCGGCCGCACACGACGCCATCGGCACCGGCATGCGCGCCGGTTCGCCAGCCAGCAAGTGCGGGATGCGGAACGCGGCCAGCACGGCACCGGCGCCACCGGCGTGGTCATTGTCTCCGTGGCTGATCATCAGCAGGTCCAGGTGGCGTACCCCGAGTGCGCGCAACGAGGGCACCACGGCCGCAGCCCCGACGTCGAAGCCAGACGGGTAGCGGGCACCTGCGTCGTACAGCAGAGCGTGTCGATCCGTACGCACCAGCACCGACAGTCCCTGGCCGACGTCGAAAACCCAGGCCTGGAAACTGCCGATCGGGACAGGCACCCGCGCCGGCAGCAGCAGTGGCAGGAACAGCAGGCCGCCGAGCCAGCGGCACGGCGTCCCGCGCGGCGCCAGCAACCAGATCGCGCCGAGCATCGCCAGCCCCAGTGCCCACGGCGTGACCGCTGGCAGATACCACGCGGCTCCCGGCCATGCAGCCATGCGCGCGAGCAACCACCAGAGTGCATGCCCGGCCGAGGCGGCCAGAGCCAGCAGTGGCGCAGCCAGCGGCGGACACATCAGCAGCGCGAGCACGGCCAGCAAGGTGACGGGCACCATCAGCAGGCTGACCACCGGCACAGCGACCAGGTTGGACAGCGCTCCGACCAGCGAAGCCTGCCCGAAAAACCAGAGCGTGAGCGGCAGCAGGGCGACGCTCATCACCCACTGCCCTCGCGCCAGTTCGCGGATGAAGGCGCGCCAGCCCCGACCATGCGCACCCAGGCAGAGCATCAGGAACGCCACCCCGACGAACGACAGCCAGAATCCGGCCGACAGCACCGCCAGCGGATCGACCAGCAGCATAGCCAGCAGCGCCATGGCCAGCGCATGGCGACCATCCAACTGGCGCCGACGGCTGCGCGCCACCACCGCCACGGCGATCATCAGCAAGGCACGCAGCGTCGGCAGTCCCATCCCCGCCAGCAGGCCGTAACCCAGGGCTGCGGCCAGCGCCACGACTGCCTGCATCCGCGCCCGCGGACAGCGCAGGCCGAGCTCGGGAAGCGCCAGGTAGAGCAGCCAGGTCAGTCCGGCACCGAACGCCGCGGCCACGCCGACGTGGAAGCCGGAAATGGCCAACAGGTGAGACACGCCGGTGGCCCGCGCCACCGCCCAGTCGCCCTGGTCCAATCCGCGCGTGTCGCCAACGGCAAGCGCCCGCAACAGCGCCGCATCGTGTGGGTCGGTCATCCGCGCATCGATCTCCGCAGCCAGGTGCTGGCGCAATCGATCGACACAGGCCGATCCGCCCTGGCTCCGGTTGTCGCGTCCTTCGCGGACATAGCCCACCGCATCCACCCTGCGCTCCAGCGCAGTGCGTTCGGTATCGGGGCCGCCCGGGTCGATCATTCCCCGCGGCCGCTTCAGGCGCACCCGCAACTGCCAGCGCTCGCAGGGATGCAGTGTCCTGAACGGGTCGTACCAGGCCAGCCGGATCCGCCCGCGCCAGGCCAACGTATGTCCTCCGAGCCGCGCCGAATCCACCCGGAACGCGAAGCGCGTGCCGTCGGCACGCGGGTCGGGAAGATCGAGCAGTCGCCCGGTAACCAGCAGATCCTCGCCTTCCAGAGCATGCGGCAGGCGTGCGTCCATCGCCGCAGCGCCGCGCCACATGGCCCAGGCGATGCCAAACAGGATCCAGCCGAGGCTGCGCGCCCGAGGAGACAGCCAGCAGGCCGCCGCCCCGGCACCCAACCCTGTCACGGCCAGCCCGAGCACAAGGCCACGCGGCAGTGCGGGAAACGCCTGCACAACCAGCACGCCGAGCAGCAGCGCGATACTGGCCAGCGGAACGCCGGCATTGAGCGATCGTTGCGGCAACGTCCATGTCCCTTGCGCTCGAACCGGCCTCCAAGGCTAGCGTCGGACGTGGGATCGTCAGGACGAAAAGAACGTAGGCGAGGGCCGTCGCGCGACGCGCGGCAACAGCCCCGAGGTCATAAGGGAATCAGATCTCGCCGACCAGCGAGGCCGGATCGTTGCGCACCTGCTCGTTCAATACGCCGTTGTGCAGCACCAGGGTGCGATCCATGCGTGCGGCCAGCCGGGTGTCGTGGGTCACCAGGATGAAACTGGTGCCGATCTCGCGGTTCAGCTCCAGCATCAGCGCATAGACCTGGGCCGCATTGGCCTCGTCGAGGTTGCCGGTCGGCTCGTCGCCCAACACGCAGGCCGGGCGCGTCACCAGCGCCCGCGCCACCGCGCAACGCTGGCGCTCGCCACCGGACAGTTCCGAAGGCTTGTGCTCCAGCCGAGCCGAGAGTCCGACCCGACCGAGCAGTTCGGTGGCGGCCGCCCGCGCCCTGACGATCGACTCACCGCGGATCAGCAGCGGCATGCAGACGTTCTCCAGCGCGGTGAACTCGGGCAGCAGGTGGTGGAACTGGTAGATGAAACCGAGCGAGCGGTTGCGCACGCGGCCGCGATCGGCATCGGACAACGAGGACAACCGCTGGCCATCGACTTCCACCTCGCCACCGGTCAGCGTGTCCAGTCCACCGAGGATATGCATCAGCGTGCTCTTGCCCGAACCCGACGCGCCGACGATCGCGGCGGTCTCGCCACGCTTCAGCTCGAAGCTTACGTCGGTGAGCACGTCGGTACGCAGGTCGCCCTCCTCGTAGCTCTTGGCGACATGGCTGGCGCGCAGCACCACATCGTTGCGTGCGTTCATCGGCTTATTCATAACGGAGCGCCTGGGCCGGCTGCGTGCGCGACGCACGCCAGGCGGGATATAGGGTGGCAAGCAGCGAGAAGAGGAAGGTAACCAGGGAAATCCAGCCCACGTCCACAGCTTCCAGCTTGCTCGGCACGTTGGAGATGTAATAGACGTCCGGCGACAGGAACTGCACGTGGAACACGTTCTGGATCCAGTCGACGATATTGGGTAACTGCCACGACAGCAGCGAGCCCAGCCCGACACCGAGGCCGATGCCAACGAAGCCGACCAGCACGCCCTGCACCATGAAGGTGGCCATGATGCTGCGGGGCGTGGTGCCCAGCGTGCGCAGGATGGCGATATCCGCCTGCTTGTCGGTGACCAGCATCATCAGCATCGAGATCAGGTTGATCACCGCGACCAGCACGATCAGCGACAGGATGATGCCCATTACCTTCTTCTCCATCGAGATCGCCGAGAAGAAATTGCTGTTCTCCTGCATCCAGGTGCGCACACTGTAAAGCTGGCCCAGCTCGCGGCTCAGTTCGCGCGACACCGGGCCGGCGTTCCACAGGTCGTCCAGGCGCAGACGGATGCCGGTGGGGCCGGACAGCTCGCCCAGCTTCTCGGCGTCAGTCATGTTGACCAGAGCCAGGTTCGAGTCGTACTGCTGCATGCCCATCTCGAACACGCCGGATACGCGGAAACCGCGGATCCGCGGCACCGCGCCCAGCGGCGTGGCGCGAAGCTGCGGCACGATCATGGTCACGTGGTCGCCCACGGTGACACCGAGCTGCATCGCCAGCTCCTTGCCCAGGATGATGTTCCAGCTGCCGGGGGTGATCGAATCCCAGCGGCCCTGCACCATGTGCTTGTCGATGTCCGAGGCTTTCGGTTCCAGCGCCGGCTCGATGCCGCGCACCATGGTGCCGGTGGAGCCGTAGGTGCCCTGCAGGAACGCCTGCAGGTCGACGTAGGGCGCCGCGCCGCGCACGTGCGGGTTGGCCTCGGCCTGCTTCACCGTGCCCTGCCAGTCGTGGATGCTCTCGCCTACGCCGGCGATGGTGGCGTGCGAGACCGCACCGAGGATGCGCGAGCGCAGTTCGTTGTCGAACCCGTTCATCACCGACATCACGGTGATCAGCGCCATCACGCTGATCGTGATGCAGATGATCGACACGGTGGAGATGAACGAGATGAACTGGTTGCGGCGCTTGGCGCGCGAGTAGCGCAGGCCGATGAAGAGTTCGAGCGGTCGGAACATGGCAACCTGTTCTGTGGGGGCCGGCCAGGTGGCCAGCGGGGCCTGATCGCTCAGGTCGTGCTTGGACCACACCAGCGCGGCAGAGTGCCCGATGCGCCAACGCGGTACAACCGGCTCAGGCTGCAGGCGGCGACGCCATGCTCCGCCCGGCGGCCAGCCGCATGCGCAGGCGACGCCGGGTGTCCGGGTCGCTGTTGTCCGGTAGCAGCCAGAGCACCTGCCGACGCCCGTCGGCGCGCAATTCCAATACCAGGCAGCCGGCCAGCACGCGATGGGTCGCCAGCACCGCCGGTGTCTCGACTCCATCCCGCCCAAGCATCGACCAGCCGGCATCGGGGTTCCAGCCGACCGCGGCCGGCGGAATGGGCTGCCGCATCCGGCTCACTAGCACGGCTACCGCTACACCGCCCAAGGCGGCCAGCTTGCCCCAGCCGGGCAAACCGCTGAGCGCGACCGCAAGCATCGCCATCAGCAGCATGGCGCCCGCGCCAATTGCGGGCCAGCGCGAGGGCCGGTATTCAAAGCCGATGGCGGGCGCGGATGTCATCGATGATCGCCTGCCAATCCTGGCGCGGTGCGCGGGCATGCCCCATCACCCAGTCCCACAGGTCGGGGTCCTGCACGTCGAGCAGTTGTTCGAACGCCTGCCGCGCGGACTCGTCCGCCGCGGCGAACCGTTCGTCCAGCCAGCCGCCGAACAGCGCATCCAGCTCGCGGGTGCCGCGGCGGGTGCGCCAGCGCAGTCGTTTGATCCGGGCTTCTTCCACGATGTCTCGAGCCTCCAACGCATGCGGGCTGCCCTGAGGCAGCCCGCACGAAAAACGACATCAATCCACCGCTCAGGCCGCGCGGCGCTGCACGATCAGCTTCTTGATCTCGGCGATCGCCTTGGCCGGGTTCAGGCCCTTCGGGCAGGTTCGCGCGCAGTTCATGATGGTGTGGCAGCGATACAGCTTGAACGGATCTTCCAGGTCGTCCAGGCGGGCACCGGTGTCCTCGTCGCGAGAATCGACGATCCAGCGGTAGGCCTGCAGCAGGATCGCCGGGCCGAGGTACTTGTCGCCGTTCCACCAGTAGCTCGGGCAGCTGGTCGAGCAGCAGGCGCACAGGATGCACTCGTACAGGCCATCGAGGTGCTTGCGGTCTTCCGGCGACTGCAGGCGCTCGCGGTCGGGCGCCGGGCTCTGCGTGCGCAGCCAGGGCTTGATCGAGGCGAACTGGGCGTAGAAGTGCGTGAGATCCGGCACCAGGTCCTTCACCACCGGCATATGCGGCAGCGGGTAGATCTTGACGTCGCCCGAGGCGCACTCTTCGATGGCCTTGGTGCAGGCCAGCGTGTTGGTGCCATCGATGTTCATTGCGCACGAGCCGCAGATGCCCTCGCGGCACGAACGACGCAGGGTGAGTGTCGGATCGATCTCGTTCTTGATCTTCAGCAACGCGTCCAGAACCATCGGGCCGCACGCGGCCATGTCGACCTCGTAGGTATCGATGCGCGGGTTCTGGCCATCGTCCGGCGACCAGCGGTAGATACGGAAGGTGCGCGGCTTCTTCGCGCCCTGCGCCGGGAAATGCTTGCCCGGCTGGATCTTCGAATTCTTCGGGAGGGTGAACTCTGCCATGTGCGGAACCCTTCAATCTCGTTAGGAG
>JABLTH010072758.1_pt1 | contig 13028 bp, 7 predicted proteins | sample 7875711 | NCBI WGS metagenome assembly JABLTH01 (sample SAMN14941262, study PRJNA633318) | bioreactor metagenome | isolation source: bioreactor | place: China | collected 2019-03-05 | reverse complement strand
CTCGTCGCGGGCAATCGCGTCCGCTTCCTGCTCGATCAACAGGGTGACATTGGGATCCTGCTTGAAGCAGTACCGCACGCCGTCGAAGTGCAGATAGAGACACGCCTGTTTGAGTTCAGACAGGCAGGCTTTCGCGGTCAGGCTGTCCAGGTCCGGGCCGACACAAGAGGCCAGGAGTTCCGGCTCCGACACCCCTGGCGGCAGGACTTCTGTTGTGCCTGCCCCCTCTCGGCGGAGACCTCCGAACGAGTACAGGAAGATTGCCGAAGCCAGACGCTGGGCCACGTTCTTTCCGATCTCGGCGGGGTTGGCCTTGGCTCGGAGCTTGTCTATCCGGCCGGCCGTCGAGTTTGCGCCGACCAGATCGGACTGGAGAACCGCGTCGAACCGGTTCAGGAGGCCAAGCTCCTTGATGATGGCGCGGCGGACCTCGTGGTCGGCCAGCAGCACGTCACCGGGTCCGAGTACCACGCCGCTCTTGCCGGCTTTGTGATGAGCGCGCAGACACGCCGCCAGGAAACGCAGCGCGCCGCGTGTGCGCTGGTATTCCGGCAGCGACGCCCACCGCTGGCGCATGAGATCCAGCAGGGCAGGGTGGAAGGGATACGCCAGGCGCATCCGGTCCCGGAGTTGGATTCCTTCCTCTCCGGCCTGTTGTTCTTCCGCCGGATTGGTGGCGTATGCCTTGCGCATCTGCGTGAAGAGTTCCTGGTAGGCTGAGGCCGCCACGCCGGCGACCGCCTCGTCGGGCATCTTCTCCAGCAGGCGGCGTTGAATGACCTTGAACACCTCGTCCTGTTCCACCGGCTCCCGGAGCGCATCTTTCCGGCCGACGAAGTGGTCGAGGGTCTGGAGAAGTTGACTGTGCTGCAACGTCTCCCGTGGTTGGCTGGAGGGCAGCGCCAGAAGAACCACCGTCCGGGGCGCGTTCGCCACGGCGACCGTCAGTTCCTTGAGGAAGTTCAGCGTCTGTTCGCGGAGATCGGTCTTCAGAACCTTCACGCCGCCGGCGTTGATGAGATACTCAAGCGTTTCGTCCAGAAGGATGAGATTCGGCTTGTCTCCGAAGAGTTTCAGCAAGTCGTCCCCGCCGGGCGACACGCGCGCCTCGTCATTCGCCCGCATGGCTTCATAGCCGGCCTTCCCGCCCAGTTTCAGCGCGAGCCACCCCCAGAGGGTAAGCACCTTCACGCCGTCGGCTTCCTTGCCCTGCTGGGCGTTGAAAAACTGGCCGTCCACCACGGCGACCCGCACGTCGGTTGGCTTCGCCAATCCCTTCGCCTCCGGCAACACGTCGAGCGCCTTCCGGTTTCCTGCCGCATGGAAGAGCGCGGCCATCGTGTGGGATTTGCCGCCGCCGAAGGGCGTCATGAGTTTCAATACTGGCGCACCGCCCTTGCCCGACAGCCGTTTCAGAACCTCGTCGAGCAGCGACTTCAACCCGGCGGTCACATAAGACGCCCGGAAGAACGATTCGGGGTCCCGGTACACCGGCGCGACCGCGCCGGAGCCGTCCGCCAGCGGGCCGAGGTCCAGCGCGAAGATGTCCGTCTCGGCGTTCTCTTTGAGAACGTCCGGGTGCAGGTGTACCGATTCGATCCAGGGCTTTGGTGTTGTCATGTCATCTTCTCCAGTTCCGATGTCCGGTTCATGTCCGGCGAATGGCCGAACGCCGGCCATGCGGCTTGGGATCGAGCGTGCAAGTAGGTATGCAAGTCGTTGAAAGCCATGTAAGTAGGCCACGTGCTCCGATAGAGACAGGCGGATGCTTGATGTCCGAAGGATGGCCGCAGAGGCATTGTCAATGTCCGGTTCATGTCCGGTTCCGCCCTTTCCAGTCGCGGTCGGTTCGCCGGTAGCGGGTCGTCGCCCCTGCTCCGATGCGCTCCAATAGGTTGGCATCCTCCAACTCGGTCAGGTCGCGCCGCGCCTGCCTTTCGGTAACACTCTCTGCGTACTGGCGCTGATAGTCGCTGGGGCGAATCTCCTCGCCGGGTTTGATCTTCGCAAGCAGGGCCTCTTGTCGCGGATTCAACGACCCGGTGAAGCCCTCGCCTCCAACCTGGGCGAACAGTGTCAGCGTTACGCCTGTCGAGTCGTCGCGCCATTGCGGGGACTTTAGGCCGTGTTCGCGGCACAAGTTCACGATCTTCTGAGTGCCCCGGCCGATTCGGTTCATGTACCCGCGGATGTAGAGGACATGGACGATGTCCGGGTTTACGGGGATCGAGGGGTGGTTTCTCTTCAAATCGCCCGGTTTCAACGGTGAGGGCAGATGACCGGCGTTCCAGATTTCCAGACGCGAAGGAAACAGTCGCACGGCAACACCCCCGTGGAAAGAAGCGTAGTCGCGATGGGCCAGGGCGTTCACCAGTCCTTCCCGGACGGCTTCGGACGGATACTCGGCACGGTCGTCGGTCTGAAGGCCCTTGCCGCGGAATGAAACCGCCGTCCGCATATTCCGGAGGATGAACTTCTCCGCCCGGTCCAGCATCTGAACGAGCGGTCCCTCAAACACCTTGTCGTCAATGAACCGGTCCGACTCCTTGTCTTCCTCGAAACAGGTCGCCCGGATGCGGGTTTGCGGATGCCGAAGGGCGGGATTCTTGGCGAAGAGAACATCGGCCGCCTGGGTGAACTGGCCGCCGCGCGTGAGGCCGAGTTGTCGGAGCACGTCTAGCCGGTCTTCGCGGTTCTCAATAACAAAGCGGCCGGCCTTCGCCGCCTCCTTCATCAGCCCTTCGAGTTCTCCGGTGTCGAGGTCGTCAACCTCAAGAGCGGTGGAGACGCGCTTCTCCCATAGCTCCGTCGCCACGGATGCCCCCTGCAACAGGCGATGGAGCGTTGCCGCATCGGCCGGCCGGGTCTCCCGACCGCGCCGGATGTAGGCCGCCCCTTCGTACACATACGGCCCTTGTGTGCCGGCCGGTATCTCGACGGTAATGATGCTCCTGCCGTCTTCGTCATCCACCGTCACCGACAGAAGTGGAGCTTGAGGCGTAATGGACGTCTGTAAGTGCTTTCGCAAACGCTCCGCAGTCGCCGCCGCATCCGGCACGCCAAGAATCTCGCCGTCGTCGGACACACCGCAGAAGATGTCGCCGCCTTTGCCATTGAGGAAGGCGCACACAGCGCGCCCGATGGGCGCGAAGTCCTTCGCCCCGTCCAGAAACTCGACCGTCGCGGTCTCCCCATCGCGAATTTGGCGCTTGATGGAATCCGGGATCATAGCTGCCCCTTTCCATCAAGTTGACGTTGCACGGCAGACCGGTTGGCGAAGTGTTGCTTTACGAAATCCTCGACCTCCTGATAGCGGTAGAACTGCGAGCTGGCGAACAACTGCGCATCCTGCGGGGTGACGAACTTCTGTACCCAGTTCCCTTTGCGATCCTTCACCTGGGAGATGTCGTGGCGGATGGCCGCCTCGTACATATCAATCACGCGCAAGTCGTCCATCACGGGGCTCTTCTTGAACGCAAGGGCCTCGCGCTTGGCAGCTGTGTCGTGGCCCATGTTCCGCAGCAGGGAGCGTGCGAAAACAACCTGGTCATGCGCCAGAATCCATCGCGGCTTGTCCAGTTCGATGGCCTTGAGCAACTCCTCGTGTGTGATCGAGCGTTGCCCTTTGGCCGGCGTGCCCGTCCCGTACTGCGGCGTGATAATGCCAAGAAACAGATCGCACGCCTCGACCGCCGCAATGCAGTTCTCGAAGTTCGAGCGGTCAGGCAAGACCGGCATCGTTCCCTTGTGCGACATCCACACATCGTAGCCGTACTGGGTAAGCACCACGTACACGCGGTCCAGCAACTCCTCGATGCCGTACACGGTCGAGGACACCAGAATCGTCAATCTGTCCGTGCTCTTCTTCATCGGCGCATCCTACAGAAGTTGCTGCTGCCCAGCCCGTTTGTCGGCCATGGCTTCCTTTCCGACCATGACGGCGTTCCAGTTGGCGAGGAGTTTGCCCAGGGCGGACTGCTCGGCCGTGGGCGACACATCGGCCAGTTCGCCGCCTTTCAGGGCCGGACCGGCGAGGGCCTGCGCCACGAGGCGCAGTTGCTCGACGTTCGGTTTCGCCTCGTTCAGGAAATCGGGAATCTTCGGCGGCTTGTGCTCGACCAGCCACAGGAGCCGGTGCAGGGCGTCCACCGCCGGGGCGGGCGTGCCGTCGTCGGCAGGCGCGCCGAGTTTGTTGTCGTCCCCGCGGTCGGTGAAGTCCAGGAGCTTGTACTTGCCCTTCTTCTTCTCCAGCAGGGCGCGCGCGCCGGCGGTGAGACTGTGCTGTCCGTCCAGTTCGACGTGCGTGCCGTTGGCGAAGATGATCGCCTCCCCGGCGTCCAGTTCCGCCCCGCCGTAGGTGTACCGCCAGAGAACGTAGAACCGCGTCGCGGGATCGAGGCCGGAAAGCGTTGTCCCCGCCTTCGCGCCGACGGTCTTGGAGAGTTTGCCCAGGATCGTTTCCAGAACGACCGCCTCGACTTCCGACAGGAACCGCTCCGCCGGGACTTCCTCGCCGTTGGCGAACTCGACGCGGGTGTACTTCGTGAACGCCCGCAGGCCCGCGCCGACGCAGGCAATCACGAGGTCCGCGCCGGAAATCCCCATCTCCCACAGCGTCTCGACCCGCTCGCGGACGATGTTTCCAAGCTCTGGAACCACGTCCGCCTCGTAGTTCCCAGCCTTGGAACCCGCGTCGCGTTTCCGGGCAACGAGGAAGATCGCGTCTGCGAGCATGGCTTTCCCCACCTTCACCTTTCCGCCGGAAATGGTGATGATGACGGGCCAAGCCTCGGCAACGGTGAAGCCTGAACCGCGGAGAGCATCAACGAGCGTGGACCAGCCAAGTGTCGTCTTGTGGGCGTAGACCACGACCATTTCGCCGTTGGGTTTCAGTACACGGTGTGCGCCCGTGAAAGCGGCGGACATCATCTTCTCGTATGCCTTGCGCGCCGCATCCTTGGAACCGCCGTGGCGGGTGGCATCCGCCACTGCCTCAGACTTCTTCGGTGTGGCAGCGCCCGCAAAATGCGCGGGATGCAGATGGCCGATTGAGCGTTTCATCCACGCGAAGAAGAAGTCCGAGAGATTGGCGTAGGGAACATTGTCGTAGTACGGCGGGTCCGTGATCACGGCGTCAACACTGGCGTCAGGATAGGGAAGCTCCACCGCTGACCCGCGGTTCAGTAACGCCGTGTTCCGCACCTTCTCCAGTTCTTCATAGACCGCCACAATCCAGCCAATCTGGTTGGCCGCGCTGCCGGTGACGTTCCCCAAAGGGTTCGCCTCGACAAAGTCCCAGGTCAACGGGAGGGAGCGGGCTCCGAGGGAGTTCTCGATCTTCTCTCCGCCTGTGTGGTAGATGCAACACGTGTTGCTCTGGCTGGCAATGCGGTCCACCAAGATGCCCAAAGACGACGCAATGGCTAGGGCGTGTTCCTGCTGAACGTTGTCCTTCTTCATCTGCTGTTCGGCGGCGCGCGCGGCGCGGCAGAAGTGCAAGAGGCAGAGTTTCTGACGTGGGGTGAAGATGTCCCCGAAGGTGCTGAATCCGTACAGGGGCGTCCAGCAACTGTTCTTCGCGTCTGTCACTATGGGTTCATTCGGGACGGTCAGGCCAGTCTTGGCGCACAGGGCATTGAGTTGCTGCTCAATGGCCTGTTCGTGGATGTCAGCGGTTGGCGCATCCGCAAGGGAGAGATATACCTTCCCCCGCGCGCCTGGTCGCGTACACGCGATGGCCATGAGTTGTTCGCCGATGCGCTTCTCACAGCCTTCGGCTTTGACGTACTCGCTGTCGGCGACGGCGTTGCAGAATGGACAAGAAGCGTTGCCGGCCTTGGAGAAGGCAGTAGGATCGAAGCCGAGTCTTGCTTCCGATGGGGCCTCGACGATCTCGAATCGGACTTCCTTCTTGCCCTTCGGCGCGATCATCCGCATGGCGACGTAGCGGCTGTCTTTCTTGCAGAGCCATGTCTGCTTCACCAGTGGGACCATCGCCCGACACAATGGGTTCTTGCATCTGACGGTCCGTGTCCAGAAGTACTCGGCGGGCATCAGGTAGCCGGCGGGCGCGTCTTCGGTGTCATGTTCCTTGAACCAGTCCGGCTGGAGCGCGGGCTTCTTGCCTTTGTGGTCGGGGTCGGGGATCAGCGGGTACAGATCGCCGATTTCCGCCTTGACGTTGTCGAGCACCCAGTCGCCCCAGTAGCGCATCTCGGCGGCCAAACCGCCCCAGGTTCCGTTCGGGCCGGTCAAGCCCTTCGCGGTCGGGTCGGGTTTGCCGTACTTCTGCGGATAGACCAGCGTGCAGAGTTCAATGATGTGGGCGACGGGGTTCAGATCGTTGGCGTAGGCTTCGCACCCCAGCCGCAAGGCTTCCAGAGGGATCGTCCCGCCGCCGGCGAACATGTCCAGCACGCGCGGGCGCGGCGCACGGCCGGCGACGATGTCCTCCATCGTAACCGTCTCGCCCTGGAACTTGAATTCGTCTACCCAGTCGGGTTTGCCGGTCTGTCCAGTCTTCCAGTCGGCCAGTTCCGCTGTCAACCGATCGGCATGGGCGGCAAGGATGTGCCGTTGGGCTTCCTGTATCGCTCTTTCGATGGAAATCTTGTCATCGGGCTTGGTCTCGCTTGGATAGCGGCAGAGTCCTTTGACAAAGCGCGCCGAGTTGGCTCGACCGAGTGACTTCTTCTTGTTGTCCGCGCCGTTGTTCGGAACGAACCGTGAGGCGGGTACAAGCGCGCCGTAGATGGCTGCACGGCAGGTGACAAGCGGTATGCGTGCCCACCAGAGGTGCAGCGTCGAGATGTGACCCTTGCGGATGGACTTCTCCCGGCTCGCCTCGGCGGAGATCGCCTCGATGGGCAGGTAGTCTTCGATGAGGCGTTTGTCGTTGCCGCCGTTGCTCATAGGTTCAGGTCCTTCTGTTTGCCGGCCGCAGCGGCAATGGCTTCCGATGGAATGTCATAGAAGCGCGCGGAAACAACGGGTTTGGCCGCGTGCTCAAGGTGTTTCGCCGGGTTCTGGATCATGACCGGCACGGGGTCCCGGTTCTGGAGCGGGTTCCAGACGACGTAGAGCCAGAAGGAATCTCCGAGTTGCTGGGCCTTATACCATTCGTTCGTGGTCAGGCGGATGGGTTGGCCTTTCTTCCGGCCCTTGACCTCGATGCGCCTGACGCCGTGGACCGGATCGCGGTAGCCGGTCTGCGCGTCGGCGGGGCCGAGACTGCGGATGTCGAAGCCGATCTTGAGGTGCCCGACGCGCTCGGTATCCCAGCCGCGGCCGGACTCGTAGGCGATGACAACTTCCTCGGCGGCGAGTTCGATCTTGCGCTTGGTTTCGGGATCGAGTTCGTCCATCAACTCAGCGGGGACAGGTCCTTCCCCTTGCGCGGCGGGCAATACGACGGCGGTTGCCAGGTGTCGCAGTGGGCCGTGGCGGGCAACTTCCAGGCGCTTGAGACCATCGAGGCGTTCCTGTCTTGTGCGCTGGAGGTCGGCAAGGTCGTTCTCGGCCCGCTGGCGCGCAAGGCCGATCTCCGGCGCGGTGGCTTCGCGGGCGCGCAAGGCCATGATGCGATTCTGAGCGGCGCGGATTCGGGCGGTGAATGACTGTTCGAGATAGTCGCGGCAGACGGCAACAAAGCGTTGGCGCTCGCTCTGACACGTTTCCCGGCGCTCGGTCTGGTAGGTGGCTTTGAGGAAGTCGGCGGCAGGCGCGGAATCGAAGCGGCGGACAGTGGCCGGCGGCGACGGATGGACGGGCAAGTCGAGAAGCACGTCCGCCGGCACAAGGGCGAATCGTTCCGGCGCGTCGGTGGCAGTCTCTTCGCGGACGGCAACGAGTTCGCCGTAGAGGGCCTGCGGATCGCCCTTGGTGTTCTGGCCGCGGACCGAGAGTTCAAAGAAGTGCAGGAGATACGGCGCCTGGGCTGCGGCTTCGAGGAAGACGGCCATTGCGCCGGTGAGCGGCGCGAGCCGCTCGTTCAGCCGTTCGTCAACGGCGGCATACAGGGCGTGGCCGGGGCCAAGAAGGACTGCGTCAACGTGCTGATCCTGTTCCAAGTGGGCTTTGTGGAAGGTGAACTTGCGGTAGGAGGGGTCGGCCTTGCCGAGTCGGCGGACGGCCTCCAGGCGTTCGGAACGAAGGTCCGCCAGAACGTGTTCCACGCGCCACAGTCCATCGGCGCGGGGTTCCACCTTGAGGCCGATTTCCTGGGCGGACTTGATGAACTGCTCTTCCACGTAGCGCGGCATGAGCCGGCGTTCCTCGGCCTCGACGTTGGCCTTCTGAAAGCCGGAGAAGTCCACGTTGGCGCGGGCGAGCGCGATGCCGGTCGCCTGCTCGTACCGCGATAGGCGGAACGGGTCCACTTTGTCGAGCACGTCAAGGTACTCGTCCAGCCGGCGCGGATCGTGGGCGGCCTCCCGGAGCATTTCGGGCAGGTTCACGTCGTTGAGGGAGAGGATTTCGCCTACCACGTCGAAGACGCGGTCGGCGAGAACGGCGCGCATCTGGTCGAGCTTCTCCAGCAGGCGTTGGAGAATGCGGCCTTCGATGATCGGTTGCCCCTCCTCGGACTCGGCGGCCACGAAGTTGAAGACGTGGCATTCCCGCTCCTGGCCGATACGGTGAATGCGGCCGAGTCGCTGCTCAAGCCGGGTGGGATTCCAGGGCAAGTCGTAGTTCAGCATCAGGTGACAGAACTGGAGGTTGATGCCCTCGCCGGCGGCCTCGGTTGCCACGCAGATTTGCCGGGCGACGCGGAAGTCCTCCTGGGCGCGCTTGCGCTCGTGCGGATTCATGCCGCCGTGAATCTCGCATGTCGAGTAGCCCCAGCGTTCAAGGTGTTCCCGGAGATAGATGAGGGTGTCGCGGTGTTCCGTGAAGAGGAGCAGCTTGCCCCGACCGTCCTTGAGTTCGTGGAACTCCGCCTTCTTCAGGCAGGACTGGAGGGCGGCGAGTTTCGAGTCGGCCTCCGGGCCTTTGTCCTTGAGGCGGTGGGCGCGGCCGGTAACTTCCGCGAGCGCCGCAATCTCGGCGCGGAGTTGATCGAGTTCGAGCGCGGCGGTCGTCTCGTCAACCAGCAGGTCGCGCTGGGCCTCGTCGAGGTCGTCTTCTTCCTGTTCCGCGTCGCTCAATCGGCCTTGGAGTTGGGCCAGGCGCTTGGCGCGCTGCGCGGGCGGTAGGGTCTCCAGTTCCTGAAGGAGGTCCTTCTGTTTCCCCAGGCGGCGGTTGAGCGACTGGTAGATTGCCATTGTGGAACTGGCAAGGCGGCGTTGAAACACCGTGCGGGCCAGCGCGACGCTCTGCTTCCGACTGCCGCTCGCCTGCGGCAGGAACTCGTTGATGTAGGCCGTGACCGTTTTGTAGAGGTCGTATTCCTCCCGGTTCAGGCGGAAGGTCATGGTGTGAGCGAAGCGGTCGGGGAAGAGGCGGCGGCCGTCGAGGTCTTTCAGGTCCTCCTTGAGGCGGCGGAGCGCCCAGGGACAGTCGGGGCCGAGTTTCAGAATGTCCCGGCGAATCTCGCCGGCCTTGTCCGCGAGCCGGTGCGGTTCCGGGAAAAGGTCGGGGTCCAGCAGGCGGACGAAGTGGGCGAAGCGGTCGTCGTCGCCGTGGTGCGGCGTGGCGGTGAGCAGGACGACGTGGTCGGCCTGAGCCGTGAGCTTCTCGGCGAGTTGGTAGCGTTTCGTCTTCTCCGCCTCGTCGCCGCGGGTGGATGACTTCTTCGTGTAGGCGCTGCACTTGTGGGCCTCGTCAATGATGATGAGGTCCCATCGCTGTTGCCAGACGCGCTCCCGCACGTCGTCCTGCTTCGCGTAGTCAATCGAGGCGACAACCTGATTGCTGCGCTGCCAGGGGTTCGTGAGTTGCTGTTGGTCAACGGCCGAGAAGATGATGGTGAACTCCTCGCCGAACCAGCGCTGCATTTCGTCCTGCCACTGGATCGTAAGGGGCGACGGGCAGAGAATCAGAACCCGGTCAATCGCCTCGCGGAGTTTCAGTTCCTTAATGAGCAGTCCCGCCATGATCGTCTTGCCAGCGCCGGGGTCGTCGGCGAGCAAGAAGCGCAGTCGCGGCTGCGGGAGCATCTTGATGTAGACGGCCTCGATCTGGTGGGGCAACGTGCGAATGCCGGAGAGACTGACTGCGAAATGGGGGTCGTGCGTGTAGGCCAGGCGGATGCGCGTTGACTCGACCAGCAGGCGCACTTGTTCGGCGTTCGCCGGCGCGAGTGTGCCGGTATCGTTGCCGTTCTCGCCGATGAGGGCATGGGCTTCCGCCTCGGAGATGACCGTCTCGTCGAGCGTGCCGGATTGCAGGCGGACACGGCACTCAAAGCCGGTGCCGACCGGGCGCACGCCTTCCAGCGTGACCGGCTGGTCGAAGTGCCCCGGCAGTGTCACCTTCTGCCCGATGGGCAATCTTGTAGCATCAACCGCCATTCTCGTGCGCCTCTTCCTGCGTGCTTTCCTCTGCGGCTTTCCCCTGCCGGACCCACTCGTCAACCTCGGTCGCCTTGAACTTCCAGAGGCGGCCCATCTTGTGGGCCGGGAGCTTTCGCCGTTCGATCCACTTGTAGACCGTGTCCGGGTTGACTCCCATGTGTGCCGCGATCTCGTCCACGGACAGCCACCGTTCTTGCTGCATGTTCATTCTCGATTCTGAGTCCACGCCGGGGGCAACCCCGGCTTGCGTGTCCAAAGTGGTTCAGAATGTAGCAGGGTGTGTCCACGGAGGCCAGTCGAAACCGACGGAGACCGGCGAGGGCCTGCCCGGACATACGCTTCAGACGGGCACTCGGAACTGTTCCGTGCTTGAAGATGCGAGGGCTTCCTGACAGAATCCCACCTCATGGAAACCCAGAGGGCGGCAGAGATCATTCGCGCGCTCGCCGACGGGCGCGACCCGGCAACCGGAGAGGCGTTCCCGCCGGGCAGCCCCTACCAGCAGGCCGAGACGGTCCGCGCCTTGTTCGTGGCGCTTGAGGCGCTGGAGCGGCGGGGGCGCTCGCGGGCGGATCGGCCCGTTGACCCGAATCGCCCGAAGCTCGGCGCACGCTGGACGCCGGAAGAGGAACAGCAACTCCGCGACGGTTTCGCCGCGCACAAGCCGATTCCTGAACTCGCGACCGCGCACGGCCGCACGGTCGGCGCAATCACGGCCCGCCTGGTGAAGCTCGGCCTGATCGAAGACAACCCGATGAACAGGGCCGGCCAGGGCAACCGGCCACCGGAGCGGCGCGACTTTCGCAGTCCGCCGGGCGGCGCACCGCCGCCAGCCGGCGGCAGCGGCGACGACCCCTTGCCCTTCTGAGGGTTCCGCGCGCCCGGCATACGCTTCAGACGGGCGCGGAGCGGCGCGTTACAGCGCCGCGAGAAGCGCCCGGAGTCGGGCGGCGTCCTTCTTCCACGTCTTGGCCGTGGCCCCGTCGAGGATCTCAAGCATCTGGTCTTTCGGGGTCTTGCTGCCGTTGGTCAGCAGTTTCGGCATAGCGGACTGGAGGGCGCGCCGGAACTCTTCCCGGCCCGGTTGGAAGTAGTGCTTCAGCACAACGTCAACCGTCTTGTGCCCCGTGACCTTCTGCACGAGTTCCAGCGGCACGCCGGCGGTGAGCGCCAGCGTGACCCATGTAACGCGGAAGCTGTGGAAGTCGCGCACGCTGGCGCGGCGCAGTCCGCCCTTGCGCTCGGCGTGAATCTCGCCGCCGATGGCGGGTGCGTCGCCCTGGGCGACCAGCGCCTCGCCGTTCCCGTTGCCGTTCTCCTCGTCCTCGTCGGCGTCCTTGAACCCGGCCGCGGCGAACACCTTGCGGACCCGCCAGGTGATTCCGTCCGGGTTCTCCTCGTACATGGCCGCAGCCTCCGGGAAGGCGTAGCCGGCGGCGGTGTGCGGGTGCCGGGCCAGTTCATCGTAGAGCATGGGGAAGATCGGGATGGCGACGGTAACGCCGGTCTTGGCCGTCTTGACGGTGATGAACCGCCGGGCCAGGTCAACGTCGGCCCACTTCAGCAGGCAGCAGTCGCCCCGCCGCATGGCGGTACAGATTCCGGTGACGAGGATCGGGCGGGTGAAGTCGTCGTCGTGCGCCGCGTCCACAATGGCCTTGAGTTCTTCCGGCGTGAACGGCTTGCGGAAGATCGTCTCGGTTTCCCGCGTGGGCACGCCGGAGAACGGATTGATGCTCCCCGCCGGCAGCAGGTACTTGCACGTTGCCCGGAGCAACTTCATGGTGTCGTTCCACGTCTTGGCCGTCACGCCGCGGGCGGCCTCGGCGTCCATGAACGCCCGCGCCGTCTGCCGGGTGACGTGGCCGAGTTCTTCCGCCTGGGCGTTGTGGTCCCGGACGAAGTCCGCGAAGCGTTTCAGTGTCGAGCGGCATTGCGCCGCGTAGCGGTCGTTCGGCGACCGCTTCCGGGGAATCTTCGCCCACTCCTCCGGCAGTTCCGCCAGGTTCACGGACTGAATCTGCTCCCCGGTCTTGATCTCGTAGAGCTTCTCCACCAGGCGCGCGGAGTCTCGCTTCGACCGGGCCTCCGCAACGATGGACTGGAGTTTCGCCAGCGCGGTAGCGCGCGACCGCTCGAAGGCGCCGTTGCCTTCCTTCTTCAGCGTGAACGGCACGGGCGGCTTGCCGTCGATCTCCACGCCGAGATTGTCGCAGTAGCGTTTCCCGTTCACCTCATAGCGGCCGTACCACTGGGGGCGGAGCGACCCGTCCGGGTTGAACCTGACTTCGAGCGGCATCTTGCACCTTGCCTTTCCGGTTTGCCGGACATCCCCCGGCGCTGTAATAATCCATGCTCTTGAAACGGGATGAACATACAGCAACCGCCAGGGCGCGTGCAACAAGAAAAACCAACCAATCCGCCAACCGGATTGAGCGTAAAGGCCAGAAACGCCAAGTAAAGGCGGGAATATCCGGTTGCGCTTCCGGCTCATAACCTGAAGGTCGTTGGTTCAAATCCAACCCCCGCTACCAATTTACGGCCTCAAAACACATGTTTTGAGGCCGTTTTTGT
>JABLTH010045297.1_pt1 | contig 13062 bp, 14 predicted proteins | sample 7875711 | NCBI WGS metagenome assembly JABLTH01 (sample SAMN14941262, study PRJNA633318) | bioreactor metagenome | isolation source: bioreactor | place: China | collected 2019-03-05 | reverse complement strand
GGACAACCCGGCCAAGCTGCCGCCGGTGCCGCAGATCGACGAGATCCGCGAGCCGATCGTGGTGGCCAGCATCCTCACGCCGCAGGACTACATCGGCAACATCATCACGCTGTGCGAGGAGAAGCGTGGGGTGCAGCGCTCGATCCAGTACCTGGCTACCCAGGTGCAGATCACCTATGAGATCCCGCTGGCCGAGGTGGTGCTGGACTTCTTCGACCGCCTGAAGTCGGTGTCGCGCGGCTATGCCTCGATGGACTACCACTTCGAGCGCTTCGAGACCGGCCCGTTCGTACGGACCGATGTGTTGATCAATGGCGACCGCGTCGATGCGCTCAGCCTGATCGTGCATCGCGTCCATGCCGAGCGCCGCGGGCGTGAACTGGTCGAGCGCATGAAAGACCTGATCCCGCGCCAGCAGTTCGACGTGGCGATCCAGGCGGCTATCGGTGCGCAGATCATCGCGCGTTCGACGGTCAAGGCGTTGCGCAAGAATGTGCTGGCCAAGTGCTACGGCGGCGACGTCAGCCGCAAGAAGAAGCTTCTCGAGAAGCAGAAGGAAGGCAAGAAGCGCATGAAGCAGGTGGGCCGGGTGGAGATTCCGCAGGAAGCCTTCCTGGCGGTGCTGAAGGTGGACAAGTAAGGGGCCTACGGTCGCCTGGCGGCTTGATCGCCAGGTCGGGCAGGGCGTTTCCCGCTGACGGAGCAACACATGGATTTCGATTTTTCCGCCATCCTGCTCGGCCTGACCGTGCTGTTCGGCGTGGTATGGGGGCTGGACCGGGCACTGCTGTATCGCCGCCGCAAAGCCAGGCTGGAGGCGGCTGGCGCCGAATATCGCGATCCCGTGCCGGTGGACTGGGCCCGTTCGCTGTTCCCGGTCGTGTTCGTGGTGCTGCTGCTGCGCTCGTTCGTGGCCGAGCCGTTCCGCATTCCGTCCGGCTCGATGATGCCCACGCTGGATGTGGGTGACTTCATCCTGGTGAACAAGTTCGCCTACGGCCTGCGGCTGCCGGCATTCAACACCAAGTTCCTCGACCTCGGCGAGCCCAAGCGGGGCGACGTGGTCGTGTTCCGGTTTCCCGGCTACCTGTGCCGCGATGCCTCCGGCAAGCTGATCCGCGTCGGCGGCGACGAGGACGGCCCGCCACGGCTCGGCCCAGGCGACCGTTGTCCGGTCGATGCATTGCCGGTGCAGAGCCAGAACTGGATCAAGCGCGTGATCGGCCTGCCTGGCGACACCATCGAGGTACGCGACAGCCAGATCGTGATCAACGGCAAGGCGGTGCCGTCGGACGAGCTCGGTCCCTACGTGGGTAATCCGCAGCGGGCCGAGGACGCCGAATTGCTCTACTACGGCGCATCGATCTGGACCGAGCACCTGCCAGGACCGGACGGCAAGACCGTCAACCACCTGGTTGCCCGGATGCCGGCGCGGATGTCGACCAACACCATTCCGAACGAGCTGGTGCCTTCAAAGGTGCCGCAGGGTTGCTACCTGGTGATGGGCGACGATCGCGAAAACAGCCTCGACAGCCGTTGGTGGGGCTGCCTGCCCGAGAAGAACCTGGCCGGCAAGGCGTTCCTGATCTGGTTCAGCTGGCGTGGCTTGCACACCGGCTTCGTGGACTGGAAGCGCATCGGTACGCTGATCCATTGATTCCGGGACGTACCGCGCGTGACGTACGCCACGCCTGCGTGCAGAATCTGCCGGGCAAGCGACCGCGATCGTTTGGTGGCCGGCTTGACCTACATCACCGAGGGGGAGCCGCTGTGCGGCGGAGCGAGGGGACTATGAAAGCAAAGCAGTCGGGCGTCACGCTGATCGGATTCCTGTTCATCCTGGTTATCGTCGCCTTCTTCGGCTTCATGGCCATGAAGCTGGTGCCTTCCTACATCGAGTTCATGGGCGTGAAGAAGGCCATGAGCCAGATCGCCACATCCGGTGGCGGGGACCGCTCGGTCGATGCAATCCGTCGCGACCTGATGTTCAAGATGGGCTTCCAGTACGTCGATGACGCCACCGTCCAGCCCAGCGATATCAATGTCACACGCAACAACGGCGCCTATACGCTGACCGTCAGCTACGACAAGCAGGTGCCGTTCATCGCCAACATCGACTTCCTGCTGCATTTCGACAACAGCGTCCGGTTGTCCGGCACCGTGGGTGAGTGATTCTTGGCACTCGGTTACCGTTTTCGCGATCCGACGCTGGCCGACCTGGCGCTGACGCACCGCAGTGTCGGCAAGCCGAACAACGAAAGGCTGGAGTTCCTCGGCGACGCCTTTCTCGGGGCGATCGTTGCCGAGATGCTGTACGAGGCGCACCCCAACGCCAGCGAGGGCGAGCTCTCGCGTCTGCGTGCGCAGTTGGTGAATGGCCAGGCGCTGGCTGCGATCGCCCGTGAACTGGAGCTGGGCGACCGGCTTCGCCTCGGTCCTGGTGAGCTCAAGAGCGGCGGCTTTCGCCGCGAATCGATCCTTGCCGATGCCTTCGAGGCGATGATCGCGGCGGTCTATCTCGACGGTGGCTTCCATGCCTGTCGCGAGGTCGTCAGGCAGTTGTTTGCCGAGCTTGTGGCCTCGTTGCCGCGCTCATCCAAGGATGCCAAGACCCGGCTGCAGGAGCATCTGCAGGCACAGGGGTGGCCTCTACCCCGCTATGAGCTGATCGCCAGCCGTGGGGACGACCACGCCAAGCAGTTCGATGTGCGCTGCGTGGTGAACGAACCGTTGCCGGCGCAGGCCGAAGCCAGCGGCTCGAGCCGTCGAGCCGCCGAGCAGGAGGCTGCCGAGATCGTGTTGTCCCGGCTGCTGGAAGCGGCGAAAGACTGACCTGTCGCTGGCGTCGACACCCCCGTGGCGCGATGCTGACGCCATTCCCCGAAAGTACGAAGACCATGAACGACTCTATCGACCTGCCAGATTTCGACCAGGCTCCGCGCGAGCTCCCGCACGCTGACTACCGGTGTGGCCTGGTGGCGCTCGCCGGGCGCCCCAACGTTGGCAAGTCCACCTTGCTGAACGCGTTGATCGGCTTTCGCCTGTCGATCGTCAGTCCACGTCCGCAAACGACGCGCCACCGCATCCTCGGCATCAATACCACGCAGGCCGGACAGATCCTCTACGTCGATACCCCCGGCCTGCACCGCGGCGCCAAGCGCGCGATGAACCGAAGCCTCAACCGTGCCGCGCGCTCGGCGATCAGCGACGTCGACGTGGCTGTACAGGTGATCGAGGCCTCGCGCTGGACCGACGAGGACGAGGCGGTCTATACCGCGCTGGTCGAGCAGGCCGTGCCGCGCCTGCTGGTGATCAACAAGGTGGATCTCAGCAAGGACAAGGGCGCACTGCTGCCGTTCGTGGCCAAGCTGGCCGAAACGCACGCTTTCGACGAGATCCACTACGTCAGTGCGCTCAAACGCAAGGGGCTGGCCGAGCTCGAGCGCGCCTTGCTCGCGCGCCTGCCGGTCCAGCCGCCGGTCTACGGCGAGGACGAGGTTACCGATCGCAGCGAGCGCTTCCTGGCCGCCGAGATGGTACGTGAGCAGTTGATGCTCCGGCTGGACCAGGAGCTTCCCTATGCCACCACGGTGGAAATCGAACAATTCGCCGACCGCCCCGATGGCGTGGCGGAGATCCACGCGGTGATCTGGGTCGAGCGCGAGGGGCAGAAAGCGATCGTGATCGGGCAGGGCGGTGCGCAGCTCAAGGCGATCGGCAGCGCGGCGCGCCGGCACATGGAAAAGATGTTCGAGCGCAAGGTGTTCCTCAAGCTCTGGGTCAAGGTCCGCGAGGGCTGGGTCGACGACGAGGGCATGCTCAAGCGCCTCGGCTACACCGACTGAGGCGATCGTGCGGATCGACCAGCAGCCGGCGTTCGTGCTGCACGCCCGGCCGTACCGGGAGACCTCGCTGCTGCTCGAATGTCTGACCCGCGACCACGGCAGGATCGGGGTGATCGCGCGCGGCGTGCGCAGCGAGCGTGCGCGGGCGCTGCGGGCTACCCTGGAACCCTTTCAGCCCTTGGCGATGGACCTGGTGCAGCGCGGTGAACTGGCCACGCTGCGTGCGGCCGAGCCGGCCGGACCGGCCCGGCGCCTGGTCGGGGAGACGGGAGTGGCCGGCCTGTACCTCAACGAATTGCTGGTGCGCCTGACCGGTCGCCAGGATCCGCATGCCGGCGTGTTCGATAGCTATGCGTCGACGCTGTCCCGCCTGGTTGCCGGCGAGCCGACGGGATGGAGCTTGCGCAGGTTCGAGCGCGATCTGCTGGCCGCCCTCGGGTACGCGCTGGTGCTGGGGCAAGAGGCGGACACGGGACACCGGCTGGAGCCCGTCCAGTGGTACCGGTATCGCGCCGAGCACGGTCCGGAGCGTTGCCTGCCGGGAGCCGGCGGCGCCTTGCGCGGTGCCTGGCTGCTGGCGCTGGCGGAGGACACACCTCCGGATGCCGCCGGGCAGCAGGCGCTGCGCGGCATGATGCGTGAGGTCATCCGGTTCCATCTCGGCGGGGGCGAGCTGCGCTCCTGGCACGTCCTTACAGGAAACGTTCCCGCGCGTTGACAGCTTCAACCTGCCGGGTGCGGTTGGTCCAGCGCTTCGAGGGTCTCGATCAGCATGCCACGGAAACGTGTCATCGCCTGGTCGACCATTGCCGGCCGGTTACCCAGCAATTGCTGCAGGGAGGCCACGTGCGCGGACAGTGCCGTCGTACCGCAGAAGCCGCAGGACGAACGCAGGCGATGCAGCCTTTCCCGCAAGCCGGCGGCATCCTCGCTCAGTTGGTCCAGGTCGTTGCACAGGGCCACGAGCTCCTGCTGCAACAATTGTCGCAGCGCGGCCATGGTGGTCGAGTCGCCGCTGGCCAGCAGCGCGGCGGTGTCGTCCAACACCGGCAGTTGGCGCATGTAGGCGGGCGTCAGTCCCATGATCCGCCGCAGGTCGTCGATCCGGCAGGGCTTGATCAGGATGTCGCCGAAGCCTTCGGCCAGCAGCTCGGTCCGAAGGGAGGGCCCGAGCTCGGCGGTGGTGGCGACGGCGACGGCGTCGCGGGAGACGGCGGTACCGTCGGCCCGCAATGCGGCGAGCACCTCGCGCGCGCCCGACCCCGGCATCCGGCAATCCAGCAGCAGCAGGTCGAACGGCTCGGACGTGGCGGCCCGCAACGCTTCCCGGCCGTCGCCACAGCCAGTCACGCGGGCTCCGAGCGCCTCCAGTGCATCGTGCAGGAAGCGGCGGCTGGCCTCGTCGTCGTCGGCGACCAGCACGCTCGGCGGCTCGGCCGGGCGGGGCGCTTCGACGGCGGCAGCGGGTTGCATCATGACCGGGTCCTTGTCGTTCAGCATAGTTTGGCAGAATGGCGGGACATGGAATTCCTATCAAGCCGCATTTCCAGTGTCCTGCTGCTGGTGCTGCTCGGCGTGCTGACCGGACCGGTGCATGCCGGAGCGGTGTTTTCGGCCAAGACCCTGCAGCTTCCCGGCGCGACGCTCCAGCAGGTGCGCGGCGAGGTCGTGCCGGCACCCGGCGGCGGGTTGCAGGTGCGCATCGATGCGGATCGGCTCGACCTGCCGGCCATGGGCTGGCGCCGCGTGCCGCTGCATCTGGCCGGCGTACTCCAGCGCGACCCCGAGCACCGCTGGCTGCTGGCCGGCGCGCTGCAATTGAAGAGCGTGCCGGGCGGTGCGTTGAGCGACGCCACGTTCGATCTGCAGGTCGATGCGGCGGCGAACACCTTGTTGCTAGACGTGCGGCAGGGTGTGGCGCAGACTACCGTCGCGGTACCCCTGGACCAGCCCACCCACGCGCAGATCCAACTGAAGAAGCTGCCTTTCGGCTGGTTGCAGGGATTGCTCGGCAGCGTCTGGTCGGGACATGCCACCGGCGGGCGGCTCGACGCGCTGATGGCGCTGGATCTGCGTGACTCCGGGCTGCAGGCTTCCGGGCAGTTCAGTGTGTCGTTGCTCGGCGCCGATTCGACCAGCGGCAAGCTGGCTGCGCAGGGCCTGGGAGGCAGCGGCCGGTTCTCCCTCGATACCACGCAAGGGCCGGCGCGGATCAATCTGGAAAGTACCTTGCGCGGCGGCGAGCTGCTGCTCGGTCCGATCTATGCCCGGCTTCCCGACCACGCAGTGCAGTTGTCGATGGATGCCCAGGCCGATGCCGGGGCCCTGGCGATTACCCGCCTGCGCATGGGCGATCCCGATGCATTGCAGCTCAGCGGCGCCATGGCGTTCGATGCCAAGGGCGATCTTCGTTCGCTCAACCTTTCCCGTCTCCAGCTCGATCTTCCGGCCGCCTACGATCGCTACGGCAAGGCGTGGCTGGCCACGATGGGGCTGCACGACATGGTCATGCAGGGCGACGTGGCGGCGACCCTCGACCTGCGTGAAGACGGACTTCATGCATTCGAGTTCGAAACGGACGGGCTCGACCTGGCCGATGGCGACGGTCGGCTGGCCGTCCAGGGATTGAAGGGCGGGCTGGATTGGAGCCGGCAAGGCACTCGCCAGTCCACCGAGCTTGGTTGGCAATCGCTGAGCGTCTACAAGCTCGTCAACGGGGCGGCCCGGTCGAAATGGAAGAGTGAGGATGGCGTGCTCGCCCTGCAAAAGCCGGTATCGATGGGCTTGCTGGGCGGCCAGGTGCGGCTGAGCCAGCTGGCCTGGTCGCCCGCGGCGGCACGAGGACAGCACCTGGACGCGTCGCTGGCCGTGGCGGGTGTCGACATGAGCGCCTTCAGCCGGGCGATGGGCTGGCCCGCGTTCCCGGGTACGCTGGGTGGCGCGATCACCGGCCTGTCGGTCAGCGACGACCAGGTCGTGCTCGATGGCGGCCTCTCGCTCAATGTCTTCGGCGGATTCGTCGACGTCACCGGCCTGTCGCTGCAGCAACCGTTCGGCGACAACCCTGTGCTCGCCGGCGACATTGCCTTGCGCCAGCTCGATCTCGGTGCGATCACCAGCGTGTTCGATTTCGGCAGCATCACCGGCCCGCTGGATGGCCAGGTCAGCGGCCTTCGCCTGGTGGACTGGCAACCGGTGGCGTTCGATGCCCGATTGCTGGCCGACCAGGGAGGGCGGATCAGTCAGCGTGCGGTGAACAACCTCACTTCGGTCGGCGGCGGCGGTGTGGCGGCCGGCCTGCAGGGGGCCGTGCTCAAGCTGTTCAAGACGTTCGGTTACAAGCGTATCGGGCTGAATTGCCGGCTGCAGGGTTCGCTCTGCCACATGAGCGGGCTGGAGGCCAACTCGGGCGGCTACACTATCGTCGAAGGCAGCGGCCTGCCGCATCTTGAAGTCATCGGCCACGAGTCGGACGTCGACTGGCCCACCCTGGTCCGTCGCCTCAAGGCCGCCATCGCCAGCGGCGGCCCCGATATACGTTGACCCCTTTGCCCATCCAAGGAGCTGATCATGCGGAAGATATTCACAGGAATGCTGGCCACGGTGATGGTTGCCATGGTGGGGTGCGTCACGATCAACGTGTACTTCCCCGAAGCTGCCGCACAGAAGGCCGCCGACCAGTTCATCGGCACCGTGCTGGACAAGGCCGCTCCGCCACCGGCCCCGGCATCCTCCACGCCGCCTCCGGCCAAGCCCGCTGCGCATCCGTCGGCGATGCTGCTGGATTTGCTGGTGCCTGCCGCCTACGCGGCGGACGTGCCGAACATACGCATCGAGAACGCCACCACCGATGCGATCCGCCAGCGCATGCAGGCGCGCTTCAACGGCACGCTGAGCGCGCTGTTCGCCAGCGGTGCGGTGGGCTTCACCCATGACGGCATGGTCGCCGTGCGCGATGCTTCCAGGGTGCCGTTGAGCCAGCGTGCCCAGGTCAACGCCGTGGTGGCGGAGGAGAACCGCGACCGCGCCGCGCTTTACCGTGAGGTGGCCAATGCCAACGGCCATCCGGAATGGAAGGCGCAGATCCAGGCGACGTTCGCCAAGGGCTGGATCGAGCGGGCGCCGGGCGGCTGGTATTATCAGGACGCTTCGGGCGCCTGGAAGCGCAAGTAGACGCGCCGCCGGCGCCACCTTTCACCCGATCGACGCGCCCGGGTCCCCACGGCCCGGGCGTGCTGTTTTGGAGCGTCATGCAAGAGATCCAAGCCACCATCACTGCGCTCGGCCATGACGGTCGTGGCGTCGCCCGCATCGACGGCAAGACCACCTTCGTCGGCGGCGCGCTGGTCGACGAGCAGGTCCTGCTGCGCATCCGCAAGCGCCATCGCCACTTCGACGAGGCCGAGGTGGTCGAGGTGATCGCCCCCTCGCCGCACCGGGTGGTACCGAAGTGCCGCCACTTCGGCGCCTGCGGCGGTTGCTCGCTGCAACACATGGATGCCGAAGCGCAGATCCATGCCAAGCAGCAGGTGCTGGCCGACAACTTCGCGCGCATCGGCAAGGTCGAGCCCAAACGCTGGTTGGAGCCGCTCACCGATGCCCCCTGGGGCTATCGCCGCAAGGGCCGGCTGTCGGTGCGCTACGTGCCGAAGAAGGAGCGCGTGCTGGTCGGCTTCCGCGAGGAGAGCAACCCGCGCTTCGTCGCCGACATCAGTCACTGCGAAGTGGTGCACCCGGCCCTGGGGCCGAAGATCGGCCTGCTCGCCGAGCTGATCGGGTCGCTGGAGGCCGGGCGCGACATTCCGCAGGTGGAGTTCGCTGCCGGCGACGACGGCATGGCGCTGGTGTTCCGCCACATGAACCCGCTGAACGAGCGCGACTGCGCGGCCCTGGTGGCCTTCGGCCAGCAGCACGGTTTTGCCATCTACCTGCAGCCGGGCGGCGTCAGCAGCGTGCATCCGCTGTGGCCGGCCGATCACCGGCTGGCCTTCCGCATCGCGGCCGGCGAAGGGGTGGAGGACGTGGAGCTGGAGTTCCGCCCGCTGGACTTCGTGCAGGTCAATGCCGGCATGAACGCGAAGATGATGGCGCGGGCGCTAGAGCTGCTCGATCCGCAGCCGACCGACCGCGTGCTGGACCTGTTCTGCGGCCTTGGCAACTTCACCCTGCCGATCGCCCGCCGGGTCGCCGAAGTGGTCGGCGTGGAGGGCGAGCACGGCCTGGTCGAGCGCGCCGCGGAGAACGCCAGGCGCAACGGGCTGGCCAACGCCAGCTTCCACGTGGCCAACCTGTTCGAGGACCAGCGCGGCACCGCGTGGGCCCGCCAGCCGTGGGACAAGCTGCTGCTCGATCCACCGCGCGCCGGTGCGGACAAGGTGCTGGAGTACCTGCCGCACAAGGCGACCCGACGCATCGTCTACGTGTCCTGCCATCCGGCCTCGCTGGCGCGCGATGCCGGCATCCTGGTCGAGAAGCATGGCTTCAGGCTGGTCGCAGCCGGGGTGATGGACATGTTTCCGCACACCGCGCACGTCGAGTCCATCGCGCTGTTCGAGCGCTGAGGCCGGCCGCCATGGGACTGGAGATCGAACGCAAATTCCTCCTCGCCGGCGACGGCTGGCGCGCGCGCATCGAGCGCACCGAGCGGATGGCCCAGGGCTATCTGGTCGGTGCCCAGGCCTTGCGTGACGGCACGGCGAAGTCGTCGGTGCGGGCGCGTATCGCCGGTGACCGGGCCTGGCTCAACATCAAGTCGGCGCAGCTCGGCATCGCCCGCGCCGAGTTCGAATACGCGGTGCCGGTGGCCGACGCCGAGGCCATGCTGGCCACCCTGTGCGACGGCGTGCTGGCCAAGCAGCGCCATTACGTGACCGTCGACGACGTGCTGTTCGAGATCGACGAGTTCGAGGGCGACAACGCCGGCCTGGTGGTGGCCGAGGTCGAGCTGCCCGCCGTGGATGCACCGTTCCCGCGGCCGGACTGGCTCGGCCGGGAGGTCAGCACGCTGGCGCGCTACTACAACGTCAACCTCATTGCGTACCCTTACGCGCGCTGGACGCCCGACCAGCGCGACGCCCTCGACGGAGACTCTCCCGCATGCTGATGATCGGTCTGGCGGGGCTTGCCCTGGAGCCGCGCGAACGCGACTGGCTGGTCGCGCCCGGTGTGTCCGGCGTGCTGCTGTTTTCCCGCAACTTTGCCTCGCGCGAACAACTGGGCGCGCTGGTCGAGGCGATCCGCGAGGCCGGTGGCGAGGACATGCTGATCGCGGTCGACCAGGAGGGCGGCCCGGTGCAGCGCTTCCGCGACGGCTTCACCCGGCTGCCGGCGCTGGCGAAGGTGGGAGCGGCGTACGACCGCGATCCGGTCGACGCCATCCGGCTGGCCGAGGAGCACGCCTGGGTGATGGCCAGCGAACTGCGCGCCATGGGCGTGGATTTCAGCTTCGCCCCGGTGGTTGATCTGGCCCGCGGCAACGCGGCGATCGGCCTGCGCGCCTTCCACGCCGATCCGGCGGTGGCCGCCGAGCTGGGCCAGGCCTACGTGCGTGGCATGCACCTGGCCGGCATGGCCGCCGTGCTCAAGCATTTCCCGGGACACGGTTCGGTGGCCGCCGACACGCACAAGGCGCAGGCGATCGACCCGCGCCCGCTGGCCGCCATCGAGCAGGCCGACCTGGTGCCGTTCGCGCAGTGCCTGGAGTCGCGCATCGAGGCGGTGATGATGGCGCACGTGATCTATCCGGCGGTCGACGGGCGGCCGGCCGGCTTCTCGCCGGTATGGATCGGCGACTTCCTGCGCGGACGGCTCGGCTTCGACGGCGCGGTGATCAGCGACGACATCTCGATGGCCGCGGCCGGTACCGCCGGCGGCGTGGCCGGGCGCGTGCACGCGCACCTCGATGCCGGCTGCGACCTCGTGCTGGCCTGCTTCCCCGACGTGGTGGACGAGGCGATCGCCGCCGTGGCCGGCCGTGCACCGGGTCCCGCCCATCGCCTGGCGGCCCTGCGCGGCGCGATCGGCGCCAGCTGGGACTCGCTCACCGACAACCCGCAGCGCGACCGCTTCATCGCGCGCATCACGGCGCTCGACGCCGAAGGAACCCCCGCATGACCTTGCCGCCGCTCGCCAATGCCCTGGAGAAATCCGACCTGCTGGTCGACCGTGCCGCCATCGACGCCGCCGTCGCCCGCATGGGCGGCGAGATCGACGCGGTGCTGGAGGGCGAGCGGGCGCTGTTCCTCACCGTGATGAACGGCGCGCTGATGTTCGCCGGCCACCTCGCGCTGGCGATCCGCACCGACCTGGAATTCGACTACGTGCATGCGACCCGCTACCGCGGCGATACCACCGGCCACGACCTGCGCTGGTTGCGCGAGCCGCAGGCACCGATGGAAGGGCGCACCGTACTGCTGGTCGACGACATCCTCGACGAGGGCCACACGCTCAAGGCGGTGCGCGACGACTGCCTGCGCCGCGGCGCGCGCCGCGTACTGATCGCCAGCCTGTGCACCAAGCAGCACGACCGGCTGGTCGAGGGCATCGCGTCGGATTTCAATGGCTTCGAACTGCCGGATCGCTATGTGTTCGGCTACGGCATGGACTACTACGAACAGGGCCGCAACCTGCCGGGCATCTATGCCCTGCGCGAGGACTGATCGGGTCCATCACACACGGGAGGGATGCGCCATGAAGCTCCTCGGCATTTCCGGCAGCCTGCGCCGGGCCTCGTTCAATACCGCGTTGCTGCATGCCGCGTCCGCGCTGCTGCCGGCCGACCATGCGCTGGCGATCCACGATCTGCACGGCCTGCCGCTGTTCGACCAGGATGTGGAAGACCAGGGCGATCCGGCCGAAGTCGTGGCGCTGAAGGATGCCATCGCCGCCGCCGACGGCTTGCTGCTGGCTTCGCCCGAGTACAACGGCGGCATCACCGGCGTGCTGAAGAATGCGATCGACTGGGCCTCGCGCAAGGGCACCGCACGCGAGCTCGCGCCGCTGGTCGGCAAGCGCGTGTGCATCGTCGGTGCCAGCCCCGGCATCACCGGTACCGTGCGCGCCCAGGACGCACTTCGGCTGGTGCTGCGTCGCGCCGGCGCCATCGTCGAGCCGCAGGGCGAGGTATTGGTGTTCCAGGCACACACCAAGATCGTCGACGGCAAGCTGGCCGACGAGCGCACCCGCGAGGCGCTGGCCCGTCATCTGCAGAATTTCGTCGCGTCGGCTGGGCGCGCTTCCTGATCCATCGAACCGGAAACGACATCGTGAGCATCGATCTGGCCGTCATCGGCGGCAGTGGCCTGTACAACTTCCCGGGCCTGGAAAACACCCGCCGGCAATCGGTGGATACCCCGTTCGGTCCGGCCTCGGGCGAGGTGGTGACCGGCGACTTCGCCGGCAGGCGGCTGGCGTTCCTCGCGCGCCATGGCGAGAGTCACAGCCTGCCGCCGCACCGGGTGAACTACCGCGCCAACCTGTGGGCGCTGCACCATCTCGGTGCGCGCCGGGTGATCGGCGTCAATGCCGTTGGCGGCATCCGCGACGACATGGGGCCGCGGGCGATCGTGGTGCCGGACCAGGTCATCGACTACACCCACGGCCGGTTTACCAGCTTCTGCGACGTCGAAGGGGCCGAGGTGAAGCACATCGACTTCAGCGAACCGTATACCGCTGCGCTGCGTCGCGACCTGCTGGTCGCCGCGGCCAACGCCGGCATCGTCGCGATCGACGGCGGCTGCTACGGCGCCACCCAGGGGCCGCGGCTGGAGACCCGCGCCGAGATCGCCCGCATGAAGCGCGACGGCTGCGACCTGGTCGGCATGACCGGCATGCCCGAAGCCGCGCTGGCCCGTGAGCTGGAGCTGGATTATGCCTGCCTGGCGCTGGTGGCCAACTTCGCCGCCGGTTGCGGCGATGAGGCCGAGATCAGCATCGAGGAAATCTTCGCCCACCTCGCTGCGGCGACCGCCGAGGTGCCGAAGATCCTCGGCGCCATGCTCGGCGGTTGAGGCCCCGGAAAAAGACCTAGCCCCGGGGGGCCGTTCAGATATTGCGCTGAACCCACAAACATGCTGATACTTCAGGGGTGCCAGGGGCGGCGGACCAAGGGGATAAGGGGTTCAGCGCGAGACCTTGGTGCATCCATCCTTAAGCTTCAGAGGTTGCCGCAATGCGTTTCGGTACGGTCAAGTGGTTCAACGACGCCAAGGGTTTCGGT
>JABLTH010016174.1_pt1 | contig 13062 bp, 3 predicted proteins | sample 7875711 | NCBI WGS metagenome assembly JABLTH01 (sample SAMN14941262, study PRJNA633318) | bioreactor metagenome | isolation source: bioreactor | place: China | collected 2019-03-05 | reverse complement strand
CCAGTCATAGATGCCACGCAACGTTTGCGCCGGTTCGCCGGCCAACAGGTTGGCGGCGGCCGCTTGGACGGCCGGGTGATCGCTTTCGATCAACGGTTCAGGTTGCAAATACCGATCCGGTAAAAATCGCCAAAATCTATTCGGCTGAGAATTCATCCGTAATTGCGCGGTAACCCGGATCAATTTCACCCCGTAAGGCGGCATACGATCAAAGCCAAAACGCAACACCTGATTACCCAAATCATCGCTTTCCAATGTGTAAGGCTGCGACACCTCCACCCGTTCGCAGCAGGCTTGTGCCGCGGTCTGCCTGACCGGCAGATACGTGCGAAACTCGGCATGCTCCAAAACCCGATTCGAGGCATTTCGCAAAACAAAACTGTAACTTACCGTTTTACTGCTATCGTATTGCGGCGCCGTTACCAACTGCCAGCCATACCAAGCCGCACCCGACAACACCAAAGCGGCAAAAGCCGCTAACAAACGCTTTCTATGATTCATCGCCGCCTTCTACCGCATGTAACAATTTTTCCCTGTTTTTCGGCAGGCCGATTCCACACGGCCAATTGCCGTTGCAAATAGGTCCGATAGCCTTGTTTGCCGCCTTGCAGAAAATACAGCGGGGGTAGCCCTGCTTTATCGGCAATTCGGCGGAACCGATCGTAGTCGAGGCCGGCATCGGTCATCAGTAAAATCCGCGCGGCCGCAACTTGGTGTTCTCCCGGCCCGGCAACGGCTTGCCGCAACAAGCGGCGCAAATCGTCATCGGATTTTTTATCCGGCGCCTGCCGGGAAAAATCCAGGAGTTTGATATCGCTGAATTCGCGCTCGGCATAGAACTGCGCCGGGCTGACCTGGTCCAGCGTGGCCTGCGCTAACGAATCGCCGCTCACAGCCCCGCCCGCATGACGCCATGCGTTCAAGCCGCCAGCCAACACCCGGACATTATTAAAGCCCGCCGCTTGCAATTGCCCGAGCAAATCCAGGTTGCGGGCCACGGCAAAGCCGTTGTCGAACAGCATCAGCGCCTTATTCCGCAAATACACCTTACCCGCTAACTCTCTGGCGGGAATGTGGATGCTATTAGGTATCGTCGCGCCTGCGTCCGGGTTGTCTTCGCGAATATCCACCCAGAGCAAATCGGCCGATGCCGGCAAGCTTTTGACTTGTTCGGCACTAACAAAAGCCGGATTTTCCAGCTTGACGGTTCCCGGCTTAAAACGGCCTTGGTCCAAATCCTCCAAGGCCGGCAATCCGAACTTTTCTAAGCTCTGCGGACGCACTTCAATTTCGGAACAGGATTCGTAATCGCCGTCGGCGGCATTATTCGAACCCGCGGCCGCACAAGCCGGTAGGACCAACAAAGATTTAATTAACCAAAACAGCCGTAACCGTACTTTCACTATTCGCATCGAATATGGCTCGAATCTCTCAATTGCTTAATTACGATTTCAAATTCAACTAACAATTCTACCGGCATTCGATCAACATAGCGAAAAATATTTAATTTAGGTTCGGAAATAGTCATTTTAATTAAATTTGTTCGCAATCACCTATTCCAAACTCGATGCCGCCTAGCCAATTTACAGAATAAACACCTTGATTAATATAATGGTGGAAACTTGAATAAGGCCCATCGATAACCTTTTTAACCCAACCATGTTTCACCGGATTGAAAAGTAAATAATCCATGTGCTTTTCGTAATCCTGTTCGTCTCGAATACAGTGTTCCCAGTAACGTCGTTGCCAGATTCCGCGTTCCCCTCTCTTTATTCGCACACTGGAACGTCTTTCCTCCAAGGGAATGCTTTCGGAAAAATGGGTTTTAATCAATTTCCAGCGGCTGGAAAAATCATCATCACCTTCCGGCAAGGTCCAGGTGGTATGCATGTGCTCCGGCAACACAACCCATCCATCTATATACCCGCAGGGCACAAGTAAAACGGCTTTTGTCCTTTACACAATCGAACCGCTTCCCTCAGCAAGTCGATTCGATCAATCAATAAGGTATTCTTCCTTTCCAGCAAATTCACCGTAAAGAAATAACACCTGCCCGGCACCCGATAGCGGCGGTAGTTCGGCATCTGTTGTCATCTCCAACGTAGGGCGGAAAAGCGATAGCGCATTTATGCCCCATGGGTATTCTGCCATGTCACCGCCAACCAAAAATCATCCGTCGGCGACCGCAATAAATCCACACTAAATTTCAACATCACCGGCTCCGAAATGCCGGATTTCGCTCCGCTCATCCAACGTATCCCAGGTCATTTGTTCCGTCTTACGGGTTACTGATTCATTCCATCCGCAATGATCTGTTCAGCAGCACCCTGATCAAACCCAGTGGCAGCCCAAACGTAAGCTGCACCTAGGGCATAATCCCAACCCGTAACTTCCCCTATTTCTTGCCCTAGCTTTAAACCGCCCCAGCCGGCAGCAATATATGGATTGAAAATGCCTCCAACATCAAGTGAACTACCTAATAAATCATTTAAACTATCGTTAGTTCGACACCTATAAAACTTATCAAGATTGTCAAATAATCCCAAAACATCCATAGCATCACCAAATTTATTAAGCGCGCCTAAACCATGTGCCAATCGTTTTCCAGCCTTCACTGAATTTGGTGACATATATTGATTCCCATAATATTTTGGACTGTAGTATTTACCATTGATATGTCGCCATTTCCCATCCTTCAAAGGATCCCATAAATCAAGTCCAAGACCTAATCCATCCTTGATTGGACTTGAATTATTTCCAGAGCAATTACAATTATCCCCTGCTTCAGGACTTGAGTCGTTATCATTCGGCAATGGTGGAATCCCAGCAACTCTATCAGCAATATCCAACATTGGGTCTCTATACTTTCTAGGAGCCATTCCTAAATGGTCTATGATATCAATAGGAGAATTGTCTGAATAACCATACAAATTTAAGCCCCCCAAGTGCCCTATAGGATCATTCTCAATATATCGCCCTATATTCGGGTTATACATTCTCTGGAAATTATTGTGCAGCCCCGTCTCCTGATCATAATACTGCCCCGGAAACCTTAAATTATTCCCCACCGCAGCCAGCGAAACATGCATATTGCCGAACGCTTCCTGCCGGGCGCTCCATACCACCAAACCATTACTGTCGACCAATTTCTGCGGCGTCATCAAATGGTCGTGCTGATACCAGTAATACTGGCCATTCACCCGTTGGAATAAGGGACCTGTAGTCCACAACGAATCCGGCTGATAGCCATAAGACTTAATCAGTCCACCCTGCCCATTAAACTCCCCAACCAGACCTTCCTCGGCATAGGCAAAATAAGTTCTGACGCCGGCCACATCCTTCCACAAACGCCGCCCAAACGGATCGTAGTAATACTCGGCTACCGCCGAGCCATCGGTCCGTTCGACACGAGTCAGACGGTTGGCAATATCATGCCGATAGACGCGCTGGCTACCCAACGCGGTTTTGGTTTGCAGATTGCCGCTGGCATCGTAGGCAAAGTTATTGCCCGGATAAGACAACAAGCGGTTGTTGGCATCGTACTGCCATTCACCGACGGTGTTGGCCGCGGTTTTACGGTTACCCAATGCATCGTAGGTATAGGCTTCGTCGGTCAGGGTCGGGTTGTCCACGCCGGACAAACGATCCAAGACATCGTATTGATAGGCATAGTCGCCGTGCTCGCTCAGTTTGCCGGTAATATTGCCGCCGGCCGAACGCTGGTACCGGTAATTCATTAAGGTATTTTGCAGCGGATCCTTGCTGTGAATTTGCTTCACCCGCTGCAAGGCGTCGTAGCTGTAATCGGTAGTGACGCCACCCGGCAACGTCATGCGGTTCGGGCTGTTCCAGGTGTAACCGTTGTAGGTCACGCGTTTGCCGTCCGGCAGTTCCAGCGCGATCAAACGGTTGGCTTCGTCGTACAGATAGCGATAGGTGACGCCGTCCGGACCGGTGAAACTTTCCTTCTCGCCGTTGGCGTAGTAGCTGTAGGCCGTGGTCAACGTAAAGCTGCCGTAATCGGTGGCGGTGGCGGTCAAGCGCCCCAAGGCATCGTAGCTGTAGGTGGCCGAGGTGGTGCCGTCGTCGTAACCGGTGAGTCGACCGAGCTTGTCGTAGCTGTAATGGATGGTTTTGACCGGCGTCTGACTCTGGCTGTCGGCAAAGTGCTTCTCGCTCAGCAAGCGGTTGGCGGGACTGTATTGATAACGAATCGCCTGGCCTTTGGCATCCAGCAGCGCGATGCGGTTACCGGCTGCATCGTATTGGTAGTGCGTGGTTTCGCCCCTCGGCCGGATTTCGGCGGTGACTCTACCGTTACGGTCATACTCGAAGCGGGTCACGCCGCCGTTAGGATCGGTCAACGCAATCAGCTTGCCCAAATCGTTGTAGGCAAACCGGGTTACGCCGCCGGCCGGATCGGTGGTTTGCCGCAAGCGGTTTAACGCATCGTATTCATGGTAGGTGGTGCGGCCTTCTTGATCGGTTTCCGCAGTTACGTTACCGCTGGCGTCGTATTCGCGGCTGACGCTTTGTTGAGTATCGGCATCCAATTGATCGGTGTTACGCACCACACGTTGCAGGCGGTCGTAATACAGGCGGGTGCTGTATGTCGGGTAGTCGATTTGTACCGGCCTATCGGATCGAGCGAAAGAAGCGTTGGTTTCGTCGTAGCGATAGCGCGTTTCGTAAGATTCGACTTCGCTACCAACTTTAGTCGCCAGCAAACGCTGCTCGCCGTCGTATTGGTTTGCGACTTTGCGTCCCGCTTCATCGGTCACTTCGACCGGCAAACCGTCGCTGTTATACCCTATCGTCTTGAAAAAGCCGTGGGGATCCGTTGCCCGAACCAATTGATGTCGCTGGTTGTAGGTAAACTGGTAACGGTTATTTTCCGCGTCCACCACTGCAATCCGGTTGCCGGCAGCGTCGTATTCGACTTTCGAGACATTTCCTTCCGGATCGGTGCTAGATGTCAATCGACCGTTGGCATCGTATGCGAAAATCCAGACTTTACCTTCGGGGTCCTTCACTTTTACAGGCTGGCCGGTCACGTCGTAACTCAAAAACTGCGTTTTATGGCCTTCAGCGTCGATCACACTCACTATGTTGCCACGAGCGTCGTAACTAAAGTTCAGCTTGGCTTCAGCTGTATTCGCATCGGACAGCAGTTTGACTTCCGCCAGCTGTTGCTCAGCATCGTAGGCATATGCCTGCATACGTTCGTCAACGGTACCTGCCGCATCGACACGACGCTGCAGATTTCCGTTGGCATCGTATGCAAATTCGGTGACGATGCCACGGCGATCAATTTGACGTTTAACCTGATGATAGACGTTTTCGTATTCGAACTTGGCTTCGCTGCCATCGGGATAAACGATGCGAGTAATTTTGTCCCAGTCGTCGCGCGTTACCCGGGTGCTATTACCTTTTTCATCGGTGGTGATTTCGGTTCGGCCATCGGTGGTTACCGTTTTAATCATACGCCCGTTGACAGCCGCGCGTAATACATCACCGTCGTCGTTATACCAAACTTCGGTGACTTTGCCGGCGGCAGTCTTGATTTGAGCGTAGCGCTCTTTTGCCGCTTTGTCGTATCCGAACTCGAAGTAATGGGCACGACCGTCCTGATCGGTGACCGATGCAACATCGCCGTTGCGGCGATAACTAATATCAATAGTTTTGCCAACCGCATCGGTTTTGGCGACCAACCTTTGCATCTCGTCATACCGGTATTCCATGATGCCACCGGCAGGATCGGTCACCGCCGTCAGCAGATCGCCGCTGTATTGATAGGTGACGGTACGACCGGCGCCATCCTTGGCAGAGATCAAATGATTGTTCTGATCGAATGCGAATTCAAATACCGGGTTTCCATCAGCGTCGAGCATAACCTCACGGCGTAGCAAGGTCGCAGTGGCGTTGTAGTAACGCATTTGCCTGAGCAGTTTGGCTTTATTGCCGGCAGCCAATGTTTTGCCATCGGCGTCATAGCGTTCCCAGTTGCCCTCTGCGTCTTCCCACACAAAATTTTGCTGGTCGCGGACAATGCGGAATTCGTGATTACGAAAAGCGGCATCCGAACCGAACGCAGTCGGACTATAAACCACGCCGCCGCGATTAATCGAGACGATCAAACCGGTATAGGCATCGCGGGTGAGTTGCAAGCGCGTGCGTTGATGCTCCCAGTGCCAGGTATGATCGAAATAGCGTCGCTCGACGACGGTGAAACCACCGCGAACCTTGACGCGCAGATCTTCGACCTCATCCTGGTATTCGCGCAATACAGCATGTACCGAGCTACCGGTTTTGGGTTCTACCAGCTGATCCTTGTCGCAAGGCTTTTTCGGCTCTTGTGGAGATCCTGCTGGCAAACACTGATCCGGCGCCAACGGATTTTCCGGCGGTCTGGATGCCGGTGGAGTCCCTGATCCACCCGGCGAAGCGGAGCCAACCGTGCCGCTACCGCCGGCACTGCCGCCAAAACCACCTCCACCACCGTAGCCGCCGCCACCGCCGAATCCTCCACCGCCGCCGCCAACACCGCCGTAAACCGGGGGTGCGCTGCATTGGCCGTAGGGGTAATACGCATAGTTTTGGATTGCATCACGGCGCCAAGTGCCGTTGACGCAGTGATAGGTGTAGGTCACGCCAATCGGCAGAGTCTTCATCTGACATCCGGCGCCGGAACCGCCGTCCTGACCCTGATCCAGCGTTTTCAGAGCCACGATCCGGTATGGAACCGTTACGGTTTCCTTGGCTTCCAGACTGGTAGGCAACCCGCCCAGCAACTCGATTCTGAAGGCATCGTCCGTCGGCAAATTGAATTGCAAATCTTCGGCGCGGATCAAGCCGTGGTTGGTCAAGGTAAATTCGCCGTAATACACCTCGCCGGCTTTCATTTTCGGCAGGTTGATCGCCCCCGGCTCCATCACCACTACCGGCGCCGGCACGTCGGTTTCGTAGGTGGCATTCAGCGTGATCTCGTAGCGGTCCTGCAGCGGCACCTCGGTGACGCTCCATTCCACGCTGACCAAATCGTAATCCAGGAACACTTCCTGAACCTGAGTCAGACCGGGTTTGACGGTCAAACGGCCGATGACTTCCTGGTGGTTGGCGGCCGTGGCTTTAAATTTGTAACGGCCCGCCGGCAAGTCGGTAAACAAGGATTCGCCGGCTTGATCGCTGGTCTGGGTGCGGTCGATCGAGGTAACCGCCTCGTTTTGCAGGCGAATCTGCGCGCCCGCCAGGCCGGGAGTCGCAACGCCGTTACGATCCAGCGTTGCGGTATAGATATTCGATAGATGGAATTTGACCTGGCCGATACCGGACTGGGTGACTGCGGCATAGACATTGACATCGACCGGATCGGTATCGGCGCTGGACAAGCGCAGACGGAACTCCTGCAAGCCTTCGGCTACCGCTTGATTGGGCGAGAAGGCCAAGGTAACCGCTGTCGTCTGACCAACGGCCAAAGTATCGATGCGAGCCGGCGACACCAGGGACACCCAGGACGGTGCCGGATTGCCGCTTGGCGTCATTAAATCCAAGCGCAAGTCGTGTAAATCGGCCAGACCTCGATTGTCAAGCGTCAGGGTTTCCGTCGCCGAGGCGCCACGCGCCACGCCGGTTTCCAGATAACCGGGGCTAAACGCCAATACCGGCTTGGCTTCGCTGAGCGTGTAATCGACGCGGACCTTGGCCAATGTTTGGCTGCCGGCTTCGTGACTCTTAATCGACAACACCACTACGCCGCTGGCTGGAGCCGTGCCATCCGCGCGGAAATTAACCGTTACCGGTACGGTGTCTCCGGGCGCCAGGTCGACCGCCGGCGGCAGGCTCAATTGAATACCGGTCGGCAGTGCGCCGAGCGGTTGGTCGGCCGCTTCGAACGCCACTCTGACCTCGGTCGCCGCCGCCCCGCTGCCTGCGCTCAGTCGCAACGGGATAGTTTGATCGACATTGCGCGGACTGGTCAGTTTGATTTGCGACAAGTCGGTTAAAACCCGGCCAATGTTGAATTCGCTCTGGAGCGGACGGTCCTGCAAATCCGGATGAATCGCTGCCACTTGGTAGCGGCCGGATTCTCCCGGCAGCGGTTTGAAGCGGTAACTGAACTGGCCAAGCCGGTCGCTCACCACATCAACCACCCGCTCGAATCCGTTGACGCTGATGACCAACTTCAGCGGCGCCCAAGCCAAAGCCTGGTTGCTGCCATTGTCCATCGCACGGCCGCTGATCACGACATCTTCATTGCCGAACGAGTGCGCCGGGCTGATCGAACTAATCTCGCCACGGTAGGCAACATCCACCAATTTCAGCGGACGCTGCGTCTTGTTACCCGCGATCGCGGCCTGGCCGCTCCGGCCCAGATGGTAGTAAAAGTGGTCTATTTCGCCATAAAGGTAGACGTTGTCCGGCGCCGCCAGCGGAACTGAAATGGTGACGGGTTCGGAAACGAAGGTCTCGCCGGGCGGGATACGGATTACGGTTCTACCATCCGGCAAGGTGACGGCTTTTGCATCCAACGACTGGCGGAATGCGCGAGTGGCCAGGACATTGCCGTCCTGGTCGCGTAACTGGAAGCGAATTTCGTCGGAATCGGCACCGCCGCGGCCCAATGCCGTGACAATTTCGATTTCGGCGGAGCTGCTGTTGAACAAACTGAAGCGAACTTGGCCATTGGCACCACGGACAAAATCCGCACTCAGCAAGTTTGCGACCAGTGCGCCTTCGCCTACCGATATTTTGGAGTTACGGATAATCCTCGAAACTTCCCCGGTTTCGGCAGCCACTTCGACGGTACTGGTCAAATCGGCGGTATCGGCCAGATCGGCATGGCCGGCGAAAATGACCGGAATCACGCGCGACTCGCCGGCCGCCAATGTCAGGCCTTCGGAACTGTAATGGTAAGCGCCGATTTGCGCATTGACGCGCAAAACGGACAACGGCCGGTCGCTGCCATTGGTGACGGTGTAATCCAGGCGATTCATCAGACCTCGCGCCAGACCGCCGGTTGGCGCCGTCACGCTCACTTTAGGCAACAAAACTTCGCGGCGCGGACCTTCCTCGCCATTGGCATCGACTTGGGCTACTGCATAGTGCCGCTGGGTTTCCGCATAACCGGTATCGGTATACGTCGGCGCATTCAACGGATTTTGATTCAACTTCAACCACAATCCGTTGTCGCGCAGGTAAACGTTAAAGCCGTTATCGCCTCCGCTGGTTTGCCAGTTCAATTCAGGCAGGCTTTGATCGGTCTGCGCGACCACTAACTCGCTGACCGGCAACAAGGTGAAGTTCAGATATTGCGACGCGGCCGGCAACGATTCGTTACCCGCGGCATCGACTGCGGTAACGCTGTAATAGTGGTCTGCGGGCGACGGCGATTGATCCAAAGCAAACAATTTGCTTATATCGCTGTGGATGGCCGTCAAATTCGCCACCGACTGAATCGCAGCGGCGCTGCGGTAATAGCGGTAACTCAAACCCTGTTCGTTCGCGGGCGCCTGCCAATCGGCGCGGATACCCGAACCGGTCAAGACCAACGCCAGCCCGGTTGGCGGTGTCGGCGGCGTGGCATCCGCGTTGACCTCTACGATCTCGCCGTAACCGCTGACCGCTTCCTGGGCATTGGCGCCGCGCACCGATGCAATTGCGTAACGGTGAGCGCCATCGACACTGGTCTGGTCGGTCCATTCAGTCATCGAACCGGTACGCCGATACGGCGTCAGTTCGTTTTCGCCGGGCGCAGCCCGGAATAGTTGGTAATCGACCGCGCCGTTCACTGGTAGCCACTGCAATTTTACCCGGCCACCCGCCAAACCTTGGCCGGATAATCCGGACGGCGGATCCAAAGGTTGCAATTGACCTTGGTAGACCTGAAAGCGATTGCCGCCGACAATCGGCTGACTGGGGTTGCCGAGATCGTCTTCGGCCTGAAGTGAGATGGTTAAGGTTTCGATTTCGGCCAAGCCGGCATCGGCGGGCAATGTGAAACTGGCGGTCCAGACCTTGGCCGATTGCCGAGTCAGTGCAGCCTTTTGTTCAGTCCTGGCCGGTCCCGAAAGCTGGTAGGCCAACTCGGGCGTTGCGTTGTGGGCCAATTCGGCATCCAGTTCCAATTCGACTTGTAATGCTGCCGGTTGCGGATCGTTTTTAATCGGATCGCCCGGCAACACATTCAAGCGGACCACTTTGGGACCGTCGGTATCGATCTGGATCGTCGCACCGGCATCGATTTCGGTTCCGCGATTACCGTAACGGTCGCGGGCGGAAAACACGGCATAGGCGGTACCGGTCAAAGTCTCATCGCTGATATCGAAGACGCCGTGGTAACGGGTATCGCTTAATTTGGCCAGGTCCACGGCAACCGGCGCACCACCGTCCGGGGTCAAGGTCAGGAACGGTTTTTCCGACAGTGTCTCGCTGACATCGACATCCACGGCAACCCGACCAAGCCCCATGCGCCCTGAATTGGCATCGAAGGCTCCTGACGGGGTATAGCTGATCGCGGTCGCACGCGGCGGAGTGGCATCGGCTGAAGCATTCGCCTGATTCGATACCGCACTGGCGGTGCCGGCATTGTTCACCACAACCAAACGGTAATAATACTGGCCGTCGATACCGGGAAAATCGTCGAAGCTGGTCGCCGTTAATAGCTGATTATTGACTCGTGTGGCTTGTGCAATCGATTCGAAGGGGCTTGCGGAACGGTACAAAGCGTACCCAGCCACGCCGTTGGCCTGGACTGAGTTCCAGTTCAGCCGGATCACGCCCGATTCGCGACTGACAGCGGTCAGACCGGCCGGTGTGGGCGGTATCGACGCATCCACAGTCACCAACACGGCATTGCTCAAAGCACTCCGGCCGCCTCGGTTTTCAGCGGCCGCCTGCAGCGAATTGCTACCGAGTTGCAACGCTATCGAACCTAGAAAGCGGTTATTGCTATCCAGTGCCAGCGGCCCGGCAAGTTGCACACCATTACCGAACAACACGATCTGGCTGCCTTTTTCGGCAACGCCGCTAACCGTGGTCTGCAACTGGTTGGTCAACAAACCATTGGTCGGGGCCGCGATTGTGGGTGCGGCAGGCGCACTCAATGCGATAGTGAGATTGACGGCGGTTGTGGCTTTGTTACCCAAGGTATCGTAGGCGTCGATTTGCAAGACATGGGCGCCGTCGCTGAAGCTGGCGATGTCCCAAAACGCCGAGAAACTATTGGAGCCGATGCTGTCCGTCGCAAACAACTGGCCGTCGACGCTGAATTCGACCCGGCCGATCCCGTTGTTGTCGTCTGCGTTGATAGCCAGGGTTCCGGGCTTGCCCAAGGACGCTCCGCAGGTTAACGGTTGATTGTTGAAGCGGATATTCGAAATCACCGGCGCCGATTGCGGCAAGTCGGCACCATCGATCACTGTAAAAATTGTCGACACTAAGCCGCTATTGCCCAGTCCGTCCTTGACCAAGGTACTGACGCTATAGACATCCTTGGCTAAGGGCGAATTGGCAGTAAATATCAATTCGTTGCCGGAACGGCTCCATTGGCCGGCGATTAAGCCTTGGGTTTGGCCGGCGACTCTGGCAGAGGCCAGAGCTTGAGCGTAATCCACACTACCCTGGCTATCGGACAGGCGAATGCGCACTTCGGACAAAGGACCGGTCACTCGCGCACCGTTGGCCGGCGTGCTGCCGGAGATGGTCGGCGCCGATGTATCGCGAACGACTCTTAGCATCACGCTATCACTGCGGTGGCCTTGCTCGTCCACCGCATAAAGAGTCAGTAAATTGATGCCAGAAACCAGGGGAACCGCTACTGACCAAGCGGTCTGGGCATCGGGCGCCACCACGACCACACCATTAACAGCGATGCCGGTTGCAGCCGATTTCAGCCCGGATAGGGTAATTTCCGCTTCGGCGGTGGGCGAAGCCACTGGCGTCACCGACGGCATCGGCAATATCATCCTGCCGCCGTATGCGCCGAGTTCGGTACCGTCACTGCTGGCGGCTTTGGAGGGTGAATTTGCGGCAAGGTGGCGATCGTTATCGGAATATTGCGGGTCAATCGATTGTTCGGTGGCTTTCGGGGTGGCTATGTAGGTGTAACTGCCGTGCCCATAGGTCCGGTCGGTACCATTGCCCCAGACGTTGTTGTAGCCGCGCGTGAAGTCGCTGCCGGCATACGCATATAGCCCCGTCCTGTTGCGCGTCACAATGTTGTTTTCGAACACCAGACTCGCTGACGGAAAATAAAAATACACCCCGTCGTCGCCGTTCAGATCAATGGTGTTGTAGCGTATCCTCGGTGCCGCAGAACTGTTCGAATAGATGCCGTAACCGCTGTTATCCACAATCAGGTTGTTCTCGATGCGTGGCGAACCGTCGTAAACCATTACACCGTTAGCGCAGCCGCTAATCAGATTGCGGCTGATTTCGTGCACTGGGCCGTACACGGAAATACACGTGCTTGCACCGCTCATTCGCGCGTGTTTGATCGCGCTGCCGGAGGCACTCGCACTTAGGACGATTCCGTTCCACTGGCTACCGGCAAATAATGCTTCGAACACAATCGGCTGCTGCGCGGTACCGACGATGCTGGAGACGCTATCGACGGTCAGGCTGGCGTTGGCCGGCACTTTGATGACCGTGCCGGGCTCGATGTCCAAGCGCCACGGCCGCTCCACGGTAACGCTGCCGGTCAACACCACTTCTCCGCTCCAGCGTTCGTTTTGTGTCAGGCTGCCGCTGGTAGTCGGCGTGGTGCTGTAGACCGGATCAAAGACCGGGGCTTCGCCGCCATTGCCATAGGCGCCAAGCTCGCCACCGGTCGCGGAGGCGATTTTTGCCGGTGAACTGGCAGTCAAACGGCGGTCGCCTCGGTACGGATCGAGATATTGCGGGTCGCTGGAAATCTCGCTGGCTTTCGGGGTCGCGATGTAGGTGTAACTACCGTGCCCATAGGTCCGGTCGGTACCATTGCCCCAGACGTTGTTGTAGCCGCGCGTGAAGTCGCTGCCGGCATAGGCATAAAGCCCGGTCCTGTTGCGCGTCACGATGTTGTTT
>JABLTH010023158.1_pt1 | contig 13063 bp, 14 predicted proteins | sample 7875711 | NCBI WGS metagenome assembly JABLTH01 (sample SAMN14941262, study PRJNA633318) | bioreactor metagenome | isolation source: bioreactor | place: China | collected 2019-03-05 | reverse complement strand
TCGATCATGGGCTCGATCAACATCATCGTCACGATCCTGAACATGCGCGCGCCCGGCATGACGCTGATGAAGATGCCGCTGTTCGCCTGGACCTGGCTGATCACCGCCTACCTGCTGATCGCGGTGATGCCCGTGCTGGCCGGCGCGATCACGATGACGCTGACCGACCGCCACTTCGGCACCAGCTTCTTCAACCCCGCCGGCGGCGGTGACCCGATCATGTACCAGCACATCTTCTGGTTCTTCGGGCACCCCGAGGTCTACATCATGATCCTGCCGGCGTTCGGCATCGTGAGCGCCATCATCCCGGCCTTCGCCCGCAAGAAGCTGTTCGGCTACACCTCGATGGTGTATGCGACCGCGTCGATCGCGATCCTGTCGTTCATCGTCTGGGCGCACCACATGTACACCACCGGCATGCCGGTGACCGGCCAGCTGTTCTTCATGTACGCGACCATGCTGATCGCGGTGCCCACCGGCGTGAAGATCTTCAACTGGGTCGCCACGATGTGGCGCGGCTCGATGACCTTCGAGACGCCGATGCTGTTCGCGGTCGGCTTCCTGTTCGTGTTCTCGATGGGCGGCTTCACCGGCCTGATCCTGTCGATGGCACCGGTCGACCAGCAGTTGCAGGACACCTACTACGTCGTCGCGCACTTCCACTACGTGCTGGTGGCGGGCTCGCTGTACGCGCTGTTCGCGGGCGTCTACTACTGGGGCCCGAAGTGGACCGGCGTGATGTACTCGGAGACGCGCGGCAAGATCCATTTCTGGGGCTCGCTGATCTTCTTCAACATCACCTTCTTCCCGATGCACTTCCTCGGCCTGGCCGGCATGCCGCGTCGCTATGCCGACTACCCGATGCAGTTCGCCGACTTCAACGCGATCGCCTCGATCGGCGCCTTCGGCTTCGGCCTGATGCAGGTCTACTTCTTCCTGTTCGTCGTCGTGCCGATGATGCGCGGCAAGTGCGAGCCCGCACCGCAGAAGCCGTGGGAGGGCGCCGAGGGCCTGGAGTGGGAAGTGCCGTCGCCGGCGCCGTTCCACACCTTCGAGACCCCGCCGAAGCTCGACGCGACGGCGACCCGTGTGATCGGCTGAAGCGACGCCCACGGGAGAGCATGACGATGGCACTGTCGCAGCAGCAGCAGCGCGCCAACCGTCGCCTGGCCTGGATCCTGGCGTCGGTGGCGGTCGTGTTCGGCCTCGGCTTCGTCGCGAAGATCGTCCTGCTCGGCCCCTGAGGGCCGGGCGGTCGTGGTGCCCCAGGTCTGTCCGGCATGAAGTTCAACTGGCCCAACGGCTCGGCGCTGGCCCGGCGCGACCATCGGCAGATGGTCGCCAAGCTGGTCGTGATCGTGGCCGCGATGTTCGGCTTCGGCTATGCCCTGGTGCCGCTGTACAAGCACATCTGCGAGGCGCTGGGCATCAACGTGCTGAGCCTGGGCGAGAACGGCGGACGGCGCGAGCGGCCGGCCAACACCCAGGTCGACACGTCGCGCAGCATCACGGTGGAGTTCGACGCCAATGCGCGCGGCCCGTGGGATTTCAAGCCCGCGGTCGCGTCGCTGCAGGTCCACCCGGGTGAACTCGCCACGGTGATGTACGAGTTCCGCAACCGGCAGGACAGGACGATGGCCGCGCAGGCCATCCCGAGCTACGCGCCCCACCAGGCCGCCGCGCACTTCAACAAGCTGGAGTGCTTCTGCTTCAACGAATACACGCTGAAGCCCGGCGAGGCCAAGCAGTGGCCCGTGGTGTTCTACGTCGACCCCAAGCTGCCGAAGGACGTGACGACGATCACGCTGTCGTACACCTTCTTCGAGGTCGGCGGCAAGGTGCCGCCGGCGCCCGGGTCGAAGGCGGCGGCACTGGCCGCCGAGGGAGCGAAGTCATGACACCGCAGCCGGCCCCGGGTCCGTCGGACGAGCAGGGCCTGCGCGCCGCCGTGGCGCGCAAGGGCTCGTTCCTGGGCACGATGCGCGCGGTGGCCTGGTCGTTCCTGGGCATCCGAAAGGGCAAGGGCTACGAGCAGGACGTGAACCAGCTCAACCCGGTCCACGTGATCATCGCCGGCGTCGTCGGCGCGGTGATCTTCGTGCTGGCGCTGGTCATGCTGGTGAAGTGGATCGTCGGCAGCGGCGTGGCCAGCTGAGCGCCGACAGGTCAGAGACAAAGACGAGATTTCAAGCGGTTCTACCGGTTCGAGGAGCACATCAATGTCCGCAGCGAGCAACCACGGGGCGACGCCCTACTACTTCGTGCCTGGCCCGTCGCGCCACCCCGCCACGGCGGCGCTCGGCCTGTTCTTCGTGATCCTGGGTGCGGGCCAGTGGGTCAACGGCCACGGCTGGGGTGCCTACTCGCTGCTGGCCGGGCTGGTGATCTGGCTCGGCACGTTGTTCTTCTGGTTCGGCGACGCGATCGGCGAGAGCGAGGGCGGCCAGTACTCCGATCGCATCGACGTGTCGTTCCGCTGGAGCATGAGCTGGTTCATCTTCTCGGAGGTGATGTTCTTCGGCGCGTTCTTCGGTGCCCTGTACTGGGCCCGGGTGCATTCGGTGCCGTCGCTGGGCAGCCTCGAGAACCAGCTGCTGTGGCCGGACTTCAAGGCCGTGTGGCCGAGCGTCGAGGCCGGCGCGACGGCCTCGCCGGCCGGCACCGTCGAGCCGTTCAGCACCATGGGTCCCTGGCCCATCCCGACGCTGAACACCGCCATCCTGCTGACCTCGGGCGTGACGCTGACGATCGCCCACCACGCGCTGATCGCCGCGCAGCGCAGCAAGGCGATCTTCTGGATGTGGATCACCGTGCTGCTGGGCGTCACCTTCCTCGGCTTCCAGGCCTACGAGTACGTGCATGCCTACCACGAGCTGAACCTGAAGCTCAGCTCCGGCATCTACGGCTCGACCTTCTTCATGCTGACCGGCTTCCACGGTTTCCACGTGTTCGTCGGCATGCTGATGCTGCTGTTCATCACGCTGCGGCTGACCAAGGGCCATTTCACGCCGACGCGTCACTTCGGTTTCGAGGGCGCGGCCTGGTACTGGCACTTCGTGGACGTGGTGTGGCTCGGCCTGTACGTGGTCGTGTACTGGCTCTGACCGGGCATGGCGGGCGCCGCACGGCGCCCGGAACCGAAGCGCCGCCGCCCGGCGGCGCTTTGCTTTTGCGGCGCCGCGGTCAGGATCTGAGCGGCACGCCCGAGGGCTGGATCCAGCCGAGCGAATAGGCCAGCAGGATGAGCAGGAACAGCGCCACGGACAGGCCGACGCGCAGCGCGAGGGCCCGCGCCATGCGCTTGTCGCGAGACGCCGGGTCGGCCGCCTCGTCGCTGCCGGGCTGGGCGCCCGGTCGCCGGCGCAGCATGAACAACCCCGCGCTGGCGAGCGCTGCCAGGATGGCCAGCAGTGCCAGCACGATGACGAACTTCATGGCGCCGGATTATTCCATCGCCCCGCGCGCGAAAGGCGCCGCGAACCGATGACCACCCCCATGTCGACGCAGGCGTCGCCGCCGGCCCGCGGCGGCCGGCGATGGCTGGTGCTGCTGGCCGCGCTGGTGCTGATGGCGCTGACCGCGCGGCTGGGCGTGTGGCAGCTCGACCGCGCGGCGCAGAAGGAGCGGCTGCAGGCCAGCATCGACGCCCAGGCGGCGGCGCCCGAATGGCCGGCCTCGGCCTTGCCGGCCACCGAGGCCGAGGCCACCCCGCTCCACTACCGGCGCACGGTGCTGCGCGGTGTCTGGCTGCCCGAGGACACGGTGTATCTCGACAACCGGCAGATGCTCGGCCGCCCGGGATTCTTCGTCCTGACCCCGCTGCGCCTGGCCGATGGCGGTGCGGTGCTGGTGCAGCGCGGCTGGCTGCCGCGTCACGCCGCCGACCGCACGCGGATCGCGCCGTACCGGACGCCTGCCGGCGAGGTGACGGTCGTCGGCCGCATGGCCCCCTGGCCGTCCCGGTTGACCGCGCTCGGCGCCGACGCGCCGGGCGCCATCCGGCAAAATCTCGACCCGGCCGAATACGCGGCGCAGACCGGCCTGCGGCTGCGACCGCTGTCGATCACCGAACTGCCCGCACCGGCCAACGCCGGCGACGGACTGTTGCGCGACTGGCCGATGCCCGCGGTCGATGTCGCCAAGCATTACGGCTACGCGGCGCAATGGTTCGGGCTGTGCGCCCTCACTGCAGGACTGTATGTCTGGTTCCAACTCCTCCGACCGCGCCGACGGCCCGCTGGCCCTGGCCGCGACTGACCCGCTGGCGATGACGGTCCACAGCGGGCCGGCGCCGGTGCTGCCGGCGCGCACCCGTACCCGGCGGGGTGGTCGCGTCACGGCCCTGCTGGTGCTGCTGGCCTGCGCCGCGCCGGTGATCGTGTCGTACTTCATGTACTACGTCTGGCGGCCGAGCGCGCGCAACAACTACGCCGACCTGATCCAGCCGACCCGCAGCCTGCCGGCCGACCTGGGCCTGCACGATCTGGATGGCCGCCCGGTGGCAGGCCCGTCGCTGCACGGGCAGTGGCTGCTGGTCGTGGTGGCCGGCGGGGACTGCGACCCGCGTTGCGAGGAGCACCTGTACCAGCAGCGCCAGCTGCGCGAGATGACCGGCCGCGAGCGCGATCGGATCGACCGCGTCTGGCTCGTCACCGACGACGCCCCCCTGCGCCCGCCGATCGCCCGCGCGATGTCGGCGGGCGACCCGGCGATCGTGCTGCGGGCGCCGCGCGCGGCCCTCGAGCGCTGGCTGCAGCCGGCGCCGGGCCAGGCGCTGGAGGATCACCTCTACCTGGTGGACCCGATGGGCGAATGGATGATGCGCGCACCGGCCGCGCTGGAGCCCAAGCGCTTCTACAAGGACCTGGACCGCCTGCTGCGTGCGTCGGCGTTCTGGGATCGCCCGGGCCGGGAGGCGCCGCCGCGATGAGCAACGCCCCCGCCGCGGTCGACCTCGCCCCCGCCGCCACGCTGGTCCTGCTGGCGGCGGCGCTGGCGCTGCTGCCGCTCGGCTGGTGGTGGTGGCGCCACCGCGGCGCGGGCGCCTCGGCGCGACGCGCGGCCCTGACGGTGCTGACGCTGTTCCTGACCTTCGACCTGGTCGTCTTCGGCGCCTTCACCCGGCTCACCGACTCCGGGCTCGGCTGCCCCGACTGGCCGGGCTGCTACGGCGAGGCCAGCCCGCTGGCCGCGCGGGCCGAGATTGCCAGTGCCGAGGCGCTGCAGCCCACCGGCCCGGTGACCACGCAGAAGGCCTGGATCGAGATGATCCACCGCTACCTGGCGATGACGGTGGGTGCGCTGATCGTCGTGCTGGCCGCGCTGAGCGTGCGCGCACGGCGCGAGCTGCCGTTCCCGCTCGCCTGGCCGCTGGCCACGGTCGTGTGGGTCGTGGTGCAGGGCCTGTTCGGCAAGTACACGGTGACCCTCAAGCTCTACCCGGCCATCGTCACGCTGCATCTGTTCGGCGGCCTGGTGCTGCTGGCGCTGCTGGCGGTGCAGGTCGAGCGCTACCGCGGCGGGACGCTGTCGCTGGGCCCGGCCGTGCGGGGCCTGCTGTCCGCGGCGCTGCTGCTGCTGGTCGTGCAGGTCCTGCTCGGCGCCTGGGTCAGCACCAACTATGCGGTGCTCGCCTGTCGTGGCTTCCCGCAATGCAACGGGCAGTGGTGGCCCGCCGACATGGACGTCCGCCAGGGCTTCACGCTGCTGCGCCACCTCGGGCGCTCGGGGGAGGGCGGCTTCCTGCCCGCCGACGCGCTGGTCGCCATCCACTGGGCCCACCGCCTGTTCGCACTGGTGCTGGTGAGCGCGCTGCTGGCGCTGGCCACCGCGCTGTGGCGCCAGCCGGCGCCGGCGGCCCGCCGAGCCGCGATGGCGCTGCTCGCGCTGGTCGGCCTGCAGGTCGGCACCGGGGCGGCCAACGTGGTGCTGCACTGGCCGCTGGTGGCGGCCCTGATGCACACCGCCGGCGCCGCGGCGCTGGTGCTGCTGCTCGTTTCGCTGCGGGTCCGTGCGCGGGCCCTCGTTCCCCCTCCCGTGGCGGCCATCGATTCCCTGCGCCGCATCGCGCCACAATGAACCCGATCGTGACCACGCCTGCCCTGACCCAACGCCGACCGTCCCGCTGGTCGCAATACCACGCGCTGACCAAGCCGCGGGTGGTGCAGCTGATCGTCTTCTGCGCGGTCATCGGCATGCTGCTGGCATCGCCCGGCTGGCCGGACTGGTCGGTGCTGCTCGCCGCCACGGCCGGGATCTGGCTGGTCGCCAGCGCCGCCGCCGCCTTCAATTGCCTGGTCGAGCGCGAGATCGACCGGCGCATGAAGCGCACCGCCTGGCGGCCCACCGCCCAGGGCGAGCTGGCCGACAGCCACACGCTCGCGTTCTCGGTGCTGCTGTGCGCCGCCGGCTGCGCGATCCTGTGGTTCTGGGTCAACCCGCTGACGATGGGGCTGACGCTCGCCACCTTCGTCGGCTACGCGGTCATCTACACCGTGCTGCTCAAGCCGATGACGCCGCAGAACATCGTGATCGGCGGCGCCTCGGGTGCGATGCCGCCGGTGCTTGGCTGGGCGGCCGTGCGTGGCGAGGCCGGCCCGGAGGCCTGGCTGCTGTGCCTGATCATCTTCCTCTGGACACCGCCGCACTTCTGGGCGCTGGCCCTGTACCGCGCCGAGGACTACGCGCGTGCGGGCCTGCCGATGCTGCCGGTCACCCACGGCGCGGAGTTCACCCGGCTGCACGTCTTCCTCTACACCGTCGTGCTGTTCGCCGGCACGCTGCTGCCCTTCGCCTACGGGATGAGCGGCTGGATCTACCTTGTGTCGGCCATCATGCTGGGCGTGGCGTTCATGGTGTACGGCTTCCGGCTCTGGCGCGACTACTCCGACGCGCTGGCCCGTCGCACCTTCCGCTTCTCGATCCTGCACCTGTCGCTGCTGTTCGCGGCGCTGCTGGTCGACCACTACCTCAGCCCGCTGCTGGCCTGACCGCCGGCCGCGGCGTCACCATCGTCCCACCATGAACCTGCCGACCGTTCGCCGCCGCGCCGCCCTGATCGCCGCGACCTCGCTGCTGTGCGCGCTGGCCGCCTGCCAGAAGGCGCCGGCCAGTTTCCAGGGCATCGACATCACGGGTGCCGAGTACGCCCGCCAGCTCGACCTGACCGATGCGAACGGCCAGCGGCGCACGCTGGCCGACTTCAAGGGCAAGGTGGCGATCGTCTTCTTCGGCTACACCCAGTGCCCCGACGTCTGCCCGACCACGCTGACCGAGATCGCCGCGGCGAAGAAGCAGCTCGGCGCCGACGGCGACCGGGTGGTGGGTGTGTTCGTGACGGTGGATCCGGAGCGCGACACCCCCGAGGTCCTCAAGGCCTATGTCGGCAGCTTCGGGCCGGATTTCGTCGCGCTGCGCGGCAGCCCCGAGGAGACGCAGGCCGTGGCGCGCGAGTTCAAGGTCTTCTTCGCCAAGGAACCGGGCACGACCGACGGCAGCTACACCATCAACCACACCGCCAACTCGTTCGTCTTCGACCCGCAGGGGCGGGTCCGGCTCGCGGAGCGTTACGGCGCCGGTCCGGACGCGCTGGCCAAGGACGCGAAGGCCCTGCTCGACGGCGCCTGAACGCCGCATGAAAAACGGCCCCGCCAGGGGGCCGTCTTGGCGGGGCCGCGGGCCGCTCAGGCGGTCTCGAGCGACTTGCGCATCTTTTTCAGCGCCGCCGCCTCGATCTGGCGGATGCGCTCGGCGCTGACGCCGTACTCGGCGGCCAGCTCGTGCAGGGTCATGCCGCCCGACGCGTCGTCGTTCACCTTGAGCCAGCGCTCCTCGACGATGCGGCGGCTGCGCGGGTCGAGCTGTTCGAGCGCGCGGGCGATGCCGTCGCCGGACATCGCGTCGCGGCCACGCGCCTCCAGCACCCGGGTCGGTTCGTGGCTGTCGTCGGCCAGGTAGGCGATCGGCGCGAAGCTTTCCTCCCCGTCGTCGGCCTGCGGCTCCAGCGCGACGTCGCCGCCGGACAGCCGGGTCTCCATCTCGATGACCTCGGCCGGCTTCACATTCAGCTCGCGCGCGACCACGTCGATCTCGGCCGGGGTCAGCGTGCTGCGGTGGGTGTCACCCTCGCCGGCATGGCCCTTCAGCCCCTGCTTCATCGAGCGCAGGTTGAAGAACAGCTTGCGCTGCGCCTTGGTCGTCGCGACCTTGACCATGCGCCAGTTGCGCAGGATGTATTCGTGGATTTCCGCCTTGATCCAGTGCAGCGCGTAGCTGACCAAGCGCACGCCCTGGCTCGGGTCGAAACGCTTGACCGCCTTCATCAGGCCGACGTTGCCTTCCTGGATCAGGTCGCCGTGCGGCAACCCGTAGCCCAGGTACTGGCGCGACACCGAGACCACCAGCCGCAGGTGCGACAGCACCAGGCGCCCGGCCGCCTCCAGATCGCCGTGCTCGCGCAGGCGCTGCGCGAAGCGATGCTCTTCCTCGGCCGACAGCAGCGGCAGGCGGTTCACGGCCGCGATGTACGCGTCCAGGTTGCCGACCGGCGGAACCATCGCCCACGGATCACGCAGGGCCAGGGTGGTGGAGGTGGAAGTGGTGTTCATCGAACCTTCTGAGTCGCCGGCTGGCTGCCGGTTCCGTAAATATTAGCACTCCATCATGGAGAGTGCTAATGGTCCCGGCGCGACCGGCCGGCGGCTGCCGGCGCCGACTCCATAAATTCTTCAAGAGTTCTCTTGCAGAATTCATCAGGCCGACACTACAGTCCGTTCACCCTTCCACCCTTCGACCGTTGCTGCCATGGCCCCATCCCGCTCGATCCGCCTGTCCTCGCTGTGTCTGGCCCTGCTGGCCGGTGCGCCCCTCGCGGCGACCGCCCAGGCCTTCACCGGTCAGGACATCTGCCGCTGCTATGTCACCGACCTGTCCGACGACGGCCAGGCCGCGACCGGCCAGCTCAACGGCTCGTACCAGACCTTCCGCTGGACGGCGCAGGGCGGCGTCCAGCCGCTGGGCCGGGGCACCTGGCGCAAGCTGCAACGCGGTTCCGGCGAGCCGGCGATCTCCGGCGACGGCACGGTGGTGGCCTCGACCATCATCGACGACAGCCAGGCCTACGGCACCCAGGGCCGCTGGACGGCGGCCACCGGCTGGCAGCAGCTGATGCCGCCCCGGCCGGCGGACGGCGCGGTCGTCGACGCCGAGGACGGCAGCGTGTTCGGCATGTCGCGCGACGGCCGGGTCATCACCGGCCTGTACTGGCGCAACACGGCCGCCGGCGGCCTCGCCCATGCCAGCCGCTGGACCGAAGGCGGCCAGGTCGAGGACATGGGCAGCAGCGGGAACTCCAGCCGCATCGACGACGCCAACGCCGACGGCAGCGTCCTCGTCGGCTGGGACGAGCACCCGACCTATGGCAACCGCCGCGCCGCGGTCTGGGTCCAGGGGGTCAAGACGGTCCTCGACGAGAGCGACTGGCCGAGCGAGGCCGCGGCGGTCAACGCCCGGGGCAACATCGTCGTCGGCCAGGCGGTCGACCCCAAGACCGGCATCCAGAGCGCCGTGATGTGGACCTGGAACGGCCGCCAATGGGCCAAGCAGGTGCTCGGCGTGATCGACGGCACCCAGGCCACCGGCATGGCCTACGCCACCGGCGTCTCCGACGACGGCCGCACGGTCGTCGGCATCGCGCGCCGCTTCTTCTCGCCGGCCAACAAGGGCTTCGTCTGGACGGCCGACACCGGCGTCGTCGAAGCCACCCGCTACTTCAAGGACCGCGGCTACACCTTCGGCAAGAAGCTGTCGATCATCGCCGTCAGCGCGATCAGCGGCGACGGCCAGGTCATGGGCGTGGTCGGCACCGAGGCCGATACCGGCCTGACCCGCAGCATCGCGGTGCGCAGCGTCCCGGCGGCCCGCTGAGCGCGCCCCGTGCCGGGCCGACACCGGCGCGGCATCGCCGATACTAGAAGGCTGTTCGCACCTCGCCCCTGCCGCCTTGGACGCCCTGACCGATCTGCCGGCCGCCGCATCGACGGCCGAACCCGACACCGTCGACGCCGGCCCCGGGGCGGTGCCGCGGGAGGTGCAGGTGGCGGTGGCCTTGCGCGATGCGCTGCGCCCGCTGCTGCATGCCTTGGCGGGCCAGCCGCCGCGGCCGGTGCGGCTGATGCGCGGCATCGGCCTGGACAAGAGCCTGGCCAGTCGGCTGGTGCAGGCCGCCCGGGCCGAATCCGACTCGCAGTTCCTGCACCTGCTGCCCTCACCGACCGGCCTGCGCATCCTGATCGAACGCAGCCGCGCCGAGCCCGCTGCCGCCGAGGGCCTGCCGGCCTTCGAGCGCGCGGTCGACGCCTTCGCCGCGCTGCTCGACGCCACCCCCGGGGGGCGGCAGGCCCTGGACGCACGGCTCGGCGCCGCGCAGTCCTCGATCCGCGAGCGGCGCGAACACATGGCGCGCCAGGCCTCGTTCAAGGCCGTCTCCTTCCTCTTCGGCCACTACTGCGAGACGCTGACGACGGCGTTGTTCCTGTTCCCGTCCGACGACGGTGCCCACGTCGACGCGATCGAGGTCCACCGCCGCCTGGGGCTGCGGCGCATCACGCCCGGCACGCCGCTGCCGCTGCTGAGCCTGCACACGCCGGCCGACGGCAGCGCGCCGCGGGTGCAGCCGATCGACGACGGCCCGGCGGCCGCCAACGGGCCCGAGGACGCGACCCGCTATTTCGTCACCGAGGGTTGCAGCCTGCCGCTGCCCCAGCTGGAGCTCGAACGCGAGGGCTCCAGCAGCACCTTCCTGCTCGGGCCGCAGTCGCCCGAGCCGCTGCCGGCCCGGCTGACCACCGCGATGCGCCTGCGCGCGATCGAGCCGCTGCACCCGGACGTGCCCTGGCTGACGGTGCGCAACTACATGCTGCACACGCCCTGCGAGCGTCTGGTGCGCGAGATCTACCTGGCCGACGGCTTGTGGCCCGATGCCCTGCCGCAGGTCGGCTTCTACCTGCCCGGCGCGAGCGGCACGGTGCTCACGATGCCGCCGCCGGGCGTGCCCCACTACCGGCGGCTGAACCTCCGTGCGCCGATCGAGCAGTTGCCGGCCGGCGTGGCGGCCGCGCCGCTGGCCGGTGCCACCGACCACGCGGCGGTGCTGGCGGCGGTGCTGCGCCGCGCCGGGCTCGACGGGCGCGCGTTTCGTGGCTGGCGCTGCCAGACCCCGTACCCGGTGCCACTGGTCGAGATGCAGCTCGGCTTCCGCTTCGCCGGCCACGCGCCCGCCTGAGCGGGCGGCGGCGGGGCGCCCGCCGCCCGCCGCCGGACGTTCAGACGTTGAACAGGAAGTGCAGCACGTCGCCGTCCTTGACGACGTACTCCTTGCCTTCGGCGCGCATCTTTCCGGCGTCCTTGGCCCCCTGCTCGCCGCCGTACTTGATGAAGTCGTCGTAGGCGATGGTCTGCGCGCGGATGAAGCCGCGTTCAAAGTCGGTGTGGATCACGCCGGCCGCCTGCGGCGCGGTGTCGCCGACGTGGATCGTCCAGGCGCGCACCTCCTTCACGCCGGCGGTGAAGTAGGTCTGCAGGCCCAGCAGCGAGAAGGCCGCCCGGATCAGCCGGTTGAGCCCCGGCTCGTCCTGGCCCATCTCGGCCAGGAACAGGGCCTTGTCCTCGTCGCCCATGTCGGCCAGCTCGGCCTCGGTCTTGGCGCAGATGGCCACCACCGGCGCGTTCTGCTTCGCCGCGTAGTCCTTCAGCCGGTCGAGGAAGGGGTTGTTCTCGAAGCCGCTTTCCGACACGTTGCCGACGAACATCGCCGGCTTGGCGGTGATCAGGCACAGCGGCTTCAGCACGGCCTGCTCCTCCTTGCTGAAGTCGATCGAGCGCACCGGCCGGGCCTCGTTCAGCGCTGCCTCGCACTTCTTCAGCACGTCGACCAGGCGCTGCGCCTCCTTGTCGCCACCGGCCTTGGCCACCTTGGTGTAGCGCTGCAGGCTCTTCTCGACGGTCGCCAGGTCGGCCAGGCACAGCTCGGTCTGGATCACCTCGATGTCGGCGATCGGGTCGACCTTGCCGGCCACGTGGATGACGTTGTCGTCCTCGAAGCAGCGCACCACGTTGACGATCGCGTCGGTCTCGCGGATGTGCGAGAGGAACTGGTTGCCCAGGCCCTCGCCCTTGCTGGCGCCGGCCACCAGGCCGGCGATGTCGACGAACTCGACGATGGCGGGCACCACCCGCTCGGGCTTGACGATCCCGGCCAGCGCCTGCAGGCGCGGATCGGGCAACTCGACCACGCCCACGTTGGGCTCGATCGTGCAGAAGGGGTAGTTCTCGGCCGCGATGCCGGCTTTCGTCAGGGCATTGAAGAGGGTGGACTTGCCGACGTTGGGCAGGCCGACGATGCCGCACTTGAGGCTCATGGGTGGCTTTCGTACAGGGAACCCGGCATTTTATTCGGCCTCCCTACAATGGCCGCATGACCGCCTTCGACGTGCGCATCCTCGGCAGTGGCATCGTCAGCCGCAGCCTCGCGCTGGCCCTGGCCCGCCAGGGGCTGCGCATCGCGCTGCAGGCCCGCCCGGCCGGGGCCGCCGCGGCCCGGCCCGACGTGCGCGCCTATGCGCTCAACCCGGCCTCGGTCGCGCTGCTGGACGGCCTGAGGGCCTGGGACACGCTGCCGGCCGATGCCCGCACCGCCGTGCACGACATGCGCGTGCACGGCGACGCGCCCGGCGCGGTGCTGGAGTTCTCCGCCTTCGCCCAGGCGGTGCCGGCGCTGGCCTGGATCGTCGATGCCGCGGCGCTGGAGGGCGTGCTCGAGACGGCCGTGGGCTTCAATGCGCAGGTCGGCCTGTTCGCCGAGCCGCCGCCCGCCGCGCTGACGGTGGTGGCCGAAGGCAAGGATTCGCTGCTGCGGCAGCAACTGGGCGTGCGCTTCGAGCGCCATGGCTACGGTCAGAAGGCCGTTGCCGCCCGCCTGGTGGCCGACCGGCCCCACGACGGCGTCGCGCGGCAGTGGTTCCGCTCGCCCGACATCCTGGCGCTGCTGCCCTTCGACCGCCCGCAG
>JABLTH010001610.1_pt1 | contig 13072 bp, 13 predicted proteins | sample 7875711 | NCBI WGS metagenome assembly JABLTH01 (sample SAMN14941262, study PRJNA633318) | bioreactor metagenome | isolation source: bioreactor | place: China | collected 2019-03-05 | reverse complement strand
CCCGCGTGCGGGAGAGGGGTCGGGGGAGAGGGCCGGCCTTCGCCAGCACGACGGCATTCACTTCCCGCCAGCGCCCGGCCCCCCCCCCCCCCCCCCCCCCCCCACCGGGGGTGGGGGGGCCAACCCCCGGCCGGGGGGGGGGGTGTGGCCCCCCGGCGGGGGGGGGGGGGGGGGGGGGGGGCGCCCCCCCCGGGCGCTGGCGGGAAGTGAATGCCGTCGTGCTGGCGAAGGCCGGCCCTCTCCCCCGACCCCTCTCCCGCACGCGGGAGAGGGGAGACCACATTCGCAACTGCAACTGCAACTGCAACTGCAACTGCAACTGCGATCGCGCCTGTGACAGCCGCCGCCATCATCGCGGCCGGCCGCGCAGCCGCCTACCCTCAGGAGAATCCGTGCCCTGGACCACCGTGCAACTCGCCGACCTGCAGCGCCAGGCCGAGGCCGCGCAGCGCGCGGTGCCCGTGCCTTCGCCCTGCCGCAATGTCTGCCGCATGGATGCAGCCGGCGGCTGGTGCGAGGGCTGCCTGCGCACCATCGACGAGATCGCGGCGTGGTCGAACGCCGCCGAAGCCGACAAGCGGCGCATCTGGGCCAGCCTGCCCGGGCGCGCGCAGCAGCTTGCCGGCAGCGGCACGATGCCACCACAATAGCCCCATGCCCACACCCACCTCTGCTCCTGCCGCACCGTTCGCCCTGCCTGCCACGCTGCGCGTGTTCGAGCGTGGCTGGCTGTCGGCCAACAATATCCTGTTCGTCGACGGCGACGAGACCGCCCTGGTCGATTCCGGCTATGTCACGCACAGCGCGCAGACACTGGCGCTGGTCGAGGCCGGGCTGGGCGGCCGGCCGCTGCGGCGCCTGATCAATACCCATCTGCATTCCGACCACTGCGGCGGCAATGCCGCGCTGCAGGCGCGCTGGCAGCCGCGCACCGCGATTCCTGCCGCCGAGGCGGAGGCGGTGCGGCGTTGGGATGCCGAGGCGCTCAGCTTCGTCGAGACCGGGCAGCAGTGCGATCGCTTCGGCTTCGACGAGCTGCTGCGCGATGGCGATGAACTCATGCTGGGCGGTATCGCCTGGCGCGTGGTAGCCGCGCCGGGGCACGATCCGCATGCGGTCATGCTGTACGCGCCGGACGAGCGCATCCTGATTTCGGGCGACGCCTTGTGGGAAAACGGCTTCGGCGTGATCTTTCCCGAGCTGGACGGCGAGAGCGGCTTCGCCGAGCAGGCCGCGGTGCTGGAGTGCATCGCCGGGCTGGTGCCGAAGCTGGTGATCCCGGGACACGGGCGCCTGTTCAGCGATGTGGAAGGGGCCCTGGCGCGGGCGCGCGGCCGGCTCGGCCACCTGCGCGCCGATCCGCGCCGCAATGCCTCGCATGCGGTCAAGGTGCTGGTCAAGTTCAAGCTGCTGGAACAGGGCAGCATGCGCCTGGACGCGCTGCAGGCCTGGATGGAGGCGGCGCCGCTGATGCAGCGCATCCACGCGCGCTTCCTGTCGGAGCAGCCGCTCGGTGCTATGCTCGACGAAGTGGTGCGGTCGCTGGCGGGCATCGGCGCGCTGGCGCTGCAGGATGGGCTGGTGGTGGATCGCGGCTGAGCGATCGCAGCGGGAGGAGGGCGTATGCCGAGGATGCCATGGTGGCCGGACCTGCACCAGACGCGGCCTGAGGCAGATCTGCCTGAAAGGGAGGCACGGAATCGCATGATGCAGACGCTGCATGGACAGGGGTTCATGTTGCGGCCGTTCCGGCACGCCGACGTGCCGCAATTCGTGGCTGCCGTGCGCGAGTCGCGCGCCAGCGTGGGCGTCTGGATGCCGTGGGCGCACGAGGGCTACGATGCGCTCGACGCGCAGGCCTGGTTCGATATCTGCGCCGACAACCTGGCCGCCGGGTCCAGCTACGACGTCGGCGTGTATTCGCCCGATGGCCGCGAACTCTATGGCGGTGTCGCCGTCAGCGATGTCCACAGCGCCTACAACATGGGCAATCTCGGCTACTGGATCCGCGCCAGCCGCCAGCGCCAGGGCCTGGCCTCGCGCGCGGCGGCGATGATGGCCTGCTTCGCCTTCCACCGCCTGCGCCTGACGCGGCTGGAGATCGTGGCGGCCGAGCACAACGCGGCCAGCCGCGGCGTGGCGGAGAAGATCGGCGCGCAGTTCGAATGCATCGCGCGCAACCGCCTGGTCATGCACGGGCTGCCATGCGCGGCTGCGGTCTATTCGCTGGTGCCGGAATCGTTCGGCCCGGCCAGCCTGGGAGGGAGAGGGTGAAGGGCAGTTGCCTGCGCGGGGCCGTGCGCTTCGAGATCGACCGGCTCGACGGGCCGATCGTGCATTGCCCGTGCCGGACCTGCCAAAAGGCGCATGCGGCGGCCATCCCCTCCTATCCGTATACGGAGTGGCCGCCCGGCCCGCGCTGAACCGCCGCGCGGACCGGCCCGCCGCCACGCGGGTGCTCAGAAGGTCGTGCGCAGGCCCACCTTGACGCTGCGTCCCGCCAGCGGCGCGATGTCGCGCAGCAGGGAGGTCGCATTGCGCGCGTCCTGGTTGGTCAGGTTATCGCCGCGCAGGTAGACCAGGGTCTGGGTGCCGGCCAGCTTGAACTTGTAGCTCAGCGCGAGGCCCAGCAGCGTATAAGCCTCGGTCGGCGTGTCGTTGGCCGGCACGCGGGTCTGGCGCGCGGCATAGGTGACGTCCACGCGCGCGTTCCAGGGGCCCGCGCCGTAGATCAGCGCGCCGCCCAGGCGCAGCGGCGCCAGGCGCGGCAGCGGCTCGCCGGTGTCGCGGTTCTTGCCGCGTACCAGGTCGACACGGCCTTCCAGGTCGAGGCTGTCGCCGGCGAAGGCGAGTCGCTCGGCCAGGCGCGTGCGGCCTTCCGCCTCGAAGCCATACAGGGTGGCGGGCACGCCTGCGTAGCGGAACTCCGGCAGGGCGCCTGCGGTGCCCGCGGCGACCACGTCGCCCGCCTCATCACGTGCATGGCCGGTGGCCTGCAGCGCCAGGTAGTTGGCGAAGCGGTTGTAGTAGCCGGACAGGCTGGCGCTGTGGGGCCCGTTCTTGAAGCGCACGCCGAGGTCCAGCGAGGTGGCGCGTTCCTTGGCCGCGTTCGGGTCGCCGACTTCCCAGGTGCCGGTGGCCACGTGCGGGCCGTTGGCGAACAGCTCGTAGAAGGTCGGCGCGCGCTCGGTATAGGCCAGGTTGCTGCTCAGCGACCAGGCCGGCGTCAGCTTGTAGAGCAGGCCGGCCGACGCGCTGGCGGCGTTGAAGCTGCGGCTGGCGTCGCTGAAGCGCTCGTTGCCGTTGGCACTGGATCTGACGCGGCTGTGGTCGAGCCGGCCGCCCAGGTCCAGCTTGAGGTCGCCGCCGGCGGCCAGGGGCAGTTCCTCGAACACGAACAGGGCCGCGTTGTCGGTGTCGGTACTGGGCACGAAGGCTTCCTCGCCCAGCGCCGAGAAGCGGGTCTGGCCGAACTGGGCGCCGACCACGCCGCGCAGCGGGCCGATGTTGCCATGGCGTGCTTCCACGCGCGCATCCCAGCCGCGGTTGCGGAAGATGGTGCCGGTCGCGCCGTGCTCGATTTCCTTGTGCTCGTACTCGGTGTGGCTGAAGCTGGCCTTGACCGCCTCCAGCCAGCCGCCGGTGGCGCCGGACAACTCGCGTGCCTCGCCGGCCAGGGCGAAGCGGTCCTGCTTCATCTTCAGGCGCACGTCGGACTCGGCGGGGGTACCGTATTCGTTGCGGTAGGCGCTGTAGTTGGCGCCGACGAAGCCATCGGCCCAGGTATAGGCGCCGCCCAGCGAGCCGCCGTCCTGCTGGGCGCTGGTATTGGGCAGGCGGCCGTAGGCCTCGCTCTCGCCTTCGGCGAGGGGCTGGCTGGCACGCAGCGCGGCGCTGCGCGCGAAGCCGGGAATGCGCTGGTCGCTGGTCTTGCGGGCAAAGGCATCGGCGTGGATGGCGAAGCGGCCGTTGCCGGCCTCGAGCAGGGCGCTGGCGCCGCGCCCCTGGTCGCCGCCGGCGGTGGCGCTGGTGTCGAGCGCGCCGCCGACGCCTTCCACCGGTGCCTTCGGAATGCGGTTGTCGATCACGTTGACCACGCCGCCGATGGCGTTGCCGCCGTACATCAGCGCGGCCGGGCCGCGTACCACTTCGATCCGCTCGGCCACCAGCGGGTCGACCGGCACCGCGTGGTCATAGGACAGCGAGGAGGCGTCGACGGTGCTGCCGCCGTCCTGCAGGATCTTGATGCGGTCGGCGTCGAGGCCGCGGATCACCGGCCGGCTGGCATTGGGTCCGAAACCGGTCGAGGAGACACCGGGCAGGCCATCCAGGGTCTGGCCCAGCGTGCTGCCCTGGCGCAGCGTCAAGGCATCGCCCTGCAGCGCGCTGGCGGGCGCGACCATCTCGTTGAGTTCGCTGCCGAGCGGGTTGGCGGTGACCACCACGGTCTTCAGGGTGTTGCGCTCGGCGCTTTCCGCGGCGTCCGCGCTTTCGGCGGGAGCGCCTTGCGCATAGGCGCCGCCCGAGGCGAGCAGGGCGGTGAGCGCGGAGATGGCGCGCAGGGCGGAGCGTGAGGGGCGCCGCGAGGCGTTCTTCTTGTGGGCTTGCAGGTTGGGCATGGCTCGCAATCGATAGGGGCCGCGCCGGCGCGGAGCCGGCGCGGAGCGACGCGCGGGGCAAATGTCCTGAATCACAAATTCGTTGACTCGGTGCGTCCTGAGTCCGTCGATAAGCCATGCGATGCGCCGTCACGAATGCCCGCAAGGCTCCAGCCTTGCTGCGCGTCGTTCCTGGCCTCGAACGTCTTCTCTATAGACCGGGCGATCCAACGAATGGAAGAATCAGGACACTAGGCGCCGCCGGGCGCGTGCGGGTATGCGACGGGCCCGGCCGGCGGCGGTCCGCGGGTCGGTGGATGCTGGTGGAGGCGGGGCCGCTCGGGCCCCGGGGATCAGGCGAGTGCGAGCGCTGCCGGTGGGGCGCGCGGATGGAAGGCTGTGAGGGGGGCGAGGTCGGGCCGGGCCGCCTCGGCGCTGGCCGGCGCGTGCGGGTGCCCGTGCGCGAGCACGCCGGGCAGGGCCAGGCTGCAATGCGTGTCGGCCAGGGCCGCCGCATCGAAGAGGACACAAGAGTGGCCGCCGCCCCGCAGGGCGAGCGGGTCGCGCGGGCCTTCATCGAGGGTGCCGTCGGCCAGCGGGTCGGCCAGCGGGTCCGACAGCAGGCCGGCCGCAGCCGGCGCCGCTTCGGCGGCCGCCAGCAGCGGCTGGTTCTGCAGGCCGCCGTGCAGGACGCGGTGCGTCAGGCCGGCATGCTGGGCCAGCAGCAGGCACAACGAGAGCCAGAGCGCGTGCGCCAGGCTCGGCCGGCGCGGCGCGTGCCGTTCAGTGCGCATGCCCGCAGTCGCAGCGGTCCGGATCGTGACCGCAGTCGTCGTCGCCGTCGTCGCCGTCGAGGCCGTCGAAGGTGTCGTCCCAGGCGGGGAAGGGGTCTTGCCAGGCAGCCCAGGCGGACGGGCCGGCGGCCATCTCGGCATCGTCCAGCAGGCAGGCGTCGAGCAGGGCTTCCAGCGCGGCGCGGTCCATGTCCTGGCCGATGAAGACCAGTTCCTGGCGGCGGTCGCCGAAGCGTGCAGGCTGGCCGTCCTCGTCCAGCATGTCGGCCTCGATGGCGGCGCGGGCCTCGTCCTCGGCCGGCCATTCGGCCGGATCGACGGCCGCCCACCAGGCACCGGCGCCGCCATGGCGGCAGACGCCGCCGGCCTGGCTCCAGCTGCCTGCGGTGTCCATGCGGCCGGCCAGCCAGAAGAAGCCCTTGGAGCGCAGCACGTTGCCATGCTCGCGCAGCCAGTCACCATGGATCAGCGCGGCGAAGCGCTGTGGATGGAAGGGGCGGCGGCGGCGGTAGACGAAGCTGCCGATGCCGTAGGCGGCGGTCTCGGGCACATGCTCGCCGCGCAGTTCGGCCAGCCAGCCGGGGGCCGCGGCGGCGGCCTCGAAATCGAAGCGGCCGGTGTCGAGCAGGCGCGCCAGCGGCACCTGGCCGAAGGAGGCGGCCACGATGTCGGCGCGCGGGTTGAGGGTGTGCAGGATGCCGGCCAGGCGCTCGCGTTCGGCTGCGCTGACCAGGTCGATCTTGTTCAGCACGATCACGTCGCAGAACTCGACCTGCTCGATCAGCAGGTCGACCACGGTACGGTCGTCGTCTTCGTCGCGCGCCTGGCCGCGGTCGCTCAGGTAGTCGGCTTCGTTGAAATCGCGCAGGAAGTGGGCGGCATCCACCACCGTGACCATGGTGTCGAGGCGGGCGACCTGGTCCAGCGTGGTGCCGTGCTCGTCCTCGAAGGTGAAGGTCTCGGCGATCGGCAGCGGCTCGGCCACGCCGGTGGACTCGACCAGCAGGTAGTCGAAGCGGCCTTCGCGCGCGAGCTTGCCGATCTCGGTCAGCAGGTCCTCGCGCAAGGTGCAGCAGATGCAGCCGTTGGACAGCTCGATCAGCCGCTCGCCGGCCTGGGCCACGCGTCCGTCGCCGACCAGGCGCGCATCGATGTTGACGTCGGCGAGGTCGTTGACGATCACGGCGACCCGCTTGCCCTCGCGGTTGGCGAGCACGTGGTTGAGCAGGGTGGTCTTGCCGGCGCCGAGGAATCCGGACAGCACGGTGACGGGCAGGCGATCGGCCATGACAAGCGGAGCGCCGCGTGGCGCTGGTTATTGCAACAAAGTTGCGACTGTAACAGAAAGCCGGCCCGACGCACAGCCGGGCCCAGGCCTCCATCTTAGGCCGGTGTCGATGACACCACAAAGACAGAATGACTGCCCGCCGCCGGCCAGGTGGCGGGTGGCGGGCGCGCAGGGCGGCCCGCACAAAACAAAACGGCCCGGCAAGCCGGGCCGTGCTCTGGCGGGGGCGCGCTGCCCGCCGGAAGCCGGCAATGCTCAGTCGCCGAACAGCTTCTGGCGCAGTTCGCGGCGCTGCTGGGCTTCCAGCGACAGCGTGGCGGTGGGGCGCGCCAGCAGGCGCGGCACGCCGATCGGCTCGCCGGTTTCCTCGCACCAGCCGTACTCGCCGGATTCGATGCGGACCAGGGCCTGCTCGACCTTCTTCAGCAGCTTGCGCTCGCGATCGCGGGTGCGCAGCTCGAGGGCATGCTCTTCCTCGATGGTGGCGCGGTCGGCCGGATCCGGCACGATGACCGTTTCGCGCAGGTGCTCCGTCGTCTGGTCGGCGTTCTTCAGGATGTCGTCGCGCAGCTGTTCAAGGCGATGCTTGAAGAAAGCGAGTTGCGCTTCATTCATGTAATCCTTGTCGCCCATCTTCAGGATTTCAGCTTCAGTCAGAAGTTTATTGCTGCTCATGGTTGCTGCTGATTCTCTTGTTGATGCGACCGGCGGGGCGGGGCTCCGCTCGGGTGCAGTGTCCGGCTGCTTGCGCGGCGTGGACGTTTCACTCTGGCTGGCTGCAGTCTTGCTGCTTCGCGCGCCTCCCTTGGACCCGCTTGCAGCGGCGCGCGCCGTGTCACTGCGGGATCCCGATGCCGCCTTGCGGGACGGCGCCTCTATCGTCTCGGCCGCAACGCTAGCTGTCTTGCTGCGGCTTTCCTTCGTTTTTGTTGCGGCTGACATGGGACACCTCTCTTTCGCGTCGATCTGGGATGACGCTTGCCGGTGCCCCGGGGCGGAATCAGGCGGTCTCCGCACGAAGCACTGCGACCGCGCCTGGCGACCCACCTCGTACCGACGACGGACGCCGTCCTGCCGAACTCGGGTGGCGAATTCCAAGCCACGCCGCCCGCACTAAATCCGACCTATTGTACTTGAACAAATTTTTCCGAGATACGGGGGAAAACCGGTCGATTTTGGCGGTCTTTTCCGATCCAGACCCCAAATCCCACCCGAAAGGGGGGCATGCGGGGCCGGACCGGCGGGCCGGCGCTCAGGCCAGGCAGTTGGCCAGGCCCTTCAGGATGGCGTCCTTGGGCAGGTCGACGCCGATGAACACCATCTTGGTGCCAGGCGTTTCGTCGCCCCACTTGGCCCCGACATCGCTGCCCATCAACTGGTGCACGCCCTGGAACACGACCTTGCGGTCCACGTTCTGCATGTACAGCACGCCCTTGTAGCGCAGCAGTTTCTCGCCGTACACCGACAGGATGCCGGACAGGAACTCCTCCAGCTTGCCATAGTGGAAAGGTTGCTCGCTGCGGAAGACGAAGGAAGCGATGCGATCGGTGTGATGGTGGTGGTGGTGGTGATCGTGCGCATGGCCATGGCCATGGTCGCCATGAGCGTCATGGCCATGGTCATGGCCACAGTCGGCGCCGCACTGCTCGCCGTGCTCGTGGTCATGCCCGTGGTCGTGATCGTGCTCGTCGTCGGCGCGCAGGAAGTCGGGGTCGATCTCCAGCTTGGCGTTCAGGTTGAAGCCGCGCAGGTCGAAGATGGCGTCGATCGGCGCTTCGCCGAAGTGCGCGGTGCGGATCGGCGCGCGCGGGTTCATGTGCAGCAGGCGGTGGCGCAGCTCCGCCACCTCGGGCTCGCCGACCAGGTCGGCCTTGGTGATGAAGATGGCGTCGGCGAAGCCTACCTGGCGCTGCGCCTCTTCCTGCTTGTCCAGCTGCTGCTCGGCGTGCTTGGCGTCGACCAGCGTGACCACCGCGTCGAGCAGGTAGCGTTGCGCGATCTCCTCGTCCATGAAGAAGGTCTGCGCCACCGGACCGGGATTGGCCACGCCGGTGGTTTCGATCACGACGCGATCGAAGTCGATCTCGCCGGCATCGCGGCGGCTGATCAGCTGCGACAGCGCAGCCACCAGGTCGCCGCGGATGGTGCAGCAGATGCAGCCGTTGCTCATCTGCACGATCTGCTCGCGGCCGTCCTGCACCAGGATCTCGTTGTCGATGTTCTCTTCGCCGAACTCGTTCTCGATCACGGCGATCTTCATGCCGTGCTGCTCGTTCAGGATGCGCTTGAGCAGCGTGGTCTTGCCGCTGCCGAGGAAGCCCGTCAGGATGGTGACCGGGATCAGTTTGGACATTGTCGTTCTCCGTGGAAGGGGAAAGGCGCGGCGCCGCACGGGCGGGCGGTGCCGCCTCGTTTATTCGGGTTGCGCCGGCGCTGCCTGCCGCGCAGGTTCGGTGCGCGCGCCGCATTCGGCGCAGATGCCATTGACGGTCAGCTCGACGTGTTCGACGGCGAAGCCGCTGGGCACGCGCGGGGCGTCCAGCCCGGCGGGCACGCTGCCGTCGTCCAGGCAGAAGGTGCGGTCGCAGCGCGTGCAGTGGAAATGGCTGTGCCGGCGATGGACCTGGGCGCGCGCCGCCTCGTGCTCGACCAGGCTGAAGCGGAAGACGCGGTCGTTGCCGGCGCGCTTCTGCGCCAGGCCTTGTTCGACCAGCCAGTCGAGCACGCGGTAGACGGTCACGCGGTCGATGGCTTCGCCGGTGGCGGGAATGCGGTCGAGCACCGCCTGGTGGGTCAGGGCTTCGTCGCTGCCGATCAGGCAGGCCAGGATGCACAGGCGCGGCTGCGTCACGCGCGCGCCCAGCCGCCGCAGGCGTTCGCGCGCGTCGTCCAGGGCGGCTGCGGCCGGCGCGCCGGCCGGCCAGGTCTCGGAGGGGTGGTTCATGACCCGATTTAACCATAGCCCCCTGGGTGATGCAATTTAGTTGCAATTCTGGCGGGGCTGGCCATGCCTTGGCTTCCGTCGCGGCGAATGCGCCTATCATCGCCAACAAGAGGCCGGCGTCCCGCCGCGGGGCGCCGCCGCCAGGGAGGAGACCCGAGATGCTCAATGACGCGAGCGCGCTGCTGTATCCCAACTTCGAACCCTTGCGCCTGAAGGTGGGCGGCGCGGAGATCGCCGGCGTGCGGGGCGGCTCCGGCCCGCCGCTGCTGCTGCTGCATGGCTTTCCCCAGAGCCACCTGATCTGGCACAAGGTGGCGCCGGCGCTGGCCGACCACTTCACCGTGATCGCCACCGACCTGCGCGGCTATGGCAGCAGTTCGGCGCCGCCCGGCGGGCCCGGGCATGCCGCCTACAGCAAGCGCGCCATGGCGCAGGACCAGGTCGCGCTGATGGCGGCGCTCGGCTACCCGCGCTTCGCGCTGTGCGCCCACGATCGCGGCGCGCGCGTGGCGCACCGGCTCTGCATGGACCATCCGGAGGCGGTCAGCCGCCTGATGCTGCTCGATATCGCCCCCACGCTGGCCATGTACGAGCGCACCAGCATGGCCTTCGCCGCCGCCTACTGGCACTGGTTCTTCCTGATCCAGCCAGAGCCCCTGCCGGAAACCCTGATCAATGCCGAGCCCGACTTCTTCCTGGCGCGCTGCCTGGGCCTGGGCATGCGCCAGGGCGGTCCCGAGCCGTTCGCCGCCGATGCCCTGGCCGCCTATGGCGCAGCCATGCGCGAACCGGCGCGCGTGCATGCCATGTGCGAGGACTACCGTGCCTCGGCCGGCGTCGACCTGGAGCACGACCGCGCCGACCGCGAGGCCGGGCGCCGGCTGGCGCCCCCGCTGCGGGTGCTGTGGGGCGAGCACGGCGTGGTCGCGCGCTGCTTCGAGCCGCTGGCGCTGTGGCAGGAAGTCGCGCAGGACGTCAGCGGGCAGGCGCTGCCCTGCGGTCACTACGTGCCGGAGGAGGCCGCCGAGGCACTGGCCGGGGAGATGCTGGCCTTCTTCCGTTGAGGCGGTTGCGCCGCCGGCACGCCGGAGCGCCAGGGCGGCCAGGCACCCGGTGCAGCGCCGCGACGGCCTGTTTTGTGACGCTTGTTTCTCATATCTCCTGTTTTCCGTTCCACCAGGCAGGCGGCCGCCGCGCCGCCAGGCCGCTCCGCCGCCACAGCCAGCGACCGGGTTAGCACTAATGTGTCTGGATGTCTACAATTGATAGCATTGCGCTCCGCCCACCCCGGAGCCGGCGCATTGCCGCGGGGTGACGCCGGGGCGAGGCCGGATCTGCGGCGCCTCGCGGCACTGGGCGGCCCGCCGCGAGCGGCGGCGGGCACGCGCCTGGCGAATCCGGCCGGGCGCCATACCGTGGACGGGAACAACAGGGTATCCAGGAGAGAAGATGAAACGAGTTGCACTGAAGGTGGCGGCCGCGCTGGCGGTCGGTCTGATTTGGGTGACGCCTGGCGCACATGCTGACGAGTATCCGGGTAGCAAGCCGGTGTCGGCCGTGGTGCCGTTCTCCGCCGGCGGTCCGACCGACAAGGTTGCGCGCGAGCTGACCATGATCATGTCCAAGCACCTGGGTACCCAGATCGTCATCGAGAACCTGGGTGGCGCCGGCGGCACCATCGGCGCCAAGAAGGTCGCGCAGGCGCGCAACGACGGCTACACCATCCTGATCCACCACATCGGCATGTCGACCGCGCCGGCGTTGTACCGCAACCTCGGCTTCGACCCGCTCAAGGATTTCGAGATGGTGGGCGAGATCGCCGACGTGCCGATGGTGATGGTCGGCAACAAGAACCTGCCGCCGAGCAACTTCAAGGACCTGCTGCCGTACATCAAGGCCAATGCCAGCAAGCTCTCGCTGGCCAATGCCGGTATCGGCTCGGCTTCGCACCTGTGCGGCCTGCTGTTCCAGAGCGCGATCCAGACCGAGCTGACCACGGTGCCCTACAAGGGCACGGCGCCGGCGCTGACCGACATCCTGGGCGGCCAGGTCAACCTGATATGCGACCAGACCACCAATATCGCCGGCCAGCTCAAGGCCGGCTCGCTCAAGCCCTACGCCGCCATGCAGGCGCGCCGCGTGGAAGCCTTCAAGGACATCCCGACCGCGGGCGAGCAGGGCCTGCCGGGCGTGGAAGTGAAGATCTGGCACGCCATGTACGCGCCCAAGGGCACGCCCAAGCCGGTCATCGACAAGCTGTCGGCGGCCCTGCAGAAGGCCGTGGCCGACCCCAATTTCCGTGCCAAGATGGCCGAACTGGGTGCCGAGGCGGTACCTGCCCAGCGCGCCACGCCGGATTCGCTGCGCACCTTCCTCGCCGGCGAGATCAACAAGTGGACTCCGGTGATCCGCAAGGCCGGCGTCTACGCCGACTGATCCGCGCCCAGGCTGCCCGGCGGGCGGCTTGCCCAGCGCAAAAGGCCACGCCGGCGGCGTGGCCTTTTGCTTTGCGGCGCCGCTGCGCCGCGCCGGCGGGGGGCGTCTATAGTGAGGGAACCGCTGTGCGGCGCGTGCGCCGCGCAGCCTCCCGGGCGCCGGCCCTTGAATTCGCGCCGGCCGCCGCCACTTGCTGGGCAGATCCCCTCTCCGAAGCCATCATGGAACAGTATCACGGCACCACTATTCTCAGCGTACGCCGCGGCAACCAGGTCGCGCTCGGCGGTGACGGGCAGGTCACGCTCGGCAACGTCGTCATGAAGGGCACGGCGCGCAAGGTACGCCGTATCTACAACGGCAAGGTACTGGTCGGCTTCGCCGGCAGCACGGCCGACGCTTTCTCCCTGCTCGACCGTTTCGAGGCCAAGCTGGAGAAACACCAGGGCCAGCTGACGCGCGCTGCCGTGGACCTCGCCAAGGACTGGCGTTCCGACCGCGCCCTGCGCCGCCTGGAGGCCATGCTGATCGTCGCCGACCGCGACACCACGCTGGTGCTGACCGGCAACGGCGACGTGCTCGATCCCGAGGGCGGCGTGGCCGCGATCGGCTCGGGCGGCTCCTACGCCCAGTCGGCGGCCAAGGCCCTGGTCGAGAATACCGACCTGGCCCCCAAGGACATCGTGGAGAAGTCGCTCACCATCGCCGGCGAACTCTGCATCTACACCAACACCAATTTCGTCATCGAGACGCTGGAATGAGCGTCGGGCGGCCCGCCCCCGGCCATCACTGAACGGATACCATGTCGCAAACCATGACCCCGTCGGAAATCGTTTCCGAACTCGACAAGCACATCATCGGCCAGGACAAGGCCAAGAAGGCCGTGGCCGTCGCCCTGCGCAACCGCTGGCGCCGCCAGCAGGTGGCCGAGCCCCTGCGCCAGGAAATCACTCCGAAGAACATCCTGATGATCGGGCCGACCGTCGTCGGCAAGACCGAGATCGCGCGCCGCCTG